>Ga0070731_10002135_pt1 | contig 19278 bp, 19 predicted proteins | sample Coa_R1_2_FD_66448 | JGI IMG/M metagenome (GOLD analysis project Ga0070731, IMG submission 66448) | Surface soil microbial communities from Centralia Pennsylvania, which are recovering from an underground coalmine fire - Coalmine... | ecosystem: Environmental > Terrestrial > Soil > Unclassified ... | reverse complement strand
ACGTCAATGAATGGCGACGACGCGTGTCAGCAGGAAGCTGAAGGTCGCCGCGACGACGAAAATACCCGCCACACGATAGAATTTTGCCCCGTCGGGCATGATGACCTGAGAACTCGAATGCACGGCCTGTGCGAGGCGGCGCCGCCATGAAGCCGGGACCGTACGCGCAAAATCCTCGCGGGCGATCCGCGACGTTGGCCCCGAAGTGGCAGAGAAGTTCGAATAGCAGTGGGCGACCCTGATTGCCTCGGGCTCGAACAGTTCGAGCGCGGTCTTCTGTGCCAATAGTACGTCGCCGACGACGAGCGTCTCGCGCGGATGGAAGCACCAGATCCACCTGCGCCGCCCGTCCTGATCAAGCTCTTCGACATTCTGCTGGAAGCAGTGCCAGAGACGGTAGCGCGTTGCACTCACGCCGCCGATCACATCGAAGTAGCGGTCACGCACGTATTGACGCCGCTGCCGCGGCGTTAGGTTCGCCAGCAGCAGCGCGATACCGCGCTGCTCGGGTGTCTTCGAGCGGTACCCTCTGGGGGCGCGCTTGCGCAGCGCCCCCAGAATGTTGCGTAGCACGGACATCAGCCGCCCTGCAGATGCGGGACGAACAGGGTCTGCTCGACTTCGCGATCGAACTTGTTGAGTAGTTTGCCGGGGCCGCCGTCGCTGCTCAGGGCGGCAGCGCGGAAGCCGCTGCCGGTCAATTGGCGGAACCGCTCTTCCGCGAGAGCTACGGCTTGCGCATCGGTCACGTCGAATTCGTGGCGCGTATCGCCAAAGCGATTCATGACGATCTGAACGCGCTTGGTGCAAGCCGCCCGCTCGCGGCTTTTCTCAAATGACTGGGGCGATTGCATGAACGACATCAAGGACTCCCTTGTTTGAGGCGATCTGAAGACGGCTGAACAATATTGAAGCCGACTCTTTAGCTTCGCTCATAATAGTGTATGTATTACACTAAGGCGGATTGATGGCGGCGCCGGCAAGATTCAAAGGCGTCCGATCACGAGCCGGAGAGAACGCTGATGACTTCGACCTTGGATCCGGCGAAGCGATAAAGTTCGCTCGGGCGGCCGAGTGCGGCTTGCAGCATCTTGCCGGTCGGGCGCACGACGCCGTCGGCGATCAGCTTCTTGCGAAAGTTGCGCTTGTCGAGCGCGCGACCAAGTACGCTCTCATAGAGGCTTTGCAATTCGGAAAGCGTGAATTGTGGCGCGATCAGTTGGCGCGCAATTGTGGTGCTTTGCAGTTCTGCGCGCAGACGGCCGAGCGCCGCGGCCACGATTTCGTTGTGATCGTAAGCGAGTTTGCCGACGCGGGCGGCTTCACGCCAGCTCAGTCCGTCGGGTAGACCATGGCCGCGCGCCGCCGGTTCGGGGACCAACACAAGGTAGGCGACCGAGACGACGCGGCCGCGCGGATCGCGGTCCACGGCGCTGAAGGTTGCAAGCTGCTCGCTGTAGCAGTCCTCAAGGCCGCACTTTTCGCTGAGCAGCCGGACGCAAGCCTCTTCGGCGGTCTCGTCGGGGCGCACCAAGCCGCCGGGCAGGGCGTACGCGTCGATGATGTCCGGAGGCAGATGCACCGGCGTCAACAGCACATGCGGCGTGCCGTCCAAGACCGCGATGATCGCGACGTCCACGGCGAGGATGGCGAAGCGAAGCTTGTGTGGGCGCATCGGCTTAGGCGCGATTCACGAGAGCAGCTGAGCGGGAGATAAAAGGCGCGGTTTCGGGCAAATGCCCTCCATCCAGCGTCAGAGGCCCGCGGCCATTGCTTAAGTTAACGATATTCCCGCGTATTTTCAATGATTTAGTAACCCTTGTGCATTGCATCAAAGTGCTGGCATTTCGTGTCGCAAAAGGGTAATTAAAGTGTTACCAGCCGAAAATCATTAAGGGACGATTCAACATGAGACTGTTGATTTCAGCATGCGTTTTTGTGGGTCTTTCGGTCACCACCGCCAACGCGATTGATCTTGCTGAACTAGCCCCATGCCGGCCGGCCGCAGCGAGGCTGTGCGACCACACCGGTGGTATGACGTGGTCCAACCTGCTGCGCTGCGGCGCGACCCTTGCCGCGCATAGCTGGCGCGTCGGCAGCAGCTGCCGCGCGGTGCTGCATAAGTACGGACAGCTTTAGGTTGGTCGCCGCGACCTAACGGATTTTCTTCACCGTTTGAATTTGAGCCCCGGCCGAGTGCCGGGGTTTGCGATTTCGGAGTGGCGATCCGCCGCGCTCGCGCAGTGATGGCGCGATGCCGCGCTGATAGAATGTGCTGCGCGCCGATCTTATAAAAAAGCGGGAAGGGACGTCATGAGCGAGGACCTGCACGAAGTCTACGCGATCCGATACGGCCACCATAAGCGACGCTCGCCGGTGAATTTCATCGACGGCGATCCGCACGATGTGCTGCAGCCGCTCGACTTCTTCGTTTGGGCCATCGTGGGTCCGTCCGGCACCATCGTCGTCGATACCGGCTTCGACGAGGCCATGGGCCAAAAACGTCAGCGCGAGATGATCAAGCCGGTGCGCGAAGGACTGCTGGCGCTCAGCATCGCGCCCGAGACCGTCAAAGATGTAATCATCAGCCACCTGCATTACGATCATTGCGGCAACTACGACCTGTTTCCGCAGGCCCGTTATCACCTGCAGGACAGCGAGATGGCCTATGCCACCGGGCGCTGCATGTGTCACCGCGCGCTGAAGGCGCCATTCGAAGTCGAAGACGTCATTGCCATGGTGCGCAAGGTTTTTGCCGGCCGCGCCGTCTTCCATGAAGGGGAAAGCGAGATCGTGCCGGGCGTAACCGTGCACCACATCGGTGGCCACTCGAAGGGTTTGCAAAGCGTTCGCGTGAAGACCAAACGCGGCTACGTCGTGCTCGCCGCCGACGCTTCGCATCTTTACGCCCACATGGACGGCGGCCGGGTATTTCCCCTCGTCTACAATGTTCACGAGGTGGTGGAGGGCTACCAGACGCTCAGAAAACTCGCGAGTACTCCGCGGCACGTCGTGCCCGGTCACGATCCGCTCGTTCTCGCGCGCTATCCCGCCGCGAAGCCCGGACTCGAAGGCTGGGTAGCGCGGCTTGACGCCGAGGCGAAGGAATAGAGAACCGTCAGATCGGGTTGAACCGCTGTGAGCTTGCAGCGCCGGAGATTTTTAGCTCTGCCAGTGGCCGTCGCCGCGGCGTTCGCGCACTCGCGTCTCGTTTACGCCATCGATTATCCAACACGGCCAGTTCGAATCTTCGAGGGATTTGGCGTCGGCGGTACGCCTGATCTGATTTCGCGCCTGATCGCGCAATGGCTGTCCGTGCACCTCGGCCAACCCTTTATCGTCGAGAACCGAACGGGCGCTGCCGGTAACTTGGCGACTGACGCCGTTCTTAAGGCGCCGCCTGACGGCTATACGCTGCTCACCTGCTTGTCGGGGAACGCAGTCAACGTCTCGCTCTATCCTGATCTCGATTATAATTTCCTGCGCGACAGCGCGCCTGTCGCCGGATTGATCGCGCTGCCCATGGTGCTGCTGGTCAACCCGGCGTTTCCCGCCAAGACATTTCCTCATTTCATCGCCTACGCGAAGGCCAATCCGGGCAAGATCAACATGGCGTCGCCCGGTATTGGAACGCCCATGCATGTTGCGGCCGAGCTCATCAAGCTGATGGCCGACGTCAATATGGTGCACGTTCCTTACCGTGGGCCGGCGGGGGCGTTCACCGATTTGATCGCCGGGCGCGTTCAGGCATTCATCATCACGGTGCCGGCCGCGATCGGGTTTATCAGAGACGGTAGGTTGGCGGCCCTCGGCGTCACCAGTGCGAAACGCGCGGAGGTTTTGCCGGACGTGCCAGCTATTGGCGAATTTCTGCCCGGTTTCGCGGCGACAGCCTGGGACGGAACCTGTGCGCCGAAAGGAACGTCACCCGAAATCATCGACAAGCTCAACGCCGCGATCAACGCCGGCCTTGCTGATCCCCGGCTAAAGGCGAAGATCAAAGACCTCGGCGGTGAAACCATGTCGATGACGCCGGCTGAATTTGGCAAATTCCTTGCCGACGAAACCGCGAAGTGGGCCAAGGTGGTCAAGTCCGCGGGGCTCAAGCCGAATTGATCTGGCGCGGCGCCCGAGATCGAAAGGAGCGATCATGCATCTTCCGCGGCGACAATTTCTGCGGCTGGCGAGCGGTGTCGCCGCGCTGCCGGGATTGCCGCAAATGGCGCGGGCGGAACCGTACCCGACGCGGCCGGTGCGCATGATCGTGCCCTATCCCGCCGGCATTGCGCCCGACATCGTCACGCGCCTGGTCGCGCGATCGTTATCGCCGCGCCTGGGGCAGCAATTCTTCGTCGACGACCGGCCCGGCGGCGCCAGCAATGTTGGCACGGAGCTTGTCGTCCGCGCCGCGCCCGATGGCTATACGCTGCTCACGGTGACCATGAGCAACGCCATCAACGTTTCGCTCTATGACAATCTCGGCTTCGATCTGCTCCGTGACATTGTGCCGGTCGCGGGCCTCGTCTTTCTGCCTCTGGTGCTGGCGGTCAATCCATCGCTGCCGGTGCGGACGCTGCCCGAGTTCATCACCTATGCGAAGGCCAACCCCGGCAAGATCAACTATGCGTCGGTCGGCAGCGGCGCCGCGACAAACGTGGCCGGCGAATTGTTCAAGCAGATGGCCGGCGTCAACATCGTGAATGTGCCTTATCGCGAAAATTATCTTCCGGACCTGCTCAGCGGCCAGGTACAGGCATCCTTCACGCCCATACTGCAGTCGATCCAATACATCCGCGCCGGCAAGTTACGGGGCCTGGCCGTGACGGGCGTGAAGCGTTCGGGTTCGCTGCCGGACGTCCCCACTGTGGCGGAGTTTGTGCCCGGCTACGAAGCCATCGTCTGGGATGGTTTGGGCGCACCTGCGCGCACGCCGCCCGATATCATCGACAAGATCAACAAAGCAGTGAACGGTATTCTCTCCGAGCCGGAGACCAAAGCTCGCTTTGCCGATCTCGGCTCAGAGCCCATGGTCATGACGCCGGCCGAGTTCGGAACGTTTGTTGCTGCCGAAGCGCGAAAGTGGGGCAAGGTGGTGAAGTCAGCGGGCATCAAGCCTGAATAAATCCGCACGTCTCGATTGTGCAATAGGAGGAATGCATGACGCTTCGCCGCCGACGATTTGTACAAATGGCGCTGAGTGCGGCCGTCGCGCCCACGTTGGCGCGAAAGGCAATGGCGCAGGATTATCCGGCGCGGCCGGTCCGGCTCGTCGTTGAGGTCGCTGCCGGTGGCTCGCCCGACATCATAGCGCGCCTCATCGCCCAGTCGCTGTCGGAGCGGCTCGGCCAGCCTTTCGTCGTGGAGAACCGGGCGGGTGCCGCCGGTAATATTGCCACCGAGTACGTGAGCAAAGCGGTGCCGGATGGCTACACGCTCCTGCTCAGCATGTCGGCGAATGCCATTAACACTACGGTTTATCAGAACCTTCCTTTCAATTTCATCCGCGACCTCGCGCCTGTAAGCAGCATCGGCACGATACCGCTGATCATGGAGGTCAATCCGTCGATCCCAGCGAAAACCGTTCCCGAATTCATCGCCTACGCCAAGGCCAATCCGGGCAAAATCAACATGGCGTCCGGTGGCACCGGCAGTCCGCTTCACGTCGCCGGCGAACTGTTCAAAATGATGGCTGGCGTCAACATGATCCACGTGCCCTATCGGAGCGAGGCGCTGGCGCTTCCGGACCTCATCGGCGGGCAGGTGCAGATCATGTTCGGCGTCATGCCGGCCTCGCTCGGCTATGTGCGTTCAGGCAAGCTACGGGCGTTGGCGGTGACAAGCGCGAAGCGCCAGCCCGAGCTTCCCGATGTCCCCGCACTCAGTGAGTTCCTGCCTGGCTACGAGGCCAATGGCTGGTACGGTGTCAGCGCACCGAAGGACACGCCGCCGCAAATCATCGAGACGCTCAACAAACAGATCAACGCTGCGCTTGCCGATCCGAAGGTGCGGCAACACTTGACCGAATTGGGATGCGGGGTGTTTTCCGGCTCGCCGGCCGACTTCGAAAAGTTCATCGTCAGCGAAACCGACAAGTGGGCCAAGGTGGTCCAGTTTGCCGGCGTAAAAGCCGATTGAGCCATCGGCCATATATAAAAATCTCACGGGAGGGGATCATGGATTTTCGGCGTCGAAGATTTTTGCAATTTGCGGCGTCGGCGGCCGTGGTGCCGGCGCTGCCCCGCCCAGGACGCGCTGAGAATTATCCGTCGCGGCCGATCCGGCTGGTGCTGCCTTTTCCGCCGGGCGGGGTCTTCGATATCGTCGGCCGGCCATTGGCCGCCAAGCTGCAGGCGGTCCTCGGCACAGTTATCGTTGAGAACCAGCCTGGCGCCGGCGGCTCGTTGGCCGCGGCCGCGGTCGCTCACGCGCCCGCCGACGGCTACACGATTTTCCTCGGCAGTTCCTCGATCAACCTCACTGAGCTCATCCTACGCGAGCATCCTTTGCTCGACCCAACGAAGGACCTGACGCCGGTCTCCATGGTGGCGATCACCGGCTTCGCGATTGCGGTCAATCCTTCCGTGCCGGTGAAATCGCTCATGGAGCTTGTGACTTACATAAAGGAGAACCCGGGCAAGCTGTCATACGGGTCGGCCGGCGCCGGAACCATGAACCACCTGAGCGGCGAGCTCCTGAAATCGCTCACCGGCATCAAGGATCTGCCGCACGTGCCTTACCGCGGCGCCGGCCCAGCGCTTGCAGACGTGATCGCCGGACAGATTCCGATGATCATTCCGGCCATGACCGGCCAAGTGCTCGAATTTCACCGCACTGGCAAACTGCGGTTGCTGGCGATCACCAATCGGACGCGGCTGCCGGTGGCGCCTGAGATACCGACCGCCGTCGAAGGCGGAGTGCAGGGCCTCGTCACCGAACAGGTTCTGGCGCTGTTTGCTCCAGGTGGAACGCCGGCGCCGATCATCGCCCAGGTCGCCAAGGCCAACAGTGTTGCGATGGCCGATAAGGCCTATCAGCAATCGCTCGTCGATCAGGCGGTCATTCCGCTGACCGACTGGACGACGGAGAAATTCAATCGTTTCATGGACGAGGACGTGGCGCGCTGGACGCCGCTGGTGAAATCCATCGGCATCAAGCTTGAGTAGGTCGTGGTGCGCCATCGCAACAATGGAGGAGTCGTCATGAAGCTTGATCGCCGCAAAGTCCTGCATCTGGCAGCGGGCGCAGCCGCGCTTCCGGCCTTGCCGCGCATCGCCAAGGCGGAGGCCTATCCGTCGCGCCCCGTGCACGTCATCGTCGGCTACGCCGCTTCAGGGCCGACGGACATCGCCGGACGCCTGATCAGCGACTGGCTTTCCAAACGCCTCAACCAGCAATTCGTTGTTGAGGACCGGCCCGGCGCAGGCAGCAATATCGCCACCGAGTTTGCGTTGGACTCAGCGCCAGATGGCTACACGCTGCTGCTGGCCACGCAATCGAATGCGATCAACCAGACGCTCTACAAGGACATGAAGTTCAATTACTTGAACGAGAGCGTGCAGATCGCGGGCTTGCTGGTCGCCCCCTCCGTCATGGAAGTTACTCCATCGTTCCCGGCCAAAACGATCCCCGAGTTCATCGCTTACGCGAAGGCCAATCCGGGCAAGATCAATCTGGCGACCGCTGGCAACGGCAGCCCGCCGCATATGTTTGGCGAGTTGTTCAAGGTGATGGCCGGCGTGAACATGCCGACGGTGGCGTATCGCGGCGGTGGGCCGGCGCTCATCGATCTTCTGGCCGGTCAGGTGCAGGTCATGTTCGAGGGCATTACCTCTTCCATCGGTTACGTGAAGTCCGGCAAGCTGCAGGCGCTAGGCGTCACGTCAGCGAAGCGCTCGCCGCTGCTGCCCGATGTGCCGGCCATCGGCGAGTTTGTGCCAGGCTACGACGCGGCCGGCTGGTTCGGCCTCGCCGCGCCCAAGGGTACGCCTACGGAGATCGTCGACATCCTGAGCAAAGAGGTCGCTGCGGCTCTCACGGATCCGGGAATGAAGGCGCGGATGGCCGAGCTGGGCGCTGAACCGATGCCGATGACGCCGGCGGAGTTCACCAAGCTCATGGCGGACGAAACCGTGAAGTGGGGCAAGGTGATCGAACAGGCCAATATCAAGATCGAGTGAGCCTGCCCGGCCCGTCACGCTTGTTTGGTCGGGCGCGAAGTTTTGATTGGAGGGCTTTTCGATGCAGTCTTCCCGCGGCGAATTCGCTTCCTCGCACTGACCCTCAAGGATTTTCGTCACGGCCCAGCGAGTCGCGTATGGCCGTAGGGGTGGCTAGGAATTTTCGGCGGAAGGCTCGATTGAAATGCGAGATATCGGTGAAGCCCGCTTCGGTGGCGATCTCGATGATCAGACGATCCTGCCACTGTGGGTCGCGTAACAGCGCGTCCGCTTTTTCGAGGCGTCTTTCCAATACATGACGCGAAAAACGTGCACCGGTTTCCTCAAGGAGGAGGTGCACGTACCGCGCGGTGATGCCGAGCAGGTTAGCGACAGTGATTGCGTTCAAACTTGGATCGCCGCTCCGTTTTTCGATTTCGCGCAGAATGGCGGCCCGCCGTTCCACGCGAACATCGAGGTGCCGCGGCTGCAGCTCGTCTATACCGTAATAGGTGCGCCCCGATCCCCGGCGGTCCATACCGCTTTGTCGTGATGGCGAGGAGTAGAGTTCAAATTCATGCGGCATTTCACTCCAGGCATAGTCAAATTTGTTATTGGACCGACAAGCATTTCACTCCGAGCATAGTTGAATCTGTTTTGGAGCAGACGAAACACCTTCTCATCAGTTACTTTATTGCAACACGGCCTGGCAATCAGATCTGTGTCCTTATCAGTTTCGCTCCAGACCAAGACAAAATATTTCCGCGTTAGTAGCCCGTTGATGGTCCCTGAACGGGGCGAGTCATTGCGTGGGTGTGTCATGTTGCTTAAAGCGTTTCGCGTTGTTGGCGTTTCAGCTCTGCTTGCCGCTGCCCTTTTAGGGGCCGTCCGCGCGGCGGATATGCCGCTGAAGGCTCCACCAATTCCTCCACCAACCTGCACGTGGTGCGGTTTCTATATCGGCGGCAACGTCGGCTATAGCTGGGGTCAGTGGGGTGCGAGCAGCAATCAAGGCATTTTCAATTTCGAATCAACGACCGCCAGTCCGCGCCTCGATGGCTGGCTCGGCGGCTTTCAGGCTGGCTACAACTGGCAGCTTGCGAGCCCGTGGGTCGTCGGCCTCGAAGGCGACATCCAGGCGACCGGCGAGAAAGATTCACGCGGCTGGACGGATCCCGGCATCGCGGCGCCAGGCGCGCCGGGATGCCCACCCGGAGAGATTGGGGTTCCGCCGGGCTGTTTCACCCCACCAGCTGCCTTCGTTCCGCAGCGGCCCGGCACCGGTCCCGCATTCCTGAACAGTGCATGGAATTTTCCGTGGTTCGGTACGGTTCGCGGCCGCGTGGGATTTACGCCCGATACGGCGCGCCAATGGATGTTCTACGTGACCGGCGGTCTCGCGTTCGGCGAAGCCGATTACAGTTTCTCGTGGTTCAATCCGGGTGGGGCGGCCGGCCGCCAAGCCTATTCGCTCTCCAGCAACCAGACTCTGTGGGGATGGGTGGTCGGCGGCGGCATCGAGGCGGTGCTCTCGGCCCGCTGGACGGCCAAGCTTGAATATCTCTACCTCGATCTAGGCACGCAATCGATCAACACTCTGGATATCGACGGGGCGTCGTTCAGTGTCAACAATTCCGTACGCGATCAAATCCTGCGCGTCGGGGTGAACTATCACTTTTGGTGAGCCTTTTATGACGAAACAATAATAGGCAAAGCTTCAGCTTTGTCACTTCGACGGAAAGGCCCCGGTAACCCCCCGGGGCCTTTTTCAGCATCGAATGTTTCGAGTGCGCGCCCTAGCGTTTCGCCAAAAGCTGCTTGAGCCGCTGCGGCGTGACCGGCAGTCGCGTCACCGCGCCGGGAATGCCGATGGCGTCGTCGATGGCGGAGGCGATTGCGGCGCCGACGCCAGTGATGCCGCTTTCGCCCGCGCCCTTGATGCCGAGGGGGTTGCGCGGCGTCGTGTAATCCTCGGTGAGCAACACGTCGGGCGTCGGCGTCTCGTGCACCGCCGGCAAAAGATAATCGGCAAAGGTGACAGCGAGCGGATCACCGCGTTCGTTGTAGATGAATTCCTCTGACAAAGCACCGCCGAGGCCTTGCGCATAACCGCCCACGATCTGCGCTTCGACCAGCGCCGGATTGATCGCGCGCCCGATGTCGTAGGCGATGTAATAGCGCTCGACGGTCACCCCGCCGGTCTCGCCATCGACGCGCACCACGGCGACGTGGCTGCCATACGGGTAGACTTGATGCTCGACCCTGAACCAGCCCTCCGCCGAAAGGCCCGGATCGCGATCGCCCAATGTCTTCGCGGTTGGGGCAAGGCTCTCGGCGATTTTTCCGAGGCTGATCGAGGGGCCGGCACCGCGATCCTTGCGCACGACTTCGCCATCCACGATGTCGAGTGCATCCGGACTTGCTTGCAGGAGTTCAGCGGCGGCTCCGAGCGCTTTCTTGCGCACATTCAGCGCTGCGATGTGCGTCGCCGATGCCGTCATCACGGTGGCGCGCGAAGCATGGGCGCCGATGCCGAACGGGATGCGGTCGGTCTGGCCGTGGATCACGCGGCAGTTTTTATAATTCACGCCGAGTGCGTCGGCGGCGACTTGCGCCATGACGGTTTCAAAACCTTGGCCAAGTGAGGCACCGCCGGTGACGACCTCGATCATGCCGGATGTGTCGACGGAAATCTTCACGCCGTCAGCCGGACCAAGCCCGCTCTTTTCTACGAACATGGAAACGCCAACGCCGACAAGTTCACCGGCCGCTTTGCGCTTCTGCACTTCGGTGTTGAGCTGCTTCCAGCCGATGGTCGCGAACTGCTTGTCGAGGAGCCCGATGTAATCGCCGGTATCCATGAAAATGTGTTCGCCGAGCGCTTCGAGCGGCCGTTCGTAGGGCAATTCCGCTGCGGTGATTGCGTTGCGACGGCGCACTTCGATACGGTCGATGCCGAGTTTGGCGGCGATCGCGTCCACTAAACGCTCGCGCACGAAGGTGGTCTCGTAGCGGCCCGGCGCGCGATAAGTCGCCGCCGGGGTTTTGTTGGTGAGGCGGAAGTGGCCGACTGAACGGTAGGCCGGCACGCGGTACGGGCCAGGCAAGATACCGGCTGTCATGTGCACCACGCGCGTTGCATGCGTGCGCACGTAGGCGCCCTGATCGTGGAAATACTCGTCGTCGATGGCGAGGATGACGCCATCGTTGTCGACCGCGGCGCGGATCTCGTGCAGTTGCTGGCGCGAGTGGTTGGCAGCGATCAAATGTTCGCGCCGATCCTCGATCCATTTGATCGCGCGGTTGAATCTTTTGGCCGCGACGCAGACCAAAACATCCTCGGGATAAAGTTCGCCGCGGATGCCGAAGCCTCCGCCCACATGCGACTCGTGAACGTGCACCGCGCTCAGCGGAATGCCGAGCATGCGCGAGAGCAGCTCCTGATTGCGGTGCGGCACTTTGGCGGCACCGTGCAGTTCGAGAATGCCGCGCGAGGCGTCAAAGCGGCCGATGGCGCCGCGCGTTTCCAGCGGCACGCCGGAGTGCCGCCCGATGGCGAGTTCAAGCTCAACCACATGGGGCGCAATGCGAAAGGCGGCGTCGACGTCGCCATAGCCTTGGCGGATCAGCGCCGCCTCACTGCTGTGGCCGGGCGAGAATTCGAACGCCGGCGCCTCCGCCTCGAGCACCGGGCGCAACTCGTCTATCTCCATGGCGACGAGGTCGGCCGCGTCTTCTGCCACATACTGATTATCGGCAAACACCGCCGCGACCGGCTCGCCCACATAGCGCACAAAATCATTAGCCAAAATCGGCTGTCGATACGGATCGAGCGCGGGAATGCTGCCCTCCCGGAAGTCGACGGGCGGCACGGCGGCAACGTCAGCGCTGGTCCACACGGCGAACACGCCCGGCAGCGCGAGCGCCGCCGCAGTTTCTATCGACGCGATGCGGCCATGTGCATGGGCCGAGCGCACGATGCGCATGTAGAGCTGATGGGGAAAATTGATGTCGCCCGCGAACTCTCCGCGGCCGACGACGAGCGGCGGATCTTCCAACCGCTCGACAGACTGGCCAATCCAATCCGCCTTTCTCCCCCGCGCGTTCATGCGGCCGCGCGTTCTAGCGCTCGGCGCGTGACTGCGAGCACGAGGTCGCGGCGGAAGTCGGCGCTCGTGGTGATGTCCTCCATCGGGTCGACCGCGGCCGTCGCGGCGGCTGCCGCCGCGCGAAACGTCTTGTCGCCGGGCGGCGCGCCGGTCAGCGCGCGCTCGGCTTCGGCGATGCGCCGCGGATTAGGTTCGGCGCCGCCGACTGCGAGCCGGGGCTCGACAATTTTTCCGCTTTCGATGCGATAGGTTGCGAGCGCTGCGGCCATGGCAAAATCGCCGGCGCGGCGGCTGAACTCGTAAAAGCCGAAACGGGTGTCGGCGGCGAGTAACGGCAACCGCGCTTCGACCAGCAGCTCATCGTCGCGTAGCGCCGTCGTCATGATGCCCTTGAAGAAATCGCGGGCCGCGATGGCGCGCTCACCGCGTGCGCTTTTGGCTAGGACCTCACCGTCGAGCGCCATCAGCACCAGCGCCCATTCGGACGATGGGTCGGCGTGTGCCAAGCTTCCGCAAAACGTGCCGCGGTTGCGGATCGGATAGTGAGCGATGTGGCGCACTACATCGGCGAGCAACTTGCCGAGCGGGCCCTCGCACACGGGGTGGTGGAACGCGGCGTGGCGTACACACGCGCCAATCACGAGCTTTCCGTCGGCGACCGCAAGCCGATTGAGCGCCTCGATGCCGTTGATGTCGACGAGATGAGACGGTTTGGCGAGCCGGAACGCCATGGTCGGGACCAGGCTTTGGCCGCCGGCAAGCACGCGTCCGTCCTCTGCGGCGACTTCGGCGAGCAGCGCAACCGCCTCATCCACGGTTTTCGGCGCGTGATAGCGGAACGCCGCAGGTTTCATGCGCTGGTGTCAAGATTGGGATTGATGTAGCTTTTTGAACTGATGCACGGTTTTCGGCACAGAGTCAAAAGACCACATAACAGCAATCCGGCATGAAACCACCTCCCTTTTCGTATCACGATCCCCGCACGATCGCAGACACTGTGGGCCTCCTGGGTAGCCTCGAGAACGCCAAGCTGCTCGCCGGCGGGCAGTCGCTGATGCCCATGCTCAACATGCGTTACGTGCTGCCCGACAACATCATCGACATCAATCGCGTCGAGGCCCTCAGTTATATCCGTGAGCAGAACGGTGCTCTCGAGATCGGCGCCATGACGCGGCAGCGCGACATCGAGTTTTCCGATGTGGTGCGTGAACGCTGCCCGATCATGCACGAAGCGATTTGCCAAGTCGGCCATCGGCAGACGCGCAATCGCGGCACTCTCGGCGGCTCGCTCTGTCATCTCGATCCGTCCGCGGAGCTGGTTTCGCTCGCGGCCGCGCTCGACGCCAAGGTTTCGGTCGCGGGCCGCAACGGCTCGCGCAGCATCGATTTCTCCACCTTTCCGGTTGCCTACATGACGCCGGCGATCGAATTGGACGAGCTGGTCACCGGCGCGACCTTCCCGTGCTGGCCGCGCGGTCACGGCTATGCGTTCGTTGAGTTCGCCCGCCGGCATGGCGATTTCGCCATCGTGTCGGCGGCGGTGCTCATCGAGGAGGACAGCAACGGCAAAGTGACGCGCGCCTCGGTGACGCTCGGCGGTATGGGGCCAGCGCCGGTGCGGGCGAGCGAAGTCGAGCGAGCGCTCATCGGCGAGATCATCGAGGAAAAGCGGCTGCGCGAAATCTGCGAAACGTTGCGCAAGCTTGATGCCATCGAAGACATCCACGCGCCTACATCTTATCGCCAGCAACTGGCGACGGTGCTGCCGCGTCGCGCGCTCATTAAGGCGCATGAAAGAATCGCGCGAGGGACACGGTCATGAGTGAATCGCGAAAAATCACCGTCACGGTGAACGGCACGCGCTACGAGGAGACCGTGCCGGTGCGCGTGACCCTCGCCGATTTCATTCGCCACCAGCTCGGGCTCACCGGTACGCATCTGGGCTGCGAACACGGCGTGTGTGGCGCCTGTACGATCCTGCTCGATGGCTTCTCGGCGCGCTCGTGCCTCATGCTTGCCGTGCAGGCGGACGGCCACGAAATACTCACCGTCGAGGGCATCGCGCCGAACGCCGACACGTTGCATCCGCTCCAGGAGGCGTTCCGCGACAACCACGGCCTGCAATGTGGCTTTTGCACGCCGGGATTCCTAACGACGCTGATCGAGTTCTTGCGCGACAATCCGGACCCGACCGAAGAAGAAGTACGTGTCGGCATTTCCGGCAATCTGTGCCGCTGTACCGGCTATCAGAACATCGTCATCGCCGCACTTGATGCGGCGAAGCGGTTGCGCGGGGAGGGCAAGCTGGAGCCGCGGACCTGACTCAAACTCCCGGTCAGGAGATGACGAAGTGGGGTCCATGAGCAACCTATGCCCCTTCGCTTCGACGATATCGGCAACCGGCTCAAAGCCTTCCGCCTCGGCTCGGGTTTGTCGGCAGAGGAGATCGCGCAAAAGCTCGGTATTTCGCGCACCGCGCTCTATCGGTTCGAGAAGGGCGAGGTGGCGAAAATCGAGACGCTGGAGAATTTGGCCGAGCTCCTGAAAGTATCGGTGCCGACCCTGCTGGGTGTGGGCGTTGAGTATATCGCTTCGGCGGTGAGTTATTTCGAACGCATGCGGCAGATCGAGGAGACGGCCGAGCACATCATCGTGCTCGCTGGTCCGATTTCGTACGTGCTCGCCTCCGATGGCTTCGATCATGCGCTCGGCGAGATCTTACGGGAATCGCTGCCCGACGGCGTTGGCAAGCGCGAACCTGCGCTCGCGCAGATCGACGAACTGATGGAAGTGTTGCGCCAACGTAAGGAAACCTATCGTCGGCGCCAGCCGGCGATCGTCAATCTCATCTCGGCGTCCGAAATGGAGCGCTTCCTGCGCAATGGCCTCGTTGGCAAGATCGATTTGCCGGACAAGCTCCGCCGGGAACGCCGCGCTCTTGCGCTGGCCGAGGCCGCCCACTTCACTGCACTCATGGAAAATGAGCCGATCGGCGTGCAAATCGGCATTGTGCTCGACACGCTGCCGCACACCAGCTTTCAGATCTTCCGTCAGCCCGACCGGCAGATTCTGGCGCTGAGCCCGTTCCGCCTCGGCGAAGAGCCCAACATTCGGGTCGGCGTCGCCATGATCACATCGGCGCCCGAGGCGCTGGCGCTGCATGAGAAGATGGCGAGGGACCTGTGGGCGAGCGCGCTCAAGGGCCCTGCCGCGGTGCGCTTCATGCGCGCGATGATGGAGAAATCAGCGCCGGCTTAGCTTTCGTGCGCTGCAGGGAGACGGAGATTCCGCCATGAACTTCGATTTCACCGATGAGCAAATGCTGTTCGCCGAGCAGGTACGCCGCTTCGCGCGCGAGCATCTGGCGAGCGGTGCGCTCAAGCGCGCTCACGATGCCGGTTTCCCATTCGACGTGGCGCAGCTCATGGCCAAGCAAGGTCTCATGGGCATCACGCTGCCACAGGAGGATGGCGGGCAAGGTGGTGCGCTGATGGACGCGGTGATCGCCATCGAGCAGATTGCCGCCGAGTGCCCGCGCAGCGCCGATGTAGTGCAGTTCGGCAATTTCGGCCCGATGCGCACCTTCGCCGAATACGGCACGGAAGCTCAGAAGAAACGTTGGCTCGGTGATCTGCTGTCCGGGCGCACGGTCATGAGCTTGGGCATGACCGAACCCGACGCCGGCTCCGCCGTAACCGATTTGAAAACCAGCGCGCGCCTCGACGGCTCCCATTACATTATCAATGGCGGCAAAGTCTTTTCCACTTTCAGCGCTGAGGCGCAGATATTTCTCATCTATCTGCGCTTCGGTCCCGGGCTTGGCGGTATTGGTTCGGTATTGGTCGAGCGCGGCGCGCCGGGTTTTTCCATCGGCAAGCCCTCCGCGTTCATGAGCGGCGAGGAATGGTGCGAACTGCACTTCGAAGACTGCCGCATTCCAGCGACGAACGTTCTGCTCGGGCCTGGTGGGTTCAAGAAACAGATGGCCGGGTTCAATGTCGAGCGGCTTGGCAACACGGCGCGCTCGCTCGCTTACGGGCGCTACGCCTTTAATGCGGCGCGTGAATATGCGGCGGCACGCGAGCAATTCGGCCGGCCGCTCTGCGAGTTTCAGGGTTTGCAGTGGAAGTTCGCTGACATGGCGATCAAGTTGGAAAGCGCGCAGTTGCTTCTCTATCGGGCAGCGACCAGCGCCGACCGCGGCTTGCCTTCGGCCTACGAGACGGCCGTCGCCAAGGCGGCTTGCAATCAGGCCGGCTTCGAAGTGGCCAGCGAGGCCGTGCAGATCATGGGCGCGCTGGGCTATAGCTGCGAGACGCTGGTTGAATATTGCATGCGGCGAACGCGCGGATGGATGATCGCAGGCGGCTCGATTGAGATGTTGAAGAACCGCATCGCCGAACACGTATTCGACCGCCGCTTTGATCAGCGCAAGCGATCGGCCCAAGCGGCGGAGTAAGTCGCCGCTTGGACTGAAACGAAGGCACAGGCTTAGTCGCGTCTGCGAGTGAAGGCGTCTAGCAGCCACGCGACGAGCGCAGCGCCGCAGATAAACGCGCCAACGTCGATGGTGATGCTGTCTGTCAGCACCGTCACCACCGCGAGCACAGCAAGCGCGAGATTGACGGCGAAGACTCGGGCGACGACCTCAGTCACGCTAAAGCCGCGGTCGGTGGCGCGCTGGTAGTAATGGGTGCGATGCGCCTGCCACACGCGCTCGCCGTTTGACCAGCGGCGCATCAGCGTAAGCGAAGCATCGGCCAGATAGTACAGCGGCAACAGCAGCGCCGCCGTCACATGGCCGTTGCCCGCGAGTAGCACCAAGAGCCAGCCGACCAGAAGTCCAATCGGCAAGCTGCCAACGTCGCCGAGAAAAAGCCGGGCGGTCGGACGATTGAAATATGCGAAGCCGAGCATGGCCCCGCAGAGCGCCAGCGCCACCGCGATGGCGTCGAGTGCGATCGCGCCCAGACAGCCCAGCGCCACCAGCGCAGCGGTGATTGGGACCACTTCGGCGACGGTCATCCAATCGATGCCGTCCATGAAGTTGACGAGATTGACGAACCACACGCCGCCGGCAAATAGCAGAAGACGTTCGAGCCACCAGGGCAGAAAGGAGATAACGCGTAGATCGTCCGGCAGCGCATAGATCGTTGCCAGTACGGCCAGCGCCTGCAGCGCAAGTCTCGGCGCGACATCGAGCGTGCGTACGTCGTCGGCGGCACCTACGCAGGCCATCACCACGGCGGACACGAAGGCCATTCGAAGCGACGCCGTAAACGAAGCACCGAGAATGAAAATGCCAAGCACCGTTGCGACAATGGTCGCCGCAATGACGGCGATGCCGCCACCTTGCGGCGTCGGCTGCCGGTGCGAGGAGCGAGCATTCGGCTTGGCGAGCGCGTAGCGCTGGAGAACCGGATACAAGAAAACGATGAGTCCCACGCAGATGAATGCGGAAATAGCCGCTATCGCTGCGCCACGGAACGCCCATAAGGCTGTCATCGGCCGCTCATTGATTCGAACGTGGCTGCCGTTGTAACGGATCGCACGCAATGCGTCGCAATGCAAACCAGAAACAGGCGCTGAACCGCTTTATTCTCAATGTCTTACGTACCGCGTCGCCGGCCATTCCTTGCCGCCTGAGGATTGGAACTGGCGCGGTAGAAGCACGCCGGCGAGATAGCGTTTTTGTTATGGTGCGGCCCGGTTTATGGTGACGCCATGAGGGGAATTTTCGCCAATCCACGTAACGTTTTGATCGTTATCCACGATCTCATCGCGACGGCGGCGGCAATTCTAGCGGCGTTCTATTTTCGCTTCGAGGCCGCGGGCCTCACCATTCGCTTCGATTGGTTGATGGTCATTCTGCCCGGCTACCTGGTGTATGCCGGTGTCGTCTATTGGATCTTCCACCTCTACGTCGCCAAGTGGCGGTTCGTGTCGTTGCCGGATTTGTGGAACATTTTCCGGGCGTCCACGGTGTTGGCGTTTTCGCTCTTGGTGCTCGATTACATCCTGGTATCCCCGGATTTCTACGGCACCTTCTTCTTCGGCAAAATTACTATCGCGCTTTACTGGGTGCTGCAGATGTTCTTTCTCGGCGGCCCGCGCCTCGCCTACCGTTTATTCAGGCATGCGCGCACCCAGCATCACGCCAGGGGTCCGGAAGCCATTCCGACGCTGGTGGCCGGGCGCGCCGCCGATGCCGAAGTGCTGTTGCGCGCCATCGAGAGCGGCGCCGTCACCAAGATCAGGCCGGTTGGTATCGTGTCGCCTTCTCGGGCCGATCAGGGCCAAGCGCTGCGTGGAATACCAGTCCTTGGCTATCTCACCGACCTCGAAAGAACCGTCACCACCTTGGCGGCACAACAGGTCCGTGTCGGGCGCCTCGTCCTGACACCTGCGGCGCTCGCGCCTGACGTCCACCCCGAAACGATGCTGATGCTGGCCCGCCGGCTCGGTCTCGCTACTAGCCGGTTACCTTCGCTCGAAGCCGGCGAAGAGGCGCTGCGCCTGGCGCCGGTCGACGTTGAGGATTTGCTGCTGCGCCCGAGTGCAAAGATCGACTACCGAAGGCTGGAAAACTTCATCAAGGGCAAGACGGTTGTGGTCACCGGCGGCGGTGGCTCGATCGGTTCGGAGATCTGTGATCGCGTCGTCAATTTCGGCGCCGGGCGGCTCCTGCTTCTGGAGAATTCGGAATCGGCCCTTCACGCCGTGCTGGAGCGGCTCGCGACCAAATCGAGTTCGACAGCGATCGAAGGTCGCATTGCCGATATTCGCGATCGCGAGCGGATTTTCCGCTTGATCGGCGATGCGGAGCCGAACCTGGTCTTTCACGCTGCCGCACTCAAGCACGTGCCGATCGTTGAGCGTGAGTGGGGCGAGGGGATCAAGACCAACGTTTTTGGATCAGCCAATGTGGCTGACGCGGCGATGGCTGCCGGTGCCGAAGCCATGGTGATGATTTCGACCGACAAGGCGATCGAGCCGGTCTCGGTGCTCGGAGC
>Ga0070731_10002132_pt1 | contig 19308 bp, 23 predicted proteins | sample Coa_R1_2_FD_66448 | JGI IMG/M metagenome (GOLD analysis project Ga0070731, IMG submission 66448) | Surface soil microbial communities from Centralia Pennsylvania, which are recovering from an underground coalmine fire - Coalmine... | ecosystem: Environmental > Terrestrial > Soil > Unclassified ... | reverse complement strand
TGCTCCGCGGCGCCGAGCAGCACCAGGTGCTCGGGCGCAATCGACTCCGCCTCGGCGAGTGTGTCGACCGCGACGCACACGGCCTCGCGTCCGTGCTCGCGCTGTGCGGCGAGCTCGAGCTCCACGAGTCGAGCATCGCCGTCGCCGACGACGACCACCTCCGACGGGCCGCCGGGCAAGTCGATGGCCACGTCGCGCGAGACCTCGAGCTTCGCGGCGTTCACGTACGCGTTGCCGGGGCCGACGATCTTGTCGACGCGCTCCACGTAGGCGAGGAACCCGATCGCCTGCGGGCCGCCGAGCGCCCAGACCTCGTCGATCCCGAGCAGCTCGGCCGCGGCGGCGACGAGTCCCGCGCCGGCGGGCGGAGTGCAGACGACGATTCGCCGCACTCCGGCCGTCTGTGCAGGGACCACGCACATGACGAGCGTCGAGACGAGCCCTCGCGGGACGTAGACGCCGACCGTGTCGAGCGGCACCCAGCGGCGCTCCAGCGTGATGCCGGGCTCGACCTCGAACCGCAGATCGCGCGGCCGCTGCAGCTCGTGCCAGCGCCGGACGCGATCGGCGAGGGTCAAGAGCGCCTCGCGGGGAAGGCCGTCGACGTCCGCCACGGCGCGCGTGGGCTCGGCGGCATCCAGCTCGGCCGCCCACTCCCGCACTGCGTCGAAGCCGCGCTCCTTGACGTCCGTGACGATGCTCATGCCGCCATCCGCTCGACGGGAACGACCAGGATCGACGAGCCGCCGAGCGCCTCGAGCTCGGGCAGCAGTCGCCAGACGTCGGCCGACGGCACCAGCACGTGCACCGCGACCATGCCGGGCTCCGCCAGCGGCAGGACGCTCGGCACCCGCGGTCGCACGAGCCGGGCGATGCGCTCGAGCTGTTCCGCGGGCGCGTTCAGCATCACGTACCGGTGTCGACGCGCCTCGACCACGGCGCGGAGCATCGACGCGAACGGGACGGCTCTGCCGGCGTCGCCGGCGACGAGCACTGCCTCCGATTCGAGCAGCGTTCCCAACGAGCGCAGGCCGTTCGTGCGCAGCGTGTTCCCCGACGAGACGAGATCGACGATCGCGTCGGCCAGACCGAGCCGCGGAGCGATCTCGACCGAGCCGGTGACGTCGACGAGCTCGACCTCCACCGGCAGCAGCTCTCGCACCAGCCGAGGGTAAACCGTCGCAACGGTCGTGCCCGCAAGCTCCTCGATCGCAGTGACGGGCGACTCCTCGAGCACCGCCGCATCGAGCCGGCACGACCCGAAGCCGAGCCGGACGACCTCCGCAACCCGCGCGCCGCGCTCGCGGACGAGGTCGAGCCCGGTGATGCCGCAGTCGACGACGCCGTCCTGGACGTACTCGGGGATGTCGGCTGCCCGCACGAGCAGCACCTCGATCGGGGCGTTGCGGCAGGGAAACGCGAGCGCGCGCTCACCCGGCTGCTCCGGCCCGAGGCCTGCGTCCTCGAGCAGCTTGAACGCGGGCTCGCGCAGACGGCCCTTGACCGGGACGGCGACCTTCAGGAGGCTCGATCGAGGGCGAGTCGATACCCGCCCTCGCCGTAGCGGAGCCAGTGCGCCACCCGCGTCACCGTGGCCGTCGATGCGCCCGTTCGCTGCGCCACCTCGACGTACGGCAGCCCCTGGTCGACGAGCTTGGCGACCTGCCAGCGGTGTGCCAGCGTCTCCAGCTCCGCCAGCGTGCAGAGATCCCGCAGGAAGCGCTCCAGCTCCTCCCGCGTCTCGAACGCGAGCAGCGTCTCGAAGAGATCTCGCATCTCCTTCGTCCGCCATGGGTGTCGGCTCCGGTCAGGCATCTGATTCTTGTTCGTCCTTGTTCTCCTCGGGCAGCATATTAGCACGTTAACATACGAGCATGTGGTTCGACCTGCCGATCGAGGTGATCCCGGCCGTCGACGTGCTCGGCGACGAGGCTGTACGACTCGAGCGCGGCCGCTACGACCGCGTCGTCGAGCGGGCGTCGGATCCGTCGGCACTGGCGGAGCGGTGGGTCAGGGCGGGCGCGAGGCGCGTGCACTTCGTCGACCTCGACGGGGCGCGGGCGGGCCGTATCCGGCCGGAGTTGGTGCGCGCGGTGGTCGCCGCGGCCCGGCCGGCCGCGGTGCAGGCGTCAGGCGGGATTCGCTCGCTTGACGACGCCGCTGCGCTCCTGGACGCGGGCGCGGACCGCGTCGTCGTCGGGACGGCGGCCTGGCCCGACCCCATGCCGTGGCTCGAGCTCGGTGAGGCGCTCGTCGTCGCGCTCGACGTTCGCGACGGCGAGGTGCTGAGCCGGGGTTGGACGGCGGACGCAGGGCTCTCGCTCGAGGAGGCGATCGATCGGCTGGAGGGAGCGCGCGTGCTGCTGACGGCCGTCGACCGCGACGGCACGCTCGCCGGGCCGGACGTGGAGCTCGTGCAGAGCGTGGCTGCCTCGGGACTGCATGTGCTCGCAGCGGGCGGCGTGCGGTCGCCGGGGGACGTCGAAGCGCTCGCCGCGGCCGGTGCGGAGGCCGCGGTGGTCGGGCGCGCGCTACTCGCCGGCGACGTCGCGTCGTAGGAAGACGAGATAGCCCGCGAAGAGCGGGATGAAGATGTAGAACGCGCAGACCCACAGCGCGCGCACGATCGGCGCCCAGTCGGCCGGCGTGCGCAGGAAGCCGTGCCAGGCTTCGAACTGCGTGCCGAGCAGGTAGGGCCGGATCGCTTCGGTGCCGGGCAGCACGCCGAGCAGCTGCATGAGCAGCGCCCACATCAGCGTCCCGACGACCGAGGCGGCGCTGTTGCGGGTGACGGTCGAGAGCAGGATCCCGAACGACGCGATGCCGATCATCGGCACGATGTAGATCGCGAGGCTCGCGGCGAGGAGGCCGAGTCCGTGCAGCGCGGACACCGTCGTCCCGGAGAGCGAGGTGAGGTCCTTGAAGCCCCACGCGATGCTCGCCGCGACGAGGCCGACGACCGCCATCGCGAACACGACGATCACGGTGTACGTCAGCGCGGCGAGGATCTTGCCGGCGTAGATCTCACCGCGGTCGCGCGAGCGGGTGAGGATCGTCTTGAGTGTGCCGTTGTGCGTCTCGGCGGCGACGATGTCGCCGGCGACGAGCGCGGTGATCAGCGGGAACGCCCAGATCGACATGAAGAAGAGGACGACGAACGGCGTTGCGAGCCCGGTCTCGCGGATGTAGCGCCCGAGCGGGATGTCGTTCGGCCCGCCGGTCTTGAAGACGAGCACGAGCACGAAGACAAGCGGGACGAGCATTGCCGCACCGAGCCCGAGATACGTCCGCTTCTGCGCGAGCAGCTTCAGGATCTCCCATTTGTAGATCCGGGTCATGAATGCTCCGACCAGGGTGACGAAACTGTGACGAGGCCCTTTCTGGAGACGAAATGCCTGCGTACGCGGGTGGCGGAAACGACATGTCCAGGCGTCCGACCAAGGTGACGAAAGTGCAACGTCACGCGGCCTCCTCCCCCGCCGCGCCGGTCTCGGTGAGGCCGAGGAAGAGCTCCTCGAGCGTCGCGGTCTGCGGGACGAGCGCGCGGATGCCGATCCGCGCCTGCCCGAGCGCGATCGTCGCCGCCGCGAGGGAATCCGCATCCGCCTGGAAGCGCAGATCCTCCCCGTCGAGCGACAGAGCGACGATACCCGGCTGGTTCAGCAGCACGGTGCGCGCGCGCTCGGGCTCGGCGGTCTGCAGGCGGTAGCCGCCGCCGGCGCTGGCGAGCAGCTCCGCAAGCGAGCCTTCGTAGACGACGCGCCCGCGGCGCACGATCGACACGCGGTTGCAGAGCTCCTCGACCTCGGCGAGCAGGTGGCTCGAGAGCAGGATGGTGATGCCGTCCGCCGCGAGCCGTTTCACCAGCTCGCGCATGTCGCGCATGCCGGCGGGATCGAGACCGGTCGTCGGCTCGTCGAGCAACAGCAGCCGCGGCGCTCGCAGCAGCGCGCCCGCGATGCCGAGACGCTGGCGCATCCCGTGCGAGTAGCCGCCGACGCGATCACCGGCACGGTCGCTGAGGTCGACGATCTCGAGCACCTCGTCGATGCGCGAGAGGGCGCCCGCCCCGTCGAGGTCCGCGAGCAGCCGCAGGTTGCGGCGCCCCGAGAGGTACGGATAGAAGCGCGGCCCCTCGACGAAGCCGGCGACGCCGTCGAGCGCCCTCGCGCCGTCGACGAGCGGATCGCGGCCGAACAGCTCGACGCGTCCGCTCGTCGGCCGGATCAACCCGAGCAGCATGCGCAGCGTGGTCGTCTTCCCCGCACCGTTCGGCCCGAGGAACCCGTAGACGTCGCCCCTGTCGACGTTCAGCTCCACGTTGTCGACGGCGACGAGATCGCCGTAACGCTTGACCAGCTGTCGCGTCGCGACCGGTGCCGCGTCCGTCACTGCACGGCCGCGGCGTCCGCCTCCGCCGTGGCGGCGGTGACCGACCCGGCCAGCACGAACGAGACGCCGCCGCGCTGCCACGACACGACCGTGCCAAGCGGCGTCGTCAGCTCGTGGCCCGTGGCTCCGCCGATCGAGACCTGCGGCAGGTTGTCCAGCGGGCTCGAGCCGCTCTGCGTGTCGGTCGCGTGCTCGAAGACGGCCACCGCGCCGAGGCCTTCGCCGTAGACGATCAGCGCGCCCTGATGGTCGCCGCTGCCGACCAGCCGGACCTCACTGCGACCGAGACTGCCGAGCGTGTCGGGAGCCGCCACCTGGAACGGCAGCGCCGCCTGGACGGCGCTCAGGCCCGTGACGTCGGTCGTCGACTGCCCGCCGTTCCCGCCGCTGGTCGGAACGTCGACGATGGTCGCGCCCGCGGGCGGCGAGACGTCGACGTCGGACGAGGCGACGGCGCCGAACGAGATGTCGGTCACGCCGAGCTCGAGCACCGGCGTCGAGTCGCCCCGCGCCGAGATCGCAAGCTTGAGGGGAACGCCGTTCTCGGCGTCCCAGGCGAGCTCGACCGCGCCCAGCAATCCGGCCGACGTCTTCGGCGACACCGAGACGTCGTAGGCCGGCTGCCCGGCGAGATTCGTCGGGACGGCGTCGCCGAGCGCCCAGTACGTCGAGGTGTCCGTGATCGCCTGCGTGATCTCGTCGAGGGTGGGCGGCGTGGGCGCAGTCGTCGTAGTGGAGGAGCTCGTCTGCGAGGGAAGCGTCAGCCGGTACGCCGTGTTCGACGACGCGTCGTACACGGTGACGAGGTTCTGGTTCCAGACGATCTGCACGTCGCCGGCGTCGGACTGGAGCTCGATGCGACCGCGGCCGTCGTTCGTCGACCACAGCCGGCCACTCGCGCCGGTGATCAGCGCCGAGCCGGCCTGGCCGGTCAACGCGCCCGACGGGAGCAGATTGTTGGTGAACGACACACGCGCGGTGATCCCTGCCGGGGCCGGCGCGGCGAGCGCGTCATGGACGGCCTGCGCGAGCGGCTCAGCCGGCGGCGTCGGCCCGCTCGCACGCGCGCCGACGGCGATCGCGACGCCGACGACCAGCGCAGCGCCCGCGACGGCGAGCAGCGCGAGCAGTCTCCCTGTCGGCAGTGTCCGGAAGATCTTCACCTCGAGCCCCTTCCTTTGCGTTCGCCGTCCACCGCCTGCCTGCCCGAAAGGGTAGCGCGGCCGCATGAAGCCCCGATGAAGCGGCCCTCAGGTCTGATCCGGGACGTGATCCCGAGCCCAGGCGGCCAGCAGCCCGCGGTAATGGGCGACGAAGTGCTCGTGCTCGTGCGGCGGGAAGGTCGACGTGACGGTCTGCACGAGCAGGTCGTCGAACTCGTCCGACGTGAACCACCCGTGCGCGAGGTCGTCGAGGTGCCCGAGGTGCCGGTCGCAGAACTCCCGATAGGCGTCGATCTGGAAGTAGTCGTCCGCCAGACGGCGGTACCGATCGAGCTTCTCCTCGTATGACAGCTCGTCGCGGTCGCCCCACTCGAAGTAGTCGCGCGTGTTCTGGTTGATCCGCATGTCGCGCCGCGTCGCGAGGCAGAAGACGCTCCAGCGTACGAGCGCCGTCATCGCCCACGGGAAGTAGTAGTGCAGCGACGTCAGGGCGACGTCGGGGGACGCATTCGCGTAGTCGATCGGGTACGCAACGCCGTCCTTGACGATTGTCTCGCACGAGTTGAACTCCCAGCGGAAGAACGCGTTGATCAGCCGCGAGATGGTGACTATCTCGGTCCCGAGCTCCCGCGTCAGGAAGTCGTGCACGACTTGGTACCGGTCGTGCATGGGCCGGCCCGGGTCGAACCACATCGCCTTCGTCTCGGCCCCGATCGACAGCGAGCGGACGAAGACGTCGAAGCCCTCGAGCGCGGACTGCAGGTGCATCATCCGCTCTCCGGACTCGTCGTAGCGCTCGCGCAGCTCCTCCGGCGAGCCGACCCGCGAGACGCCGACCCACTGGCCACCGTCGAACGGCTTCATGAACAGCGGATAGCCGACAGCGCCGCCGATCGACGCGAGGTCGAACGGCGCGTTGTAGCGCTCTGCGGTCGGCTGGAACCGCGGGTTGTCGGGCGGCACCTTGTGCGGGATCAGCCAGGTGTCCGGCACGCGCAGGCCGAGCCGCATCATCGCGCAGTACGCCGAGTGCTTCTCCATCGCCTGGAACGTGAACGGGTTGTTCAGCAGGTAGACGTCGTCCATCAGCGAGACCTTCTTCAGCCAGGCACGCGGGAGGTCGTACCACCACGCCAACCGGTCGATCACCAACCCGTAGCGGGGCCGGTAGCGCAGGTCGAACGGCTCGTTGACGATTCGCTCGGTGCGGTAGACGTCGCCTCCCACGAGCCCGAGCCGCGAGACGAGCGCCTCGAACGCCGTCGGCCAATCCTCCTCCGTCCCGAGGAGCAGCCCGATCAGATGCTCAGACAAAGCGAGGCAGATGATGCGCGATCTGCCGGCGCCAGGACGGCCAGTCGTGCGGGACGTCGTGGCCCCACAGGTCGAGCTCGCACGGAATCCCCTTCTCGCCGAGCATCGCCGCGAAGCGGCGAGTCGACTCGAGCGCCCCCGTCGTGTCTTCCCACTGCCCCTGGCCGCAGACGAGCAGCACCGACGCGGTACGCCGCAGCCACTCGAGGTGGTCGCCGTGCAGGTGCGCCACGTAATCCATCGGGTTGTTGAAGTAGACCGCGTCGCCGCGCTCTCCCCCACCCTGCACCGAGACGTCGTACACGCCGCTCATGCAGATCGCGAGCGGGAAAAGGTCGGCCCGCTTCAAGCAGAAGTTCGCCGCGTGGTACGCGCCGAACGACGCGCCCGTCACGAGCACCTCGTGCGTGTGCGAGTCGACCTGCACGAACGGGAGCAGCCGGGTCAGCACCCACCACTCGTAGTGACCGTGGCGCCGCGCGCGCTCCTCGAGCGGCAGGTCGCCGCGCGTCCAGCTCGCCTGGTCGAACGACGGCAGGCAGTAGAGCTTGACGCGGCCGTCGTCGAGCAGGCCGGTAAGCGCATCGACCATCCCCCGGTCCTCCCAGTCCCATGCCTCGCCGTTCTCCGACGGGAACACGGCCACCGGCCGCCCGTAGTGGCCGTACGCGAGCACGGTGCCGCCGTCGATCTCGATCTCGCGGCGGGTCACGTCACCGCCTCGATCAGCGCCGGCAGGTGCGGGTCGAAGCCGTCGCGCCAGCACGTCCAGTTGTGCGCATCGCGGATCTCGGCGAGCCACGCCGTGTATCCCTGGCGGACGAGCGCGTCGGCGACGGCACGGTTGTTCGTGAGGTTCTCCTCGGCCGTCCCGCAGGTGAGCGCGACGGGGATGGGGCGGTGGCCGTTGCGGTTGCGAAGGACCGAGCCGACGAAGCGCGTGATCCGCTGGTAGCGCGGGAAGCTCGACTCGACCTTGTCCCAACGCTGCTGGAAGTAGCTGCCCGACTGGAGGAACAGCCCGTCGAACGCGCGCGGATGGCGGCGCTGGGCGTGCAGCATCGCGAGCGCGCCGAGACTCGCGCCCATCCCGATCCGGACGCCGTGCGGCACCTCGCGGGCAATCGCAGGCAGGAGCTCTCGGACCAGCGCCGCCGCGTACTGCGCCGAGGCGGAGTACGTCTCGTTTCGATCGACGGGCTGGACGAGCGCGGCGCGCAGCGGCGGGATCCGCTCCTCCCAGCTCATGGCGTCGAGGAACCGCGTGAGCGACGAGTACGCCGCGTACTCGGGGCCGTCGTGCACCACGAGCAGCGGCGCGTCCGAGGCCGGCGGATCGGGCGTGGAATAGAGAACGACGCGGATGCGCGCCACGAGCCGGCGGCAGCGGATCTCGAGCTCCTCTCTCGGCCCGTCGTCGGCGATCGACTCGAGCCAGGTCGGGGGCCGGTACTCGGGCCACTCGATCACCGATTTGGCGCCGAACGGGCCGGGCGCGCTGAGCGGGTTGGCGGGATCCGGCTGCAGCGTGCCGTCGAGCTGGAGCAGGTACTCGAGCCGGTCGGCGGCGGGCCGCGGGAAGCGGAGCCGCCACACGTCTCCGTCGCGGCTGAACGGCGGGCCCAACCGCGGCCGCTGCACCTCCTGGGCCAGCACGACCGCCTCGAGCCGCCCTTCGACATCGGGTACGACGAGCTCCACCGCGTCCGGCAGGACGCGGTGGAGGGTCACTTCCGTCTCTTGCGCCGAGTCGCCCGTGCGCGAATCTTGTACTCGCGCACGCGTTCGCTGCGGAGGAGATGGTTGCGGCGCGCCTCGAGCGCGGCGAGCTCTCGCTGGAGCTTCACGTAGCTCTGCCAGCGGTCGGCGGCGAGGGTGCCGTCGGCGAGCGCCGCCCTGACCGCGCAGCCCGGCTCGCGCTCGTGGCTGCAGTCGGAGAAGCGGCAGCCTGCCGCGACCTGCTCGACGTCGGCGAAGGTCTGCTCGAGGTCGCCGTCCCAGAGGTGGAGCTCGCGCATCCCCGGGGTGTCGAGGATCACACCGCCGCCCGGCAGCACCAGCAGCTCGCGGTGCGTGGTCGTGTGCCGGCCGCGATGGTCACCCTCTCGTACGTCACGCGTCGCGAGGAGCTCGCGACCGGCCAGGGTGTTGACGAGCGTCGACTTCCCGACGCCCGACGAGCCGAGCAGGACGGCGGTGCGGTTGCCGGCGAGGAACGTCCTGATCTCGTCGACGTGCTCACCGGTGATTGCAGACAGCGCGACGACGGGACACGCGCCGAGGGTCGTCAGCCTGACGTCGGCGAGCCACGGCTCCACGTCGTCCACGAGATCGGTCTTGGTGAGCACGACGACGGGTTGGGCGCCGCTCTCCCACGCCATCGCGAGGTACCGCTCGAGCCGGCGCGTGTTGAAGTCCCGCGGGAGCGCTTGCACGAGGAATGCGACGTCCACGTTCGCGGCCAGCACCTGCTCGCGAGCGACCGTCCACACCTCCTTGCGTGAGATGGCGGTGCGTCGCGGCAGCACCGCATCGACGAGCCCGCGCTCGACGTCGAGGGCAACCCAGTCGCCGACGGCCGGGAGCTCGTCCGCGCGGGCGAGCCGTGCGGCCGCGGGCACGCGCAGCTCACCCTGCTCGCCGAGCAGGTCGTAGGCGCCTTTGTGCTGGACGGCGACGCGGGCAGGCGCTCGCCCGGCGTCGCGATGCTCTGCGAACGCGGCTTCCCAGCCGTCGTCCCAGCCGAGCCGCTGCAACAGCGAATCCGTGATCGGAACGGACAACCGATGCTCCTTTGAGTGCGGAGGACGTGGACGGGCCGCGACCCGTCACTCGCGCACGGGAGCTACGAGAGGACGCGACGGGCGGCGGCGCGGGTAACGCGGGATTGATCGGCTCGCTTCATCCGTGCACACCTCCTCGTCGTCGGTTCAGCCAATCTACACTGTGCGCGCCCGCGGCGCGGTGAGATTCCGAACCGGGTCAGATCCGGGAGGAAGCAGCCCTAAGGATCCCTCACCGGTGCCGCGGCCTTTCGATCCCCCTGGCTGGAGTAGCCCTCGCAGTGGGATGTCGCTCGCGACGACTCCCCGGCGCTTCGACCTTCGGTGGGTTTCGGCGACGCGACCGGGCGCATACTCTCGAAGCATGGTGGGCTTGCGCCTTCGCACGTCTTCGGCGACACGGCGGCCGGGATCGTCGGGACGTCGGGCGTCCGTCGCCAGCGTGGCGGAGGAGCTCGAGCACAACGCCGAGCAGCTCGAGCACGCCGGCGACCTCGCCGCGAGATCTCAGGCGATCCGCACGACCGCCTGGCAGGCGAACCGCGAGACGGTTCGCCGCTGGCTGCGCCCCGCTCCGCCGCTGCTCGCGTTCGTGACCGACGCGTACTACGCGCTGGAGCGGATGCGCGACGAGGGCGACAAGCCTCCCGCGCCCGAGCGGCTGCGATCGGCCGCCTCGCGCCTCCGCGCGACCCTGCTCTAGACCGCCGTCTCGGGCTGCAGGTGCGGAAGCGCCTCGAGGTGCGGCAGCTCCGTCACGTCCTCCTGCTCGTTCGCATCCGTGCGTGACAGGACGGCCACGGCGGGCTCGATGTCGCTCGCGTTGAGCACGAGATGCGGCACCCCGCTCGGGATGTAGACGAAGTCCCCGGGCCGCACGACGACCTTGTGCTCGAGCTCCGAGCCCGACCACATCACCAGCTCGCCCTCGAGCATGTACGCGGCGGACTCGTGCTCGTCGTGCTGATGGGCCTTCGACCTCGCGCCCGGCGGCAGGCTCGCAAGCTGGAGGCAGAGCCCGCGGGCGCCGACGGTCGCGGCGGACACGCCCGCCGCGTAGGTCAGACCCGTCACGCCCTCGGTCGCCTCTCGTGCGCGGACCACGACACACTCCTCGGCCATCACGCTCTCCTCTCGACGATTGGCCAGAATCCTCGCATGAACCTCATCGTCGCCATCACGTCGAGGACGGGCAGCCGCCTTGCCGAGGTCGCCTTCTTGCTGATCCTCTTCGCCGGAGTCTGGCTCGCCGCCGCTCAGCTGCCGCAGCTCAGACTCCGCGCAGCGCGAACAGCCGTTGCCGGCATTGCGTTCGCGCTCGCGGGCGCGCTGCTAGTCGTCGCCGTGCACTGGGGCCACTTCGGCTGATTCGCGCTAACCGCCGGCGCCGAAGCCGTCGACCCGCTCGGGCCGGATCTGGATGATCACGCGCCGCTCGCCCGGGCCGAGGTACGGATATTTGTCCTCGCCCAGGTACTTCTTCGCGAGCATGTTGATGTGCTCCAGCGCGCCCTCCTCGACGAGCGTCGCGGGGCCGCTCACCATCACGTAGCCCGATTGCTGATCCTCGGCCGGCATGACCGTCACTGTCGCGCGAGGGTCGCGCTGGACGTTGTCGACCTTTGCCCGCCCGAAGGCGCTGTTGACGAGCACGTTCTCGCCGTCGTAGTCGATCCAGACCGGCGTGACGTGCGGCGATCCGTCCGGGCGCACGGTCGCGATCACGCCCCAGTTGCGGCCGGTGAAGAGCTTCGCCTGCTTGTCGTTCAGCGTGGCCATCTGATCAGTACTCCTGATCCGCATGGTGCCTACTGCAGATGGGTCGGCAGAGCGGCAGGGGTTGACCGCCGTTGGTAGATGCGGTGGGGTCAGCCCGGCTGAATGGACGTTCGGACGCTCGAACACCTGCTCGCAATCGTCGAAGGAGACGCTCACGATTACGTTCCGACCGAGGCTGAGCGGCGACTCGCGACGGAGCTCATTGCGCTGGAGCAGGAAGAGGAAGACGTCTCCGCCTTTCGCCGCCGGCTGCACGACCGGCTCGCCAGCTTCCCCAACCCGGAGACCGAAGCCAGGGAACGAGAGGTCTCGACCCGCCGGAGCGAGCTCCATTCCCAAATCGACGCACGTCGTGCAGAGCTCGCCGAGCTGGGTTGGGTTCGAACGACCGAGTCGAAGGGTCGCACTGGGCGCAGGCTCTGAGACCGCCAGGTTCCAGACGGGTTAAGACCCGCGGCAGACGGGGCACGTTCGTAGGCGGGCATGGCGCGAGCAGGCCGACGGGCGGTCCCCTGGCGCTATCTGCCTTCAGACGGGGTGCTGCCGGCGCTCCTTCCACGTCGGGCGTCGGCAGCGCCCTGCGCCCAAGCCTCCGAGGTCGCGAACCCGCCAGGCCGTGCTCTCCGTTGTTCTCCAAATGCGGCCTTCTCGCGCAACCGCGAAGGAGGTACTGGCATGGGCATGTACCAAGAGCAACAGACCGGACGCGGTGTCGGCGGCTGGAGCCGCACACGCTGGCTCGTCATATCGGCCGTCTTGATCGCCGTCATCGTCGTGATCGCACTGATCGTCCTCTACAGCGGAGGCGGCGGTGGCTCTGGCGGCGGAGGCGGCTACTAGAAGCAGCACCTCTTCCCCGTTTGACGGGGGCCTTCCCGCTCGGCTCCGCGCCGGGCGGGGAGCGCCACCCGTCAGACGGCGGTCCCCTGTCCGTAAGGCGCTTTTCGCTGGCGCTTTCGATTTGTGCCGTAGCGGCCGATAGCGTCCTCGGTCGCGCCGATAGTGCAACTATCGGCGCTCCCTGCGTCCTTGCGCTGCGCGCGCCTATCGCGCCCGCTCGACGAACGTCATTCTGGTTCGACCTCTTAGGCTGCTGCGCAGTGGCAGGGACGCCAGACGATGTCCGCGAGCTCGCCGTGTCGCTCCCGCGGAGCTACGAAGCCTTCGTGCGCGGACGGGTCAAGTTCCGCGTCGGCCAAATCGTCTGCCTCGCGCTCTCGTCGGACGGATCGAGGATGGGCTGCGGATTCCCGACGGAGTTCCGCGACGCCGCCGTGGATTCGGAGCCTGGGAAGTTCTCGCTGCCGAGCGAATCCGACATGCGCTTCAGCTGGATTCACGTAAACCTTGGTGCGATCGACCACGAGGAGATGCGCGACCTCGTCGAGGGAGCGTGGTCGAGGGCAGTGCCGCAATACGTGGCGCAGGATTCGCCGAGGCACAGGGTTACCTCTGAACGAGCGGGGTGGACTTACTTGCGGAGCACGGTGCCCACGAGCGGCAGGAGCTGCCGGCCCGATGCCGGGTAACCGGCGAGCGTGACGAATCCTGTGGGTGTCGGCGCGGCGCGAAGCGCCTGCGCGAAGTACGTCTCGTTCGGGTGCGGGGCTGCTCGCGGGACGGCGGCCGAGGCGATCGCCGCGAGACCGCCCGCGCGGGTCGCTTCCCGGCTGGCGATCACCTGCCAGCCGTAGTCCCCTGAGCCTTTCGTGGTCACGATTTCGAGTCTCTGTCCCACGTAGGCGGCGGCGAGCAGCCCCGGGCCGGGCACGCCTCTGGTGGCGACGAGCTTCACCGGCGCTCCGTTGCCGTCCCAGTCGAGAATCCCGGTGCGTGACGAGAAGACGAGGTGACAGGTGTCTGAACACGCGAGGGTGAAGGAGTCGGACGCCTGCGAGCCTCCGCCGCCGCCGTTGCCCGCCGGGCCGTAGCTCTTCGTGACAGTCGGAGCCAGAGTCGCCGCGTCGAGCTCTACGAGATGGACGGACAGGAGCCCGGCGTTGACGGTCTCGGCCCAGGCGAGCCACACGCGCCCTTTCGCATCGACGCCGAGCCTGACGCTGAGCGGGACGAACTTGAGCTTGTTCACGAGCGCGGATGCGACATCCGTCGGTTCGCCGGAGGGTGTGCAGCAGACCACCACACTGGTTCCCCCGGCCGCACTCTTCGCGCCCCCGACGACGACCCAGAGGGCGCGCGCACCGAGCGTGGCACCGGACTGCACTTCCCCGCCGAGGAGCAGCTGCTGGGCCACCCCGATCGGATCACCCGGGATCGGAACCCACGGCCCGACCTTTCCGCTTGGAAGCAGCGCGGCCGTCCTGGCGTCCTTCGTGAAGCTCTGGATGAGCCTCGACCCGAGCAGGAAGGACTGCCCGAGCTGGTCGTCGGTGACGCGCGAAGAGACGAAGGACGTCAGGTGGGAGCCGCTGAGCCTCGCACTCCAGATCGTCCCGACGGGCGTGCCGGACGACGCCTGGCTGCCGACGCCGAACCAGATCCGGCCGGAGGCCCATCCCAGGATCCGGAACCAGTTGCCCGAAGTGACGTCAATGGTGACTGGGAGCTTCGTCCATTGCGATGGGCGAGGCACCGTGCCGTGGGCGCCTGAAACTGCACTCGCGCCGATGGCCGCAGCGACGGCGATCACCGCAAGCGTCGCGCCGGAGTTCCGACTGCTGGGCATTGTCCGGCGAGAATACGGATCGACCCCTGGGCGTGCAATGGAACCTTCTGCATGCTGCGGGAACCCGTGTGGCCCCACCGTTTTTCCGCTTCAATACACGCCTCGGGGCGCATAGCTCAGCGGGAGAGCGCTCGCTTCACACTCACCCCAGCCCGTCGCCATCGGTCGCCATCCGTGTCCGAAACCGTCCGAATCCTTCGTGAGGCTGCCGCGCTAGCTGATGTGGTTCGCCGTCTGTCACGACCCGTGTTGAGCACGACGAATCGCTGAGTAGGGTGCGAAGCATGTGGCTGAGGCGGCCGCTCGTCACGCTACTTCTGCTCGGCGTCTGCTCTACGGTCGGATTGACCGCGTCGCTCGCTTCCCCGACACGCCGCGCCGGGCAGACACCAGAGCGGTTCATGGCGCAGCTGATTGGCTGGGTCGCCCATGACCAGTACGGGAGGGTCTACGACGACCTTCACCCGGCGCAGCAGGCTGCGATCTCGCGTGCCCACTACAGCAAGTGCTCCCGCACTCTCGCGATGCTGAACCGCCAGTACTTCGGCTTCGACATCAGCACGCTGAGGCTGGTGAGGGCGACGACGTTGTCGTCACCGGCGACCGGCATCGTTCCCGGCACCCATGTTGTCGCTCCGGCGACGCCGGTTCGGCTAGACATTTCGATGCTGGTTCGCGGGAAGCGAACCACGCTCCCTTACGGAGTCGACGGCAACGCCGAAGACTGGGTCGTGCTCGTCGGAGGGCGCTGGCGTTACGAAGCCGTGAACCTCCCGAAGTACGTTCATCCGCACTGCGGCATGGAGAGGCCGATCCTCGCCAACGCGGTCCTCCCGAGAGTCTCCGGGTGGGCCAGGGACGAGGGCTTCTCGAACAACGCGACGGCGGTCGCGGGGGCGCGGCTATTCGCGGTTTCCGGCTGCGTTAACTGCCACCAGTACGACGGCTTCGGCGAACGGTGGCTCGCCGCGCCAGATCTCACCGCAGAGGGCGCGACGCGCCGAGGCGTCCCATTTCAGCTCGCACACCTGAAATGCCCGCCTTGTGTGCGCCCCGGCAGTCCGATGCCAAGCTTCGGCGGACTCGGCGACGCCAACCTGCACAAGCTCGCAGTCTTTCTCGAAGCGTCAAAGGGTCGCCGCTAAGCAGCCGAGGTCTACTCAGATCTCACCTGCCAGCGCCACCCTCACCGCCTCTCCCGTCCGCCGGCGGTCGAAAGGCGGGCGTACACCTTCAAGGTCGTCGTCGCGTCTTCGTGCCCGAGCACATCGGCGACCGCGACCGGGTCGAGGCCTGCATTGATTAACCTGCTCGCCGCGGCGTGCCGCAGCGAATGAAACGTCAATGCGGATGGCAGCCCCGCCAGGTCACGCGCCCGCTCGAACCCGCGTGACGTCGCGTTGCGATGACCGACGGGCGCCCGTCGCGGCCGGCGAAGATCGGATGCTCGTCCAACCAGAACCGACTGCGCAGCCTCACGGCGAGCAGCTCATCCCGCAGAACCGGCGGGAGCGGGATGCGCCTCGCCCCAGCGCGGGTCTTGGGCGGCCCGTATTCACGCGAGGGCAACCACTGCCGGCGCACGTGCAGCACTCCCGCACCGTCGTCGGCGTTTCGGTCGAAGTCGGCCCAGGTCGGCCCGAGAACTTCCGACAGCCGCAGCCCGAGCGTCACTGTCACCCGCAGCAGCGGCGTGTAGTCGTGGCGTGACTCCGGCTTCGCAGCCATCGCCGCCGACGCCGCGAGAAGCGCCGCCACCTCGTCGGTCGTCCACTCGTGCGGCGCCGCCGGCTCCGCCTTCGCAGGCCTGTCATCGGCGACGAGCAGCGCGAAGGGGTCGAGCGGGATCAGCTGCCGACGTGCGGCCAGCTTCATGATCCCCTGGAGCGGCCGCAGATAATTGTTGACCGACGAGGTGCCGAGTGGCCTGCTGGCCCTGCTCGGGTCGATCGCATGCAGGCCCTCCCGCTCCAGGTCCCGGGTCAACTTCACGATCGCATCGACGTCGATCGCCCGGAGCTGATGCCGGCCGAACCTTGGCAGCAGGACGAGGTCGAGCGACCGTCGGTAGTAGGCGGCTGTGCGGCCGCGCAGTCTGCTCTTCTTGCCCTCGAACCACTGCTCGGCGAACTCGGCGAACGTCGCCCGCTTCGGCTGGGCGACCTCCCCCTTGCTCGCCTTCGCCGCCTTCTCGCCTCTGAGCAATCTCGCCTCACGCAGCGTCTTGGTGGTGCCCCGCTTGACCCGTCCGTCGCTGTCGAAGAAGGCGTACTCGAACACGGCCTCTCCCGAGGCCTTCCACCGCTTGACGATCCCGCGCTCGACGCGCTCGCGACTCCGCGGCCCGCTCGTCGGCTTCTCGACCTCGACCGGAAGGACGAGCGGAGATCTACGCTCCACCTGCATCAGGGTCACCTCCTGGTGCCGCGCCCCGGGCGGTTACCCCCGCGCCGGGGCTTCTCTGTTGAGAATCGGAGCATAGGTCCTCGACCGCTCATCGGCAAGGCGAGCGGTCGCAGCGCAAACCCTCTGTTCATGCGGGTTCGCGGCGCCGTGCTCAACTTGGCTCAGGTCCCGACCCTCGCGCGCGCGGCGTTTCCGCGGAGCCCGCCCGGGATAGCCGTGAGCGCGGCGACCTGGCCTTCGGCAGACTGCTTCGCGTGGTTGGCCGTGTCGTGGTGGTCGTGGCGTCTGCGGTCGTCGTCGCGGGAGGGCTGGCCGTGGCGGGCGTCGCGGCGAGCGGGGCCACGCCGGTCGCGAAGCCGATCGGCGTGAGGTCGGCGGCGAGGCCGTTCGCCGCGCGGGGCATCACGATGCTTTCGATCTCGAACGTCGTCCGCGAGAAGGATGTGGCGACCGTCTACGGGATGGAGGTCCGGGGAAAGCACCTCGACCTCCCGATCGGGAGCTTGACGGTCTATCTGAGTACCGCGGCAGCGCGATGGCGATTTCGACCCGGGCACATCTCGGGCCGCGACTACGCATACCGCGTCTGGAACGTCGTGCTCGACGAGACCAACGTCGGCACCCGGATGGAACGCGCACAGATGCTTGCAGCGCTGCGAACGTTCGGGACACCGCTTCCAGTCCACTAGCGGCACCGGCACGGTTGCCCCGGTCATGGCCGAGCCTCGTGCCGCTGCTCCGCGATCCAGGCGTCGAGGTCGCGGCGGGCGAACGAGAGTCGGCAGCCTGGGCCTTCGCTGGAGTGTGGGATCCGGTGTTGCTGGACGAGCTTGTAGAGGGCGGCCTTCGAAAGGTCGAGGTAGCGGCTGGCGGTTGCGGCGTTCATGTGCGCCGGCCAGCCGTCAGCCTGTGTGTCGGCTCGTAGTTCGCCGAGTACGTCCGCCTTGATCGCGGCGACGATCTCGGAGAGGTCGATCCTGAGCGTGTAGACGCTCTCGCTGCTCATGCTGTATCGGTCCGATCCGTGGGGTTGGGTTGACGGATCGTGGGGTTGGTGGTGCTGATTGCGGAGGTGACCGCCTCGACGGCGATCGTTCGAGTCCGGAGAACGGGAGACCGGATGAATCGGTCTCCCACCGGTAGGAGCTGATTCATGGAGCGAGGTCATCGGCGGCCTCCGCCCGGACCCCCGTCGATAGTCTCGTCGCCGATCCGGTCGAGCAGCGCCTCGTCCCCGTGCGCCAGCTGCTCCGCGATCGCCGCGTCGTCGAGCAGCGGCTCCTCACCGCGCCCGACCCGGGCGCGATTGACGGCGGCAAGCACATCCTTGACGAGACGCCTGCCAGCGCAAGCGGCGGCCGCCTGAGAGTCGGCTTTCTCCGCTCTGTCCCCTTCAGAGAGGCCTTTCTTCTCTATCTCCTCCTCATTGAAGGTTTGTCTCTTCTGAAGCTCTGAGGATGTCTGAGTCGCCGCTGCGACGGTTGACGCGCGAACCCTCTTGGCTGCGCCGGTTCCGGGGTGGCCTGACGTCTGAGTCTTAATCGCCGACGCCTGAGTCGGAGACGCAGACGCGTCCGCGTCCACCTCGGATTGTTCGGTGACGACAGACGCCGAAGGATGGCTTCGGGAGCGGCGTGCGGCGGTCGCTGATGTCTGAGTGTCAACCGCCGCCGATGTCTGAGTCTCGTCTGAGTCGGCCGGCGCGTCCGGATGCAGCGTGAAGACGTACACGTCACGGCCCTCGACGGTCCAGCTCAGCAGACCGACCTTCGCGAGGACGCGGAGATGCCAGTAAAGGCTGTCTCGGTTCAGCTTCGCTTTCGGGCCACCCTGCGTACGCCGCCAGGCGACGCCCTCGGCAATCTGAACGAGCGTCAACTTGGGAGTTGGCAGGCGACGGGCGAGACGAGCGAAACTCGCTCGACCGCAGATGAAGGCGAGAATGTCGAACCGCTGCTCGTTGATGAGTCGGTCCCGGCGCAGCTGCCGGGCACGTCGCGGCACCGGCTCGAACTTGTAACCGAGATTGATTGGCGGGCCGGTCACGACCGGCCCGCCGAATGTGGGACCCGCCGTGCGCGGGCGTCGGCGAGTAACCCGAGTACGAGCCTGACCGACTCGCGGCGGACTCGGAGGAGCCGTGAGAGTTCGCGGATGCTGATCGTCGGCTCGGCCTCGATGGCGACGACCACGTCTGCGAGCAGGACGAGCAGGTCACGAGGCGGCCGACCACGATGACGGCCGGAGTCGCGGCGTTGAACAGAACCGGCGGCGGCCGGCTGCTGCTCGCGCCCGCTGCCGTCGCCGCTATAGAGGTTCCGTCTGGTCGGCATCGGCACCCGTTGCGAAGAAACGGGTGCGGACGAGTACGAAGCTCTCGCCGATGCCGTTGTAGCGACTCATAGCCACCGCCATTTTAGCCGCACATCCCCCGGCGAACACGGCCAGATGCCGAACGACCGCCCAGAAGGAGCGGTCGTTCGCGGCTATGAGCGCCACCCTCGGAAGAGCCGCGCGTACCCACGGTAGCCGGCCACCATGACGGCCGATGATGGTCTCCGCGCAAGCTACGTTCTGGCGATGAACATTGTGACTACCGACGTCTACGACGGCTTGCTCGAACGCTGCGAGTTCGAGTTGCTCGCGCTCGCAGCATCCGTCCGTCACGCGACCGCCGCCGACAGCGCCTACGAGACCGCGGTCCTTGCACTCGCTGTCCGAGCCTGCACGCTCTTTCAGGGTGCGGTGATGGTGTTCGGCTCGCGGGTGCCGATGGCTGGGCCGA
>Ga0070731_10002130_pt1 | contig 19320 bp, 12 predicted proteins | sample Coa_R1_2_FD_66448 | JGI IMG/M metagenome (GOLD analysis project Ga0070731, IMG submission 66448) | Surface soil microbial communities from Centralia Pennsylvania, which are recovering from an underground coalmine fire - Coalmine... | ecosystem: Environmental > Terrestrial > Soil > Unclassified ... | reverse complement strand
ATATTCCCAACCATAGCGCTCGTGAACTTGTAGTACGCATTGTTCGTATTGACGCAACAATTCAGGAAATAGACGCCATTGCCCACCTGCGCCGGCGTGAAGTTCATTGTCCCAGCACCATTGAGAACCACTGTTCCTTTAAAGCCCGCCGGCGCAATCGCCGGTGTTACGATTGAGCCACTAGTAATTCCACTGACCTCCGACGCGTCGCCATGAATCTGCAGCAGCGTCTGCGGCGTTCCACTGACTGCCGGATTCACGATAAGGGTGACGTTGGTGGTGTGAATCTTCGCGCTGGCGCCTGTGATGGTGAGCGGGTAAGTTCCGGCCGCCGTAGTGGTCGAGGTCGTCACCACCATGTTCGAATTTACTGCCACCGTCGAACTCGACACCGACGGCGGAGTGAAGCCGGCAACCGCTCCTGTGGGAAGACCAGTAACGCTGTAGGTAACGGTACCGTTGAATCCGCCGGAGGGAGTCATGGTGAGGGTATAGCTGGTGTTCGTGCCCGCCGTAACAGTCCGCGAAGCGGGCGTTGCGGAAAGGCTAAAGTCCCCGACGGGCAGCGCATTAACGATGAGCGTCACCGGGGTGTTGTGAGTTGTCCCGCTGCTTCCCTTGATTGTAAGCGGGTAAGCGCCGGCTGGCGTTGTGGTTGAGGTCGTCACTGCCAGGGTCGAATTCACCGCGGTGGAACCGGACACTGAAGGTGGACTGAACGAGCCGGAGGCCCCAGCCGGCAGGCCAGTGATGCTATACGTAACGGTTCCATTGAATCCGCCGGAGGGCGCCATGGTAACGGTGTAGTTAGCGCCGCTGCCGGCAGTGACCGTTCGCAAACTCGGCGAGGCGGACAGCGCGAAGTCGGGCGTAGCCGTGCCCAAGAGGCCATATGCGACAAGGGTGTTAGAGAACGTGGGGACATAGACTTTGCCATTCGCCACCGTGGGAGGATTAAACTTCGCGTAGTATCCATAATCGTCCCGAGCTTGGTTTTGATAACTGTTCCAAAGCTCGTTTGTCACATTCGTGGCGTCATAAGCGTGCAGCACGCCCGGCGCGTTCGAAATCCTGGCCGAAGTGGTTGCGGTCGTTGCCCATAGTATGCCGTTCGTAGTACCGTTCGCCGAAAGCGACAGTGCACCACCGGGAAATGCTGCGGTGCCCGTCTTGGCGAGCGGTATCGTCTCAAACATCCCCGTGATGGGGTTCCAGGCGTACTGTTTTAACGCGTCCGCATCACCCCAGACGTAAAGATAGGAGCCGCTCAGGCCCGTCCAGAACACTGGAGAGGTGAATATGCCATTTGACGAAGCGAAAAACTTTTGTACGACGTGGTCCGCATTAATATCGAAACCACCCATGTTGTCGCGATTCATCAGATAAAGCGCAGCAGATTTCCCGCCGCCGATCAACAGTTTCAGCGAAGATCCGGGCAATGGAGGAAGCACTACCGGCCCGGCAGAGCCTAGATCGGTATCGTTCAACAAGAGGGTGGCCTGATCTTTGGGTGCGAAATAATCAACGACGGACAGAGCGGGAGATAAGTTGACGACGCTATCACCCAGGTCCCCTCCACCGGTGTTGTAGTCGAAAGTGCCGTCACCCGTTGTCACATAGACATTGCTCCCATCGCTTGCAGGGCCGTTACCGGATTGCCAAATGCCACCCTTGTTGGAGTTTGGAGAAACAGTGTACGCGATCGGCGAGACGGCCAGATTGGTCGCCGAGTATCGCATGATCCAGCCACGATACGGGAGTATGTCGGCATGGGCGCAGAACGCCACATAAACGTAACCACCGGACAGCAGTAGTCCCGGACGGTTCATTTGTGTTTTTGGGGTGAAGGTGACCGTGGTGCCTCCGTCACCCGAGCCTGGAGCCGTTGCGGTTATCAGCACCGGGCTACCGATGCCAGCGACCTCTGCGCCCGTCTTGATATCGAGCACGTGCAACCGCTGGGCGTAAGTGCCATTGGTCTCGATGGTTTTTGCGACAACATAAATCCACCCGCGTTGCTGGTCGATAACCGGAGTCGAAGTGATGCCTACAACGGGAGTCATATTGTCACCGCTGGTCAGGGCGTTGGCATTAGCCGCCGTGCCCAAATGCGCGGACCACAGGGGACTAGATGCTGCCGGATCATCGGCGTCGAACGCATAGACGGTGTTGTTTTCGGTGGCGACGTAGACCACGTTCTGCGTCGTACCGTTGATCGTGACCTGAGGCACGTAGAGCGGCTGCGCAAACAGCTGTCCGTCCACGGCGCGGGTAAGCAACTTACCGAAAGTATTTACGCTCACGTTGGCGGGCGTTAGCTTCGTTTCAGCTAGATTCGCTCCGGTGCGGGCGATGTCGTTGTGCTGAGTCAAAACACTGACTTGACCCCGGGTGATGACCGGAGCCTGCAGCACAAGGATCGCCACCAACCAGTTACGTTTCAATATCATGACTTTTCACCACGCGAAGGACGTAGCTGAGATGAAGCGATGGGTAGCAGGAGTACGCAGTCACCCTTGGGATCTCCTCCGCGCCTACAGATCTCTGGCTGAAGCGGGCAAGCTGCTTAATTCTACCTAATGCTAGCATGGATTATTTCATTGCAAGCCCTTGAGTACCGGCATTCTCACGTTCTCTGTTCACGCTTTAACCGCTACGGTGCCGCTGCAGTTGTATTTTATTTCGGTGTTCGTGGCCCAGACTACGCAGAACGTGGTTTCGAGCGGCACGGCGGCGCAAATCGCCATCACTTCGTTCCCTCAAGGCCTGTCTCCGTACACATACACCGGACCACCTCCGCTGACGGTTGAAGCCCGGAGCCCTGTTAGCGCGGGTGTGCTGCCCGGAGAGCACGGATGCCGGGCGCCCAGGCGGAGCAGGTGTACCGGATGTTGAAGGGCGCGAGCAGCGGAGTTAGTATGCAGTTTGGACGGGCAGCGGAGCGTTAGTGCATTCCCATCTCGAAACGGTTAAGAATGCATGGAGGCGAGTAACCCAAAGGCGCTGGTGGTCGAAGGTCGAGTCAGAGGTATTGCCGCTTCCCCCCAAAAAGTTTGTCGAATCGGATGCATGGCGGCGCGCGAGCGTCATACCCTACGCCGTCGCTGCATTCTTCAGCGCCTTTCTGCTCTTTCAGATTCAACCCATAATCGCGAAAATGATACTGCCGTGGTTCGGCGGCTCCGCTGCGGTGTGGACGACTTGCATTCTGTTCTTTCAGGTCGTCCTGCTAATGGGGTATTCCTACGCACATCTGTCGGTTCGGCTTCTTGCCCCGAAATGGCAGGCATTCCTTCATGCTGGTCTGTTGGCATGCAGTCTGGTTCTGCTCCCGACAATTCCCAACGTGGCGTGGAAACCGTTGGGAACGGAAGAACCAAGCACACGCATCCTCGGGCTGTTGGCGATGACCATCGGGTTACCCTACCTGCTGCTTTCAGCCACCAGCCCGTTGTTGCAGGCGTGGTACGCCAGGCGCAATAAGAGTGTTATTCCGTATCGGCTGTTTGCCCTCTCCAATGTCGGCTCGATGCTGGCACTGATCAGTTATCCGTTTGTTGTGGAGCCGGCGATTGCAACGCGGTCGCAGGCCGTCCTATGGTCTGTTTTGTACGCCGCCTTTGTTCTGATGTGTGGCGCGGTTGCATTTGTTTCCGTTTCCGGAAACAGATCTATTCCAGCGACCGCAACTGATGGGAATTGGCCGAACTGGAAGCAACAGTTACTCTGGCTATCGCTCGCGGCCTGCGCTTCAACTCTGCTGCTCGCTGTAACCAACCATCTTACGCAGAACGTGGCATCCATTCCGTTCCTTTGGGTGGTCCCGCTCGCGCTTTATCTGCTCAGCTTCATTCTCTGCTTCGTGGGTCGCGGCTGGTACAGGCGTTATGCTTGGCTGCCATTCACAGCAGCCGCGCTCGGTGCCATCACGTTCGCCATGCGAGGAGATCGACAGATCATGCGACTGGCTATAAGCTTACCGCTGTTCTGTGGAGGACTCTTCCTCTGCTGTATGACCCTGCATGGCGAACTTGCGCGAGCAAAGCCAGAACCGCAACATCTCACCCTGTTTTATCTGATGTGCTCCCTGGGTGGAGCGGTGGGCGGTGTGTTTGTCGGCCTGCTGGCGCCGCACATTTTTGCTCAATATTCCGAACTTCCCATCGCCATGGTCTGGTGCGCTTTTCTCATCCACGTGGTGTTGGAGTTGGACCCGCCCGGCCGATTCCGGAAATTACGCTGGAATCCGTTATGGATGGCATCGCTTATAGGAACCATTGCCCTGGCGTTTTACCTCGGTCCCGACGCCCGTGGATCACGACTGGCGGTGCGAAATTTTTACGGAACGCTTCAGGTGAGCGACTTCGAAGGGGTTCGCAGGCTCACCAACGGCATCATCAATCATGGCGAACAGATTCTTGACCCGGCAAGGCGCACGCAGCCCACCACATACTATGGACCTAAGAGTGGCGTGGGTCTGACCTTGCTCGAAACCGAGCGCCTTCCTAACCGGAGGGTGGGAATCATCGGATTGGGGACCGGAACACTGGCCGCATACGGCCACACAGGAGACTACTTTCGCTTTTACGACATCAATCCGTTGGTGCTCCGCGTGGCTAAAACCCAGTTCACCTATCTGCAAGACTCCAGGGCCAGCATCGACCTGGTGCCCGGCGATGCGCGCCTATCGCTCGAACGCGAACCGAAACAGGGTTTTGACGTTCTCGTCGTAGATGCTTTTGCCGGTGACGCCATCCCGGTGCACCTCCTGACTCTGGAGGCATTCGCGCTATATTTTCGTCATCTCAAAGAGACCGGGATCCTGGCCGTGCATGTTTCGAATCTCTATCTGGACCTCACGCCCATCGTGCAGGTGGCAGCCGATTCGCTGGGCAAGCGAGCCGTCATAGTCGAATCGCCGGGCGACGAGGACCACCACATCTCCCTAGCTGCTTGGATGCTCGTAGGCCGCGGCGAGTTCTTCGAGAGCCCGCCCATACAAAAGGCCGCCCGCACCATCAGAGCCGGGGCTCGCGCGCGGCCGTGGACCGACGATTACAACGATGTCTTTCAGGTTTTGAGGTGATTTGCGCCGACGCTGGCGTACAACGCAGGCAGCGCGATTAGCGAACGCCTCGACGATCTGTTGGACAACCTAGGCGGCTTCTGGAAATTTCCCCGCGGGCCTACCAGTTTGGCCCCAGCCCTGCCGGATAGTGGAGCGTTGGGCGCACGGTGTCAATCGCCGCCGAGAATCAAGATCAACGCCATTGTTCCTAAGCTCAGTGCGCCTCAGCTCACTGTGCTGATGCTGCGGCAAACTGACTGATGGTTTGTACTGTCCGCCAATTACGTACCGCTCGTGATGCTAGAGTGTGGCAGGAGGCTGAACTGCTCACGACGAGCCCACGAGTACGTCGCTGGCTGGTGATCATGGCAAAGGTCGCCATGACAGCATTTGCGGTCATCTACGTCACGATCATTGCGTCTCCATGGGACGAGCCGCGGCTGGCGATGATCTGGGCCATCCGGCAAGCGGGAGGATGTCCGATCGACCAGGTGATCAAAAGCTCGCGTCACGTACGGCGTATGCAACAGGTTCGCGATGAAATCGAGCGCAGTTCCACAAACACCAGAACCGACGGCAAGTTGGAGCTGATTCAGACGCCGATGGGCGCATGGTGGGTAAACCGGAGCGATCGGTCTCTTTCGTTTCTGTTATCGGAGCAACAGCACGAAATCTATGGCAACCAGGATCAAGGTGTGCATCCGGGGGACGTGGTTCTGGATTGCGGAGCCAACGTCGGCGTTTTTACCAGGACAGCTCTGGATCGAGGAGCCAGGCTAGTGGTCGCGATCGAGCTCGCGCCTTCGACCATCGAATGCTTGCGTAGGAACTTCGCGGAAGAGGTCCGCGTTGGCAAAGTAATCCTTTATCCAAAGGGCGTGTGGAATCGTTCGGAGACCCTGGAAATGGCGCTGCCAGAAGAGAATAATGCCGGCGCAAACAGCGTCGTGCTTGGGAAGGAATCCAAGAACAAAGTACGGGTTCCGCTGACCACGATCGATTTGATCTCGTCAGAGCTTCACTTGGATCGCGTGGACTTTATAAAGATGGACATCGAGGGAGCGGAGAAAGAGGCCCTGGACGGTGCGGCCGACACGATACGCCGATATCGCCCCAGGATGGCAATTTCCTGTGAGCACATTCCCGGTGACTTCGACCGGATCCCCGAAAAGCTACGTACGATCCAGCGCGGCTACGCCGTCAAACGAACAGACTGCTACGACTTTGGGTTTAGGGTTCGACCCGCTGTCTTATTGTTCCGTTTCAGCGGCCTCGACCAGTAAACCCGGCCGCAAACCAATGTGGATCATTTGAGGAACAGTAGCCGCGCGAACAGCGTGCCGAGGGCAGCGGCCATCAGCAGCAGGATAATCTCGGGCAGCGACCAGGGCTCTTTTCGTTTTTCTCGCACCGAACCCCGACTGTATCACTTTGCGGTCGGATGGCCGCCATCCTTGACGGAGAGTATCCTCAGCTTCACGGCAATGAATTACTCGACTCACCAAGGTGCTAGCGCGCCGCCACCCAGCGAATCCCGACATCGGCGGCCGAGCGGACACGGTCGATCAGTTGCGCGGCATGATGCTGGATATGGCGGATATTGACGAACTGGTGCTCCAGCTTGGACATGCGATACCAACTGAAGCCACTTTCGGTGCTGTCGAGATCCAACGCGTCCACCCCGTCATCGATCATCCGATCGCAGAACTCCCAGTACTCGAGCACCTGCGCTTGCGTGTACGGCTCGCCCGCGATGCCGTCGCCCTCGCCGCGATGCTGTTCCCACAGCCTAAACGCAGCTTCGTCGGGCTGAAGATAGAGGTGTGCAAAAAACAGCACGTGATACGAAACCTGCCAGAACGCATTCTTGTGGTTGGTGCTCAACCACTCCTCGGGCGGGCAGCGCTCGATGGCTTCGCGGAGCATCGCCAGCGACGCGTGATACTGGCTCTTCAGCACGGCTCGAAGCATCGGATGCATGTGGTTCACCGGCTCGATTGTACATCGCGGCAGCCTTCGCAGGCATGTTGTTACCCAGCTTATGGCGAAGATAAGACGAAGATTGACTGCCGGGGCCTCCGTCGAAGCGTGAAAAGGGCGCAGTCCGGATCACTGAAACTTTCCGCCCCTTCGACGCACTAATCCATTGTGAACCCGCCCAAGGTTGTCGCCGTGGTCTCCACCGCGGACGCCATGCTCGTTGACCTCGACTGCGGCCATCGGATCAGGCTTAAGCCTGGCATCGCGGCACCCACCACCGGTTCTGAGTACCCGTGTCCGGACTGCGCGCGCTACCGGAGCTTGGCCTCCAGCGCCTAACGCCCTCACGCGCAGCAACTTGGAGCAGGCACAGTCACTCGCTGTCCGGTGCGCGGGTGACAGCACCAGGACTTTTCCTTATTCCCGAAGTGAGTGGTCTACGGCATACTTTGGAGTCAACTGATGACGGTTCAGCTTCCTCATGTGCTACCGGTCTGGCTCGCAATGGTCCCCAGGGAGAGGCGATGATTTACGTTCAGTTATTCATCTATCTGCAGATATTGGACTTGTTAACCACGCTCGTTGGCTTTAAGCTGGGCGCTTCGGAGGCAAGCCCGTTCATCCGGTCTCTTCTTCACCTGGGCCCCATCGTCGCGGTCACCTTATCCAAATTCGTAGCCGTTGCATTGGCGGGACTTTGCATTGCCCTCAACCGGCGCCATTTGGTGCGCTGGATCAATTACTGGTACGCCGCGCTCATCGTTTGGAATCTCTGCAGTATTCTTGCTGCCTGAATCGCGCGCAATCATCGCAGCGCTGAAACGTAGCGCCGAGTGAAAAAGACCCAGTTACCGGCGGCCTACCGCAAAGCGGCTTAACTTACGTGGCCCACGTAATCGGGCGCGTTGAGTTGAATCTGAAATCCGTCTGGATCGTGAAACTTGAAAGATTCTTTCGAGTTGCCGTCGGCGAACTTCAAATTGCGCGCCTTCAATTTCGCGCGCGCCTCGTCTGCGTTGAAGCCGGCGATCCCAAAGTCGTAGTGATCGACGGTAGCAGCTTGCCCGTCGCCCTGCTCAATGCCAAAGAAAGAGCTTCCCACACCCAGGATATGGATCTTGGCCGACTGTTGCTTCAGCGGCATCCCGAAGAACTCCTGGTAGAACCGCGACGTGCGGTGCAGGTCGGGAACTCGCACGGTGACGTGATTGATGCTGACCGCCTTGAGCCCTGCCTCGGGTGGCGCCGCCTGCGCGCTGCTCACTAACGCCGCGAGAGAAAGGGCGAGCTGTCGGCGGGTCAATGTGCCGCGCTCGAAATCATCCAGCAAATTTTCGATGGCTCGCCTCATAGCGGTCCTCCCGTCAACGCTAGATTTGTTTCAGCAACCATTGCACGGCTCGTTTCTGCAGCTCGAGGTGAGAGGGAACCCACATGGCGTGGTTGGTGTGCCCCACCGCGGTAAACGCGACTCGGCCCTTGCCATAATCGTAAGCCCAGCCGGCCGCGGATTTCGCTCCGTGGTTTTCGTATTTCAGGCCGTCCACATTCACCGATTCAAGAATCACATATTTCGGATCCTTGTCATATTCGACGAAGTGCTGCTCATCGTTGACCATGAAATCAGAAATGCCGCGTGTGATCGGATGCTCCTTGTTGACCACCCGCACCTGGAAAGGCCGTAGCGCCGGGTGGCCGACATACGCGCCTCCCATAACTTCGCGGTAATTCTTGGATGTGAGCGAGACGTGGCTGTTGTTGTGCATGGAATAAAATCCACCCCCAGCCATGACGAAATCCTTGACGGCCGCGCCCTGCTCTTCCGTCATCCAGAACTCCGGCTTCGCGTCGGCAGCGTCATCCTCCAGGCCGCGCTCATAGTGGGTGTAGGCATCCGGTCCCAGATAGCCATTGGGCCAGATCATCCCGTCCCGCAAGCATACGAACAATTGGTAGTTCTTCAGCATGTCGCGGGAGAGCTGGTCGTAGGCGATCGTGTAATCGACGGCGACTCCCGCCGCTTTGAAAACCCGGTCCAGGCTGACGCGAATATAGTCGGCGTTGTGAAAGCGGTCACCGATCAGCGCCAGGGCCCGCGGATGTTTGTCGGTATTCTGTGCGCTGGCGAAGCCAAGTAATCCGGCTCCCGCCGCGCTGCCCGCGCCACCCAACAGCCGACGGCGCGATATCCGGTTCATCAGATTTTTCATCATGCTATTGAATCCTCGTAGGCATCAGGCCTCGTCGTAGAGAAGAACCGTGTAGTCTTTCGATGTGAGAGTTTTCTCAATCGTGGGCCACACCTTTTGATGAGTTGCGGTCGCGACCCAGGCTTTGCGCTGCTCCTCACTGGCGAAGATCAGCTCGAATCGGTAATTGGCGCCGCTGGGCGCCGCGCCCGCCAGCGCTGAGCGCAGCTTGAGCATCTTCACAGCGATAAATCCAGGTTGCTTGGCCGCCGCCGGGCGAAAGACGTTGTGAAAATTTTGAAGCATCTCGGCCTCCTTTGCCGGATCCACGGACAAGTCCACAAGCAATTGGATAGGATGCTCCGGACGTTGCGCGCTGGCGGTCGCCGCACACGCTCCTACCAGCATCGTTGTCAGACAAGCTCTGCGTTGCATTTTGTTTTTTCCTTTCTCAATCCGGCTAATAGAGCGGCCGCTCCCCTTGAGCGGCAATTTGAATACGATACAAGCCAGTCCGGGCCGTGATGTACAGCGTCTTGCCGTCGTCGCCCCAATTGCAGTTGGCAGGAGTCTCGGGCGGCTTGATGGTTCCCAGATGTTTTCCGTCCGGTGAGAATACCCACAGGCCCCCAGGCCCCGAGCAGTACAGATTGCCCTTGGCGTCCACCTTCATGCCATCCGGCAATCCGTCTTCTTTCTCTGCGGTGACGTCAAAGAACACGCTCCCATTGCTTACACTTCCATCCGGCTGGACGTCGTACTTCATCCACACTTTGTGTTTTTCTTCGGAATTGGAAACGTACAGAATTTTTTCATCGGGGGAGAAGGCGATGCCGTTCGGTCGCGTCAGATCGCGGATCACGGCCTGCACCTTGCCGCCCGCCAGGCGGAAAACGCCGTTAAACTTTATCTCCTTCTGCGGGTCGTCATCTTGCTTGAGCAAACCGTAGGGCGGGTCGGTGAAGTAAAGCGAACCGTCGGACGGCCGATATACCAGGTCGTTGGGGCTGTTGAGCCGCTTGCCTTCGAACCGGTCGACCAGCACGGATATTTGCCGGTCCTTGCCGATGCGAACGATGCGCCGGTTGCTGTGTTGGCAAAGAAGAACGGCGCCGTCCTTGTCTGCGACCATGCCGTTCGGCCCGATAAAAGAGCCCGGCGGCGCGTCCTTCAGTTCGTTGCTGCCCGGCCGCAAAATCTCAATGACTTTTCCATCCGGAGACCACTGGCGGACCACATTGCCTACTACGTCGCTGAACCACAAATATCCGGCCGGAAACCACAGCGGACCTTCCGTGAATTGAAAGCCGCCGGCCAACTTTTCGATGTGCGCCGAGGCCGGAACCAGCGCATCGAAGGCGGGATCCAATCGCACGATGCTCCCCACCGAAGGCGGCGCGCTAACCGTTTCTGCTGCTGGCTTGGGCGCGCACGAACAAAGAATCACAAAGCAGGCTAAGATGACGGCGAATTGATTCATTGTGCCGGACTCCTGTTGGTCTGGAATTTCTGCAATTCCTGCAGCGCAAGCTTCTCGTTTCCCTGCTGCCGGTAAAGCATCGCGAGCTGGTAGTGAACCTGATTCAAACTGGGATTTAATTCCAGCGCCTTCTGGAGAGCCTGAATCGCTGTTTCGCGGGCGCCAAGTTTCCCTTCCGCTTTACCCAGGTCGGCCCATGCGAACGCGTCGCCTGGGTAACGGGTGACGATTTGCCGCAAGAGCACGCGAGCCTGGTCGAGTTGATCCTCTTGGAGGTAAAGCCGGCCCAGGTCGGCTTTCGCGCGATCGTTTTGCGGATCCGCCGCCACCGCCGCACGCAACTCCACCTCGGCTTCGCTCAGCCGCACGTTCTGCGCCAGCAGCCGGCCGGCGGCAAAGTGATCGCCCGCGGCCGTGTACTCTGCGAGAGCCTCGTCCACCTGATTGCCGGATTCATGCAGATACCCGCGAATGCTGTGCGCCGCCGCGGAATCGGGCGTGTGCGACAGGACGACGTCGAAGCAGCGCTTCAACAAATCCGCCAGCATGTCGTACTCGCGGATCAGTTTTGGCTCGGCGATCCCGGTGGTGCGCTGCCGGTACTTCTGCACGAATTCGTCTTGCCGCCGCTCTTCGGCCCGGCGCAGACTCAGCCAGAGAAAGGCAGCTGATTCCGGTCCCAGCTCATTGGCCGCGCGCGAAATTTCACGGATTCGCTCGAGGCTGGCTAGACCGACGGCGTAATTCAACTCCGAATCGGTGGGAAACCGGCGCAATGCTTCCCTTGCCGTTTCCGGGCCAAACTGTCCCAGCGCTACCTGATCCCGGAAAAGAAAAAGATAGGCCTCACGGTTGCCGGGTTCTAGCTGGAGCGCGACCTCCAAGTGTTTGGCCGAGTCCTGGAACTCGCCCAGCCGAAATTCCGAAAGTCCTAAGAACAGGTCCGCGCCCAACAGGCGAGGCTTAATTTGTAGGGCCGTTCGCAACCGCTCGGCCGAACGCTGATAGTCGCCCAGCCGGTAGTAAATCAAGCCGAGATTGTGGAATGCCTCTGCGAGTTGGGGATCCTGCCGCATCACCAACTCGTATTCGGCTGCGGCTTGCTGCAGTTTGCCTTCCTTCTCCAACGCGCGAGCGCGCTCAAAGCGCCCGGCTACGGAGCCCTCGGTACGGCTTGGCAGCGACGCAGCCTCTTGCCGGGCCGCTTGCGCAACGACCGGCGGGCCCAGCGACTCGGCGTGCGCGAAGGCTTCGCGCGCATGCGGCTCGTCACCCTTCATGGCATAGGCTTCCGCCAGCCGCAAGTAGCCGGCGCCGTCCGGCCGCAGCTGGATAACCTGCTTCAGGCTGACGAGCGCAGAAGCGGGATCATTCCGCCGCAATGCCAGCAGTCCCTGTGCCGCGAATGCGGAAGCGAGCACGGCGTTCTTCCATTCCCGGAACTCGGCGCGGCTCATGCGATCCGGCTTGGCCGTGCCATTGGCCGTCTCGATGGCTCGCGCGGAATATTCCGCGCCAAGCGCGAAGCTGGATGCATCATTTTTGTCAGCGATCATCAGCGCAGATTCAGCGAGCACGGAGGCGTTCGTGGGGTTGAGCGTCAGGACAGCGCTGGCGACTCGTCGCGCAGCCGCGTAGTCGTTCCTCTCCCGGAATGCTTCGAACTCCGATTCCAGCGCTTTCTCCTGAAACTCGGAACCGGGGAAACGCGAAAGAAATTCCTCACTGGCGCGAACGATCGCCAGCGAGCCGGTAGCCAGGGGAATCGCGCCGAACGCATCCAGCTCCGCGCGGGACTTGGCCTGCGGCGCGCGGCGAAGTGGCTGGGAACGCGAAGCCGCCGCTGCTCCCATCGGCGTCTCCTGGCCCTTGAGCTTTTCGAATTGCTCCAGTTCTGCCTCTCTGAGCTTCTGGGTGTCTGGCCGGGCGGCGTAAACGCTAGCGAGGCGAAAGTGCGGCATTTCCCAAAGGGGATCCAACGTTGCGGCTTGCTGATACATCTGAATCGCTTTCTCAGTTTGGTTGAGCGATTGGTACACGCGGCCGGCGAGCAGAACATTCTCAGCCGATTGCGGCTCGATTTCAATGGCCTTGAGCGCGGCCGTCAGAGCTGCCTGCGGGTTGTTGAGATCCAACTCGGTTTCCGCCAGCGCATTGAACGGCCAACTGTAAGTGGCCGACTCCGCCGCTTTCTGAAATTCTTCCCGCGCGGCCTGGAAACGCGTGAGTTGTCGCAGGCTGATCCCCAGATAGTAGTGCGATTTAAAGCTGGCAGGCGCCAAATCCAGAGCCTTCTGGAAGGCCCGGCTGGCGTCCTTTGGATTCTGCTCCGCTTCCAGCGCAAACCGGCCGGCCAGATAGTACGCCTGGGCAGACCCCGGCTCGATCTCCAACGCTTTGGCGATGGCTGCGTGAAACAGCTCGTGCTGGCCGAGAAGAAAGAAGTTCAGCGCGAGATCGTTCTCAATCGCGGCATCCGGATGAAGGGCCTCGCGAGCTTCGAGCGCGCGCACATTGGCGAAGTAGGATGCCTGCTGTTGGCCCGCCGACTCCGCATAAGCCACTCCGGCCAAACACAACAGAAGGAAAAACACCTCTCACGCACCTTTTACCAATGAACCGTCCCCGATACTTGTACGGTTCTCGCCGCGCCAGCTGAGGTGATCCGTCCGAAACTTGGATTGTTGATGTCGGTGTTCGGCGCTCCCCAGTTCTGCAGGTTTGGCAGGTTGAAAACTTCCGCTTTCAACGCGAAGCGAAGGCTTTCATGAATCGGGATCGATTTTTGCAGCGCGGCATCCCATTCCTTGGTGCCAAATGCCCGAATCCCGCTGAACAGGCGTGGAGCATCGCCGAACGTAAACGGCGCCGGAGCAGCGAAAGCCCCTGCGTTCAAAAAGAGATCCGCGTTGGGATCGAACGAAGATCGATTATTGTTCGCGTAGTATTGGCTGCTGACCACGTTGGGACGGATGCCGCCAATTGCCGGCAGGCTCAACTCGGTGCTGATGCCTAATGGCAATCCGCGCTGCAGGGTCACGATGCCCGACGTCACCCAACCGCCAAGAACATATTTGTTCACGACCGTGTTTCCGGTTTTGAAACGTTTCTTCTCTCCAAACGGCAAGTCGTAGCTGTATGCGGCGACAAATGCCTGCGGCACGTCGGAGCCGCTGACCGCCTTTTCCAGGCGTAGATTGTAGTAATTCTGTGCGCTGCCCAGGAACGCGCCTCCACCCGATCCATCCGCATCGGTGAGGTCCTTCGACACCGTATACGAAACCAGAAGGGACAGCCCGCTGGTATATCGTTTCTGTACCCGCAGCTGCATCGAGTTGTAGGAATTGTTGCCGATGGGATTCGAAGACATCGTGATGTTTTGATATTGCGGATACGGCCGCAGTGCCTGCGCAACGCTTCCGGTAAAGCCCGGATACGGCGAGGCGATCCCCGCCGCTATCGCTTGCGGCGAACCGATGTCCGCATTCAACAACGAGCCTAGTCCCAGATATTGTGGGTTCAACTGGTTGTAATTCAAATTGCCATTGAGCAGGTGATGCGCCGCCGTACCCACGTAGCTGAGGTCGACCAATATTCCACCCGGTATGATCTGCTGCACACCAACGTTCCAGTTCTCCACCAGCGGCAGACGCGCGCCGTTCGGCTGCATCCAGGAAGTCGATCCGCCGTTGGCGAAGGTCGGATCAAAGAATGGCCCTTGCGGGACGGGAGGAAAGCCGATCGCCCAGTTGAAGGCCGGATTCACGCCGCCGTTCAAGCTGGAGACTGTGGCTTGGGTGAAGTATCCCTGCTGGTTGAGGAAGATCGCCGGCCCCGCGTTGGTGTCGTACATCATGCCGAACGCCGCGCGAAACACCGTGTTCGGTTTGTACGCATACGCGAGGCCGATGCGTGGGCCGAAGCCACCTTTCCACGAATCGGCAAACTGGTCTTTGCCACTGCGGCCGGAGCCTGAGCCCGCGAAGACCAAAGCTCCCAAATTGCCGCCGGCGCCCGGGTTGGCAAGGGTCGGATCAAAATTCGCCAGGCGGTCCAGCTTGTCGGTGATGGGCGGCTCATATTCCCAGCGCAATCCTACGGTCAGTGTAAGGTTCGGCCGGAGTTTCCAGCGATCCTGCACATAGAGACCCCAATTGCGGAATAACCACGCCTGCGATGGCTGCTGGCCATACGTCGCCTGATCTACCTCTCCTAACAGAAAACTGGCTGCGCCAAACCCGGTATTTGGGCTGCCGGGCAATCCGGTTTCCTGCGGACCGAAATTGAAGGTACCGAACGGTGTGAAGCCGCCCGCCTGTTGAAGTCCTGTCGTGTAGTAGCGGGTCTGGCTCACGCCGAATTGATAGGTATGACTGCCTTTGATCCAGGTGAAGTCGTCCCCGATCCGCCAGTTCTGATGAGAAATTTTGTTGACGTTGCCGCCAATCCCGAGATAGTAGCCGCTGGCATTGATGGTGGCCTGTCCGGTCGTATCCAGGATTCCAGCTAGTCCCGCTTTCGCATTCAGATCCGAGCCGGTGGTCAAATCCTGCTGGCCGCCGTTGTGGTTGAAGAATGCCCAGCGGTTGAACGACGCGCCAAAATGGTTCAGCTTATTCGCTGACACCGTCCAGTCCCAGTTCACGATGGCGCGGTTGCCGTGGTTCTCGCCGAAAGAGCCGCTCAAGATGGGGCCGAAAGCGCCGTCGCTGGTGGTGGGTTGACTGGTATGGTTGTAACTCACGGAAAGCCGGCTGCTATGGAAGACTTGATCGATCTTGTACAACTGCTGGTCCATGTTAGTGGTTGACGAGCTCAAGCCTTTGAAGTTACTGGAGAGCCCGGGAAGATTCGGCGCCGGAAACAGGCTGGCAAAGTAACTGGAGATCGGGCTGATCTGGCCGGTGGGAATTATATTGCCTGGATACGGAGTGCGCGTGAACCCTCCATGACCATCCGGCTGCGTGGAGTTGGGATCATAAATCGTGGGTAGTGTCGCGGCGCTGAAATTGCCTTTCACCATATCCGGAGTCAGCAGGCTGTAAATGGTGCCGGAGTTGTTATTGCTATAGCGGAAGCCGTCGTAATAGGCGTAGAAGAACGTTTTGTTGCGGCCATCGTAAAGGTGAGGGATAAAGACCGGCCCGCCCGCTTCAATGCCGAACTCGTTCTGGCGGTCCTTGGCTACCGTGGTGGCGAAGAAATTCCGGGCGTCCAGCGCTTCGTTGCGCAGATATTCGAACGCGGAGCCATGCAGCGAGTTGGTGCCGGATTTGTATACGTACTTGATTACGCCGGTGGAGGTGCGGCCATACTGCGCCTCGATATTGCTGCCTATTACCTGAAATTCCTGTACGGCGAATCCGGGGACGGTATTTTGCGACCCTTGAATCCCCGCGCCGAATGCTACCGGGGAGACAGTCGCCCCATCGACTGTGACTTCCTGATCGAGCCCCACGCCGCCATTCAGCCGCGCCGAAAAGGAACAACCCTGATAGCCGGGCGTCAGCTTCAGGAAATCCGCGGAGTTCCTGATTCCACCCGATACAGCCAGGGGGAGATTCATCACCAATTGATTCTCTACGGTGGTTTCAACAGAACTCGAGTTGGGCGCGAGCAACGGAGCGATTCCGCCCACCACCTCCACGCTCTGTCCAGCAGCGGCGAGGGAGAGCTCGAAGTTAATGCCGACGTCGGCCCCGACACTGACTTGCACCTTTTCGCGCAGAGAAGCGCGGAAACCGGTGCTAGAAGCCTTGATGTCGTACACGCCGATGGGAAGTTGCAGAAGGTAATAGCCGCGCTCGTTGGAGGTCGCCGTTGTTACGACAGTGGTGGCAGCATCCTGAGCCGTAACCGTCGCGCCCACGATCACTGCCCCTGATGGATCCGTGACTAAACCGCTGACCCGGTTATTGGACTGTGAGCGAAGCTCGACGGCCAACCCGGTTAGGAGTCCGAGCACGACGGACAACGTCAGGAACCTGCGAACGCCCAATTTCAGAGGCATCAAAGACATGGAAACCTCCTGCAGGAGCGTTTTCTTGGCCTTAGCGGCACGCTCCGCCTTCTACGGAAAACATAAATATCATGGGGTTCAGCCGATGTCAAGTAAAATTTGGACCACGTTGTCTCGGATTGTGGAACGGTGGCTAGTGCTTTTATTCCGCGACGCGGTATGGCGAAAAGCCGAGTTCGAGAGAAATCTCATCACAGGCGCGCTTGACCTTCGCAGCAACCACGCGTATGGCCGCGCTGTCCAGAACACTGGTGCTGCCGGAGACGCTGATGGAAGCAATGGGCAGGCCATGTTGGTCAAAGATGGGAGCTCCCACGCACCGCAGTCCTTTTTCCACCTGCTCATCATCGAGGGCGAAGCCGCTGCGACGTACCTTGTCCAACTCCTGGAACAGCGAGGTCATCCGCCCGTTCATTTGAGCGTTCGGCATTTGGGCGTTCGACTCCCGCGCTAATTTCAACACACGCTCTTTAGGCAGAAAGGCAAGAATACTCCTGCCCAAAGCGGATTCCGTCATGGAGAGAAATACTCCAGGAATCGGCTGCATTCGAACCGAGCGTAAACCTTCGAGCATGTCTTTATATACGAGCCTGTCGTCCTCGAAAAGCGCCAGGTTCACAGTCTGTTCGAACTCTGCCAGGAGCGTCATCATGATGGGACGGGCTAGACGGCTGACCATCTCAGCCACGTTACTTTGGCCGAGATCCTTGAGGCGCTGAGAGATTCGATAGGTCTCCAATCCACCATCGAACACCACGTAACCCAGAGTCTCCAAAGTGCGCAGGATGCGGAATACGGTGGGTTTCGGAAGCTTGACGGCGGCTACGATCTCACTCAAGCGCGCACCTTCCCGCGCCTGGCGATGCAGCACCTCAAGAATCTGGAAGGCTTTGCCCAAAACCTTCACGAGATTCTGGTCACGTTCCTTCTCCATTGCGAAACATCATGACACAGCACTCGCAAGGGGATCAATTGAAACCACACGCGGTAGTGCAGATCACGCCTTCACGGTAACGGTCACCTGATGGTACTGATTCAACTCGTATTTGTCTTCGCGCGCGCCACTGCGAATGGAGGGTTGGGCCGCTCCGGCTGCGCCAAAAGCCCGCGCCGCGATCGTCTGGACGCCGGCCGGCGGGTGCTCCCACAAAAATCGCCACGCCACCCAGTTGTTGAGATCGGATTCGTTCAGCAACTGCGCCTGCCGCCAGGATTTGCCATCGTCGAGCGTCACCTCGACGCGCTTGATTCTTTCACGGCCCGCCCAGGCGTAACCGCCGATGTCGATCGCCGTTCCCCGGATCACTGCCGCTTCCACCGGTTTGGCGATGATGGATTTGATTCGAACGTCGGCTACCCGAACCGGCGGATCGGCGCTAATACCTCGGGTCTGACGGAGGTATCTGTGGGTCGTAAAGAAGCTGTTGTCGGGCTCCTCAAGTACTTCGAGTTTTTCGATCCACTTAACAGAGTCCATGGCGTAAAAGCCCGGCACAACAACGCGGGCAGGAAACCCGTTCTCGAGAGGAAGCGGCGCGCCGTTCATCTTTAGTGCGAGCAACGTATCGGGGTCTGTGGCTTTGTCGATCTCGATGGAACGCGCGTAAGGAATGTCTCTTGCTGAATCCGGCTCGCTTCCCCGGTCAGCAGCGACGAATCGCACGCGGCGCGCACTCGTCTTGATGCCGCACTCCCGCAGAAGATCGGCGAGCGCCGGCCCACTCCACACCGCACAGCCTACAGCGCCTTCTCCGGCCTCGTTACCCGCGCATTCCAGCACCGCAGTGATCATGCGCTGCTTCATCGCCTGCAGGTCGCCATAACGAAACATGCGGGGACGCTCTACTGCTCCTTCAACTCGCAGCGCCCAGTTCGCAACATCGATCGCGGGCTGGGCGAAGTGATTGCGTACAAAGAAATCGGCGTTGGGCGTGATTATGTTGGGATATTGTGTGAAGTCTTGAACGGCAGTCCATGGCGCAGTGCCGACCGTCTGGCGACCGGCAAAGACGCGGCGGGCTCCGGATAGTGACAAAGCCAAGCGCCGCAACCAGCGCCGGCGTGACATGGTTAACGCGTTGGCACGCATGTCTTGCAGATCGGCGTTTAGTGTAGCATGACGTTTGATAATCAGATTCTCAGCGCTCATTGCGGCAGCTCTCACGGTCTGGGTTCTCCTGGCTGCCACGAGCCCTGAAAAAATTCATTTCCGCGAAGTCGCATCATCGCGCGGGATAGCGGCGCGCATACACAACGGGGATCCCGCACGCCACTGGATTCCAGAGGCGAATGGCAACGGGGCCGCGTGGCTGGACTACGATAACGACGGCTTGATGGATCTGCTGATCGTCAACGGCGCAGATATGGAAGTCTTCCGCGAGATCGTGGCCGGCCGGACACCCTCGGTGCGCAATGGCGGCGTGTACCTTTATCACAATCTGGGTAACGGCCGCTTCGAGGATGTAACCGCCAAAGCTGGTTTGGCCAACCCGTATTGGGGCACTGGGGCCAATGCGGCAGACTATAACAACGACGGATACACGGACATCCTCATCACTAGCATCGGCAGGGACCTGCTATACCG
>Ga0070731_10002127_pt1 | contig 19339 bp, 18 predicted proteins | sample Coa_R1_2_FD_66448 | JGI IMG/M metagenome (GOLD analysis project Ga0070731, IMG submission 66448) | Surface soil microbial communities from Centralia Pennsylvania, which are recovering from an underground coalmine fire - Coalmine... | ecosystem: Environmental > Terrestrial > Soil > Unclassified ... | reverse complement strand
CTGCATCTTCGAGTACGTCTATTTCGCGCGCCCGGACTCGACGGTGGAAGGGCGCAATGTCTACGAAGCGCGCAAACGCATCGGGCAGGAGCTGGCCCGCGAAGCTCCGGTTGCGGCCGACATCGTCATTCCGGTACCGGATTCCGGCGTCCCTGCGGCGCTCGGCTATGCCGCCGAGTCGGGCATTCCCTTCGAACTCGGAATCATCCGCAATCACTATGTGGGCCGTACATTCATCGAGCCGTCGGACCGCATCCGCCATCTCGGCGTCAAGCTGAAGCACAATCCCAACGGCGCCATGCTGAAAGGCAAGCGGGTCGTGCTCGTGGACGATTCGATCGTGCGCGGCACGACATCGAAGAAGATCGTGGAGATGGTGCGCGACGCCGGCGCCGCCGAAGTCCATTTCCGCATCGCCAGCCCGCCAACAACCAACTCCTGCTTCTATGGCGTCGATACGCCGAACGAAGAAGAACTGCTCGCCCACGCCATGACCGTCGAAGAGATGCGATTGCACATCAAGGCCGACAGCCTCGCCTTCGTGTCGATCGACGGACTCTATCGCGCCACGGGAGAGGCGAAGCGCGATGCCGCGCGCCCACGCTTCTGCGACGCGTGTTTCTCGGGCGATTATCCGATCGAACTGAGCGATATCGCCGGCGGCCGCAAGGACGCGCAACTGTCTCTCCTCGCCGAAGTCGCGTGACCGGTTCGCGGTTGTCCGGGCGTATTGCGCTCGTCACCGGCGCCTCGCGCGGCATCGGGCGCGAGGCGGCAAAAGCCCTTGCCGCCGAAGGTGCGCACGTCATTCTCGTCGCGCGTACGGTTGGCGGTCTCGAAGAGACCGACGACGAAATCCGGCAGGGTGGCGGCGCGGCGACGCTGGTGCCGCTCGATCTGCGTGATTTTCCCGCGATCGATCGCCTCGGGGCCACGATCCACGAACGTTGGGGGCGTCTCGACGCGCTGCTCGGGAACGCGGGGGTGCTCGGTACGCTGACGCCGCTCGCCCATTTGAACCCGAAGACGTTTGCCGAGTGCATGGACGTGAACGTCACGGCAAACTGGCGATTGCTGCGCTCCTTCGATCCGCTCCTTCGTGCCTCGGATGCCGGCCGCGCGCTCTTCGTCACCTCCGGTGCGGCCCACAAACTGCACGCGTATTGGGGCTGCTATTCCGTCAGCAAGGCTGCGCTCGAAGCGGTGGTGCTGACTTACGCTGCCGAGTGCAACGGGACCAACATCCGTGCCAACCTGCTCAATCCCGGGCCGTTGCGTACGCGCATGCGTCAGAAGGCAATGCCGGGCGAGGATCCCGAGTCGCTGCGTCCGCCGGAGGCCGTCGCGCCATTGATAGTCGACCTTCTTTCCCCGGGCTGCAGCAAGAACGGCGAACTGCTCGCGTTCACATAGGGATTCCTTGGTGCGGCACCGGTTGGCTCTGCCTTCATCGACGCGATCCGAACGAATTGTGCTTCAATGACGATCAAACAGCTGCCGGGGCTGTGGTCATGCCGACTGGTCGCGCGCAGAGCTTGACCGGCGCCGATTCCGCGAGCGCGAGCGCGGCGGTCACAAACACGAACGCAGCCGCGGTCCAGAGCCATCCCGGCGCAAGAGGGCTGCCCGTCTCTCTGATAAGCCAGGTGACGAAAAACTGCGTCGAGCCCCCGAAAATCGAGATGGCGAAGGCATAAACGATGGCCACGGTGCCGGAACGGACTCGCACAGGAACGGATTCGGTGAACGACACGATTACCTGCACCGCGGTGAGTTCCAGGAGCACGGACAGCGAACCCATCAGGACGTACAACAGCAACGTCGAACGGACATGCGTGACCGTCCAGAACACCGGCAGGATCGATACGAGCAGCAGCGAGGCGCAAAGCATCATTACCGGCTTGCGGCCAAAACGATCGCCAAGAAGCCCGCCCGCACAATCGGCGATGAGCCCCGCAAGCGAGATCACGACCGTGACGCCGAAAGCAATTCCTGCAGCCAGATGCAGGGTATTGAGCGCAAATGTCGTCGCATAGTCGATGGTGTAGGCGCCTATGGTCAGACACCCCAGAAGAACGAAACTCAGAACGATAACCCACGCGTAAGACTCGCCGAACCTCCCGTCGCGTTGCGCTTCCCACACAGCAACATCGTCTTCGGCCGCGTGCAGCGTTTCCGGCAGCCTGCGCCGGATGAGAACTCCGAACGGAACGATGACGACGCCGAGCAGAAAGGCGATGCGCCAGCCCCAGGCCGCTAGATCATGGGCGTTCAGGATGATCGAGAGGACGAGGCCGACACAGGACGCCACAAGGATGGCCGTGTTCTGAGTCGCATATTGCAAGGAGCCATAGAAACCGCGACGTTCCGGTGGTGCGGCTTCGATCAGCCATGCGGTGCTGGGGCCGACTTCGCCGCCGAGCGCGAAACCCTGTACGAGGCGGAAACACACAAGCAGGATGGGTGCCGCAAGGCCGATCTGCGCATAACCGGGAGTGAGCGCGATTCCCAGCATGGCTACGCCAATGAGAATGAACGAGAGGATCATCGCCGGCTTGCGGCCAAGCCTGTCGCCGAGGATGCCCAAAACGATCCCGCCGATCGGCCGCGTGACAAATCCCACGCCAAAGGTCGCAAGCGACAGAATCAGATTTGCAGAGGCCTCGTGTGACGGAAAGAACGTCTTGCCGATGTAGACGGCAAAGATTGCGTAACTGAGGAAATCGTAGAATTCGAGCCCGTTGCCGAGGACTATGGCAAGAACATGGAGAGCGGGAATGGATTTGGGCGAAGGCGAGATGGTCATATGGCTCCGTCCCGGCGTTTGCGGCCGGTGCCCCGAGTGGCGGTCCGGAGCTTGCAGGAATATGCCGCGATGATCAAAGGCTCGACCGTTCTTCGCGAGGCGGCCCGCTACATCCCGTCCCGACCGCTAAGGCGCTATGGACGGCCGGTGGCACTCTTTTTCCATGGCGTGACCGAACGCATCCAGGATCCGCGCATCGAGATCAACCATCACACCGTGGATGCGTTTCGCGCCATTGCGGTTCAATTGAAGCGCGATTTCGACGTCTTGCCGCTCGCATCAATTCAGGAAGTGCTCAAGCGCCCGGGGCGTTATCCGCGGGCCGTCTTTCTGATGTCGGATGACGGCTATGCGAACACGCTTGTCGCCGCCGACATTCTCGAAGAGCTCGGTTTGCCGTGGACTCTGTTTGTCAGCACCGAGCATGTCGAGACGGGAGACTTCAATCCGCTCATCTTCGCCCGCCTGTTCATATATTTCGCACCTGACGGTACCTGGCTTCTTCCCCATGTCGATTCGGCCATCGTTCTGCGATCCGAGGAGGACCGCAGAAAAGCAGCATCGTGGCTGCTGGATGCCCTGAAGCGTTTGCCCGTCGCCAAGGCGCGCGCGACCGTTCTCGCGATGAAGAACGCGATTGCCGCGGAACGCCTGTCGGAGCTCGGTACGATATTCGCCACCGAGCGGTATCTCTCCTGGGCCGATGTCGCGTTGCTCGCGCGGCGCGGCGTGGAGATCGGGGGCCACGCGCATTGGCACTGGCCGATGAACGCAAATCAGAGCGACGAGGAGATCCTGCTGCAGGCCACGCTTCCGCGTGCAGCGATCGAAGCGCATGTGGGCCGCTGCCTTTATTTTTCCTATCCGTTTGGAAACGAGGGCGACATCTCACCCGCGGCGCGGCGGGCGGTCCGCGAGGCCGGCTACACCCACGCGTTTACCACCCTGTCCGGTACGCTGCGGGGGGGCACCGACCCATGGCTTCTGCCGCGCTATGCGCTCAAACCCCAGGAAACCAACCTTTCTGCGTTGGTCCCGCTGCTGCGCTTCGGTGACCCTCGGGTCGGCCGCATCACCCGAAAACTTGCGGCCTGACGGTCCAAACGTCTCGCAATGACACGTGTCGGTACGCCCGATCGCGTCGGGGCGTGATGCGGTAACCATTTCTTGCCTCATCCGCTAACCATTTCGTACCGAAGCGAAACAGCCCGCACGCACGACCGTGGCGCGGTGAGTGCACCTGCAACGCCGGAGTTGAGGTTCCGGGATTGCTGCCGTGGCTCTTCGCGAGCAACTGGCCGAAAAGAGAGATTGGGTGACCGTATCCGGTCCGGCGGCACTTTTTCCATCGCCGAAACTGAGGCTGGTCCAATCCGACCGCTGGGCGCCGCAGGCTCCGCGAAGCGCGGCCGCATACCTGCTTGCAAAGTGGCTGACGGATGTCACGCTTTCGGTCATGGCTCTTCTCTTGCTCGCGCCGCTCTTCCTCGCAATCGCCTTTGCCATCCGGCTCGACAGCTCCGGTCCGGCGATCTTTCGTCAGTGGCGCGTCGGCCTTGACGGACGGATTTTTCGCATCTGGAAATTCCGTACGCTCAGCGTCGTCGAAGACGGCGACAACATAGCACAGGTCACGAAAGCCGATCCGCGCGTCACCCGCGTCGGCAGATTGCTGCGCCGTACGAGCATCGACGAGCTGCCACAGCTGATCAACGTGCTCCGCGGTGAAATGGCGCTCGTCGGGCCGCGTCCGCATGCGCACGCGCACGACCGCTATTTCGTGGAGCGAATCGAAAACTACGCGGTGCGTCACAGCGTCAAGCCGGGAATCACCGGCTGGGCACAGGTCAACGGACTGCGCGGCGAGACGGCAACGCTCGAAGAGATGCGCCGGCGCGTCAGTTTCGACCTCTGGTACGTACGAGAGGCGAGTTTCGCGTTCGATCTGCGAATACTGCTTGCGACTCCGGGCGCGGTACTTCTCGGCAGGAATGCGTGGTAGATGAATGCGCCGTTCAAATTCCGGCCCAAACCCTACGCCGAAGTGATTGCCGGCGGATTGCGCACGGCCTGCGTCGGCCGGGCCGAGCTTGCGGAACTGATGGTACAGGAGTGCCGTGAAATTCGCGCAACCGGCGTATCGCCGAAGATTGTGTTTCATGTCAATGGCCAGGCGTTGTCGCTGGCCGCGAGAGACAGCGAACTTCGCCGCTCGTTCGAAATCGCCGATCACGTACACGCCGACGGACAGCCGGTCGTATTTGCCACAAGGCTCTTTGCCTCGCCGAGCGTTCCGGAAACGTCGCCGGTCACCGATTTTTTTCACGATGCGGCGGCGGCGGCGTGCAAAGCCGGATTGCGCTTCTATCTGCTGGGCAGCACGGAGGCAGACAATGGAGCCTGCGCCGAGGCCATGCGCCGGCGCCACCCCGGTCTCGTCATTGCCGGTCGCCGAAATGGCTATTTCAGCGTGGAAGAAGAACCGGCGGTCTGCGATGCCATCAATGCTGCCGATGCCGATGTGGTCTGGATCGGCCTGGGAATCCCTCTGCAGCAGGCGTTCTGCATGCGCAACCGGCACCGCCTTCGGGCGGGGTGGCTTGTCGCGGCCGGCGGATGCTTCAACTTTGTTTCGGGTCGCTATACGCGGGCGCCCCGCTGGATGCAGCGTTCCGGATTTGAATGGCTGTACCGTCTCTGGCGAGAGCCGCGGCGCCTGTTCTGGCGCTACGCGGTGACCAATCCCCACGCGTTGTACCTTCTGCTAACGCGCACTTCCTCGATCAAGCCTTTTCAATCCGTCTGGAACGGTCGCGGTCTCGAAGCGGGAAATGCGGGATGAGTGCGCTCGCGTCCTGCGCGCAAACGCCTCTGGTCGAACACGCCGCGCGGAACAGAAATCCGGGTGCCGTCGTCTGGCGCTATGCGCTCTCCAGCGCAGGTCCGGTGTGCATTTCGGCGGCGCATTTCATCGCCGCGTTTCTTTTTCTTCATGCGTTCGCGCGTACCGATTTCGGGCTATTCTCCTTTCTTCTCGTCATAGTCCCGTTTTGTCTCAGCATCGCAGGCGCCATGATCGGTGCTCCGGTCGCCGTCGCGTTTCGCCATGCATCGGTAAACCCGTCCGAGCTTTCGACCTACCTGAAGACGAACCTTGCATTTGCTTCGGTTGCGGGAATGGCGGTGTGCGTGCTGATGCGATCGAGCGGCGCGGGATGGCCGCTCGCGGTCCTCTCGGGCGCCTACGGCGCGATGATGACGCTACGCTGGTTTGCGCGCACGCTTACCTACGCGCGCGGGCCGGCGGTCCGGGTTCTGGTCTCCGACATCCTGTACAGCGCGACGCTCGTCGCCGGGCTGCTGCTGCAGCGCCACTTCAACCGGCTCACGCCGCTGTCGGCAGCCGCCATCCTGTTCGGCTCGTGCTTTATCGCCTGGTTCGGTTTCGGATGGGCGTATCTGCGCGAGCAGATCGCCGCGGCCGTAACCGGTTCGCTCGCCGGTTATGCGCGGATTTGGAACGACTTCGCGCGGTGGTCCGCGCTGGGCGTTGTTCTGACCGAATTCACGGTCAATGCGCATGCCTATCTCGTCACGTTCATCGCCGGTCCTGCAGCCTTTGCGCCGCTTGCAATCGGAACGCTCCTGATGCGTCCGGCCCAACTTGTGCTCACGGCGATCCCCGATCGCGAGCGGCCGTCGATGGCGCGTCTTCTCGGCAGCGGCAATTACGCCGGCGCGCGCCGGTCCGTGAACCACTTTCGGATTGCGGCGGGTGCAGTCTGGCTCGTGACGGCGACGACGGCGACCGCGCTTCTTCTTTGGCTCCCGCAATTTGTTCTTCGCAAGGGCTACGACCCTACGCAGGCGCTGGTGGTGCTCGGATTTCTTGCCGCCATCACCGCGGTGCGCGCCTTCCGTACGCCGGAAGCTGTTCTCCTGCAGGCAGCGGGTCAATTTCGAGCGCTGGCATTCGTATGTCTTTGGTCTTCCATCGCTTCGCTCGGAGCGACACTTGCCCTTCTGCTTTTCGCGGGACCCGTCTTCTCCCTCGCGGGCATCGCTGCCGGCGAGATTGTCGTGGCCGTACAGATCCGGATGGCCGTGAATACATGGATGCGAAGCCGTGCCTGATATAACGATTACAATTCCGACCTTTCGTCGCCCGAAGGGTCTCGAACGGCTTCTCCTGGCGATCGACGCGCTCGAGACGGAAGCAAATGTTCGGGTGCTCGTTGCGGACAACGACGCCGAGAAGCGCGAGGGCGTCGCCGTCGTCGAACGACTGAGATCGGCATCCGGCCGATGGCCGATTGAAGTTTTTGTCGTCGAACAACGCGGCATCGCGCAGGCCCGCAATGCGCTGGTCGCGCGCGCCCTTTCGGGCCCGTTCGACTGGCTCGCCATGCTCGATGACGACGAATGGCCGGAATCCTCGTGGCTCACAGCATTCCTGCGCGTCGCCACCGAAACCGGTGCCGATGCGCTTCATGGCGCGGTCGTTCCGGAATTCGAGAAACCACCCGGGCGCTGGGCGGCGCGCTGTTATGGCTTTGCGCCCTTGCGCAATCCGACGGGACCGATCGCGATGATCCACGGCACCGGAAATGCGTTTCTGAGCCGTCAGGTGCTCGCAAAGCTTGCGCGCCCCTGGTTCGACCCCGGATTTGCGCTCACCGGCGGCGAGGACAAAGACTTTTTCACACGGCTCAAGATTGCGGGCGCGCATCTCGCCTGGGCGGATGAAGCGGTCGTCCATACCGAAATGCCGTCCTCCCGCGCCAACGCGCGTTGGGCCGTGAAGCGTGCCTTCCGCGTTGGCAATTCCGATATGAGGGTCTTTCTGAAACACACGCACGCTCTGCCTGCGAAGGTGTTCGAAGGTGTGAAAATAGGCGGCGCGCTGGTGCTGTCGCTGCCGTTTGTCCTGCTTGCCGCCCCGCTCGCCGAGTGGCGCGTGCTCCCCGTGTGCAAATTTGCGCGGGCCGCGGGCAAATTGTCGGCCGCTCTCGGTCTGCGCTACGACGAGTATGCCGTGACGCATGGCCGATGAATCGCGCGCCAGTTCCCCCGTTTCCATCACTGCCGCGTGAGGCCTTGCCTGCGTGCTTCGACAGATACGGCGTGACCGTCTAAGATCAAATCCTCACCTGAGCCTGGTCCCGCATGATTGAATCGGGAGCGGGTGCGACTTGCTGGAGGGCATCATGCGCATCGGGTCGATTGCTGCGTTCTTCGTGATTCTGTTTTCTTTTGCACCCCTGTCTGCGGGTGCCGCACCGTCCGGCGCCCAGCCGGGCGTCTGGGCCGATGGCGCGCTAGCGACCGCCGTCAACAGTCCAGTTCGCGATCCGAAAAACGCAGCGCGCGACCGCTTTCGTCATCCGCGCGAGAGTCTTTCCTTCTGGGGCTTGAGACCGGGCATGAGCATTCTCGAGATTTGGCCAGGGGGCGGGTACTGGACGGACATTCTCGCGCCCTACGCGAAGGCGACCCACGGCACGTACACCGCGGCGCTTCAGGCGACCTCGCGCCCGTTGCCCGCAAGGTTCGCCGACAAGGCTCTGTACGGCGATATCAGGACAACCGTGTTCAACGAAACCTCGGGCCCGCTCGTAGCGCCAGGCAGCGCCGATTTCGTTTTGCTGTCGCGCAACCTGCACGACTGGATGGGCGAACCAGGCATTCCCGAAAAGGCGATGCGCGACTTCTACGCCGCGCTCAAGCCGGGCGGAATCCTGGCCGTCGAGCAGCACCGGGCCGATCCGCGCCCGATGAAGCCGGATGCGAGCGATGGCTACATGTCGACGGCTGTTGTCGTCCAGCTTGCACAGAAGGCCGGGTTCAAACTGGAGGACCAATCCGAAATCAACGCCAATCCGAAGGATACGAAGGATCATCCCTTCGGCGTGTGGACATTGCCGCCGACGCGCCAGAGCGCACCGCGCGGCCAGCCGCCGAATCCGAACTTCGATCATTCGAAGTACGACGCCATCGGTGAAAGCGACCGCATGACACTCCGGTTCCGCAAACCAATGTAATCGCATTGCAAGAACGACAACGGAGGAAAAACATGGCAATGACGATCAACCCCTATCTGAATTTCAACGGCAACTGCGGGGAAGCTTTCCGCTTCTATGCCCATGTGCTCGGCGGCAAGGATCTGCAGATCATGACGTTTCGGGATTCCCCGATGGCGGCGCAGATGGCAGACAACGAGAAAGACTTCGTGATGCATGCGCGGTTCTCCGCAGGCAACGTGATGGTCATGGGCTCCGACGCACCAGGCGGGCGGTACAACAAGCCGCAGGGCTACGCGATCAACATCAACGTCGACACGCCGGAAGAGGCCGAGCGGGTATTCGCGGCGCTGTCCGAAGGCGGCAATGTCGGCATGGCGATGGCCGAAACATTCTGGGCCAAACGCTTCGGGATGGTCACCGACCGCTTCGGCACGCACTGGATGGTGAATTGCGAAAAGCCGATGTGACGGGCGCCTCGCCAGCGGAGCACCGCGCCTGCACCTCCGGACACTATATCAAATGATGTCGTAAGGCATCGCCCGACACTTTGGCACGGCGGTTGCGCGAGCTTCACCCAGATGGCGGGATGAGGCTCGTGCACCATGGTCCCTGTTTCGTTACGGCACAGCTCCGCGGCGTCGGCGTTGCCGAGGTTGCTCGCGACCCCTTGGCTTGACCGCCTCGTTGCCGCCTTTGCCTGCATACCATTCGCGCGATCGCTATGGCATGAGTTGCACAGCTTTGGGCTGAATCCGGCCTGGATCGTGGCAAACGCAAACTTCGTCCTTCTCGTCGCAACGATGGTCGTGCGCCGTACGCCGACGCGGGTGACGATGCATCCCGTGCTCTGGTTGCTTGCTTTCGTGGCGACATACTGGCTCTTCATGTTCGGCCGGTTCGCCGATGTCGGTGTCCGCGCGGCGGCGCCATGGCTCATCTTCGCCCTCAGCGTCGGAAGCTTCTTGATCTCGGTCTGGGCCCGCGCGAGCCTCGGACGTTCCATCGGTCTCGTGCCGGCAAACCGCGGACTCGTAACAACCGGCGCCTATCGCTATATGCGCCATCCCATCTACACGGGTATCTATCTCGCCTACGCGGCGCTCGCGCTGCAGAACTGGTCCTTGCGCAATGCGGCGATCTTTGGCATCGGCGCGGGTCTGTTTGTGATCAAGAGTTTCGTCGAAGAAGCATTCCTGCGACACGACGCCGAATATGCGCACTACATGGCGCGTGTACGCTGGCGCTGGGTTCCGTATGTGATTTGAATCCTGACTCCGAATGCAATGCGCCGCCTGACGCATCTTAGCCCGGTGCACCGGACCGGCGGAAAATAAGAACTGCGTTTTGGTCTTGATCCGGCGGCGACGCTCGTTAACGAGCCCGCTTAACGTCCTCGGCCCCAGTGGCCACGAGGCTTACGGGGACAGCTCGAAAAGCGTGCCGCTGTCCTGAAACCCGCCCTCTTGCGCAACCCCGTAGAGGTTACCCGCGCCATCCTCGACCACTCCGGCCACAGGCCCTTTGCCATCACGACACTTTCGTTCGGGGCAAAAATCATAGAGGCTTTGAATGGAGCCATTGAATTCGAACACGTTTCCGTGTTGTCGAGGTCCGCCAGCATAGGTTGTACCAAACAAATTGCCATTGGCATCCATGATGAGGCCGCCACTGGGATATATGCCATCCGTGCCGTCGAAAACTTCGAGGTCGCTGTATTGCCACTCCGATCCGTTCGGAGACAGTTCGAACACGACACCCTGACCCGAACCGCCCGCAACCGTCGTGCCATAAAGGTTGTCCGATGTACCCATGATCACTCCCCCCTGCGGACCAGCACCGTCGGTGCAATTGATCTGTTGGCAGAAAGTATATGGCAGGCTCTGGGTGTATCCAGACCCCTTGGGACTGAGCTCGAAAATAACACCGTCATTGGTGGAGCCTCCCGAGGCGCTTCCATAGATGTTTCCCAGGTCGTCGATATAGAGCGGTGCTGCGGGATTCTGTCCGTCCGTGCAGTTCGCCAGCGAACAAAAACTGTAAAGCACTTGTTCGCTCCATTTTTTCGTCCCGGTATTCGGGGTCAACGAGAATACAGCGCCCTCGCTCGTACTTCCTCCACCGTAGTACGTGGTCCCATATAGCGGCGACACACCGTCGTACGCTTGCCCCGAAGCGGCTGCGGCGTAGGTGAGACCGGATCGCGGGTCTCCACCATCCGTGCAGTTCTTTAGAGAACAGAACTCGTAGAGCGTCTTCTCTTGCCAAATTCCATTCTTATGAAACAGCTCGAAAACCACACCGTTTCCGCCTTCACTGCCCAGGCCCCCTTTAGTCGTGGTGCCGTAGAGGTTACCTTGCGCATCGATGACGAGGTTGACCCGTCCGGGCTCCCATCCATCGGCGCAGCCGGTCTTCTTACAGAAGTTCCAAAGTACGCTGTACTGCTCCGTACTCGGCGAAAATTCGAAAACTACTCCGGCGCCATAGGGGGCATTGTATTTCCCTCCAACCGCAGTCACACCAAAGAGATTCCCCGACTGGTCGATGGCAAGCCCTGTGGGTGCCGACCCGCTCCTGCACGGCTTTTTCGGAGTTACCGGACAAAACGTGTGAAGCGTCGTTTCCGTGTAAGCCAACGCTGGCAAGGTCGTCGCGCAAACAACTAGCGCCGCGCCTAGAACCATCGCCGAAGTAAGATTCAACCTCATGCCGTGTCTCCCGCCAGCCTCGACCGGTTCCAGTGAACCTTCAAACCGCGCGACGTGCAACGCGCCCGAAGAGGAATCCAACCGACGGAAATTGCTGGAAGCTAAGCCGCCGCCCTTGCCCTGCGTCTTGCGCTGAGTGCCCCGGCCAGCGTGCGCTCTTCCAGGACGGCGGCGGTCGCGTCGCGCGCGGCGAGCAGGACCTTCCGGATCGCGCAGGTCTCTTCGTCCTCGCAGTCTTCGCAACGGTGATAGGCGGTCGTACTGACGCAAGGCGCGAGCGCGAGCGGCCCATCGATGGTGCGGATGACTTCGGCAAAGGTGATGGCCTTCGGCGGGCGCCCGAGAAGGTAGCCGCCGGCGCGGCCCCGGAGGCTGCGGACGATCCCGCGCCGCTTCAGGTCAAGCAGGATCTGCTCGAGGAATTTGCGCGGGACGTGCGCCTCTTCGGCGATGTCCGCAATCATCTTGGGCTCGCCGGCCCCATGCTCGGCGAGCACGATCAAGGCGTGCAGGGCGTAACGGGCCTTCTGCGACAGCATCCACAAAGCCTCTCGATACCATCAGCGATATCGGCTTTCCGGAGGCAGCGTCAAGCATCAGGCCGCGCGCTTCTCCGTCTGTGCGCCCAGTTTTCGCACAAGATAACCCGAGAGCCTGGGCGCCACGAATTCCGCGCCCACCATGAAGCGCATCAGGGGGCCGAAGCTGTCGATCACCGCGGGCCCGGTAACGAAGAGGCCCTCGACCGGTGTCTCGAAATTGTCGGAGACCACGGGCGTGTACCGCTGTGAGGCAATGGCGCTGCGGAGAGCGGGCGCAAGATAGTTCATGCGGCGCGTGTCCGGGCGATACCCCGTGGCGGCGATCACATGGTCGCAGGCCAGCTGCTGGCGCGTGCCGTCTTCGCGGATCGTAGTCAGGAGCACGCCCTGCTTCATGGCCTCGGCGCCGGCAATGGTACGGCCGAGCAGCGTCTCGATCCTGCCCTCGATCTTCTCGCGCATGAACCAGCCGGCGGCCGGGTGCATGTGGCTTGCGACGCCGCGCATACGCAGGGGTTCGGGCAGCCGATAAAAGAGGAGGGGGGCGTTGGCGCAGAAATATGATCTCCAGCCGCGGCCGATTCCGGAAGCGGGCCGGCGGATCCGATACAGGAGCGTCTCGGCGTCGGGATCGGGGATGGAGTTGTATTCGATGAACGGCGCACGCACGACGATGCGAACCGTGGCGCCACTGTCGTGAACCGAAGACGCAAGATCGATCGCGGAAGCGCCGGCGCCGATCACGACCACGTCCTTGCCACGGAAGCCGTCGACCGCACGGTGGTCGTAGCTGTGGGACAGGAGATGGGAAGGAAGGTGTGACATCGTGATCGGAGTGTACGGGAAGCAGGATATTCCGGCCGCTGCCACCACGTATCCCGCAATCACCTTTTCGCCGTTCGCAAGGGTCAGCTCGAAGTCGGCGCCGACTTGCTCGACGTTTTCCACCATCACGTCTTCTACGTTGGGAACGTAGCGTTTCTGGAAGTCCGAGCCATAGGCGAGAAAGGTCTCGAGCGAAACCGGGAGCCCCTGACTGGCATAGGCGACGCCATGCTCGCTGCACCACGCCTTCAGCGTCGACTGTTCGGAGGGCGCGGAGAGATTGGAGGCGAAGCCGTCGGATTTCAGAAGCATGTCGGACGGCATGTGGTCGCGCCAGGTGCCGAGCGTCTTGCCGAAGATGCGGAAATCGATTCCGGCCGCGCGCAGATGGGCGGCAAGCGAGAGGCCGTGAGGACCGGCGCCGATAATGGCTACGTCGCAGCGTCCGCTCATCGGGCGCTCCCCTGGACAGAAGCGCGCGCCGTCAGAGGTGCCAATCCGGGACATTCGTGAGCGGAAAATCGCATTGTTTCGGCCTGTGGCTGAACTGCGAGATGGCCATTCCAAGTTCTGTGCCATTTTTCGCGGTTCACTTCCGGTCAACGCCTGTCGTGCTAAACGCGAGGCCATGTCCGCCAAAGTGCTGCTCCTCTCGAGCGTGGGATGGCCCTCCGTCGCGCGGCTTGCCGCTGGTTTCGCGCATGCCTCCTGCACGGTCGAGGCACTGGCGCCCGCAGGCGCCGTAATTGCGGCGAGCCGCTACCTGTCGCGACGGCATCCCTACAGCGCCATCGCCCCCGGCCGGGCCATGCGGACGGCCATCACCCAGTCGGCGCCCGATCTCCTCGTCGCTTGCGACGACCGTGCGCTCTCGCAGCTCTTGTCGCTGTACAGATTGGAGCGGGAAGACAGCACCGTCCGCGACCTTGTCCGGCGGTCGCTTGGGAACCCGGACGTTGTTCCGCGTCTTATTTCCCGCAGCGGCTTCATCGCCGAGGCGCGAAGCGAGGGCATCCGCGTGCCCGAGACGCTTGCCGTTTCCGGCAGAGCGGAACTGCATGAGGCGCTTGCGATCCTCGGACTGCCGGCGGTGCTGAAATCGGACGGCAGCTGGGGCGGTGAAGGCGTCGTAATCGCGCGCAATGTCGCCGAAGCCGAAGTCGGATACGCGCGACTGACGAGGGTGCCGTCGCTCCTGCGCGGCGTTGCCCGCGCCCTCAAGAGACGCGACGTCCATTTCGCGCGCGATGCGATCGCGCCGAAAGCGCCGCGTGTCAGCGTGCAGAAATTCATCCCGGGAACACAGGCGGCAAGCGCGTTTGCGGCGTGGCGCGGCGAGGTCGTAGGCGCCATCTATTACGACGTGCTGGTTGCCGATGGAACGATCGGACCGCCGAACGTCATCCGCCGCGTCGACTGTCCGCAGCTCAAATCGGCAACGCTCAAAATCGCCCGGCGGTTCGGCCTCTCCGGAATCCACGGCCTCGACTTCATTCGCGATGCCGATGGTGCCGCTCATCTCATTGAGATCAATCCGCGCGCAACACAGGGAAGTACGCTTGCCTTCGGGCCCGGCCGCGATCTGCCGGCGGCGCTGGCGCGCTCGATCGAACCCAACGGAGGCATGAGACCCGCGATTCCAAACGACCTCGTGGCAATTTTCCCGCGCGAATGGCGACGCGACCCTCTGAGCCCGTTTCTCGTCGACGCGTACCACGATGTGCCATGGGACGATCCCGGTGTACTGTTCGCGAGCCTGGGTGTCCGGCCGCCGGGATGGGTGGGCAGCCGAAGGACCGAAACGCAATTCCCAATCAGAGTCGCGGCCGGCCAGCACCCCGAGCTGGTTGCGCCCCAATCCGGTTGAAGGCGCGACAAACTTCGCGCTTTGAGAGAACCTTCCGTTAACCGTTCGGAAGGTGCCGGCGGGTTAAATCCTGTGGAAGAGCGCAGTTCCACTGCCGAGAGGGTTGATCTTGTCGACGGCACAGTCCGGCCTGTTTGCCCCGGCCGAGATCGCAAATTCCGACCGGCCTTTCGGGCTGCCCGAACTCTTGCAGCTGCTGCACAAGCGCGGGCGCACGGTTCTCACCGTCGCCGCGGGCGTCGTTCTGCTCGCCGTTCTCGCGGTGCTCGTCCTGCCGACCCGCTACTCGACAACCGCGGTCGTCATGCTCGACCCGCGAAAGAACAACATCACCGACCGCTCGGAGGTGCTGACGGAACTGCCGACGGACCCCGCTTCCGTACAGAACCAACTCCAGATTCTTACATCGCGCGATCTCGCGGCCACGGTGATCGATCGTCTTGGTCTTGCCCAGGACGAGGAATTCAACCCTGCCATCTCCCCGTTTCCACTGAACCTGTTCGTCCACGCCCGGGCCCCCGATGCGCAGCGATCGGCGATCGTCGACAGGTTCCTGAAGCATCTGCGCGTCGAGGCCGAGGGTCTGTCGACGGCGATCTCGGTTACGGTCACGGCGGAAGAGGCCGAGAAGGCAGCGCGAATCGGCAATACGCTGGTGGACAGCTACATCAACTCCCAGATCGCCCAGAAGACCGACGCCGCGCAGCGCACGACGCGCTGGCTTGCCACCCGAATTGGGCAGCTTGCGCGTCAGGTGCAGGACGGTGACGCCGCCGTTCAGTCGTACAAGGCGGCAAACGAATTGAACGACGGCGGGCAGGGAACGCAGTCGCTCGCCGATCAACAGCTTTCCACCATCAATACGCAGCTCATTCAGGCGCGCGCCGATCTGGCCCAGAAGGAGGCGACCAACAGCCACGTACAGGCACTCATGAGATCCGGGCGCGTGGCGGAAGTATCGCAGGTCGTCGCTTCACCCCTGATCGTGCAGTTGCGCCAGCAGCAGGCGGAAGAGATACGGAACGCAGCCGACATCACGACGCGCTACGGACCGAAACATCCCAAGCGCATCGCTGCCGATTCGGCGCTTCGCGACCTGGACAGCAAAATCGAGCAGGAAGCAGAACGCATTGCCGGGTCTGTCGCCAATGACGTGGCCGTAGCCCGTGCGCAGGTCCAGTCCCTGGAGAACGGCCTCGCGGCAGCGCGCGACCAGTCGAATGCGCAAAATCTCGCGCGGGTCAAGCTGAGGGCGCTGGAAGCGAGTGCCGCGTCGACGCGCTCGATGTACGAATCCTTCGTGACCCGTCTGCGCGAAGCGCAGGATCAGGACGGCGTGACCACACCGGATGCCCGGATCATCTCCCACGCTTCCGTGCCTGCCGCGCCAAGCTTTCCCCCGCGAATGCTGATCCTGGGTGCGTCGATTCCCGCCGGCCTTCTCCTTGGCGTTCTTTGTGCACTGGTCATGGAACGGGCCGGCAGCAGTCTGGCGGAGCGCGACGCCGTCGCAGTCCAGCGTCCGATTTCGGTGCCCGTTGTCGCGTACGTTCCCGGTGCGCGCGATCCCGTTGCGGCGGATCAGATCGTCGACTCACCCGGGTCGGAGTTTTCGCGCGCTCTCGTATCGCTTGCCGCACGCCTGACCGCATTTTCGCCGGAGTCGCGGCCGCGAAGCGTTCTGGTGAGCGGATTTGATCCGCGGGAAGCCGTGGCGAGCGTGTCGCTTGGCCTTGCCCGTGCGCTGGCGCTCCTCGGTCACAACGTCGTTCTGTTCGACGCGGACCTGTCGCGTTCTGCAGCAGCCCGCATGGCCGGCCTCAAAGCAAGAACAGGTGGTGTGACGGGCGTTCTTGCCGGTACCCTCCCTTTGAGTCGGGCAATCGAGAAAGACACGAACTCGCCCGTCCTCGTCCTTGCAGGCATGCCCACTGCGCATATCAGGACGGAATGGGAATCCGGCGCGGCGCGAGCGCTCCTTCACCACCTCCGTTCGGTTTCGGATTTCGTGATCATTCACGCGCCGGCCAGACTCGAGATGGTCCCGCTCATATCGCTGGCGGAAAGCGTTCTTTTCGTAGGCGCATCCGATCAGGCTCGGCCGCTCGAGAAAGCCGCCGCGGCCTTTGCTCCCGCAGCGCCCAATGTCGGCCTCGTGCTCGCGGGCTGACCGGTAACCTTTTTTCCGCCACCGACGAATGGGGGAGTAGAGTCTGCCGGTTCCCGGGAGCGCGTCCCCAATGCACAAACCATTGTTTGTTTCCAGCCGCCGTCAAATGCTGACGATGTCCGCGTCGGCCCTGATTCTTGCCCCAGTGATCGCTCACGCCGGGCTCAGGAGCGCCGTTGGACTGGTTGAAATCACGAACTTTGATGCCTCGGGCACGAAGCTTGGCGCCGGTCTCGTGCCGAAGGTGGTGCTCGGCGAAGACGAGTGGCGCAAGCGGCTTTCCACGGCCGTGTTCGAGATCACCCGCCACGCCGATACCGAACCCGCGTTCACGGGTGCCTATTGGAATCTGCACAAAGATGGATTGTTCCGCTGCATCTGCTGCCAGACGGCGCTGTTCGATTCCCATGACAAGTTTGACTCAGGGACGGGGTGGCCCAGCTTTACCCGGCCTATTGCGAAGCAGAACGTGGTCGAGCGGCCTGACGACAGTTTCGGGATGCAGCGGACGCAGGTTTCGTGCCGGCGCTGCGACGCACATTTGGGCCATGTCTTTGACGATGGTCCACCGCCGACGGGCCTTCGCTACTGCATGAATTCTGCGTCTCTCATCTTTGTCCCGCGCGTGACGAAGCGTGTCTGAAGGAGTTCTTTCGATGAGGAAAATCTGTCTCTTCACAATTCTCTTTGTGCAGGCCGCCGGCTTCCTGGGTTGCGCGCGTGCGGACGAGCCGGCGCGGGTGATACCGGCGCCGGTGGCAGACGAAGCCCAGACGCGTGCCGGCGGAACGGAAGTCGCCGTGCTATCGGGGGGATGCTTCTGGGGCATGCAGGGGGTGTTCGAGCACGTCAGAGGTGTGCGCGAAGTCGTCGCGGGGTACGCCGGAGGTGCCGCGCAGAGCGCACAGTACGAGACCGTCAGCAACGGAACCACCGGACATGCCGAATCGGTGAAGATCACCTTCGATCCGTCGATCGTCACCTACGGCACGATCTTGCGCGTGTATTTCTCGGTCGCGCACGATCCGACCGAACTCGACCGTCAGGGTCCGGATGAAGGAACGCAGTATCGCTCGGATATCTTTTTCGAAAGTCCGGTGCAGGAAAAGGTGGCGCGCGCCTACCTTGCGCAGCTCACCAAGGCACACGTCTTCAATGACCGGATCGCGACGCGCATCGACCGCTACACGGGGTTCTATGCCGCCGAGGGCTACCACCAGGATTACCTCCTTCACAATCCTGACAGTCCCTACATCGTCATCAACGACCTGCCGAAGATCGCGAACCTGAAACGCCTCTATCCAAACCTGTACCGCGATGCGCCTGCGCGCCTCGCCAGCGCGTGGCGGTAAGGCACCCTCATCGGGCGCGCGGCAAGCCCGCGCCACCTTCTCCCTCCCGCGGCGAAGGATATCGTCGTCGAAATCCGTACAGGAGACCCTCTCCCCTTGAGAGCGAGGGTGGCGCGAAGCGTGAGCGCTGAGCGCGGGGGAGGGATAGGATAAGGCTCCGGTGCATCCGCACCGGAGCCCTTGCAAGACACCGATCTTTCGCGTCGCCTACCAGTACGGCGTCACCTGGTAGTACGAGTAGAGTTCCTTCTCGCGATCGCGGCTTCCGTAGGCCCACGGCTCGTCCTTGCGGAATTTGGGCGCTTTTCGCAGCTGGTCTTCGGTCACGTTCACCTCGTAACCGCCAAGGCGCTCGCTGTAGGTGAGCAGAGACCAAGGAAGCGGATAGTAATCGCTGCCGAGACCGAGAAAGCCGCCGAAACTCATCACTGCATAGGCCACCTTGCCGCTGACCTTATCGATCATCACCCGCTCGATGGTGCCGACGCGGTCGCCGGCAGAATTGTAGACGTCCGTTCCTTCAACCTTGTCGCTGCCGATCAGCGAACCCGTCTCCCGCCTGCCGAGATCGGAACTTGTCTGTTGCATTGGCATTGACCCGAGTCCTCCTTTGAAAGGGCGCAGCGGAAACGAAGCTGGAGCGACCGCTGTTCCGGGCTGCTTTCCAAAAAGCCACCCCCGCGGTTGGACCGATCATTTGTTTGTTGTAGCCTGGGAACCTTTCGCAACTACGGACGATATGACTACGGTGTAATCCTGCCCGATCGAAGGTTTCATGACTTTCAAGCCCATCGCGTTCGGCGCGCCGCAGGCGCCGCAAAGCCGCCCCGCTACACAGTCGCTCGCCGCCCGCTATCGTGCCGTCCGGGCCGAGACCGAGCGTCTGGCCGCGCCACTCAGCGCCGAGGATCAGTGCGTGCAGTCCATGCCGGACGCGAGCCCCGCGAAATGGCATCGCGCTCACACGACCTGGTTCTTCGAGTGCTTTGTGCTCTCGACGCACCTGCCGCACTATCGGCCGTACAATCCCGAATACAACTATCTTT
>Ga0070731_10002126_pt1 | contig 19350 bp, 21 predicted proteins | sample Coa_R1_2_FD_66448 | JGI IMG/M metagenome (GOLD analysis project Ga0070731, IMG submission 66448) | Surface soil microbial communities from Centralia Pennsylvania, which are recovering from an underground coalmine fire - Coalmine... | ecosystem: Environmental > Terrestrial > Soil > Unclassified ... | reverse complement strand
TGACGTCATGTTACTGAAGTTCTAACTCCGCATCAAAGCCCGGGCGCGGGCGAGGTCGGCGGGGGTGTCGACCTGCACGCCGAGGCGGGCGGCGTCGATCAGGCTGACCGAGATGCGCATGCCGGCTTCGAGCGCGCGCAGCTGCTCGAGCCGCTCGCGCCGTTCGAGGACGCCGCGCGGCAAGGTCACGAACCGCTCGAGCGCTTCGCGCCGATAGGCGTAGAGGCCGATATGCTCGTAATGCGGCCCCTCGCCCCACGGCACCGCCGCCTTCGAGAAATAGAGCGCGCGCGCCGGGCGAGCAGGGTCGGCGAACCCGGCGACCACCTTGTTGACGCTCTCTTCGTGCAGCATCGCCGGGTCGGCGATTTCGGCGGCCAAGGTGGCGATATCGGTGTCGGGCTCGGCCAGCCCCTCGAGCGCGACGCGGATCGCCGACGGGTCGATCATCGGCATGTCGCCCTGGACGTTGACCACCGCGTCGTGGGCGCGCTGCGGATCGAGGCGGCAGATCGCCGCGTGGATGCGATCCGAGCCGGTCGGCAACGCGGGGTCGGTCAGGACCGCCCGCCCCCCGGCGCGCTCGATGGCTTCGGCGATCGGCGCGTCGCCGCACGCGACGACGACCGGCCCCAGCTCGGCGGCGACCGCGCGGCGCCAGACATGCACGATCAGCGGCACGCCGGCGATCTCGGCGAGCGGCTTATTGGGCAGCCGCGTCGCGGCGAGCCGCGCGGGAATTATGATGATCGGGTTGGCGATCGCGCGGTCGGCGGGCACTGCGGTCTCGGGCTCTCATGGCAGCGGACAGGCAGCGACAACATGCCCGGTTCGATCGCCGCCCGAAAGCGCGATAATTTCGTTTGAGTTGGCGGCGGGAATCCGATTTTCTGCCGCCCACGCCGCGGTAGGGGCAGGATTGTGCCCCGCGCAATCCGGGAGCTAACGCAAAAGGACCCCGATGCATTCTTTCGAATGGAACAAGATCATTGCATCGGTGCTGACCGCGATGATCATCGCGATGGTCACGGGCATTCTGGCGAGCAAGATCGTCGCGCCGACGCATCTGGAGAAACTGGTCTATGTGCCGCCCGGCGCCGAAGCCGGCGCGAAGCCCGTCGAGAGTGCCGCCGCCGCGGCGCCCAAGCTCGATCCGATCGAGCCGGCGATGGCCAAGGCCGATCCGAAGCGCGGCGAGCAACTCGCCAAGGTCTGCCTGACCTGCCACACCTTCGGCAAGGGCGGGCCCAACAAGATCGGCCCCAACCTGTTCGGCGTCCTGCAAGAAAACATCGCGACCGTGCCAGGCTACCAGTTCTCGCCGGCGCTCGCCGCCGACAACAAGGAAAAGTGGAACCCGGACGAACTCAACATCTGGCTGCATGGTCCGCAGGATTTCGCCAAGGGCACCAAGATGGCCTTCCCCGGCCTGGAAAAGGTGCAGGACCGCGCCGACGTGATCGCCTATCTCCAAAGCCTGAAATAGGGGCCTGAAATAGGAGGAAGGTGGTCGATCTCGATCGGTTTCTGGGGCTCGCGAGCGAGCTTGCCGACGTGGCGGGCGAGGCGATTCGCCCCTATTTCCGCCGTCCGCTGCTGATTGTCGACGACAAGCCCGACCTGTCGCCCGTGACCGCGGCCGACCGCGCCGCCGAGAGCGCGATGCGGCAACTGATCGCGGCGCGCTTTCCGGACCACGGCATCATCGGCGAGGAATTCGGCCCCGAGCGCGCGGGCGCCGAATTCGTCTGGGTGCTCGATCCGATCGACGGCACCAAATCCTTTATCAGCGGCGTGCCCCTGTTCGGCACGCTGATTGCCCTCACCCATCACGGGCATCCGCTGCTCGGGATCATCGACCAGCCGATCTCGCGCGAGCGCTGGATCGGTGCGCAGCGGCGTCCGACCACGTTCAACGGCGCCGCTATCCGCTGCCGTGCGTGTCCCGCGCTCGCGACGGCAACCGTGTTCGCCACCAGCCCCGACATGTTCCGCGGCGGCGATGCCGATTCGTTCGCGCGCGTCGCGGCCGCCGCCAAGCTCGTGCGCTACGGCGCCGACTGCTACGCCTACGGCCTCGTGGCGCTCGGGCTTATTGATCTGGTGATCGAGGCCAGCCTGAAACCCTACGATTTCAGCGCGATGTCGCCGATCGTCGAGGGCGCCGGCGGGGTCGCGACCGATTGGCGGGGGGCGCCCTTGACGCTCGCCTCGGACGGGCGGGTCGTCGTCGCCGGAGACCGGCGCGCGCACGAAGCCGCGCTGGCGTTGTTAGCGACCTGACGACCGCGTTCCCGGAGGCATGATGCGCAGGCTGTTTGGTGTGGTCTTCGGGGCCGCCGCGCTCTGTGGCGGCGTCGCGCTGGCGGCGGGCGGCAGCTACGGCCTGTCGCTCTTCGGCGAACTCAAATACCCGGCCGATTTCACGCATTTCGCCTACGCCAACCCGGACGCCCCGAAGGGCGGCTCGATGAAGTTCGCGGCGATCGGCACCTTCGACACGCTCAACCCCTTCATCATCAAGGGCGTCCCGGCGGCCGGCATCGGCCAGGTTTTCGACACGCTGATGCGCCAGTCGGAAGATGAGCCCGGCAGCGAATATGGCCTCATCGCCGAAAGCGCTGCGCTCGCCGCCGACAAGCTCTCGGTCCTCTACACGCTGCGCAAGGAGGCGCGCTTTGCCGACGGTTCCCCGATCACCCCCGACGATGTGGTGTGGACCTTCGACACGCTGCGCGACCAGGGCCAGCCGATGTACCGCTCGTATTACGGCGACGTCAGCCGGGTCGCGCCGGAGGGCGAACGCGGCGTCCGCTTTACCTTCAAGACCGCGAACAACCGGGAATTGCCGGTCATTCTCGGCGAGATGCCGGTGCTGTCCAAGAAATACTGGTCGACCCACGATTTCACCAAGACGACGCTCGACCCGCCGCTCGGCAGCGGCCCCTACAAGATCAAATCGGTCGAACCCGGCCGATCGATCACCTATCAGCGCGTCGCCGATTATTGGGGCGCCGATCTGCCGGTCAACAAGGGCCGGCAGAACGTCGACACCATCCGCTACGACTATTACCGCGACGGGACGGTGGCGCTGGAAGCCTTCAAGGCCGGGCAGTACGACATCCGCCGCGAGAATTCGTCGAAGGCCTGGGCCACCGGCTATGACAGCCCGGCCCTGCGCCAGGGCCTGATCAAGAAGGAGGCGATCCCCAACCAGCTGCCGAGCGGCATGCAGGGCTTCGGCTACAATCTGCGCCGGCCGTTGTTCCAGGACCCGAGGGTACGCCAGGCGCTGGCCTACGCCTTCGACTTCGAGTGGTCGAACGCCAACCTGTTCTATGGCCTCTACGCGCGCACCCGCAGCTATTTCGACAATTCCGAATTGGCCGCGACCGGCGTGCCGCAGGGCGAAGAACTGAAGATCCTCGAGCCGTTCCGCGGCAAGATCCCGGACGACGTTTTCACCAAGGAATACGACCCGCCGAAATACGACGCCAAGTTCACCATCCGCGACGGCTTGCGCCAGGCGATCAAGCTATTGAAGGAGGCCGGCTGGAGCTTCAAGGACGAGAAGCTGGTCAACGACAAGACAGGCCAGCCCTTCGTCTTCGAGCTCTTGCTCAACGATCCGCAGATGGAGCGCATCGTGCTGCCGTTTGCCGACAATCTGAAGCGCATCGGCATCACCGCCCGGGTGCGCACCGTCGATACCGCGCAATACGAACGGCGCATGGAAACCTTCGACTACGACATGACGGTCGTCGTGTTCGGCCAGTCGCTGTCGCCCGGCAACGAGCAGCGCGAGTATTGGGGTTCCAAGGCGGCCGACCAGCAGGGTAGCCGCAACCTCCTCGGCATCAAGAGCCCGGTCATCGACCAACTGACCGAAGAGCTGATCGACGCGCCCGATCGCGCCAGCCTCGTCGCGCACACCCGGGCGCTCGACCGGGTGTTGCAATACGGCTACTACGTCATTCCGAATTTCCACAACACCGCGTTCTGGGTGGCGTACTGGAACAAGTTTCGCCGGCCCGAGATCTCGCCGAAATACGGCATCGGCCTCGACACCTGGTGGGTCGACCCGCAGGCCGAGCAAAAGATCGAGGCGCAGAAGGGCGCGGCGCCAAAGGACGCGGTGACAAAGTGATGCGGCGTGGCGCCGCTCGGGCGGCGGGCCGATGATCGCCTACGCGATTCGCCGCGTCCTGTTGATGATCCCGACCCTCTTCGCGATCATGGTGGTCAATTTCGTCATCGTGCAGGCGGCGCCGGGCGGCCCGGTCGAGCAGATGATCGCCAAGATCAAGGGCACCGACATCTCGGCGACCGCCCGGGTCACCGGCGACGGCGGCGAAATCAAGACCCCGGCGGCGTCGGCCTCCGGTGGCGGCGAGAGCCGCTACCGCGGCGCGCGCGGCCTCGACCCCGCTTTCATCAAGTCGCTCGAAAAGCAGTACGGCTTTGACAAGCCGCCGCTCGAACGCTTCATCCTGATGATCAAGAACTACGCGACGTTCAATCTCGGCAGCAGCTATTTCCAGGATCAAAGCGTCATTCATCTGATCCTGCAGAAGCTGCCGGTATCGATCTCGATCGGCGCGTGGACGACGCTGATCACCTATCTGGTCTCGATCCCGCTCGGCATCAGGAAGGCGGTGCGCGACGGCAGCCGCTTCGATGTGTGGACCAGCGCCGTCATCATCTTCGGCTATGCGGTGCCGAGCTTTCTCTTCGCGGTGCTGCTGATCGTGCTGTTCGCCGGCGGCAGCTACCTGTCGATCTTTCCGCTGCGCGGCCTTGTCAGCGACAATTGGGCCGCGCTCGATTGGCCGCACCGCATTCTCGACTATCTCTGGCACATGGTGCTGCCGATCAGCGCGCTGGTGATCGGCGGCTTCGCGACCCTGACGATGCTGACCAAGAACTGCTTTCTCGACGAAGTGAACAAGCAGTATGTGCTGACCGCGCGCGCCAAGGGCCTGACCGAGCGGCGCGTCCTCTACGGCCATGTGTTCCGCAACGCGATGCTGCTGGTGGTCGCCGGGTTTCCGTCGGCGCTGATCGGCATCCTCTTTACCGGCTCCCTGCTGATCGAGGTGATCTTCTCGCTGAACGGGCTCGGCCTCCTCGGCTTCGACGCGGCGATCAACCGCGACTACCCGATCATGTTCGGCACGCTCTACATGTTCACGCTGATCGGGCTGGTGCTGAAGCTGGTCAGCGACCTGACCTACATGCTGATCGACCCGCGCATCGACTTCGCGCGCCGCGGCGCCTGACGGTGGACACGCCGACCGCGCAATCTTTGACCCGGTTCGTCGGTCGCATCACAATGCCCCTTCAATCGAGGCGCGAGGATCGCATAATGATTTGTGACGAGCGCGTCTGTCGCGGCGGCGGACCGATGCCATGAAATATGTCGAGCAGGTGCTGCAGCCGGGCGAGACGGTGGTTTACGCCACCAGCCTGCATTGGCTGGTTTTCCTCCGCGCCATCGTGCTGGCGATCCTGGCCGTCGTGGTGCTGGTCGCCGCGGCCCGCTTTGACGCGAATATCGAGCTCGCGATCGAGGCGCTGGGCGTCCTGCTCGGCGTCGTGGCGCTGATCGCGGCCTTGAGCGCCCTGATCCGGCGCGCGACCACCGAACTCGCGGTGACCGACCGCCGCGTCATCTTCAAGACCGGCATCTTCCAGCGCCACACGATGGAGATGAACCGCTCGAAGGTCGAGACGGTCGGGGTCGACCAATCGATCCTCGGGCGCATCCTCGGCTATGGCACGATCATCGTGCGCGGCACCGGCGGCAGCTTCGAGCCGATCCCCTTTATCGGCGACCCGCTGACCTTTCGGAGCCACATCACGGCCGGCTAGATGCCTCGATCGCGCGCCGCCCCTCTGCAACCCGGCATTGCCGAAGCTGCCGCGACCGGCAGCGCGGCCGTGTCGATCGGGCTCTCGGCGGTCATCGTCGCGGCGAGCGACCAGGATCCGCGCGTCCTGACGATCCGCCTGCCGGGCGTCGCGCGCGAGGCGGCGGAAGCACTCCCGGCGGGCCCGCTCGAACCCGAGCACCGCACGCTGGAGATCGGCTTGCGCACCTGGGTCGAGCGGCAGACCAGCCAGCGCCTCGGCTATGTCGAGCAGCTCTATACCTTCGGCGACCGCGACCGCATCGCCGGCGAAGCGGCATTGGCGCTGCCGGCGCTGGTCGTCGCCTATCTGGCGCTGGTGCGTGAGGTGCGCCCGGCCGGGGCGGCGGAGGCCGAGTGGCACAGCTGGTACCGCTATTTCCCGTGGGAGGATTGGCGGCAGGGCCGCTCGCCCTTGCTGGCGCCGCTCGAGGCCGGGCTCGGCTCCTGGGCGGCGACCGCCGGCAGCGACGCCGAGCGCCGGCTGCGCGAGGAACGCCTCGGCCTCGCCTTCGGCCTCTCCGGCGCGACGTGGAACGAGGAACTGGTGCTGGAGCGCTACGAGCTGCTCTACGAAGCCGGCCTCGTTGCCGAGGCGGCGCGCGACCGCCCGGCCGCGCTCATTGGCGGGCTTGCCCCCGAGCATTTGACCGGGGTGGCGATGGCGCTCGACCACCGCCGCATCTTGGCGACCGCGATCGGCCGGCTGCGCGGCAAGATCAAATACCGCCCGGTGGTGTTCGAGCTGATGCCGCCCGCCTTCACGCTATTGCAGTTGCAACGCACCGTCGAGGCGCTGGCCGGCGTGCGCCTGCACAAGCAGAATTTCCGCCGGCTGGTCGAGCAGCAGGGCCTCGTCGAGGAAACCGGCGAGATCAGCGCCGCGACCGGCGGCCGGCCGGCCCGCCTCGTGCGCTTTCGCCGCGACGTGCTGCTCGAACGCCCGGCGCCCGGGCTGCGCCTGCGCGCGGGAAGGCGCGCCGCGGCCGGAGTTTGAGCGCCCGGGGTCTGAGCGACCGGGGTCTGAGCAAAACGCGCGGCAGGGTCGCGCCGGCGCGTCGGCAGGGGGGTTGACGCCAGGCGTTTCGGCCTTATTCTCTACTTCAGCATAAGCAAATGGCCGGGCGGCAATATCGTCCGGCTTTTTCAGGCCAGGTAAATGCTCAAATAGAGCATAATAGGAGGGTTTTACGTGCTTGAGACCGTCACCCCACGCACCGCGCGCCCGCTGCCGCTGCCCGAGCTCTACGCCCGCGTCGAGCGCCACGTGCCGCCGATCGAATGGCCGCTCCTCGCCGAGGACATCGCCGCGATCCTCAAGCTGAAGCGCCAGCGCAACGCGGTCATCCTGGCGCACAACTACCAGACCCCCGACATCTTCCACACGGTCGGCGACATCGTCGGCGACTCTCTCGCGCTGGCCCGCGAGGCGGCGCGCACTTCGGCCGCGGTCATCGTGCTGGCCGGGGTGCATTTCATGGCCGAGACCGCCAAGCTCCTCAACCCCGAGAAAACCGTGCTGATCCCCGACCTCGAAGCCGGCTGCTCGCTCGCCGCCTCGATCACCGCCGAGGATGTCCGCCTGATGCGGGCGCACCATCCGGGCGTGCCGATCGTCACCTACGTCAATACGTCCGCCGCGGTGAAGGCCGAGAGCGACATCTGCTGCACCTCGGGCAACGCCCGCAAGATCGTCGAGGGGCTGAGCGTGCCCAAGGTCATCATGCTCCCCGACGAATACCTGGCGCGCAACATCGCGGCCCAGACCAACGTCGAGATCATCGCCTGGAAGGGCCATTGCGAGGTCCACGAGCGCTTCACCCCGGACGACATCCGCGACCTGCGGGCAACCCACCCCGGCATTATCGTGCTGGCGCATCCGGAATGCCCGCCCGAGGTCGTCGCGCAGGCCGATTTCGCCGGCTCGACCGCGGCGATGGCGGATTATGTCGGGCAGAAGCGGCCGGCCCGCGTCGTTCTGCTGACCGAGTGCTCGATGAGCGACAACGTCGCGCTGCAATACCCCGAGCTGGATTTCGTGCGGCCGTGCAACCTCTGCCCGCACATGAAGCGGATCACGCTGAAAAACATCCGCCACGCGCTCGAAACCATGACACACGAGGTGACCGTCGCGCCCGACATCGCCGACAAGGCGCGCCGCGCCGTCGAGCGCATGCTGGCGATCGGCTGAATGCCGGATGTTCGAGCGTCCTTCGAGACGGCCGCTTCGCGGCCTCCTCAGGACGACGTTATGGCTTTGATACATTCGGATTTTCGTCATCCTGAGGAGCGCCCCAACAGGGCGCGTCTCGAAGGACGCACGACACCGTGCCAAAGGAGAAGCGGCACAACGAATTCGAGGCTGAAACGATGATTCGTCTGCTGGTCGAGCCGATCGTCCGCGCCGCGCTCCTCGAGGATCTCGGGCGGGCCGGCGACATCACGACCGACGCCGTCGTCGCGCCCGACGCGCCGATCGACGCGGTGATCGTGGCGCGCCAGCCGGGCGTCCTGGCCGGGCTCGATGCCGCGCTCCTCGCGTTCGAGCTGCTCGACCCCGGCCTCGCGCTGCAGCGCCTCTGCGCCGACGGCGCGCGCGTCGAGCGCGGCCAGGCGGTCGCCCGCACCACCGGTCGGGCGCGCCCGGTATTGGCCGCCGAGCGCACCGCGCTCAACCTCCTCTGCCGGCTTTCCGGCGTCGCCACCGCGACCCGCGCGCTGGCCGACGCGATCGCCGGCACCAAGGCCAAGATCGTCTGCACCCGCAAGACGACGCCCCTGCTGCGCATCCTCGAAAAGGAGGCGGTGCGCCTGGGCGGCGGCGCCAACCACCGCTTCGGCCTCGACGATGCGATGCTGATCAAGGACAACCACGTCGCGCTCGCCGGCGGCGTCGGCGAGGCGCTGGCCCGCGCCCGCGCCCATGCCGGGCATCTCGTCAAGATCGAACTCGAAGTCGACACGCTCGACCAGCTGGCCGAAGCGTTGGAGCACGGCGTCGACGCGGTCCTCCTCGACAACATGGACCCGCCGACGCTGCGCCGCGCCGTCCAGATGGTGGCGGGGCGCGCCGTCACCGAAGCCTCCGGCCGCATCACCCGCGAGACCGCCCCGGCGATCGCCGCCGCCGGGGTCGACCTGATTTCCTCCGGCTGGATCACCCACAGCGCCCCGATCCTCGATCTCGGGCTGGATATCGCGTAGCGAAGCCTGCTTAGATAGCGCCGTCCGCGTCTGACGGAGCGCTGCCGATGCCGAATACCGAGCCCCATCGCCTGGCGGCGACGACGCTGGCGCGCCTCGTGGCGAATGGCGAACTCACCGCCGAGACGGTGGTGCGCAGCTGCCTCGACCGCATCCGGGAGCGCGACGGGGTGGTGCGCGCCTGGGCCCATCTCGATCCCGAACAGGCGTCGGCCGCGGCGCGGATGTGCGACCGCGACGGCCGGCGCGGCATCCTCAAGGGCGTGCCGTTCGGCATCAAGGACATCTTCGACACCGCCAAGATGCCGGCGGGTTACGGCTCGCCGATCTATACCGGCTGCCGCCCGAGCTTCGACGCCAGCGCCGTGGCGCTGCCGCGCGCCCAGGGCGCGATCCTCCTCGGCAAGACCGTGACGACCGAATTCGCCAACCGCCACCCCGGCCCGACCTCTAACCCGCACAACCCGGGGCACAGCCCGGGCGGCTCGTCGAGCGGCTCGGCCGCCGCGGTCGCCGATTTCATGGTGCCGCTGGCGATCGGCACGCAGACCGGCGGCTCGGTCATCAGGCCGGCGGCGTTCTGCGGCGTCGTCGGGTTGAAGCCGAGCTACGGCCTCGTCCCGCCGGCCGGCATGCACATGAACACCGACAGCCTCGACACGGTCGGCGCGATGGCGCGCTCGGTCGAGGATATCGCACTGTTCCGCGCCGCGCTGATGGGGATCACCTACGCAGCGCCGCAAATGCCGCCGCGCCCGCCGCGCCTCGCGCTCTGCCGCACGATGCACTGGGAGCGCGCCCAGCCCGAGGGCAAGGCGATGCTGGAAGACGCGGCGGGCCGGCTGCGGGCCGCCGGCGCCGACATCGTCGACAGCGAATTGCCGCCGGAATGCGCCGACATCTCTGAGATACAGCGGCGTCACAGCGCCTATGAGGCGCCGCGCAACCACGCCCCGGAGCTGCAGCGCCACGCGGCGCTACTCAGCGCCGACCTGTTGCAGGACGGCCGCATCGCCGCCGGCCGCCGCCTCAGCCTCGAAGATTTCCGCGCCGCCTGGCTGGCGGCCGAAGGGATGCGCAGGGCGGCGCAGGAATGGGCCGGCGGGTTCGATGCGATCCTCACCCTGCCGGCGCCCGGCGAGGCGCCGAAGACGCTCGCCTCGACCGGTGACGCGATCTTCAACAGCCTGTGGACGATGCTGCACATGCCGTGTCTGACGCTGCCGGCCGGCGTCGGGCCGCAGGGGCTGCCGGTCGGCATCCAGCTGGTCGGCCGGTGCTACGATGACGCTCGGCTGCTCGAAATCGGCCTCTGGGTCGAGCGCCATCTGGGGGCACGCCAATGACCGCGCCGAACCGTCTTTCGGCCGCCGCCGCGATCGCGCAGCTCGCCGCCGGCGAGCTTACCGCCGAGGCGCTGATGCGCGCCTGCCTCGACCGCGCCGAGGAGCGCGCCGGCATCAAGGCGTGGATCTGGCTCGATCCCGAGGCCGCGCTGGCGCAGGCGCGCGCGGCCGACCTCGCTGGCCGGCCGGGCCTCCTCGCCGGGCTGCCGGTCGGGGTCAAGGACATCATCGACACCGCCGACATGCCGACCGGGCACGGTTCGCCGATCTACGCGGGCAACCGGCCCTTTGCCGACGCCGCCTGCGTCGCGCTGTTGCGGATGGCAGGCGCGACGATGATGGGCAAGACGGTGACGACCGAATTCGCCAACCGCTTCCCCGGCGCCACAATCAACCCGCACAATCCCGGGCACACGCCGGGCGGCTCGTCGAGCGGCTCGGCCGCCGCGGTCGCCGATTTCCAGGTGCCTGCCGCGCTCGGCACGCAAACCGGCGGCTCGGTCATCCGGCCGGCGGCGTTTTGCGGCGTCGTCGGCTACAAGCCGAGCTTCGGCGAATTCTCGCGCAGCGGCATCAAGCTGCAATGCCACAACCTCGACACGCTCGGCATCATCTGCCGCGAAGTCGACGATTTGCCGCCGTTGCGGGCCGCGCTCCTCGCGGCGCCGCGCCACGCGATCGACCACGCCGCCGCGGCGCCGCGCATCGGCCTCTGCCGCACGCCGGCCTGGGAGCGCGCCGACCCGGCGACGCAGGCGCTGATTGAGATGAGCGCCACGCGGCTCGCGGCATCCGGCGCGCGGCTCAGCGAAGTCTCGTTCGCGCCCGAATTCGCCGACATCCTCGAGCACCACCGCCGCATCTTCAATTACGAGGCGGCGCGCAACTACGCCTACGAATATGAGGAGCACAACGCCCTCGTCAGCCAGGTGCTGCGCGACACCGTGCTGACGCCCGGGCGCGAATTGCCGCTTCCTGCCTATGTCGAGGCGCTGGAGAAGGCCGAAGCCTTCCGCCGCCACCTCGACGACATCTTCGCCGAAGTCGATGTGCTGTTGACCCCGAGCGCCGCCGGAGAAGCCCCAATCGGGTTCGGCTCGACCGGCGACCCGAGCTTTAATTCGATCTGGACCCTGGCGTGGACGCCCTGCGTCACCTTGCCGGCCGGGACCGGTCCGGCGGGCCTGCCGCTCGGCGTGCAACTGGTCGGCCCACGCTTCCGCGACGAGGCGCTGTTCGACGCCGCCGCCTGGGCGGCCGGCCGGCTCTAGGCGAGTTCGAGGGTCAGCACGCCCTCGGCCGCGGCGCGCTGCAGCACCGCGACAATCTCGGCAAAGCGCGGCCCGAGCCGCTCGGCCGACCCCGCCGCATGGCGCCAGACGACCGCGACCGGCTCGCCGCGGTAGGCGCCGAGGGCCTCGGCCAGCGCGTCGGGATTGTCGCCGGGAAACCCGAAGGCGCCGCCAAGCTGACGGCAGACCGCGGCCGCATCGGCCAGACGCGAGCCGTCGAGGACGCATCGCTTCATCCACTTCAGGTGGTCGCGCCCGGAGCGGCCCTCAAGGCGCCGCATCTGCGCTTGCCGCATCTCGATCCGGGCCGCATGCTAGGCCCGCCCTAACCCCCAAGGAGAGCCCCGATGATTTACGAATTGCGCGTCTATCACTGCGTTCCAGGCCGCCTGCCGGATCTGGTCAAGCGCTTCGACACGATCACCCTGAAGCTGTGGGAGAAGCACGCGATCCACCAGGCCGGCTTCTGGACCACGCTGGTTGGCGAATCCAACCAGGATTTGACCTATTTCCTCAAATGGGAGTCGCTGGCCGAGCGCGAAGCCAAGATGGCCAAGTTCGGCGCCGACCCGGAATGGCTCACGGCCCGCGCCAAGACCGAGGAAGCCGGCCCGATCGTTGCCTCGATCAGCAATTCGTTCCTGACGCCGACCAGCTTTTCGGCGGTCAAATAGCAATAGGAGCCACAAGATGATCTACGAATTGCGCGTCTATCACTGCGTCCCCGGCCGCCTGCCCGATCTATTAAAGCGGTTCGACACGATCACCCTGAAGATCTGGCAGAAATATCATATCGAACAGGCCGGGTTCTGGACCGTGCTGGTCGGCGAATCGAACCAGGCGCTCTATTACCTGCTCAAGTTCGATTCGCTGGCCGACCGCGAGAAAAAGTGGAACGCCTTCCAGGCCGACCCCGAATGGCACGCGGCGCGCGCCGAGACCGAGCGCAACGGCCCGATCGTCGCCAAGGTGGTCAATTCGTTCCTGCAGCCGACCAGCTTCTCCGCGCTGAAGTGAGGCGCGGCCGGGGCTGGCGGCGGCGCTAGCGGCCTTTGCGCTTCTTGGCCTTGCGGGCGGCGTAGCGGGCGTCGCGCGCCGCCTGCTTCTCGGCTTCCAGCGCGAGCTCGCGGGCGGCTTTTTCCTCGGCTTCGGCCTCGCGACGCACCCGTTCCGCCTCGGCTGCGGCGGCGCGGGCCGCCTCGGCGGCGGCTTCCTCGGCCGCCTTCGCGGCGGCTTCACGCGCTTGTTGCGCCAGCCGGGCGGCTTTGCGCTCGGCAATTCGCGCATCGCGCGCCGCGGCGACGGCCTGCCGCGCCGCTTGGCGTTCGGCGAAACCCGGGTCGCTGGTCAGCGCGCGGTGCCGCTCCAGCGCGGCCTTCTTGGCGGCCGCCGCGGCGCTCTGGCGATCGGCAAAAGTGGTTTCCTTAGACTTGATCATCTGTCCCTTCGATGGTGGTTTGTCTCAGCCTATTTTAACACCGCAGATTGCGGCACGCTCCCTCACTCGCCGCGCCAGCGGCGGGTCGCCTTGTCGTCCTCGGCGCGCGCCGCGACCCAGCGCTCGCCCTCCGGCGTCGCCTCGCTCTTCCAGAACGGTGCGTCGGTCTTCAGCCAGTCGATCAGGAAATGGCAGGCGGCCAGCGCCGCCTCGCGATGCGGCGAGGCGGTCGCGACCAATACGATGCGCTCGCCCGGTTCGAGCCTGCCGTAGCGGTGGATGACCAAGGACGCGGACAGGGGCCAGCGGCGGTTCGCCTCGGCCTCGATCTCGGCCAGTTTTTTCTCGGTCATGCCAGGGTAGTGTTCGAGCGTCAGCGCCGAGACTTGGCCCATATCGCGCACCAGCCCGATAAAGCTCGCGACCCCGCCGATCGTATGGTCGCCGGCGGCGAGCTCCTGCAGTTCGCGTCCGACATCGAAATCCTCGCGCTGCACCCGGATCATCGCTCAGCCTCCGGTGACCGGCGGAAAGAGGGCGACCTCGTCGCCGTCGCGCAGCGGGTGGTCGAGCCCGACATATTCCTGGTTGACCGCGACCCGAACCACCGAGAGATCGCGCAGCGCCTCGCCATAGCGGCCCTCGCGAGCGCGCAGCCAGGCGAGCAGCCCCGCGACGTCGCGCACCTCTGGCGGCAGCGCAAGGTCCTCCTCGGCATGGCCGATGCGCGCCCGCAGCCAGGCGAAATAAAGCAGCCTCACCGGCCGAACACCTCGGAGAACGGCAGGAAATCCAGGCGGGCGCCCGGCGCGATGTCGGCGAGGCTTTCATCGAGGATCGCGAAGCCGTCGGATTGCACGATCGACGACAGGATGCCGGCGCCGTCCTTCGGGTAGCGGCGGGCGATCGCGCGGCCGCCCTCGCGCCCGAGGCTGGCGCGCAAATATTCGCGGCGGCCCGGTTTCTTGCGGTAGGCGAAGCCGGATTCGACCGGAAAAGTCAGGGGCGGCGCCATCGCCGCGCCGGCGAGGCGCAGGATCAGGGGTCGCGCCAGGATCGCGAAGGTCAGCGCGGCGGCGACCGGGTTGCCCGGCAGGCCGACCAGCGGCACGCCCCCACCGTGAGTTGATCTGATCTGGCCGAGCGCGACCGGGCGCCCGGGCTTGATCGCCAGCCGCCAGAAATCGAGCCGCCCAAGTTTCTCGATGGCCGCGCGGACGTGGTCTTCTTCGCCGGTCGAAACCCCGCCCGACGTGACGATCAGATCGTGCCCGGCGGCCGCGGCTTTCAGCGTCTCGGCGAGCGAGGCGGCGCGGTCCGGCCGGATGCCGAGATCGCTGACGACGCACCCGAGGCCGCGCAGCAGCGAGGCGAGCATGACGCGGTTGGCGTCGTAGATCGCGCCGGGCGGCAGCGTCGCGCCGGGCTCGCACACTTCGTCGCCGGTCGACAACAGCGCCGCGCGCAGCGGACGGTAGACCGGCAGCGCAGCGTTGCCCAACGCCGCCGCGAGCCCGAGCTCGGCCGGCCCGAGCCGCCGCCCGGCCGCCAGCGCGACGCAGCCCCGCGCGACGTCCTCGCCGGCGTGGCGGCGATTGGCGCCCTTTTTGATCCCCGGCTGCAGGCGGACCCGCTCGCCCTCGACGACGCAATCCTCTTGCATCATCACCGTGTCGGCGCCCTCGGGCATCGCCGCGCCGGTGAAGATGCGGATCGCTTCGCCCGGGCGCACGGCGCGGCCGAGCGGGTGGCCGGCGGCGGCGCGCCCGCCGACCGGCAGCACGCTCTCGCCAGCGGGCGAGAGGTCGGCATGGGCGAATGCGAACCCGTCGACGGCGCTGTTGGCGTGCGGTGGCACATCGATCGCGGCGACCAGATCGCGCGCCAGGGTGCGCCCGGCGGCGGCCGACAGCGGCACCGATTCGGCCTCGACCACCGGCGCGATGCGCGCCTCGATCAGCGCCAGCGCCGCGTCGAGGCCGAGCAGTGTGCCGCCGAAGGCAAAGCAATCGTCGCTCAGCTGCGCCATGACGCGGCCTCGAAATGGTCGAGGATGAAGCGGGCGACCGCGCCCGGATCGCCGAGCGGCAGCAGCGGCAGCGACGCCGCCAGCGCTTCGTCGGCAGCGATCGCGATCACATCGGGATCCTCGGGATAGATCAGCGGCTTGCCGAGCGCCGGCCGGTGCACCTCGATCTTGGCATGGCGATGCCGCTTAAAGCCTTCGACCAGTAGGAGATCGACCGGCCGCATCCGCGCCACCAACTCGTCGAGCGTCGGCTCGGGGGCGCCGCGCAGCTCGCCCATCAGCGCCCAACGCCGCGCCGAGGCGACCATGACCTCGTCGGCGCCGGCCTCGCGGTGGCGCCAGGAATCCTTGCCCGGCTTGTCGATGTCGAATTCATGATGGGCATGCTTGATCGTCGATACCGTAAGGCCCTGCGCCACCAGTTCGGGAATGAGCCCGGTCAGCAGCGTCGTCTTGCCGCTGCCGCTCCAGCCGGCGAGACCAAGAATGCGCATCGCGGCCACCCTGGTCGTCACTTAGGCGGTGTCGACCCGTGGCGCAAGCATGGGCGCAAGCATGGGCGCAAGCATGGGCGCAAGCATGGGCGCACGCATGGGCGCAAGCACTAGGTCAGGTGCTGCGGCTTGCCGTGGCGCGGCGGCGCCGCCTGGGCCATGTGCGCCAGCCCGGCGCGCAGGTAGTCGTAGCCGGTCACCAGCGTCAAGAGCGCGGCGATCCACAGCAGGATTTCGCCGATGCCCTCGACCGGCAGGAAGCCCGGCCCGGCATTGCCGACGATCAGAAACCCGATCGCCACCATCTGGATCCCGGTCTTCCATTTCGCCAGCCGCGACACCGGCAGGCCGACCCGCAGCTCGGCGAGATACTCGCGCAGGCCCGACACCAGGATTTCGCGGCACAGGATCACCAGGGCCGGCAGCACAGCCTCAGGCGACAGCCGGTGAAAAGCGGTCAGCATCAGAAGCGTCGCGGCGACCAGCAGCTTGTCGGCGATCGGGTCGAGAAAGCGCCCGAACTCGGATTGCTGCTCCCAGCGGCGCGCCATGTGCCCGTCGAGCCAATCGGTCAACCCGGCCGCGGAAAACAGCGCGCAGGCAAACCACCGCGCGTAGTCGCCATTGATGTAAAAGCTCGCGACCACCAACGGGATCACCAGGATCCGCGACAACGTCAACAGATTGGGAAGGCTGGTCAACGGCACGCTTCCCTCCAGCGGGGCGGTCGAGAGTGGGCGGGAGCCGGCATCTTAGCCGTCGGGATGAAAGTGGTCATAAACCTTTTTCGCGATTGCCTTGCTGATGCCGCCGACCCGCTCGATCTCGGCGAGCCCGGCGCGCGCCACCGAGCGGGCCGAGCCGAAATGGCGCAACAGCGCGTGCTTGCGGCGGGCGCCGATGCCGGCGATCTCGTCGAGCGGCGACTGGCCCAGCGCCTTGGTGCGCTTCGCCCGGTGCGCCCCGATCACAAAGCGGTGCGCCTCGTCGCGCAGCCGCTGCAGGAAATAGAGCACCGGATCGCGCGGCTCGAGCGAAAAGGGCGGCCGGCCGGGCATGAAAAAGCGCTCGCGGCCGGCATTGCGGTCGGGCCCCTTGGCGATCGCGACGAGCGCGACATCCTCGACGCCGAGTTCGGCGAAGGCTTCCTCGACCGCGCTCAATTGGCCCTGTCCGCCGTCGATCAGCACGAGATCAGGCCACAGGCCGCGCTCGCGCTCGGGGTCCTCCTTGAGGGCGCGGCCAAAGCGCCGGCGAAACACCTCGCGCATCATCGCATAGTCGTCGCCGCCGGCGGCAGGCGGTAGCGGCGCGGAAGCAACCCCCACCCCGCCCTCCCCCGCAAGCGGGGGAGGGTGAAGCGGGGAAATCTCCACGCCAGCTTCAGGCTGCCCCCTCCCCCGCAGGCGGGGGAGGGCTGGGGTGGGGGTTGGGGCCGGGGTTTCGGACGCCCCGGCATCGCCGTCATCCGGCTTAAGCCCCCGGATGGTGAACTTGCGGTAGGCGTTTTTGATCAGCCCGTCGGGGCCGGCGACGATCATCGCGCCGACCGCGTTGCTGCCCTGGATGTGGCTGTTGTCGTAGACCTCGATGCGGCTCGGCGGGGCGTCGAGGCCGAACGTCGCCGCGACGCCGTCCAGCAGCTGGCGCTGCGAGGTGCTTTCGGCGAGGCGGCGGCCCAGCGCCTCGCGCGCCGCCGCGGCGATGCGCTCGACCAGCTTTTTCTTGTCGCCGCGCTGCGGCACCGCCAACGTGACGCGCCCGCCATGCAGCGACAGCGCCTCGGCGACCAGCGACTGCTCGCTGAGCTGATGGCTCAGCAGCACCAAAGGCGGCGTCGGCCGGTTGTCGTAAAACTGGCCGACAAAGCTGGTCAGCACCTCCTCGACCGCCAGGGCGCGGTCGTGGCTCGGGAAATAGGCGCGGTTGCCCCAGTTGTGGCCGCCGCGGAAAAAGAACACCTGGACGCAGGTGTGGCCGCCGGCCTGGTAGGCGGCGATGACGTCGGCGTCGGTGATGCCGGCGACGTGAATGTCCTGGTGGCCCTGCACCAAGGACAAGGCGCGGATGCGGTCGCGGATCAGCGCGGCGGCCTCGAAGTCGAGCGCCTCGGCCGCCCGGTCCATCTCCGCCGCGAGGCGCTGTTGGATGTCGTGGCTGCGGCCCGAGAGGAATGTCGTCGCCTGCTCCATCAGCCCGGCGTAGTCGGCGCCGGCGATGCGGCCGACGCACGGCGCGCTGCATCGCTTGATCTGATAGAGCAGGCAGGGGCGGGTGCGGTTGTTGAAGACGCTGTCCGAGCACGAGCGCAGCAGAAACGCCTTCTGCAGCGCGACCAGCGTGCGGTTGACCGCGCCGGCCGAGGCGAACGGGCCGAAATAGGCGCCGGGCTTGTCGCGCGCGCCGCGGAACTTGGCCAGCTGCGGAAAATCGTGACCGGCGGTCAGGTGGATGAACGGAAACGACTTGTCGTCGCGTAGCAGCACGTTGTAGCGCGGCATCAGCCGCTTGATCAGGTTGCATTCGAGAAGCAGCGCCTCAGCTTCGGTCGCGGTCACGACGATCTCGAAGCTGGCGGTCTCGGCCACCATGCGGCGCAGGCGGTTCGAGAGCCCGGCCGGGTGGGTGTAATTCTGCACCCGGCTCTTCAGGTTGCGCGCCTTGCCGACATAGACCGCGTCGCCCTTGCGGTCGAGCATGCGGTAGACGCCGGGGCTCGCCGGGACGCTGCGCAGCGCCGCGCGCAACACCGCAACGCCGGCGGCGACACCGCCCGCGGTTTCAGGCAACGCGGTTTCGGGCGCGGGCGCGCTCGGCGCCGCGGCGGCCACCAGACCGCTGGCCAGCGCCGCCGGGCTGCGGCGCGGGTCGAGCGGCGCCGGTTTGCCGCGGCGGCGGCGTGTCTTCGGCTCAACCGACTGAATCGTCATCCCTAATTCGAGGCCTTCGCGGCATATCCACCAACCCTGGGGATAAATCTGTAGAAAAGCTTGGGTCGGGCGAACCTGAGATCAACCAAACTGTCGCACTTACAGCATTGCCTAAAACTTAGGCAAATACCTCGTATCATTGATTTTATTGGTGATTTTCCCTGTCAAGCGTAAACCAATGGTAACAAAAGCCGACCGCAATACGCGCCCGGGCCGTCACAGATCGGCCACACCTGCTGTGCACAACTTAGGTCGGCTGGCCAAAATCCGGGCTATCCCACGCTTAAGATTGAGGCATTTCGCCACGGGCATACCGTCGAGGCCGGGCCGCGCTATTCAACCACCGGTGCCGCGCCCGATTGCGCCCAGCCGAGGTGCTCGCCGCCGTCCAGCGCGATCATCTGGCCGGTCATCGCCGGCGCCGCCAGGATGAAGCGCAGCGCCGCGGCGATCTCGCCCGGGCTGGTGCCGCGCCGCAACGGCATCGCGCGGCAGCGCTCGGCGAACTGCTCGGGGCTCTGGCGTGGGCTCGGCATGGTCGGGCCGGGGCCGATGCCGTTGACCCGGATGCGCGGCGCCAGCGCCAGCGCCAGCGTGCGGGTCAGCGTCCACAAGGCCGATTTGGTCAGCGTGTAGGAGGTGAAATAGGGCGTCAGGTTCCACACCCGCTCGTCGAGCAGGTTGACCACGACGCCGCCGGCATCGGCC
>Ga0070731_10002125_pt1 | contig 19351 bp, 11 predicted proteins | sample Coa_R1_2_FD_66448 | JGI IMG/M metagenome (GOLD analysis project Ga0070731, IMG submission 66448) | Surface soil microbial communities from Centralia Pennsylvania, which are recovering from an underground coalmine fire - Coalmine... | ecosystem: Environmental > Terrestrial > Soil > Unclassified ... | reverse complement strand
AGAGGGCCAGGAAAGGCTTGTAATTTATGGACAGAAACATCGAATCGACCGTTTGCGACCACGATAATAGCTCGTTCGTATCGCAAAACATTTCACGTCACGATGGGGCGCTGACGCAAGCGAATTCGGATTCGAACCGACTCCAAACGGGCATAGTTAATGTTTGTAATGACTCGTGGGTAAACATACGTATTTCATACGCATGTCTGCGCATTTTCCGGCCAAAACTGCAATGATACGTTTTGATATTGTTACCTGCAATATCCTCAACGTGTTTGTGAAAACGTCTTTTAAGAAATCTCGGCCTGATGGCTTCACCTTAATCGAACTGCTGGTTGTGATTGCCATCATCGCAATTCTTGCCGCCATGCTGTTGCCGGCGTTAGCTGCTGCCAAGTTTCGAGCGAAAGTGATCAACTGTACTTCCAACTATCGCCAATGGGGCCTGGCGGTGAATATGTACGCGGTCGACAATGCCGGGTCTTTTCCGCGTTTTGACGATCCAAGCCTGAATAACACCTGGGATCTTTGCCCGAGCATGATCTTTGGCCTTCAACCTTATGGGCTGACGGTTCCGATGTGGTACTGCCCCGTCAGGCCAACCGAATTCGAAAGCGATAACACGTGGTGTACGCAAAACCTGCATCATCCGGAATTGTCGTTGAATGATTTGTGGTCGGCGGTTGTCAGGGCTTTTTCCAACACCAACATGGCTATGAATCAGCAACTGGCGGTTTGTTATCATGCGTGGTGGGTTCCACGGTCCAAGACCCTCCCGCCGTCTGCCGCCAATTTGTATCCTTCCATAACGATCAGCGGTCAAAAGATGTATTGGCCGGCCAAACAGACGGACGCAAACGCGAGCACCTGGCCGATTCTAACTGACCGTGCGGCCAGTCAGTCAGACATGAACCCCCTTCACCTGGGCGCCGGTTCCGGCCACCCGTACGGCTCCCAAATGAAAAACATGAACGTCCTGTACGGCGATGCCCATGTCGAGCTGCACAAGTTGGCCGTTGTCCAGATGCAGTACTTCGGCAATTACTACAACTTTTATTGAGGCCCTTGTTGTTGTTCCTGGCAATCTCGCCATTTACAATCCGTGGTTCGAACTTCATAATCGCGCCAACGCGTTTTGTTGTGTTCAGTTGACTCCGTAAATCAATAGAAACCGGCGTGCAGTTCGGAAATATTATGCGCTACAAGTGTCTTCAAATCCTCGGAGCGGTGCTTTTATCGTGGACGGCTGCGGCCGCGAGTACCAACTCTTTGCCTCTGGTGAGCCCGATGTTTGGCAGCAACATGGTCATGCAGCGTGATAAGTTGAACACGATCTGGGGTTGGGCCAAGCCGGGCGAAAAAGTCGCGGTGGAGGTCGCCGGAAAGACGGCGGCGGGAATCGCCGGTGCGGATGGCCGATGGCAGGTGAAGATCAAGCCGCCGAAGGCCGGCAGCGCGTACACGGTGAAGATTTCCGATGCGGAGGAGAGCGTTGAGTTAGACAACGTCGTTTCAGGCGATGTCTGGTTGTGCGGCGGGCAATCCAACATGGAGTTCGGCCTGACATCCGCTCGAGGTGGAAGCAATGAGGTGAAGTCAGCCAATTACCCGGAAATGCGGCTTTATATTGTCACAAAGCGCGCTGCTTACGGTGCCGCGGCGACACCAGAAGGCCGGTGGAAAGTGTGTTCACCGGAAACGGTCGCGCAGGATGGTTGGGGAGGATTTTCCGCAGTTGGATATTACTTTGGAAAGAAACTGCTAGGCGAAATTCATGTGCCGATTGGGCTTGTTGAAGATTGCTGGGGTGGCACGCCTGCCGAAAGCTGGACCAGTGCGGACACGCTTCACAAACTCAAAGTCTTTGATGTTCCGTTGGCCGAGGTTGAGAGACTTCACGGGAAGGGAGGTCCTGAATACGGTAATTATATCACGCATTGGTATGATGAATATGACGCGGGCCAGAAAGGAACCGGCTGGGCCGCACCCGATTTTGACGACAGCGATTGGAAAACGGTCACGCTACCGGATAGCTTCCGCGAGTTGGGCGTTCCGGATGAGCCAAGCGTCTGTTATTTCCGGAAAACAGTAGAGCTGCCTGATCCGATTCCAGCCGGGCAGGCGACGATCAAGTTGGGGGTGATTGAAAGAATGGACACGGACTATGTCAATGGGAGGTGGGTGGGAGCGAGTTCGTGGGTGGAGAATCCGCGCGTCTATAATATTCCTGGAGACGCTCTCAAGCCGGGCCGCAATGTAGTGACGATCCGGGTATTCAAGACCAAAGCGAACGGCGGGTTTGAAACTTCATCCGATCAACTTAAGATTGTCCTCGGCGACGGAAAGGAAATCTCACTGGCTGGCGAATGGAAAGGCAAACTCAGCGTGGACGCGCGGGCGCCACATCCGCTGCCACTTGGGTTTGAGAACTGGCCAACAATGCCTTCGGTTCTTTACCAAGGAATGATTGAGCCGGTGGCTCCGCTGGCGATGACCGGGGCGATCTGGTACCAGGGAGAAGCAAACGCGGGCCGCGCCTTTCAATATCGCACGCTGCTTCCGGCGATGATTACCGACTGGCGGAAAGTTTTTGGACAGGGCGATTTCCCTTTTTACATCGTAAGCCTGCCGGAATTTATGCAGCGACGTGATGCTCCGGGAGACGATTGGTGGGCCGAGATGCGGGAGGCCCAGGCGATTGCTGCGCGCAGCGTTCCGAATTCTGATGTGGCGATTACGATTGATACTGGAGAAGCGAACGACATTCATCCGAAGGACAAAGAGCCAGTGGGTGAACGTCTCGCGTTGTGCGCGCTGGCCGAGCATTACAAAGAGAAGGTTGTTCATTCCGGGCCGACTTTCGCTTCGGTGCAAAACGTGCCGGGCGGGCTGAAACTTCATTTCAAGAATACGGACGGCGGATTGGTAGTGAAGGGAGACAAATTGGGCGAGTTCTCGGTCGCGGGAGACGACCATAAATGGTACTGGGCGGATGCGCGCATTGAAGGGGATGCAATCATTGTTTCATCCCCGAAAGTTCCGGAACCGAAAGCGGCGCGGTATGCGTGGCAATCCAATCCCCTCGCAACACTTTTCAACGGCGCGGGGTTGCCGGCTGCTCCGTTCCGGACGGATAACTGGCCAGGAGTGACGGAAAAAGCAAAGCCGTATTAGAATCGAGACGCTTGTCTTTCGCTCGCGCCGCCCATGCGGAAGCTTTCGGGCGGCCCGAGATAGCTGGGCTTGAGCCCTCCGGTATCGACCACCAGTTTTTCCAAGACAACGCCTGGATCGACCATCCAGACTTTCAGCGTGTGCTCACCGGCGGACGATAGTTCGAAATCGGAAACGACATCGCGGGCGTTGTCGGCCACGGTGGTCGCCCAGTCGCGGTTGGCGTCAGTGCCAATGACGGAATAATCCTCCGGGACAGCGGTGATGATTTTTGGCGATGTATCATCCCATGAAACGGCAAACCGCAATCCGCGTCCGGCCACAAAATTCAGAGTTGGAGCGATGGTGGTGTGCAGTTGGATTTTTCCCCCGTGGAACAAGAACATTTTGTATTCGAGGCCCGGTGAATTTTCCGGCGGTGTGACACTCGGCGCGGTCACAGGAAAAACAGTCATGCCGGCGAGTGTGTTGCCGAGTCCATCCATTTGTTTCCACAAGGCGGACGGCACATCGCGCTTATTCGTATAATGACTGGCCTCCATCGAAACGAAACCATCTGCTTCCACAAAGCCATTGAATGAATCGCGCGAGGGAGTCTCAGGATTGAAGACGCTGACTTTAACCGGAATCGCGTTCGTTCCGCTGGTGACGGTGATGAAACCGTTCGTTGTGCCTGCGGGGGCATTTCTCCAATCGACGCTTACGTGGATGCGTTGCTCCTTCTCTACGTTGCCACTGGCCGCATCGACCGAGAGCCATGGAGCACTTGAAGTGACGGAGAATTGAAACGGCTCTTTGCCCTGATTGAAGATGTCGATGTGGCGAACGGGGCGATTGAATTTATCGAATACGGGCAACATCGCCTCGGCGGAAGAGCCGGGCCAGACGTTGGTGTCACCTTCAACGGCAATGGCCATTCTGGCGGGGTCCGGTACGTCGAGCTTTGTGACGCGGGGCATGGTGTTCTTTGCCGGCTGTTGCCAGGACCGGTAGCCAATGTGGGTTTGATCCATGGCGTGATTCCATTTGCCACTCGCCAGCGTATGATTGTAGTAGTCCGACAAATCGGCATCGGTTTGGAACAGCTTCTCCACTGCCGTGGCGTAATCGTTCGCGCTGGCGCGCTGCTGTGTCGCGTACAAATGGTTTTTAGCAGCCACGACGTAAAGCTCGTTGAGATTCGCGCAGGCTTTGACGGGATAGAGAATCAGTTCGAAAAAGGCGTCGCGCCGTTCTGCTGGAAGTTCCGTTGAAATTTTTTCGGCAGCAGCGGCGAGGTTTTTCCAGTCTTCGACGATCCGATCCGCTTCGTTATAATTCACGACGTTGAAAGTGTCCGGCGAGAGGAGTTCCGGCTTTCGGCGCATATTGTTTTTCGTGAATGCCAGGGCGATATCGGCGATGGGTGTTGCGAATTGTGCTCCGAATTCGCGCTCGGCCCACAGACGGGTGAACTCGGAGACTTTCTCGCCTGGCCAACGTTCCGGGCTCCAGGCAAATGTCAGGAAGAATTCAGCCGGCAGTTGCACGTGGAGGAGATGTCCGACGTTCACAATCCAGATCTGATTGGCACCGTAAACATGAGCGAGGTTCATCTGTTCCTGGATGCGCGGGAGCGAAATGCTGTTCACCCATTTGTAATTGCGCGGGCCGCCGACGTAATCGAGGTGGTAATAAATTCCCGCGCCGCCGGCGCGGTGGTGGTCTTCGGGCGGCGGAACGCGGCGAAGATTTCCCCAATTGTCGTCACACCAGAGCAGGGTGACATCGTCGGGCACCCGCATGCCTTTTTCGTAATATTCCTGCACCTCCTTATAGAGCGCCCAAAGCTGCGGCACGGCGGCGGCATTCGTATGATAAACGTCGGCGATGATCTTGCGTTGGGTGGCGACGATGTTTTCGAGGAGCGCGACGTTTGCGGTCGGCGACATGGGCGTGTCAATTTTTCCGCGCATGGCGATGGTGATGATGTTTTCGTCGTTTCTGTTGCGCACGAGGCCGTCGCGCCAGAATTTGCAGAGCTCGTTGGAGTGGGTCTGAAAATTCCATTCGCCCGCCGTGAAGCCGGCACGGCCCCATTCCTTGTCGGCGCGCATCATCGGCTCGACGTGCGAGGTGCCCATCACGATGCCGTATTCATCGGCGAGTTTATAATTGAACGGATCGTCCTCGTTGAAGCAATTGTCCCACATCGCGGGCCAGAGATAATTCGCGCGCAGGCGCAGGAGCAGTTCGAAGACATTCGTGTAAAAGCTGTGGTTGTAAGTGCCGTAATTTGTTTTGACCCAGCCGGTGAGATCGGGAGCTTCGTCATTGATGAAGATGCCGCGATATTTTACGGCAGGCGGGCCTTCCACATATTTTCCGGGTTGTACGAAGAGAGCGGTGTGATGCGCGGGCGGGACATCTGCAAAAAAATACCACGGCGAGACGCCCATCTGCTCGGAGAGGTCGTAAATGCCATAGATGGTTCCGCGCTTATCGCTGCCGCAGATCACAAGCGCGCTGTGGATTCCGGGCAGAGGGTTCGTGACGGTCTGAATTAAAAACGACTCCCATTTTCCGGCGATTGGCGAAACGTCGATCTTTTTTTTGCGGACCAATTGATCGATGATTCTGCTTTTGCCTATCGTTCCGACAATGACGTCGGTTGCGCCCGCTTTTTTTTGGGCGGTAAAAATCTTCGCCGACAATCCCGAAACCCGCTGGATGTCGGCGCGGAAGTCCTCCGCCGCCCTCGTAACGCCCGGCCAATCGTTGGTATCTATCAGAATGTTCGCCGCACTGCCATTGGCGAACAAACAGAAGTTGCCGCTGCCCGGCTGTTCAGTGACAAAGTGGTCAGTGGTCAGTGCAAACGATTGCAGCGCGCACGCAATGAAGCCAAGCGTTACGAGGCGTACTTTAAACATCATTCCGTTCAGGACGCGGGCAGGATTTCGAGACCGTTGATTTGTGGGTTCTCGACGTTCGGAGTGAAAGTGATCTCCAGCACTCCATTGGTGACGTCAACCGGAACGGTTTCGATATAGGCGCGCTGCGGGCCGCCGGCTTTGACCCAGATATCGAAGTCTTTGAAGTCGTGCCCCGCGACATTAAAAGAGAAGACGCGCTGACCCGGTCCGGTGATGCCTTCGAAGGTCTCGCAGAAATGCAGTTTCACGGTGTATTTGCCGTTGGGCAGCGGCTGCGTGAACTTCGTCATGCTGTAACGTTCGGAGAGGTAGATCTTCGGATCGGTGGCGTTGGTGATGGACAAGTCCGGGCGCTCCACGGTGTCGCCGTCCGCGAAACCTTTGTCGGACTGCCACACATTGCCGCTGCTGTCCGTGAAACCGGCGCCGCCGGCTTTGATGCGGATGGGTTGGGCGGCTTTCTGGTCAGTGGAAGTGGAAGCGGATGCGGCCGGAGCTGAAGGGGTGGCGGCCGGAGTTGAAGCGGTGGCCGGGGCGCTGGTGCTCATTGAGGCAGACCCGCTGGAGGGCTTGTCTGATTGGCATCCCGCCAGCAGCAAGGCTGAGAGCGAGCTGATGGAGAGACAATTGAATAGTTGAATGAGACGTTTACTGGTTTTCATTTGGTGATTTGGTTTGCGCCGAGTTTTGATATTCGTTTTTCAAGCAATTAAGTTCTGGTCCCAACACTGACAAATTCAAACGCCAACGCTGGAAAAGTCAAAACAAAGAAGAGCGTATTCATGCGTACTCTGTCACTTTGGGGCCAAAATCCTGAATTCTCCGCTGCAATGCAGCAAGGCCATCATGTAAAGCAGCCCTTCGTAATAACGCTCGCGTCCATCGGGCGTGGGGGTATTCCAGAGGGCTTCGACAAATTTGGCGGCCCGCTTTGAATCCGTGGCGGCGAGGCTGGCGTCGGCATTTACGGCAACGAGACCTTGCGCGTGGCGATCTTCCAATTGTTTTCCATCGAGTGTGAACTGGCAGCCGTAATTCTCCATGCCTTTCGATTCAAAGAATGCCTGCAACTTATCGCTGAGTTCGCGTTCGCGCGGATCTTTGGCCCACCACGACCAGTCCACGGACCAGTTGCCCGCGGTGCGGAAAGCGTCGTAACGGAAGTTATCCGCGCCGCGATTCCAGCCGTTGGTCACCACTGAGCCGTCGAAATTAGCGTAGTCAGGAGTGAGAGCCGTGGCGGGGTTGGCCACGAGTTGAAAAAAACTCCGGCTTGCCTGCGCGGCATCCAACCAGAACTGCCGATCCTGTGGCGGGCCCCAGCGCGCCCATAATTCGTAAAAGGCCGGCAGGTGATACGATGGATCGGTGAACTGCGGGCGCTCGGTGCTGGGAGTGAACAGCACCATTTTATGCTGCTCATTGAAGAGCGGCCCGGCGGACACATTAAGAGTGCGATTGCTGCCGCCGCGCATCTGCATCGAGAGCTTGCCATCGATCAAGGCGCGGTGCCGCAGGTTCGAGAGCAGTTCGTCGGCCTGCTGTTTATAGTTGTAAATGCCCTGGCCGCTGCCCCAGCGGTTCGCCGCGAAATACAGGGCCATGGTGTAATAAGATTCGCCGTCGGGTGCGACGAATTCGCTCATGGTTTCGCCGTTTGTGCGCCCTTGCCATGAGAAAAATCCATAAGAAGGGTGGGTGGGCGACGCGTGATACAGGTAAGTCTTCGACCAGTTCCACAGCGCGTCGAATTCCTGCTTTTTGTCCAGTTCCACGGCAATGATCATTCCGTAGGAGAGACCTTCGGTGCGCACGTCGTTGTGTTTGATGTCGGTGATGTAGGCGAGCGGACCGTTGCTGTTTTCACCGGCGGAGAAGCAGACGGCCTGCGTGGCGGGGTCGCCGTGGAACAGTTGCGTGAAGGCGGAGTTGATTTTGTTCGAGCACTCCGCTTGTGAATGGCCGGTCTCGGCGAAGAGATTTCGATATTGACCGGTGACGAAGGCGCCGTGGCCGTCCATCGCGGAATTGGAGTCCTCGGCCAGCGCCCCGCATGTGGAGAGGGCGACCAGAAGTCCCGCGCTGACAATGATTAAATCATTTGCCGACACGAGGGAGTTGTATCACTGAGCGGGATGTGGGGGAATGGAGAATCGTTTGAAGGGTTTGCGCAACTTGCCGGCCGGATGCCGGCGAACGGTGGAGAAACATATTGAAACGATTTACACGAAGCCAGGTGCGGAAATGCAAACCGCGGCGCTGCTCAAGGCGGTGGAGCAGTTGAAGCATTGAGCATGTTTCTTATTATGAAATTAAAGATGGTTCCTTTTTTTAAGAGTTGTTCATAGTTCGTTTCCTTTCGTCCACATGGTTCCTTTGTCGACGAACCAATTGTGCGGAAGACAACAATCCTATCAAGAACAGGAGACTATCCGTGAACGACATTTATTATCTCCAAGCGACATTCGGATTGTTTGAAGCTGCATGGATATGAATTCCGAAGGGGTCATTTTGCAGAGGTTTTTGAACTGGCGGCAGAAGTGGGAGGGTTGTTTGAATCCGAGATCGAACGCGACTTTTTTAACGGATTCACCATTCAGAAGTAACATCTGCGCAAACAGCAACCGGCGCCGGTTCAGCCAGGCCTGCGGCGAGCAATGGAAATTACAGCGGAAGTGCCGCTGGAGGTGACGAGCGGAAATGCCGCATAATCTGGCAAGTTCATTCGCGTTGTAATGCGCTTTCTGCGCCAGCACCTCCCAAGGCTCTTTGATTGCAAGCAATTGTGCCATATCTCCACCCAGACTTCTGATTGATTTCTCCTGGAACCCAATTTCCCAGACACATCCTCGAGGGCCATTTTCGGTTCTTCTAAATACAAAGGAATTTTTCGGTGGAGGTTACAAGTATTCGAGGACGGTTCCAAAAGGCGGTGCTGACGCTCCGGTCACGACGGAAATTCAGTCGTTCCAATCTGATAGCTTCACTATGCCGTGGTAAGGTTTGTGTTGCTCAAAAAGCTGGAGGAGTTCTTTTTGCCTCGCTTCGACTTTTGCAGGGACTTTGCCTCCATTCAATTGCCTTAAATAACTTATCGCTTGGTTTTGATTCCGCACTGCCGCGTCGAAATCGCCCGCTTCAGCAGAGGCCACAGCCAGAGCAGAGGTGCAGTCGTCTTTATTTATCTCCAGAGCACATCCCTTTTGTGCGAGTTCCAGAGCCTCTTTGCCGTTGCGGAAAGAAGCATCCGGGCAGGTTGCAAGACACCAGGCCAGTTCGAGGTAACCGAAGGAGTTGGTGGGATTCAATCGAATGACCTCGTCGAAATCGCTACGAGCCTCCTTATATTTACCGGCCTCGAAGCAAGCGTGTGCCCGGCTGTAATAGGCTGTGCGGTTGGTCGGCTGCATCTCGATAAGCTTTGTAAAATCGACGATCGCCTTGTCCGGCATGTTCTGCCGCTGATAGGCGTAGCCGCGGACTCTATAGACCGCCGGGTTTTGCGGATCCAACTCGACCGCTTTGTTATAGTCCGCAATCGCGCGATCAAAATCTTTCTTGCGATGTTGATAAACCGATGCGCGGTCCCAGAGAAAATCTATGTTTGTGGGATTGTTCTGGGTGGCCTCATTGTAATTTTTGATGGTTGCATCCCAATCCTTTGTTTTTCCATAGACTCTGGCCCGTGCGTCGTAATTCTCCTCATTGGTGGGATTCAGCCGAACTGCTTCGTCCAGATCGGCGAGCGCTCCCTGAAGATCTCCTTTCTTATATTTAATCTGGCCGCGGCTCGTGAGTGGCGCATCCCAATTCGGGCTCAACTGGATGGCTGTATCAAAATCCTTCAGCGCATTTTCCAGGTCCCCTTTAAACTGCCACGCCATCCCACGGTTGTCAGAGGCCCATGCAGCGTCTCCAGGACTCAATTGAATCACTCTCGTAAGATTCGTGATAACATTGTCCCAATCCTCCTTTTGCCAATAAACGTTGAAGATATGCTGGTAGAAGACGACTGTCTTCGGGCTCAACCGGATGGCGCGATTGAAGTCGGTGAGGGCATCGTCCAGATTGCCTTTCTTGAAATAGGAATCTCCGCGTCCGCTGTAAGCTGCAGCGTCGTTGGTGTTCAGCGCAATCGCGTGGCTAAAATCAGCGATGGCGTTTTCAAAATCATTTTTATGAAAATAACAAGCTCCGCGGGCTCGGAGCGCCGCACCGTTCTTCGGGTCCCTGGCGAGGAGTGCGTTCCAAGTAGTGATCGCGTCGTTGTAGTTGCCGAGGGATTCGGCCATGTTTCCCTGCTGAGTCAAATCAGCGATGGTTTGCGCCGGCGCGTTACTGACTATTAAGAACGAACAAACAATGACGGCAAGGCGGGGCAATATCTGGCGAATAATACCTTGGTTGGACAGTTGCATCACAAATATCTCCCGTCGGGATGAATATTATAAGCAGGGGCGCAAAGATGCCAGATGATTCGAACGTTGTTCCGGATCGTCAATTGGGTGTCTGCGCTTCGGTGCGATTGCGCGATCAGTTGGCGCAACCCACTTTGGGGTTGGAAGAATTATTCGGACCGTTCCCCAGGGTAGTTCGTTCCTCACAACCCTGGCTTTGAGATGGAATCCCTTTGGGATTCTAAGATTGCCATGGCCCGGTTTCGAGGCGTGCTCAGGTGATGTCCTGATTTTGCGAGAGGAGAACGGAGCGCGGAATCAGGACATTGCCGTGCTCACCTGTGCTTGACTACTTCTCAACAGCAAAACACTCTCGAAAGATTAAGCGCGGTGCCGGTGAGGTTAAGAACGCGGTCATTGATTATGCGAACTACGCGTGTCACTACGTGGATTGAATTTTTGTTGGCTATCTGGCTCGTTTTGCCGGCCATGGGAAATGCGGCTGAAGACCGCGACATGGTTTTCGAGGGTGTGAACGGGGATGTGACCACCAACGAATACAGGGCTTTCATTGATAAACTCAATTTTCAATCACCGCCGACCAACAACATCGGTAATCTCATGGCGGATGAAAAGGATGCGGCGAAGCTCCACGGGATGCAGACGTTTTATTCGTTCACGCACGATCGGCGGGTTTTGGATTACGCGGTTGTCTGGTCGGACGAGTTTCTGCACGCGCGAAATGATCCCGTCAATGGACGCATCATCTGGACGGGAAAACGCGATCTTTGCTGGCCAAACAAGGCGACCAACGATGTCCAGGTCTTGCACAGCGGCGCTGAGAACGGCGATGTGATCGAGCACATTGTGGCGACGGCGAAGTTGATCCTGGAGGACCCGTCGCTCTGGGCGCAGGCAGCGCCCGCGGATAAATATGGTTTCGGCGCGACTTATCTGGATCGCGCGAAGACGTATGTGCGCGAATGCCAGCGCAGCGCGGAGAGCACGATCGTGCCATGGTTTGTTCGCAGCACGAAGGATGGTTACCGCCTTTATCATCCCGATTCGCCGGGTTACTTGAAAGCTTGCGGCGATCATGGGCCATCGCCGTGGAATCAGCAGCAGTGCATCGTCGGGGCTTTGCTTCGACTGGCGCAATGCCATCGCCTGCTCAATGACGGCGACACGAACATCGCGTATTACGAAAAAATTACTGCCGACTCCGCCAGTTGGTTTTTCTCCACGGCGCTACCGGTGAGTTCGCGCGGGAGAGTTTGTTACGACTGGGCCTATGTGGCCACGCTGGACGTCCCCACTGTGCCGGAGGACACGAGTCATGCGGATTACGACACGCTCGTTTTTCGCGCCTACCAGGCGAACCTTGGCCCGACGCGGCAACAAATGCAGCGGCTCATCAACACGGCGCGTTTTGTGTTGTATCAGGGAACGAACCGGTTCGCCGGCCAGGTGAACGGAACCAGCAACGAGCGGCGTTACGAACGGAAGTATCTGGATTTCGAATGGATCGAAATGTCGGTGCTGGATCGCGAACTTTATAAAATTGTGGGGACGGCCGTTTTGACGAGCCACGAGTATTTCGACAACGTTGGGGTGGAAGCGGCGGTGCTGGCGGCCAAACATTATTGGGCAACGAACCAATCTGTGCCGGCGGAAATGGTTGAGGACGCGACGGGAATTCCACCGGTGCCGCAATATTCCGGAATGTCGCTCCGACAACTGCGGAAGCATGTGCCGCTGCAGGGATATTGTCTGCTGCTGTGGGTTGGGTCGGAATTGCTATTGAGGTTTTTTCAGCGCTCGAGGTTGGACGCTCCCAAAAGGCGTGCTTCGTGGGTGGGTTTGCTGGTGAGTATTGCGGCGTTCGCGCTGGGAATTATGGCGGCGTATCGGCTGCCGGCGTGGAGAATTTGGTGGCCCATTGTTTCACAAATCGGCTATGGCTTGTTCGCGGCTGGTCTGGTGGTGCGGTGGTATGCGGGCGTTTTTCTCGGGCGACGGTTTATGAGCATTGCCTGCGCGGGCGCGATGCTCGCGCTCTTCGGTTGGTGCCTGGCGGTCGGGAATTGGGCGACGCTTGGGATTATTTTTTTACCGGTGTTGGCGGTGCAGGCGTGGCGAATTCGGGCGGAGCAAAAGGCGTGAAGGGCGGTGTGGTCGACTTTTGGGGGCGGGCCGGGGAAAGGCTGAAGGCTGAAGGCTGAAGGCTAAAAGGGGGATGAACATCGAACGCCGAACGGCGCGAACGCACACAACGCCAACAACGCCAACAACGCACACAACGCACACAACGCATTACAAGAACCGATGGATGGTGAATAGTTCTCGCGTGTAGGGCGGCTGTGGGTTTCCCAAACCTGCCGCAGATGGTTTCCCCTTGTGGGGAGATGCGCTGTCGCGCAAAGCGGGGGCCGGGGGTTGGTCTTTGACATGGGAAACAGGGGTGTGAGGCGCGAAGCCGTAAAAACGGCTGCGTGCAGGTCGTCGGCTGTTCACCGCGCTGAAGCGACGGTGTTAATGGGATCGGTGTGCCCGCCTTCTGACTTCTCGCGCCGTGGTGGATTCGGCGGGAAGGTGGCGCGATGAGTCGGGGCGACAAGGTGTACGAAAGTTACGATAATTCCACTAATATCACTTCGAAAAATTGTGACAGGATGAACAGGATGAACGGGACGGTTGAGGGCGGAGTGCCAGATGGTTCGGTGCCAATTTCAATGTGTTTCGAGCTTTTTCGGGTTCGATGGCGTGCCGGGGGTTGATTTCAGATTTGAAATTTCAGAGGACCGCTGTTACGAAAGTTACGATAGTTCCCTTAATTTCACTTTTTCCCAAGCAGGTGCCCGGCGTTTCACGAGCTCGGCCGTCACTGAAAAGTCACGAGTTTGTTCTTGAATGGGAATTAAATCGTGAGATGATTCACATTAATTCGGGTTATAGGACTGCCAGGCGTGAAGAACATGGAAGAGAGCCGGCATCCGAATCCAAGCTTCACCCGGATGCCGCCGCCGATAACGGGGTCAACAAGTCTCACCGCACTCCGAAAGGGAAATAACATACCACTCGCAGAGAAGTTATGTACATCAGAAGAAAGAAATCCCATGAAAACTGCGACACATTTCAGAATCCCGGTGTTCAGCATCGGGCTCGCGGTGCTGTTTTTTGCAGCGACCGCATTGGCCCAAACGCAATGCGTTGTAACCAACGGCGTCAAATATCTGCAGCCGCCGAATCTCTCGGGCTATGACATTTCGGATGGGCTGGGGTATGTGCTGGCGGATGACTTTGTCTGCACCAATACGGGGCCGATCACGGACATTCACATCTGGGGTTCCTGGCTGCACGATGTTCACAGCGCGGTGACGAATTTTATCATTGGCATTTATAGCGATGTGCCGGCAGGCACGAACGCGGCAGGAGCGCCGACACCGAGCCATCCGGGCGGCTTGCTGTGGTCGGAGTCGTTTTCAACCGGGCAGTTCTCCGAATCGATTTATACGGTGGGCCAGGAGCAATTCATTTCGCCGGCGTCGGTGGACATCATCGGTCCGGACACGAATGTGTGGTTTTATTGTTTCTATCCAACCAATCCGTTCACACAGACCGGTTCCGCGGCGTTGCCCACGGTTTATTGGCTGGCGGTGTATGCCCAGGGACTTTTTGGCGGGGCGATTGCAAATCCACCGCAATTCGGCTGGAAGACGACACCGGGCATCCGGAACGACGTGAGCGTTAATACGCAGTGGACGGGCACGCTGCCGCCGGCCGGCGCGCCGTGGATTACGAACAGCACGCCGGGGAATTCTCCAATCGGCGCGCAGCCGCTGGATCTGGCTTTCGTGTTGACGACGGCGACGAACAATCAACCGCCGCCTTGCTGCCCGGATACCAACGACACGGTGAAGTACGTCCAACCGCCGAATCTCGATAGCGGAATCGATGTGGACGCCGCCAATATTCGCGGGGGAGTGCTGGCGGATGATTTTCCGTGCACGACGACCGGGCCGATCACTGACATTCACCTTTGGGGTTCGTGGATGGATGACTTGTTTGATCCCAATGCGACTTTCATGCTTTCGATCTGGAGCGATGTGCCCGCATCGCCGCTGGGGGGATTCAGTCATCCCGGGATATTGCTATGGTCGCAGACATACGGGCCAGGCGATTACACGGTTTGCCCTTATACGATGGTGCCGGAGCTGTTCGCTGATCCCGGTTCGCCGCTCGTGCCGTTTGGCGGTTCGACCAACTTGCATTATTTGTGTTTCAACGCTTTTCCAACCAATGTTTTTGTGCAAACGGGCACTCCCAACGCGCCGACAAATTTCTGGCTGTCCGTCAGCGAAATTCCGGGGCCCGGGACGAGTCATCCTTTTTATTTCGGATGGAAAACTTCGTCGACAAATTACAACGACACGGCTGTTTCGTCTTTGAACGTGCCTTTTCCTCCGCCGACGGCGTGGAATCCGCTGACCACGCCTCAAGGCGGCCCGGTGAATTTTGCCTTCAAGATAGATACCATGACCAATACTCCGCCGCCGGTTTCCTGCATGGAGAGCAACGGTGTGAAGTACGTCCAGTGGCCTAACCTGACGAACGGCCTGGATGTCTGGGACAGCAACGTGTTGCCTTCGGGAGGGCAAGGCGATGGGCCGTGGTGGCTGGCGGATGATTGGGTCTGCACGAACAGCGGGGAGATATCGGACATCCACTTGTGGGGTTCGTGGCAGAACGACCTGGCAGCGCCGGGGACCATCACATTCGAGCTATACGTGCTCAATGATGTTCCGGTGGGGCCGAACAATCCTTTTTACAGCCACCCGGGCACGAACATTCTGTGGCACCAGACATTTCCGCCGGGAACTTATAGCGAGAGCATTTGGAACGCGAATGCCCAGGAGCACTTCTTTGACCCGGGCAACAGCGAGACTCTCGGTCCGGACACCGTGGTCTGGTATTATTGTTTCAACCCGACGAACCTAGTGCAGTATGGCTCGACCAACAATCCGCAGATGTATTGGCTGGCGGCATTTGCTGATTTGCCGGTGGGCACTCCGTATGTGTTCGGCTGGAAATCCACGACCAATGTTCAGCATGACATCAGTGTCCACACGAAGTGGACGGCATTTGGCGTTCCGCCGACGAACAGTCTTGCGTGGGTGACGAACGACATATTTTTCCCGGCGAGTGGTTCGAACGCGCCGTTTGATTTGTCATTCAAGCTGACGACGCCGACGAATTGTTGTCCGATTACCATCACCAATATCTTCACGAACAGGGTGGTGATCACGTGGGGTTGCGGCATCCTGCAGGCGGCTACCAATGCCGCCGGGCCGTATCTCGATGTGGTGGGTGCGACGTCGCCTTACACCAATTCGGGCACGATACCGCCGTCGACGTTCTATCGGGCGAAGTGTAATTAGACGTGGGGCAGTCCGAGTTAAACAATCAAAAAGTGATCCTCTCTCCGCGCCAACGAGGAGAGAGGATGGGGAGGAGCCATAGCCAATTCCGATGATTGACCGCTCAGGTGGTTCGCACCAAAATCCGCCAAACTCTATGAGATTGCTTTCTCGGTGCGGAATGTTTTTTCTTTGCGCCCTCCAACTGTCTGCGGCTCCTTCAAATGAACTTTCGTGGCCGCCGATTACTTCTCAGACGCGGCCGTGGGCGTTTTGGTGGTGGATGGGAAGCGCGGTGGACGAGACGAACCTTACGAAAGAGATGCAACGCTATCATGATGCAGGAATGGGTGGCGTGCATATCATTCCGATTTATCAGGCCGATGGCTGGGAGTCGAAGCACGTGGATTATCTTTCGCCGAGGTGGATGCAACTGATGGGCTATAGCGTGTCTGAAGCGAAACGATTTGGCATGGGCGTGGACATGACGCTCGGGACCGGGTGGTGCCTGGGTGGGCCAACCGTGAGCGATGAGGATGCCAATGCGAGTGTCGTGGTCAGGACTTTTAATTTGGCGACGGGCGAAAAGCTGAGTGAGAAGTTCAAACATGGCTCGGTCCAGGCGTTGATGGCCTTTTCGACGAATGCAAGCCCTGTCGATTTGATGCCGAAGCTTTCGGCTGATGGTTCGGTTGATTGGTCGGCGCCAGGTCCGTGGAAGGTGTATGCCATTTCGCAGAAGCCGTCGGGGCAAAAAGTCAAACGCGCGGCTCCGGGCGGCGAAGGGTGGATGCTGAATCCGTTTTATCCAAAAGCGGTTCGCGACTGGCTGCCGTGGTTTGATGCGGCATTCAAGAATTATCGTGGACCGCGGCCGCGCGCGGTGTTCCAGGACTCCTACGAATATCGCACCGATTGGTCGCCGGATTTTTTCGCGCAATTCGAAAAGCGGCGCGGCTACAAGTTGCAGGATGAACTGCCGGCGCTTTTTGGCACGAGCGAAGACGAACATGCGGCGCGAGTGAAGTATGACTACCGCACGACGGCATCGGAAATCATGGCCGAGGAATCCGAGCCGGCCTGGATTTCGTGGGCGCACAAGAATGGTTTCATTGCGCGTTATCAGGCACATGGTTCGCCGGGCAATTGGCTGGACCTTTATGCGGACGCGGACATTCCTGAAACGGAGATGTTCCACAACGATCGGAGCATTTTCATTTCGAAATTTGCGTCATCGGCCGCGCACGTGGCGAGGCATCAGTTGACTTCAGCCGAGACCGGCACGTGGATGGCCGAGCATTTCACGGAGACACTCGGTGAAATGAAACACCTGGCCGATGACATGTTCCTGGCGGGCGTAAATCATATCGTCTATCACGGCCTGTGCTATTCGCCCGATGAAGCCGGCTGGCCGGGCTGGCATTTTTACGCTTCGACCGAGATGAACCCGCGCAATTCCATCTGGCACGACGCGCGCGCGTTGAATGATTACATCGCACGGGTGCAGTCCGTGCTGCAATCCGGAAAACCCGACAACGACATTCTGCTTTACTGGCCGGTCGCGGATTTCTGGAGCAACCCTGCGGGCGGGATTCAGACCATGACCGTGAGCCGCGGCGGATGGTTCGAAGGGCAGAACATCGGCAAGGTCGCGCACGAATTATGGAATAGCGGCTACGCTTTTGACTATGTTTCGGACGCGCAGTTGCAGAAGGCGAGGGTCGGCCGGGGAGGTATCCGGATGCCCGGTGGCGAATACAAAATGGTTGTCGTGCCGGAATGCAATTACATGCCGCTGGAAACTTTTGAAAAATTGCTGGCTTTGACGAAAGAAGGAATTCAGGTGGTTTTTCAGAACGATCTGCCGAAGGACATTTCCGGAGCGGGCGATTTGGTGGAACGCGAAAAGCAATTCAAGACACTCAAAGGTGGGATTACATTGAACGACATTCAGAGACCGTGGAGAATTGATCGCTACGGCAAGGGGGAAATATTTGTGGGCGACCTGGCAGGCATCCTGAAATTGTGCAACGTGCCGCAGGAGCCAATGGTGGATAAGGGACTATTCTTCATCAGGCGCTCCTTCAACGGTGGCTGGAATTATTTCATCGCCAATCCAGGCACGAACAATATCAATGAATGGATTGGCCTCTCACGCCGCCGACAATCCGCGGTGATTCTTGATCCTTTGACAGGAAATGCCGGTGTTGCGGCGCTGAACGCGAACGGGCAGGTCCATTTGCAATTGCCCGCTGGCGGATCCGTCATTGTTCGCGCGTTCACAGCGAGACAATTGACAGGGCCACCGTGGAAGTACTGGCAGCCGAAGGGGGAGTCGGTTGCAATATCCGGCGTCTGGAATGTGAAGTTTCTCTCCGGCGGACCGGCGTTGCTCGCGGATTCGCAAATTATAAAACTCGCACCCTGGGCGACATTTGCGGACACGAATGCGCAGGCTTTTGGGGGGACGGCGAGATATTCAATCAATTTTGATGCGCCGAGTGCCGGCGGCGGGAAATACCTGCTCAATCTCGGCGATGTTCGTCAGAGTGCGCGCGTGAAACTCAATGGCAAAGATTACGGCGTTCTGATTATGTTGCCGTTTCAAGTCACCGTCGGCGATTTAAAACCCACGGGAAACCAACTTGAAGTTGAAGTCACGAGTGTGGATGCCAATCGCATTCGCGACCTCGACCGCCGCGGGGTGAAGTGGAAGACCTTTCACGACATCAATGTTGTGAACGTCGATTACCGCCCGTTCGATGCGGCGAATTGGCCTTTAACGGATTGTGGCCTGCTGGGGCCGGTGACGTTGACGCCGATTGAGACGAATTGATCGTTTGTGTCCGGCTCAGTTCCCGAGCGGTTTAGTGTTCGAACTGACCGGACTGACTGCCATTTGGAATTTGTCCACATCATCAGGGTGAGCGGGATCAAATTCGAAATCGTCTACGATAAACTTTGCCAGTGGCAGTTTGGCCTGCTTGATTCCGTCAACGACGCATTTGGCCATTTCGTAGCTGCCATAATTGTTGTGGTGCGTACCGTCCTGGAAGGCTTTGTCCAAACTCGTGCCGAGCGCGCGATAGAAAACGAGGCTCATGGCGTTGAGATCGATCAGTGCGCAGTTCTCCTGCTTTGCGACTTCGCGCACGGCATCGGGATAGCCCTTCAGAGTTGGGCCATCGATTCCGGCCTTGCGTTCCATGGAAGTAACCAAAACCGGCGTGCCGCCAAGCGAGCGTGTGCGTTCAACCACTTTTTGCAAATTCGATTTGTAGACTTCGAGCGCATTGGTCGCCTTGTCTTTCATGTCGTTGTGGCCGAACTGGACGAACAGATAGTCGCCCGGCTTCATAAGGCTGAAAACTTTTTCGAAACGCTGCGCGCGAAGCGAGTTGGCGATGGTTTCGCCGGATTCGGCGTGATTGGCGACGGAGACTTGCGG
>Ga0070731_10002124_pt1 | contig 19362 bp, 34 predicted proteins | sample Coa_R1_2_FD_66448 | JGI IMG/M metagenome (GOLD analysis project Ga0070731, IMG submission 66448) | Surface soil microbial communities from Centralia Pennsylvania, which are recovering from an underground coalmine fire - Coalmine... | ecosystem: Environmental > Terrestrial > Soil > Unclassified ... | reverse complement strand
CTTCATCGGCGGGGAACGACCGCTCGTCCAGAATGTCGAGCATTTGGCGGCCCACATTGCCGGTCGCCCCGACCACGGCGACATTGTAACCCATTGTTAACTCTCCACCGAAAAATTCACTGCTTGTTCAGCATCCCGGCAACCGCAACGGAAGCGCTTCTAAGCGAGACAGTTTGAAGCGTTTGCGCCTGTGAGCCATAGCGGGCCATATTGAGCCAAAAACCCTTGATTTCCCTGCATTTCTTTCCGTTCACCATCATTGAAGCTAAGCCTTGCCGCGCCATAGCAGGACGCCCTAAAGTACAGGGAGAGAGTACGAGTGAGGATGCTATGGCTAAGTTCAAGACGGTTGCCCAATCAGTGCGCGACGGTGACGGCCGATATAACGCGGGTGATAGCTTATATCTAGTCGTCAGGGGCGGCAGTGTTCTTTGGGAACATCAATTCCGCGACGGCGGCAAGCTCCGGGCTAAATCCTACGGGTCGGCGGTCGGCGCCGCGCCCGTCAACTACACCCAAGCTCGCGCCCTTGCTTGGGGTGATCGGCTTGAACGGCGCCGGCAGCGGCAGACGGCCGGCAACGCCAAATATCACGCCGCTGCCAATGGCAACGGCTACAGCCCGGCCGTGGCGACGCTGTTCGCTGTGGCCCGCGACCAGTATTTTCAGAACATGCAGGGCGGCGCGGTCCCGCAATGGACACCGGAGCAATACGACACGCTCACGCGGATGTTGGCGAAGCACGCCGCGCCGCTCGACAATCGTCCGGTCGGCGCGATCACGCTCGACGAAATGGCGGACCTGTTGCGCCCGATCTGGAAAGGTCCGGGAAGCCACACCGGCAACCGCGTGCGCGGCATGGTCGAAAAAATCCTTCGCGCTGCCGGCGTGAAGGACAATCCCGCGACGTGGGAAAATCTCGAAACCAAATTGAGCAACAAGATCGCGAAAACAGTCAACCGCGCGTCGCTGCCCTTCGCTGACGTGCCGGCATTGATGCGCGAGCTTGCCGACAACCCGACGCCACAGGCGCGGGCGCTGCGCTTCATGATCTTGACCGCTACCCGTCAAGACGAAACGTTAGAGGCGACGTGGGGCGAATTCGATCTTGCCGGCAAGGTGTGGTCCATTCCCGGTGAGCGGATGAAGATGACGGACCCGCACCGCATTCCGCTCACCGATGAAGCAATCGCTATCCTTGGCCCGCGTGGCGCGGATGATGCGCTTGTGTTCCCGTCAAAGCTCGGCGGTCGCATGTCACAGCAAACCGTGCGCGAGCTTGTGCAAGAGTTGCGGCCGGACGTGAAGGTCACGCCGCACGGTTTCCGGTCATCAATGGGAACATGGGCCGAAGAACAAGACGGCGGCCGGGAATACCCCGAGCCGGTCATTCTCGCGGCACTCGCGAAATACAAAGGCGACGCCAACAAGAAGGCATACCTTCGCTCGACGTTGTTTGAACCGCGCAAGGCTTTGATGGCAGCGTGGTCGAGCTTCGCGACCGGTCGGTAACCGTAAGTAGCATTTATCCGGCGTGCGCGCCTAGCCGGGGTATATTAGGCGCAGCCGGGACGCTTGCAGGCGCCCCGGCCACTTGGGCGATCCCGCTCAAGGGGAGCCAGTAGGACCCTCCCCGAGCCGCGAATCACCCCGCTAAAACCCTAACGGCCTTGCAGGGCCGTGCAACCAGTAGGACTACGATGGCTTTCCCGGAGAAAGTCCGTGATGCGCTCTTGCGGGTGCACACGGGAACGCGGGCGCTGAAAATCGCTCGCGACGTGCAAGCAACACAACGACTGTTGTTAGATGACTGCCCGGATTCCGGCTTCCTGATCGACGATGTAGCTGAGGCTCTTGTGCAGCGGCTACAGGAAGCCGAGGCGGACCTTGCGGCGCTGATCGACGCTGAGGGCGGCGCGATCACTGATCCCGTCAACGGCCACGTGCTCAGCGTGCGTGTCAATGACCGGCGCAACGATGCACGTCCGCAATTCGTCCTGACCCGGCTTTATGGTCTAGGCGCCGCTTCCCCAATGCAACAGCGGCGATATGGGAGGGCGCGGTCGTGATGACCATTGCTGCGCTCTTATTGGCCTATGCGCTTGTGAAATTCGCCCCCGATCACAGCGACGCGCCAACTATCAAACAATACGGCACTGACGACCCGGCCATCTGGCGCCGCGAGCTTCGCGGTCCCGATCTAACTGTCATTGACGGCGGGGCCGGCCATGAATGACAGGGACCCGCTTGATGAAGTCCGCGAAGGCGTCCGGGCCACAATGCAACTGTCCTATGGAAAGTTGGTGCGGGCCGGCTACCACCACGACCGCGCTAAAGCGATCTTGCTCGACGCAGCGCGCGACGCAGTGAACGACCTGGACGGCAGCGGCGGGTCATGAGCGATCTTCGCAATCTGGCCCGGCGCCGCTGGCGCGAGAATAATCTTCGAGCAATACGGCTAACAGCGTGGCGCCGCTTCCTGTCGGCGTTCTTATTTGGCATCGCGATCACGACGCTCGCGGTGCTCACAATCTCGACGGTTGCGCAGAGGGCTGCGCAGCCGACTACAACCGAAATTGAAAGGGGCTTGCAGCCATGACGCCATTTCCTCGCATCAAGCCGACCGAAATTTTCCGCAAGCATCCGGGCGCGACCGCCCTTGCGGGTGGGCTGTTGGGTTACAGCGCCGCAAGCGGCAACATATGGGCTGCGCTCGCGTGCATCGCCTCATGGGTTGCGTGGCAAGAGGCAGGCGGCAGCGGCGGCATGTCGTTCGGCAAGCGGTTGCTGATCGTCGCGGGCATCGCATTCGCGATCATCGGCACCATCAACGGATCACCGTGGCCGGCCATCCTGATCTTGTGCGGCCTTGGCGTTTGGTTCGTCAAGCGAGCGCGCCGCGATGAAGTGGTCACGGCTCCCACGTCGAAATAGCCCTATCTGAAAATCGAGCTACGGAAGCGGCGCCGACTCGGCGCCGTTTCCTTTTGTACGAAATGCGCCCGTCACCATTGGATTACTGCCGTTCACACGTGGCGGATTTTCGGGAAAGATAAGCCGGGTTGCTTTTCGAGCGCAGCGGCGCCAGATTTGACGATGCGACCATGGCGTCGCCGCGCGAGCGTGAAGCGACCGCGATCTAAAACAGCCCCCCTCAAATTTTGGAGTCCGCACGTGGCAACGCCGCGCAAGAAACCATTGGCGCCTGTAGCTCTGTCATTAGCGGCTGCGCATGACGCGCTGCAATGCCGGCTCAAGACGCTACAGCAAGCGGTCGATCTAGGATTGCTGCCGCTGTACCGCGAACCCGGCTCGCAACGTTCAAGGGTTCTGATCGTCGATCTAATAAAATACATCCGCGAAAATTGGCCCCGAGATATTCGTCATCGGAGGAAGCTATGAGTGATGAAGTTCGCGACCACAATGAGCAAGTGCTCCGCAAGATTGACCGTGTGGATAGAGTCCACAAGTTTTTCAAAAGCATCGGCAGTTCGGATGAGCAAGCATCAACCGCCGCCGCCGCACACGCTGAAAAATTCGTATGGGATGGTGCGGTCCTGTCGTTCCAAGGCAAGCCCGTCGCCGATGCTGACAATGGCGTCCGCGAATATTTCGAGTCGCACAATCTCGGCTTTCTCTTGCCGCCGAAGTCAGCGAACGCCGACAAGCCCGACATTGATCCGGCTTTGCTCGCGTCGGCCCGCGCGGGAAACAAGACGGCGTATCAGAACGTCTATTTGAAGCTTGGCAGAGACAAAGCGGCGACCGACGCATTGATTGCCGACAAAGGTACGGGCGCTGGCGCCGATGACACCCGTCAGCGCGACGAACACGGCCGCTTTGTTGCTGACAAGGCGTCGAAGTTCAAAGGTACGAACCCGTGGGGTTCGGGTCCCGGCGAATGGAACGTAACCCGGCAGGGCCAGTTGTGCCGCGAGCTAGGTCTAGCCGCTGCTCAGAGCATTGCAGCAAGCGCCGGCTCATTTGTTGGTGCAACCAAGCCTAGCAAGGCAGCGTGATATGAAAAAGCAAAAGCCCGGTGAAGCTCCCCCTAATCGCGTTCCGATTTTTGATGGTCGCGGAAATATGCGCGGTCATGTCGGCAAGACCGCGACTTCGGCGACGGTTGCTCGATTCATCGGGCAGCACGGCGCCAAGCTCGGCAAAAAGAATGGTCGCACGGCCTGGATTGGACCAGCGGCTACACCACGACCGCAACCGCGCCGTGGCGAGTCCGCCAACCATAAGAGCGCACGCGGGCCTGCGCCGGCGCGGTAAGGGGAAGTGCTATGTCAGTCACCTACAACACGACGCTGAAAAATACGCGCATGACCGATGTGGTCACCGCGATTGATAACGGGGGCGCCGGCTCACTCTTGTTTGGAGCGTCGGGCGGCTTCACCGGAAGCAATTTGCTCGCAACGATCACCTTCAATTCAACGTGCGGCACGGTGTCGGGCGGCGTACTCACCTTTAGCGGCACTCCGCTGGTCGATTCGAGTGCAGCGCACACCGGCACCGCGACACAGGCCGAAATCGAAGATGGTGTCGGCCACGTCGTTATCTCTGGCCTCACCGTTGGCACGTCCGGCAGCGACATAAATCTGTCGAGCACTTCGATTGTCGCAGGTCAATCGGTCACTTTGACGGCGGCCACAATAACTCACGGGTAACGGGGGAAGCCATGGCACGATATGCAATCGGCGTAGGCCGCGACGGCACACATAACGCATTCGCTCGCAAAGGTGAGCGCACGCTTGCTGTCCATCATGATCCGAACGAGGCGCGCAAAGGCGATAGCGGCGTGCCGGGCAACATCGCTCGCGACGGTGCACCGAAACGAATGCACCCTGTCAGCATCCACAGGAACATGACCGAACGGCAGCAAGCCCTAAAAGGGATGCAGCACGCCAACGCGACGGCGCCCGATGCAAACCCGGCTTCCCCGCTGTCCAAAATTCCAGAGGGCAAGAGCTTTGTCGGCAAGAGCGTGCCGGTGAGTCCGGGGATGCGAAGCCGCACAACCGGCGCCGCGTTCGATCACGCTGCGCTTGGCCGCGCGATGCTCGACGAAGCTTTTGCGTCGAGCGCGCCCGATGATCGCTGGGCGCATGGGCGGAAGCCGTGAGCTATGAGAACTGAAAATGGCGAGCCGGGACAAATACACTCAGGCGGAACGCGACGCTTGGCAGCAAGCACGGCTCGCACAAGAGCGTGCACGCGGGTCACACAGCGCCGGCATCAATGCGTTGCCTCGCGCCCCTCTGCAATCCTATGAAGCGGCGCAAAAGCAACTCAAAGAGACGCTGCAAAATGTTTCAAAGGAAATGAATGCGAGGATCAAAGGCATCGTCAACGAGGAACTAAAGAAGCACGGGCCAAGTCGTGCTGAAATCGAGAAGGCGGCAAAGGCCGGCAAAACTTTGCACGCGACCACGCCGTCAACGTGTCTGGCATCGTTGACGTACAACGGCAAAGAGAAAGTTGCCGTTGCAGAATTTTATCGCGGCGGTGCGATCACATACGAATATCCAATGTCTCTAGGTGAATTCATTGAGTGGGCGGACTCTGAATCGCTCGGCAAATTTGGAAACGAAAACGTGTTCTGAGACGGGAGCAAACAATGGCCGACACGATCACAGAACCAAATCCGACCGTTGAGCAATTTCCCCCCGCGCCGAAAGTCGCGGCCGGCAATCTGACGAATCCGACGCGTTCTCCGCTGCAATCGCCTGATCCCAAAATCCGGCGCGCATGGCAAGCCGCGCTCTCGACGATCCGCAAAAAGAATCGAGCCGGCCGACCGCCGCTCTAAGTGAAGTCCCGAACGACACACGGAAGGAAAGACCATGAGCAAGACCCGAGTTAAGCCCGCGCACGACATGCAAAAGGGCGAAAGCGTCACCGATCCGACCAGGGCGTCAAAGCCGGCAAAGCCGACCTATCGCTACCCGCTCGCGAAAGGTTTGCCGGCGCTTCCCGACAAGCTCGACGCGGACGGCAACCCGCTGCCGCTCAGTGGCTATGGTCGCAACCAATACGGCGGCCCGTCATCCGTTGGCGTCAAAGACAGCGCGACGATGAACGACTACGAAAATCTCGCGACGCCAAAGAATGATGCTGTGCTCGACTCGTTGATTGCGAACGGGCATGGCGACCAGAGCGGCGAGAATAGCGCCATCGCCGATCTTCAACGCAAGATCGACACGACGCCTTACCCGCCCGCGCATGGAATGCGCAATCGTTCGGGCGAGAAGTGATCGGCCGGCGCAAATGGCAGGTGCGTCATGTGGCGCACCTGGACGTGCGAACACCGCGCGAGAAGCGGCTGAGCGATCTTGCTCTAGCGATGGTGCTCGGCAGGTCCCGCCCATGTTGGGCCGGACCACGGGACGCGAATGCAGTGGAAGCGATCTTAGACGCGACGGCAAGCGAGCGACTGCCATGGGAAATCGGCGACGGCTGACATATCGGCAGCGGAAGGAAAGCCACTCGCGCTATGACCGCAGTGAAAAAGGGCGAGCGACTCACTGGCGCTACTACACGTCGAGGAAAGGTCGCGCGACCGGAGCGGCTTACAAGAGAATGCGCCACGCTTTGGCGAAGGCAATGGGAAAATGACCATGAGCAACGGTATCGAAATCTTTGACTCGAAAGGTCGCTTGCAGCCGCTCGACGTTATTGAGCCACAACTCACTGACGCGACCATGACGGAATTATTCGGCGCGGTGCGCTCCGCGTATGAGGCGTCGGCGCAAGTGGATGCTGACATTACGGCGACCACTGACGCGATCAAAGAAACGGTCGCCGAAGTCGCCGACGCTGAGAATTATTTGAAGCAACACTATCCGCCGCGAACCTTCCGTGACGAATGGCTCGCAATGAAAGCGACCAGGGCGGCAGAGTAATCGAATTCGGTGCGCCGGTTCGCCATGGATACAGCAAGGTGCGCTTTCGCCTGTGCACCGAGCACGATTGGAGCGCAAGGCACCGAATAGCGGGACGCGGGTGTCAACTTCCCGCGTCGCGCCCTCCAAGGCCGGCACGGTTTCAGCTTCCGTGCCGGCCACTCTTTCCGTTTCGGGTCACGGGGTCATGTGACCTGGAACGCGCGGCGCCGGCAGATGGGGATCGGCCGGCGCCGTGCACCTAACACAACATGAGCATCATCATGACTGACGATACCGATCCTCTCGACCAATTCTTGCAGCCCGAGCCGGAGACGACGGCGGCTGATCCGTTCCGCTTTCAAGGCATGGTCGTTCGGCCGCGCGCAAAAGATTCAGCGGAAATCGACGAACGCGAACGGGCAATGCTCAATGGAAAATTGGACAACAGTTTAATGTGGCCGATCCCGGTTTACGGCGACGACCGCATGACGCCCGACCCGCTGACAAAAAGCGAGATTGAAATTTTGCGCGACATTTTCGGAGTGACGCCCGAGGAATGGCTCGCGCTCTATACAAGAGAAAGGCCGCTGCCATGAACGAGATTCCATACGACCCCAACTCAATCACGGGCAACGCCGCACGTGATGCGATGATCGTGACTGCCGTCAACATCGCCCGCAATGGCGACGGCGTTACCACGTTGCCTGCCATTCAAATAATGCTGCCCGGCAACTTCGATCTTGATGAAGTCGAGCTAAAGAACGTCATCGCCGCGATGGACGCTCCCGAACAGGTGGACACGTCGGGAGTGGTCGAAACACCCCCGGCGCCGATCCCGGATGAACCACAACCGGAGCCGCCGACGATGACGCATGAGGAAGCGCAAGCCCGCATCGCTGCTTTGAACGAGAAACTAGCCCGCTTGCGCGCTGAATTGGAGCGGCTAAGCCGTTGCCAGCGCAAGGCCAGAACTGATCTTGCAGCGGCGGTCCAGGCGTTCGTTACTGGTCAGCAACCGCGCACCTTTGATGCCCTGGTCCGGGAAGAACTAGCTGCCAATCAGCAACACCGGGCCGACGTAAAGGCCGGCCTCGTTCCGCCGCGCCAATACAATCAACGGGGCAAATCCTATATCGACCGAATGTCCAGCCGTGGCGGCTCTGCCGAAGATCATATCCGCCATCAACTCGCACGCGGCAAGCGACGATTTCAGCCCGGCGACCGGATGGTGACGTTGCCTGACGGTCGGCACGTGATCCAGGCGCCTCCGAAACAGTAATGCTCCGCTTTCTCAAAATGTGGTGGTCGCTGGTCGTCGGCGATCATCGGCCGATGCCTCCCGATACGAGTGAGTTGCGTCATGGGTCTTTATTCGCAGGACAACGCCAAAAAGGTTTTGAATCGACTCGTTGAACGGCCATCCGTCACGGGCGCCGCGAAACTGTTGGGCGCTTCGAGCAAGCTCATTTGGATTTGGTGTCGCAATAGTGCGCGCGACAAAGCGAATGGCGTGCTCGACTCGAAATACATCATCCATGGTTGGCCGGACGATGACCCCGACAGTGTGGAAGATATTTGGTTCCATGATGCGGTCGAGTTGTCGCGGAAGATGCACGCCTTGAACGCCGACGCTGATACACGCGAATTGCTGGCCGGCCAACCCCGGACAGTCATTGAGGGCGGCCGTATTTGCTTCACCCCCGATCCCAAGATCGCCGCGCACGCTCTCGAAATGGATGATGACTTGTGGGAACTGACTTACGGCTCGCGCCCGCGTGCGGATATTTTTGCTCGCGATGAAAACGGCGCACTGATCCCATTAGAGGTTCGCGACCCGGTGCCGGCACAATTGAAAATCCATGCGATGAAGGTGCTCATGCCGAACCTGTGGAACGTTCCTGAAAAACGTGAAATCGACAAGCGCAGTCAGTCGAGCGTGCTTGTGCTCCATGGCGACGTACAGCGACCAAATAAAGCGGACTCGCCGCTTCGCGCGGACCTGGAAACGAGATTGAAGGCTATCCGGGACAACCCTGATCGGCCGACAGCACGGCCAACCGCACCCGTTGAAATCCTTGGTCGTGCGACCGGCGACCCACCCGAAAAAATTTCGATGCCGTCGAATGAAGGGGAGCGGACCTTAGCCGATCACCCGCGCGCGTATCTCGCGCCGAAGCCCGAGCCGGTGCGCCGTCCGCCCCCGAGCTACGCGCGACCTGCGCATCACCTGGATAATGCCGGTCGCGGTGCGGGCGTTCCTCCCCCTGGCGGTTTCCGTGTCGTCAAATGAGGCTGCGTCATGGGCGAGCGGCTTCATGAAAAAGTATTTCAGCAATCTTATTCGGATATTGCGCTTGATCGCGTTGCATTCGAGAACTGGCTTGCCGACCGGGATGACGATGACGATAGCCCTCTGACAGCCGCTGAAATTCAAGATCGGAAATGGTTGCTCGGGCAGAACGAGAAGCAACTTAATCTGCGACGTGCGCGATGGATTGAGGCGTCCAAACAACAGGAGGCGTTGCGAGACGCCAAACTACAAGTCAGAATTTTAAAGCAGCGCACGGAGCGGGAATGCAATCCGCTTTTGTTCAAGGCACTGCAAACGGCAAAGGCACATGCGAAAGCCGTCGCAGCGGGCCTCAAATTCTACAATGGGAAGGCCTGTAAGCGATGCGGCTATACTTTTCGGTTCGTGTCCACCCGCCATTGCGTGACGTGTTCGCGGCGCCGCTTCAATCCGGTACTTCGGCAAAGAGCTAAGAATCGAATCGACGCTGCGCTTAACGGCATGAGATTTTTCGAGGGCACGCCGTGCCGTCGTTGCGGCGGCACGAAACGATATGCGAGCAACAAAAATTGCGTGCGATGCGAAGCGTCCCGCAAGCGAGTGAGGGCGTCATGACCACTTTACGAGAACAGGCGAAGCGGCTCGGAATTTCGGCGCCCGCGCTGTGCAAGCGGCTCAAAAAATGGGACCCGGACCGCGCACTTTCGACGCCTAAGCAGGCGCCCGACGCGCCACGGCCGCGCCTTGATCCCTTTATGTTTGGCAACGGCGGTCGTCACCGTCCGCAGCCCTGGTCGCCAATCCAGCGCGAGCCGGAAGCCAAACCGAAATGCCTTGGCGATCTTGTCCGCGAACAGGCGGCGGCAGAGGGGCGGATCGGATCGGCGTTGGCGGGCGGCTCTGACACACGCTTCTATGAACATTGGCGCCCGAAGCCAAAGCCGGCGCCAGTTCCTACGCCGAATAAGCTTGCTGGTCAGCGACGGCGCCGCGAGCGCGAGCGGGGCGCCAAAGCCACAGCGCAGCCCGCCAGTGCGTCCGGCCGCGCCGTGTTCGGAGATACTGGCTGGCGCCGCGCGCCGCGCACACGCCAACGCCGGGCGAGCGTGCCCCACTCAAATCTACGAAAACCGGCTACCAAAAACAGACGCGATGGAGTCGCCGCTGATTTCGCTAAAAAGAAGTGACTGCCTTGTGAAATCGCCTATGGAGGCGTAAGCCACCTTCGACCAGCGCGCCCCGCCGTGTGAATCGTGACCTGATACCGGCGCCTGGATCACTCGCACTGAGCATCTAGCGGCCTTTGTGCCGCGCTCCCGGATCGGCCCGGAAATGCGAAAGGCCCCGCGCGATGAAGCGCAGAGCCTTCCGTAATTTTGGTTTTGCTCGCGCTCGCAACGCGACGAAACCCGGCCCGGCGGACGCGGACAATGCCTCATACCTCACCATCCTCGACCCTCGCAAGACGTGCTGCGCTCGAAGCCGAGCTACTGACCCGGCTCGCGCAACGCGATATGCGCGTGTGGCGCGAGCGCATGGCCGCGCGCGACAGCATCATGTCCAATTCTCAGGTGCAGCGGTTCAATCCGACTTACAAGGAAAATCAGCCGGCGCGCCCGTCGCTCAGTCCTTTTGATCCTGACGCCTCGTTCTCGTTTGGTCGGAGGGTCTGACCATGAACACGACCAATTTTCCGCAGGACCCGACCGCATTCTGGCGCGCATATGAGCGCGCGACCCGTCAGTGTGACAAGGCATGGGAGATTTGGTCCTATCTCTCCGACCACGACGGCAGCGACCGCGACATTGCCAAGGCCGGCAAGCGTGTCTCTCGCGCGCAAAGCCAGCTCACTGAATTTGAACTGGAATGCGATGCTCGGCTCGACCAAGCCAAGCATAGCGGCGCCGATGCACTGCGACGCTTTGTCGGACCGCGCTGGTACACGTTGGCGAAGCGTCGCTTCCGGCCGATCACTGACGACTATATCGAGACTGGTCGGAAGAAAAATGGACTTCGAGTCGTGGAGAGCGCGTCATGAGCAAAAGAATCCTGTCGCGCAACACGCCGCGCCGTAGTGCGATCATGTTCCTCGAACAAAAACGCCCGAACCTCATCAATCAGCAAGAGGAATGGCTTGATTGGGACGGTCACTGCTATGTGACGGTCGAGGAAATGACTTTGGACTCCGAAATTTCAGAGTGGTGCGACGGCTCCTATCAGGAATTGGACGACGGGCGCTTAGGCAAGAGGGTCGTTCGCAAATTCAATCCGAAGCCCAACGACGTGTGGTCCATCCGCGACAGCCTGCAAAAGAAAGTCCATCGCCCTGCCGACCAGTTCAAGGCGCCGTGCTGGCTCGACAGCAAGACCAAAGGCCGGCCGAGGCCCGGCGATCTAATTTCCTGCCGCAATGGCTTGCTGGATATAACGACCCGCAAGCTCATGCCAGCGTCGCCGCTGTTCTTCAACCGGACCAGTCTGCCAATCGACTACGATCCGGCCGCGCCGAAGCCGGTGCTATGGCACAAGTTCCTCATGGAAGTTTTTGCCGACCGCGAGCCGCTGGTTAGTCTCTTGCAAGAGCTTTTCGGCTACACGCTGAGCGGCGATACATCGCAGCACGCCGTTGTCCATCTGTGGGGCGTCACTCGCGCCGGCAAGGGCACGGTGTTGCGCGTCCTTACCGATCTGGTCGGCGAGGAAAATTGCCACTCGCCCTCCATCGTCGAGCTTGGCGGAAGGTTCGGCTTGCAAGGTTGTTTGGCGAAATCGCTTATCACCATCACCGACATGGACACCGACAACAGGTCTGAGCTTGGCGCGGCGGCCGTGTGCATCAATAAAATCTCCGGTGAAGATCGCGTCAGCGTCGAGCGCAAGAACATCACGCCCTGGTCTGGTCGGCTTCCTGGCCGCATCTGGATTGCGAGCAACAACTTGCCCGACTTCGGCGGCCATGCGACGGCGTTAGCGGCTCGGCTCGCCATACTCCCATTCGATGTTTCATTTTTAGGTCGTGAAGATCGCGAGCTAACGAATAAGGAAGGCACCGGCAAATTGCAGCAAGAGTTGCCCGGTATTCTCAATTGGTCATTGGATGGCCTCGACAGCCTGCGCAAGCGTGGTCGATTCGTCGAGCCGCAAGCATCCGTCGAGTCCAAATTTAGGATGCTGTACGCATCGGAGCCAGTTCGCGGCTTTGTCGAGGAAAAATGCGTGCTTGATCCTGACGCGGGTATCGACAAGGCGACGCTGTATCCGCTCTATGTCGAATACTGCCGCTCGACCGGCTCGCATCCGATGGCGGCCAACAAATTCGCTGAGCGCCTGCACATGCTTTATCCCGCCGTCGCGCCGGCCAAGCGTAGCGCGGCCGATGGCACTCGACCGCCGATCTTTGCCGGCTTGCGGCTCAATGATCGTGAAGCGGCTCGCATCTTCAAGACCGATCCCGACGTTATCAGGATGCTCGGGTTCGTGTGGCCCGATGCCGTCGTGCTCGACGACAGCGGATGGCCTGTCGAGCGCCGCGAGCACGTCGGCGACTTCGCAGACTGAGGCCGACCAGAACGACCGGCCTAATCCTCTCTGTCGTTAATGTCAGTGAGTTGATAGCGATCATAGAACGCGGCGACTCGTTGCACCATGATCGGATTTCCGAGCGCGCCGCCTGATACGTCGATTGCCCATCCATCCCGCTCAAGCCAACTGTGCAAGCCTTCGGGATCAACCTCGTTGGCGATGGCCGCGCTGGAGCCTCGCTTGTAGCTGAATTGGTTTTCAATCCCGAGCGCCTTAAGGTCGAGACGGAGTTGGTGGACGATGGCGTGACAGTTGTGGGCGCCGCGACGGAAGGCCATGAAGCGCAGCAATTTTTTGTCGCGCAAGAGATCGGCGAGCATGTTGGCTACATCGCACGGCGTTTCCGACTTGCTCTCAGCGGCGACCGCAATCTTGACGCCGGGCAATACATCCATGACCAGAACGATGGGAATTTGCATTTCCACTTTTTTGATCTTGCTGTCGGTGCCCGTGCCGACGCCAAACTTCTTGAACTGATCCCGCAGAGTCGCGAAAATTTCCGCGTCGGAGCTTCGCGCGCATTCTGGACAGATGCCCATGGTGAGCGGGGGACCATCGGCAGTCATCCTGAGCACAGCGAAGCATTCCGGCATCGCGTGAAATTCGACGGGGCATCCGTTCCTGAAACACATTGCCGGCTCACCGGCGCCCTCGCGCTCGGCGATTTGAGCCGCCATGATTGGCGCGAAGCTATAGCTCGCGACTGGTCGGCGACCGGGCCGCGAAATGACGGCGGCCGGGTATCGACCATTGAACAGCGCGGTCCATTCGTCATTGGGCCGGCGATTTTTGGAGAGCTTGCCGCCTTTGATGTTGTAAGCCATGACCGCTATCTATGATCCGAGCGCGCCGATTGATAGGCTGGTCGGTTCGCGAGCACGTCGGCGACTTCGCCGATTGACCCGGACAGCCCGGCCAACTGGTCGGCGCACGCGCTCGACAACTGTCCGGGCTGTCCGGGCAATCGCCCTATATCCTTCTCTATAAGTGAACCCCGAATTATATTCACCTGAATAGGAAATTGCCCGGACAGCCCGGACAGCTATTGAAGGCCGATCACCCTTGAATGGTCTGCTAGTGAGCGCCGGGCGCGGTGCGGATTGCACGGAATGCACCGCGCGAAGTAGAGCTTATCGAGGAAATCGACGCTGCAAGGTCGCATTTGGGGTCAAAACGGGGCGCTTGATCCCCGCTCGCTGCCCTCAACTTTTTGGAGCGGCTTTAACCGAATCTTAAGACCTTTGCGCGGACGGCGGCGACCGCCAACGGCCGTTGTCTAGCTGAGAAGCGCCGGCCGTGCGGTATAGGCCCGCAATCGGCCATATCTGGCGCGCGGTGCACGTACTTTGCCTGTACTTGCCGGCGCGAGGCTCATGAACCTCGGGGATGGCCAGCGCTGAGCTACGGGGCCAGCATTGCAACGAGGGGGCCTGCCCGGAAAGTTGTATGGGGGTATAGCTGTTGCGCGCGGAATGAAACGGCTTCGACCGATCTAAAAACTAAAAAGAACAAAAATCCGAAGCGGAGCTAATCGTCACGCCCGCCGGGCCTTGAATTCAATCCCCGTATAGGGCGGAAAGGCGACGCCTAGACTTGTGAGATTTTCTTTTGCCCCAGCGAGAAGAGCCTCATGGCTGGGCGGCGCCGATGGTCCTAGCGTCTCACCATACCCAAATTCATAGGAGGCGATGACCTGTCCGTCGCGCACGCAATCCACGAATACCTGCTTCAAGTTTGACATCTGATTTCCTGGGCGCGGATGCTGTTAGTTTTCGACGGTGACCGTCACCGACTCGCCTTGCTCGGGCTGCGGTTGATGCTGATAGAGTACATCGTTGCCGCGCACTACGGACCATTCGGAATAAATTTCGATTGGCGCGGCCCCGGTCGCGCGCGTGATCGCGCCGGATTGAAGATCGACACGATATTTGAGGCCATTGTCATGTGGTCTGCTAACAAAGAACAGACGACCGTCGTGAAGCTCGATTTCGGCCGGCTCTGCAAAGTGATTTGCTCCCGGCGTTACTGTCCCCGGTTTCGTCGAAGGTGTGATCTCGGCGCCGGCAAGCTCGACAACATTTCCAACATCAAAGCTTGAGAGAAGGGCGCCCGACTTCAATCCGGTCTTAGTCGAAGTCAGCGCCAACGCGGCCTCGCTGCCGCGCCCATAGTCGAATTGCGCCTTAAGCCCCATGGCCGCCTCGCCTCGAAAGTAGAAGCGGAATGGTTGGCCTACATGCAGGGCCTCAAGTGTGGTCCCTTTATCATGAGCGGTTTGCATCTGTGTCCTCTTCATCTGTAAGTGGCATCCAATGACTCGGAGACATGAGGCCGTGATTTTCGGGATGCCCAACCCATGCCCCCACGTCGAGATAGCGGCCATTGGCTTCAAAAGATTTTGAGTTCAAGCTCGGGGCCGGACAGAACAATCGCACGACTGTCCCGTCCCTTGGCGCAGTTTCGATTGGTCGCCAATCGTCACGAACAAGAACGCTCATTGATCCGGCCTCTAATGTTGGGCGGACCATGTCGGCAAATAATGGCGATTCCGTAGCATGTGCGCCGGTATCCGCCGCTTCACTGTTTCGACGACAACAGCCCCTCGCCAACCTTTGACCACTCGGACGGATGAATCTGGCGCAGTCCACTTGCGAGCGAAGCGGCGCCGTAGGTTTTGGAGGTCCAACGCCTCGACAAGCGCAGGACGCAAAGCGATCTTCTTGCGGATCGGTGACGGCAAGTCAGCCGATGTAAAGCGTTTGAAGCTATCGTGCAGAAATTCGCTCTCGGATGGTATGCGCGCGTTGTTCGCAAAGGCGATCTCTAGATCGTGTCCGTACTTGCTAGCAAATCCCACGCTATGCTCCGGGAGCGAATCGAATCGAACCGAGTTATTTAGCGCATTCTCTCAGGCAAATGAAGGCTCGCACGCTCGATTCTGTGTGCCTGTGGAAAAGTAGGAGGGGGCGCGCGGCAATTCCCGATGGGGCTATGGCGCCTTGCGACTCGGTCAATTCGAGCACAGATTATTGGAACGCCAACAGTCGAACGACGGAGAGTGTAATGGCAAAGGGTGACCACCCTAAGCTCGCGTTAGACCAACAAACGGTAGCGCATTTGCAGCAGCCACTTAAGATCGACATTCTGCAAAAGCAAATGACCGTTGAGCATCTTATGCAGCCAGTCGGCGCGGCGCCGGCACCAACGCCCGCCACACCGGCACCGGAACCGGCGCCTGCCGCACCGGCAAACCCAAGCTCGGGATCATCGGGCAACAAAGATTAATGTTGCCGTGTCCAACGAGGCGACGGCCACGGTAGCTCTTTGGGCCAATATCGCAACGCTTGTTGCGGTATGCCTTGGTGCAATTGCGTTGTTTGTGACGGCGCGGCAGCTACGGGCCGGCCGAAGAGGCGCGTCTGCCGGAGCATTAATCGCGCTCAACGAGTCGTTTCGTCAGGCTTGGTTGCAATTCTCCCAAGCATCCGAAGAATGGAAACAACATACATTTTCCGACATCATGAATTTATTGGAGTGCGCGTGTGCAATCTATGAAGATAAGCTTTTTGTAGGAAAAGGCGGAAAGTTGCTTGAGGATTATCTTTGTCATGTGCTCATTCTGATTCAACAGAGTGACGATGCACGGCAGAGAATTGAACGGATGATGCTGACTCCGAAAACCTTCGATCACATATTGAAATTCCTTCAAAGCCATCGACCAGAAATCAAAGGAATAAAATTGCCATAGTGGCGATGTTGTGCTGTCGCGTTCGTGAGTTGCGTCCGATGTTAAGAGAGACGAATCACACCGTCCCGACCTTGGCCGAATTGCGCAAGCACAGTTCATGGGTATGGATTTGGTGCGAACGATGCCAGCACCATGCCCCTATGGCCTATGCGCCTTTGCAAATCCGTTGGGGACTCGACGCATCAAGCAACAAGTTGCGACGCTGCGCACGGTGCACCGCGTGCGGTCACAAAGGCGCAAGTTTGCAGGCCCCTGGATGGGCCGGTGAGCAAATTGGATTTCAGCCGTTCCCTAGTCAGTGACGTGTCTTGCGCTTTGCCTTCGGTCGCGACTTGGGCTTCGCTATCGAGCAATACAGCGGCGCCGGCTTGGTGATCTTCGGCAGGCTCGCGTAGTAGGCTTTCAAGCTCGCTACATCAATGAGGGTGCGCCCATCCGACTTGCGGGCTTCGATCTTCTTTGCTGCGATCAGGCGCGTCAGTGTTCGTTTGGACACAGAGATAAAAGCCGCTGCATTGCGCGGCGACAGCGCGAGAGGTTCAAGAGATTCGGCGGGGGTGCTCATGGCGCACGCCTCCTATCGTCTAGGAAGCGGGTTGCCGGGGCCGCGTTGTGCGAGGCGTGAGCCTACGGGGCAGGCGGTCAATGACCGCGAGCAAGCAACTATTCCGCAACCCCTACCGTGTCAATATCAGGCCAAGACGGGCAGCGACGGGACAATCAAAGTACAGTGAGACGATGCGGGGAAATGCTCGCGGCGTTTCAAGAAGTGCCCATTTATCAGGGACTTTTTCGCTTCGCCGACCCGTCTAGGCGAGACTAAGCGAGAAATGTTCCTAACACAACGTTGCTGGGACGAGTGCGTGCGGCCGGCCTCCTATTCGATACCCGACGACATCCGCGCCACCTCGGTGCGCCTCCTCGCCTATATGGGGGCTCTGGCGGCCCTTGCCGTAGGCGCCGCCAGCTTTTTCGCGGCGCCCGCGGACATTGTTGCCGCGCTCGGTTCCGCTTCGGCGCCGCGGCCGGCCTGGACCACCGTCGAGCACCCCTACCCCGCCTTCGAGCTGTTGATGCCCGAGCTGGCCGGCGGCACCTACAATTACGCCATCCAGCGCCGCGCCAAGGACGGCGCGCGCAAGGATTTGCTGAGCTTCGGCGCGCCGGGCGACGCCGGACCCCAAGCCGGTCCCTATGTCATGGTCGAAATCTACCGGCCGGCCGTGGCCAGCGATCGCTTCCTCGATGCGTCGAGCGAGATCGCCACCCGCATCGTCGATTACGCCGTCACCGATGACGTCAAGCCCGACGGCCAGATCGACAGCAAATTCGGCCCGGTGCCGCTGGTGGATTTTGCCGTCGCGCCCAACGGCCAAACTTCTGGCAACGAGCGCCGCTGTCTCGGCTTCGCGCGGCCGTTCAAAGAGCCCAATATGCAAATCGCCGGCTGGTATTGCAGCGCCGGCCGCGAAGTCGTGGACCGGGCCATGGTCGCCTGCCTGCTCGACCGGCTGACCTTGGTGAACGGCGATGCCAAGCTCCACGAGATGTTCGCCCGCGCCGAGGTCAAGCGCACCTTCTGCGGCCAGCGCAATCCGATCCTGGCGGCGACGCCGGAACGCGAAGAGCAGGCCGCGAAGCTGAGGTCCGTCTTACGCGGCCGCCTGTCTCACGTCCCGTAATTAGCGGCGAGATAGGCGGCGATGTCCTTGGCGCCGGCATCGCTGATCGGCGCGCCGAAGGCTTCTGTGCGATGCTTCTAGTGCATCACCTTCCGCAAAATTGCGCGACATAAAGTCCGCCCGTCAGGAGGACATTGTTCTGCAAGGGCCGATTTGGCGGCGAGCGGGCGGAACCCCGGGGCGCTCAAGGCCGTTGCCGAGGCGCTATTGCGGCCGGCCGAAGCAGGCTATATTGGCGGTACAGGAGAGTGAGGTGCCATGCGCGCATTTGCCGTCACAGTTGCCGTTTTGGCCGTAGTTGCGGCCCAAGCCGTTTCTGCCGACGCGGCAACCAGGAGGCAGCCGCCGCAGTACCCCCAGCCCCCGGTAATGCGGACCGCGAGCGGCACGGTGATCCAGCCCTCCAGGACCATCATCCACGACCAGTACGGCCGCACCACGGTGATCGTCATTCCGCGGCGCTCCTATCTCGAGACCGGCACCGAAGTGTCGGTCGGCGACCGCAAATTCATGGACTACGCGTTTCCGGCAGGCGGCGATCCCGGCCAATCGTCGTTCTGGTTCATCGGCCCCGACTTTTCCGGGGCCAATGGCTACCCGCTGCCGCGCGCCTTCATCACCCCGGGCGCGCCGTTCTGACGTAAGCGCAGACTGCCCCTCACGGCGGCGGACTACCGGGCCGCGGACGCGCGCTCGTAGATGCCTTGCGTCGTCACGATGAAATCGATGCGGCCGTCCAACAGCGCTTTGACGCATTCGGCCGGCTTGTTGACGATCGGCTCTTCGTGGACGTTGAAGCTGGTATTGACCAGCACCGGCAGGCCGCTGTCGCGCTCGAACGCGGTGAGGATGTCGTAATAGAGCGGATTGGTGTCGCGCGCGATGGTCTGCGGCCGCGCCGAGCCGTCGACATGGACCACCGCCGCGATCCGCTCGCGCCACTCTTGCTTCACATTGCAGGTGATGGTCATGAAGCGGCACGCATAGGCGTTGACTGGATTGACGTCGAACACGGTCGCCGCTTTTTCGGCGGTAATCACTGGCGCGAACGGCATGAATTCCGAGCGCGCCAGGCGCTGATTGAGGAGATCGTGGGTTTCCCGGCGCGACGGATTGGCGAGGATCGAGCGCGCACCTAAAGCCCGCGGCCCGTATTCCATGCGGCCGGTA
>Ga0070731_10002123_pt1 | contig 19369 bp, 16 predicted proteins | sample Coa_R1_2_FD_66448 | JGI IMG/M metagenome (GOLD analysis project Ga0070731, IMG submission 66448) | Surface soil microbial communities from Centralia Pennsylvania, which are recovering from an underground coalmine fire - Coalmine... | ecosystem: Environmental > Terrestrial > Soil > Unclassified ... | reverse complement strand
GCTCAGCCCTGGTGCAACGGCTCGGTTGGGATGATGGGAATTTCCTGGGGCGGATTCAACGGGCTGCAAATTGCGGCCCGCCGACCGCCGGCCCTCAAAGCTGTCGTCACCATTTGTTCGACGGATGATCGGTACGCTGACGACGCGCATTACATGGGCGGCACGCTTCTCACGACCGCCGCACTTGAATGGGCCTTTTTCTTTTTCAGCCTGATGTGCCTTCCGCCCGATCCGGCGCTTGTCGGCGATAACTGGCGAGCGATGTGGTTGGAGCGCTTGGCGAACATACCGCTGTTCCAGGAAAACTGGCTGCAGCACCAACGGCGCGATGCGTATTGGAAGCATGGATCGGTATGCGAGGACTATGCCGCGGTCCAATGCCCGGTCTATGCCGTCGGTGGCTGGACCGATGGCTATAAGAACGCAATTCCGCGCCTGCTTGCTGGGCTAAAGGTCCCGCGCAAGGGGCTCATCGGGCCATGGGCACACGCCTATCCGCACTTTGCCCTTCCCGGCCCTCAGATCGGATTCCTCCAGGAGATCTTGCGCTGGTGGGATCACTGGCTGAAGGGCATCGATACGGGCGTCATGAATGAACCCATGCTGCGCGCATGGATGACGGACAGTGTGAAACCGGCGACCCACCACGACACGTTGGCAGGGCGGTGGGTTGCAGAGCCTTCGTGGCCGTCGCCTGGAATAAAAGCCCATAGGCTGTTCTTGACCGACCAGGGCTTACGAGATGCGGCCGCACCTTTGACGGCGCGCGCCGTGTGCTCGCCGCAGACGCTCGGCAAGTTTTCAGGCGATTGGGTTCCTTTCGGCCGCGGGCGTGATCAGGCCGGAGATCAGCAAGAGGATGACGCCCGCTCGCTGGTCTTCGAGACGCTACCGCTCGACGCACCGATCGAGATCCTCGGCGCCCCAATCGTCACGCTCGAAGTCGCGTCCGACCGGCCGATTGCGAATCTGGTGGTGCGGTTATGCGACGTGCATCCCTCCGGTGAATCGCTGCGGGTGAGCTATGGCGTGCTCAACCTCACCCACCGCGACAGCCACGAACGGCCCACCCCGCTAGCAGTCGGCGAACGTTACCGTGTGCGCATAAAGCTCAATGATGCGGGCTCGGTATTTCCAGCCGGCCACAAGGTGAGACTTGCTATATCGACGGCTTACTGGCCGATGGTCTGGCCAAGTCCGGAAACGGCGACGGTGCAGATTTTTGCGGGCACGCTCGATCTGCCAGAACGCCCTGCGAACGCCGCGGACGCCAAACTCTCGCCTTTTCTCGAACCGGAGACGGCGCCACCCGAGAAGCCAACCATCCTTCACCGCGATGGTGTGCGGATCGAACGCGTTGACCGCCTCGATCTGGAATTGGGCACACAGTGGAAGACGGAATATCACGTCGAGGAGAATGATCCCCTCAGCGCCGTTGCCGAACTGCACAATATCCAGACCATGACGCGAAACGAATGGCAGATCCGTGTTGAGACGCAGATGCGGCTGTCATCGACGCGCAATGCCTTCTTGCTGCAGGGAAGTTTGCGCGCCTTCGAGGACGCGAACGAAGTGTGCCGTCGCGACTGGGATCGTTCTATCCCTCGAGATTTCATGTGACGATCTTGACAAAGCCTGGCCCGATCAGCGCTTCGCTGGCGTCGACATCCGCGACAACGACCTATCACCGCGCGACGGTTCCACCTACTCGACGCCGGCCACTTTGCCTTGGACGAGAAGAACGACGACATCGCAAGCTTAATTCTCGCGTTTTTGGCCAAACATTCCATCTGATATCTTCACCAAATTTTTGAGAGAACCCGATGAACGAAGAGCAGAACATTCGAGCGGCCCTGGATCGCCACTGGGCGGCCTCGGACGCGAATGATTTCGAGACTGAGCACCAGATTTACCAAGACGACGCAGTGCTTGAGTATCCGCAGTCTGGGGAGCGGATTCGCGGGCGCCACAACATTCAGGCGTCTCGCGCTGCGCAGCCGAACAAGAAGCGCTTTACGGTGCGGCGCATACTTGGTGCTGCCAACCTTTGGGTAACCGAATTCATCCTTTCATACGATGGCGCTCCGTCTTACACGGTCAGCATCATGGAATTCAAAGACGGGAAAGTTGCCCGTGAGACACAGTACTTCGGCGACCCCTTCAAGCCCGGACCCTCGCGCGCTCAATGGGTTGAACTGACGCGCTGAAATGTTTTCCAGATGACAAACTGCATCAACGATGAGCTCATTCTTGCGGCCCGTCTTCTTCTCGCGACCCTATTTCTGATTTTCGGCTGGAGAAAGCTGAGGGACTTTTCGGGCACCGTCAGTCAGATGGCGCAGCTTGGCGTTCCGACGCCGGTACTGGCTGCTGCCGTGGCGACCTTCATGGAGCTTCCGGTCGCGTTCGCGGTCGCCGTTGGTGCGTTCACACGTATTTCCGCCGTGCTGATGTTCTTTTATACGCTGGGAACCGCGCTTATCGGTCACCGCTATTGGACGGTGAAAGGGGCCGACTACGTCGACAGCATGGACAGCTTTTACAAAAACCTGAGCATCATGGGAGGCTTTCTGCTATTGTGCGTGATCGGCGCGGGAAAATACTCGATCGACACATTGTTCGGCATCGCGGCGCTATGATCTGCGGGCGTCGTGTTCATTGCTAAAGCACAGTGCGCGACGTATTCTGGTTTAGGGGGAAATGTCTTAGACGGACTGGAGTAGCCCATGAGCCAAGTCCAAGTCGGACAGAAAACCTACGAGGTGCCCCCCAGGGACGGAATCACCGTAGCGCGCTTTATCACCGTCGCCGACGTCGAACGGTCGGCTCGATTCTACGAAAAGGTCTTTGGCGGCCGCATTCTGACCATAGGCAATAACGAGGGCGCGCCGGGATTCATCCAGATCGCGAACATGTGGCTCATTGTGTACTTCGGCGGTGGCCCCACGCCCGATAAACCGACGGTGACGCTCAGCGTCCCTGCCGACCTCGATTATGTCAGCAGCTTTATGAATATACGCGTCGCCGATATTCAAGCATGCTATGAACTCTGGCGAAGCCGAGGAGCCGAGTTTCTCACTGAACCAAAGGAAAAGTACGGCGAGACACGCTGTTACATGCGCGATCCTGATGGTCACATTATCGAAGTTGGACAAAGCAAGCCGGACTTCGCTTACGGCTGATCCGCCGTCGCGTGGCGGCATTTCCTCGAAGATTCCTTGTGATCAATTCTGGCGAACGGAGAAATACGATGTCCGAATCCAAGTCGTCTGCCAGCCAAGTGCAAGTCGGGCAGAAAACCTATGAAATGCCGCCCAAGGATGGCATTACCATCGCGCACTTTATCGTCGTCGCCGACATTGAACGATCGCTTCGATTTTACGAAACGGTATTCGGAAGTCGCGTTCTGAGCAGAGGCGACAGCGAGGGCGCCCCGGGGTACCTTCAGCTCGCGAACATGTGGCTCATCGTCAATGTCGGGGGCGGTCCGACACCCGACAAGCCAAAGACAACGCTCCGCGTCCCCTCCGACCCCAATTTGGTCAGCAGCTTCATGAATATCCGCGTTGCCGATATTCAAGCGTGCTATAAACTATGGAAAAGTCGAGGAGCCGAGTTCATCACAGAGCCGAAGCCCAAATATGGCGAGACGCGCTGCTACATCCGCGATCCCGATGGCTACATCATAGAAGTTGGACAAACCAATCCGGACGTCACTTACGGCTGAATGGGATGACACATGAAAGCGCCCAAGAAGTCCGAGAAGGAAGGTATCGACCCGGCAGCCAAGCCAAGCGGAACAGGTTGTGTTGAATGCTCGGCCGCGGGCGGATGGTGGTTCCATCTTCGCAGATGCGCCGAATGCGGGCACATCGGCTGTTGCGATAGTTCACCAAGTCAGCATGCACGGAAACATTCCGCCGCTGCTGGCCACCCGATCATCACGAGTTTCGAGCCGGGCGAGCATTGGTTTTACGACTACCGCACCGAGGAATTCCTCACCGGTCCGAAGCTTCCCGCTCCTCACGCGCATCCGTTGGATCAACCGGCGCCCGGACCCGCCGGAGCCGTGCCCGCGAACTGGCAATCGCTGCTTCACGAATAGAGGCGGTCTTTTGGTTTTCGGTCTCGGCCTCATCCCCTCTCCTCCCCGGGACCGCGGACTCTATCGAGCGACAAACACGAGCCCAACATGACTGACACTCCTGAATACACGCCGCCGGAAGTCTGGGTCTGGGAGAAGGACCACAGTCCCCACTGGCGCTACAGCAATACCAATCGCCCTGTCGCGGGCGCTACGCATGAGAAGGAGTTGCCGCGCGGAAAGCATCCGCTTCAGCTCTACTCGCTGGCAACGCCCAACGGCGTCAAGGTTACGATCATGCTGGAGGAATTACTGGCCGCCGGTCACCGCGGAGCGGAATATGACGCTTGGCTGATCCGTATCGGCGAAGGCGACCAGTTTGGCAGCGGATTTGTTGGGGTGAACCCGAACTCCAAGATCCCGGCACTCATGGACTATAGCGAGAAGCCGCCGCAACGCGTGTTCGAATCCGGCGCGATCCTGCTTTACCTCGCGGATAAATTCGGAGCTTTCCTGCCAAAGGACCGCGGCAAGCGCGCCGAGGCGCTGAACTGGCTATTCTGGCAGATGGGTTCAACGCCCTATCTCGGCGGTGGCTTCGGGCATTTCTATGCCTATGCTCCCGTGAAGATCAAATATGCGATCGATCGTTTCTCAATGGAGGTGAAACGACAGCTCGACGTGCTCGACCGCCAGCTCGCCGACAAACAATTCATCGCCGGCAACGAATATACGATCGCCGATATGGCGATCTGGCCATGGTACGGCAACGGCATGTTGAACGGTGCGTCATACAACGACCCGCGCAAATTCCTGCAGACGCACCAATATAAAAACCTGACACGCTGGACGAAAGAAATCGGCGAGCGCCCGGCCGTCAAACGCGGGCGGATGGTCAACCGCATCAGCGGGCCGCCCGAAGAACAGTTGCGCGAGCGCCATGACGCCAGCGACTTCGACACAAAGACGGGACAAGATCGGCACGCGCGGGCAGCCTCATCGTAATGCCTGATAGGTCACTCTCGTAACCCCAATCGCCGGGATCAATCAAGCGCAAGCCCGTCTACAGCTTGAATGACTCGTAGGTAGCCGGATGAAACAGCTCGTCAACGGAGACGCGGCGCTCGGAGAGGCCTTCGAGGTGGTGTTGGGCTAGAAAATAATCGAGCACCTTGCGGTTTGGCTCGACGCCGTAGGACCAAAAGTCGTGGCCCATGAGGTCACGCGCTTCCTTTAGGCGCTCTTCGACGAACGGTAGCGTCACCTTGGTGGCGGACGTATCGGAGAGCTTTGCCAGCCCCGCCTCCTTTGCCTGCTCGAATGCCTTGAGCACGGCGCCGGGGAGCCAGGGATGTTGCTCGGCCAACGTGCGGCGAATACCGAGAACGTGCATGATCGGGAAGAAGCCAGTGCGCTGGTAATAATCTTTGGCCACCGCGACCGGATCGGGAAACAGCCAGCCGATATGCGGATGGCCGCGCTCGACCAGTGTCGGCGGCCGCGGCGCGATGAAGCCATCGATCTCGCCCGCTTCGAGCAAGGCCGAAATGGTCTTTCCCTCGGGCGCATTATCGAGCCGCACGCCGGGCGGCAGCTTGACGGTGATCTTTTCCGGCCGTCCGGCGTGCTCGATGCCGCCGCGGATCCAATGGATATCGGAGCGCTTGACGCCGTAATCGTCTTCCAGGAACGCGCGCGCCCAGACGTTGGCGGTGAGCTGGTATTCGGGCACGCCGACTTTGCGGCCTCTGAGGTCTTGCGGCTTTTTCACCCGGTCGGTGCGCACATAGACCGAGGTGTGGCGGAAGGCGCGCGAGACGAATGCCGGTACCGCGATGTAGGGACAATTGCCCTGAGCGGTCTTGACGGTGTAGCTCGACATCGACAGCTCGCAGATGTCGAATTCGGCGGCACGAAAGGCGCGGAAGAATATCTCCTCAGGCACCAGCGTCATGTAGACCGGGTCGACGCCGTCGATCTGCACGTTGCCGTCGATCAACGCACGCGTGCGGTCGTAGTCGCCGACGGCGATAGAGAGATTGAGCTTACTCATCCGGTGTCCTCTTGGACCTTGTGCCTGTGTCGGCCTATTTGCCGGAGTCATCGGCGGGTGCGTTCAAATAGCCGCGTGCGCAGGCACCTGCCAAGATGGTATCTTGCGGTTCCGGACCGGTCCCGGCGCCGGCCTTTAGCGCAAACGGATTCTGCATTCGATGTGGCTTCGTTCGGTTCTGACGGCTTTCGCCCTCGTTCTGCCATGCGTGGCCGTTGCGCAGCCCGCCCCTGCGGCGCCCGACCCAGGCCCGCACGTGTTCAGCGATGTCGGCAATATCTTCATCGAGCGCGATGGTGCAAAAACCCAGCTCACCAAATCCGAGCAGGACGTCGATCCCGTGCTGTCGCCCGACGGCAAATACGTGGTCTATACGCGGCAGGGACGCGCACGCAGTGTCAACGGTTACAATCTGGGCCAGTTCTGTACGTCCACGCCTAATCCGGACGAGTTGCGCCAGGTCAACGCCGACGGCACCGACGACAAGCTCCTGATCTATGGCCGCAAGGGCGACGCCGAGGACCAGCTCTGCGATTTCAGAAGCAAACAATTCAGCTCCGACGGGCGGCGCCTTTACTTCCTGTCGCCAGCGTGGACCGCGACAGGCGCGCTGCACGTCTATGATACGCGCAGCCGCAAGGAGCGTTATCTGATGCCCGCAAACGACCTGCTCGTGTTGAGCTTCTGTTCCGGCGAGCACAAGGACGATATCGTCATCGAGGCGCACCGCTATTTCGCCTTCGGCGGCAGCTACGACTGGTATTGGCTTTACGACGCGGCGGGCAAGAAGGAACTCGGACCGTTGGGGCATTTCGACAGCCCCGACGCCGTGGTGGCGCAAGCGCACAGCGAATGGTGCAAATCGTAAGCGGCCATTTGCGCGTTCGATCCCTTGCGTGTAGATGGTGCGCCCTTTCGCGAGCTGACGGAGCGCGTGATGCGTCTGCCGATCTATCAAGTCGACGCCTTCGCGGACAAACTGTTCGGCGGCAATCCGGCTGCCGTCTGTCCGCTGCCGCAATGGCTCCCCGACGCCACCATGCAGGCGATTGCGGCCGAGAATAATTTGGCCGAGACCGCTTTCTTCGTGCGTGACGGCGGGGATTATGCCCTGCGCTGGTTCACGCCGGCTGTTGAAGTCGATCTGTGCGGACACGCAACGCTGGCTTCCGCGCACATTGTCTTCAGCTTCCTCGAGCCGAAACGCGAGAGCGTGAACTTTCAGACGCTCAAGGCTGGTACGCTTTCAGTGGCGCGCCGCGCGGATTTGCTGGTCATGGACTTTCCATCACGGCCGCCCGCTCCTGCCGAAGCGCCCGTGGGTCTGCTCGCGGCCTTGGGCGGCAAGCCGCGCGAGGTGCTGAAGGCGCGCGACCATCTCGTCGTCTACGGCAGCGCTGCGGAGGTTTTGGCGCTGACGCCGGACTTTGCCGCGCTCGGCAAAGTCGACGGATGGGCCACGGCAGCCACCGCTCCGGGCGAGGATGGAGTCGATTTTGTCTCGCGCTTCTTCGCGCCACGGCAGGGCATCGATGAGGACCCCGCGACCGGCTCGTCACACTGCACGCTGGTGCCCTACTGGGCGAAGCGTCTCGGCAAGACCGAACTCGAAGCGCGGCAGGTGTCCCGACGAGGTGGCGCGCTTCGTTGCGCGCTGCGCGGTGATCGCGTCAGCATCGGCGGCCGCGCGGTGCTTTATCTGGAAGGCCAGATCACGGTGTAGGCAAGCACCTCACCGCTTTGCGGCGAACGGTTCGGCCGGCGCGATGTCAACGAGCTTGAACTGCACCCGCTCCTCGCCCTGCCAGCGATCGAGCGAGAACGTGCCCGCAGCATGCACCGGCTGGCCGCGGCTGCTGACCAGAGCGGCGCCGAGTTTTTGACCCGCGGCGCGAAACGCGATCACGTTGACGCCGGCGCCATCGCCGGATTTGAGCCGCGCACGCAGGTGGGCTTGGCCGGCTTCTTCGACGTAGCTCACGGTGTGCGCCGGCAGCACGATGATCGGCTCCGGATTGCCCGAGCCGAACGGCGCGGCGCGAGCGATCATTGCCACGAGATCGGCATTGGCTGCGGCGGCGCTTACGGCGCCATCGATCAACAATCCACTGGCGCGGCGTGCGGCCTCAACCTCGGCGCCGAGTGCCGACTCCAGAAATGCGCGCAGCGGCGCCAACGCGTCTTTGCGCAGCGTCACGCCGGCCGCCATGGCATGACCGCCGCCTTTGATGAGCAGGCCTTCGGACACGGCCCGGCGCACCACACGGCCGATATCGACGCCGGTGATGGAGCGGCCCGAGCCGGTGCCGATACCGCCAGGCTCAAGCGCAATGGCGAAAGCCGGCCGGCCGAATTTCTCCTTCAGCCGCGCCGCGACGAGACCGACGATGCCGGGATGCCAGCCTTCGGCGGCGGTCACGACAACTGCACCTCGCTCCTCGAGGCCAAGCGCAGCCATCGCCTCGGCCTCAGCTTGCGCCAGCGTGTCCAGCTCGATCGCTTGGCGTTCGCGGTTGAGACGATCGAGCTCGGCTGCGATTTTTGCCGCCTCGGTCGGATCGCTCTCGAGCAAAAGCCGCACGCCAAGATCGGCGCGACCGATGCGACCCCCGGCATTGATGCGCGGGCCGAGCAGAAACCCGAGATGCCACGCCTCGGGTGGGCCGTTGAGCCGCGCAACGTCCATCAGACTCACGTGTCCGGCGCGCTCGCGCCGCCGCAACGCCAACAGGCCTTTGGCGACGAAGGCGCGGTTCAATCCTATGAGCGGCACGACGTCGGCAACAGTGCCGAGCGCGACATCGTCGAGCAGCGTGAGGAGATCGGGCTCCGGGCGCTCAGTGGTCCAAAAGCCGCGCTGCCGCAACACGCGGTTCACCGCCACCACCGTCATGAACACGAGGCCGACGGCGGCGAGATGGCCAAGGCCAGAAAGATCGTCGCGCCGGTTCGGATTGACCACAGCGACGGCCGGCGGCAGCGCCTCGTCGGCCAGATGATGGTCGATCACAACGACGTCGACGCCAAGCGCGCGTGCTTCACTGAGCGGCTCGACGCTGGTCGTGCCGCAATCGACGGTCACCAGCAGCGTGGCGCCGCGCGCGGCAAGCGCGCGCACCGCCTCCACGTTCGGGCCATAGCCCTCGAAGAGCCGATCAGGAATGTGAATGAAGGGATCGAGGCCGCAAAATCGGAGAAAACGTGCGAGCAGTGCGGCTGAGGTAGCGCCGTCCACGTCGTAGTCGCCAAAGATGGCGATGCGCTCGTTGCGGGCGATGCCGTCAGCCAAACGCTCCGCCGCCTCCGCCATGCCGGCGAGCACGTGGGGGTCAGGCATCGTTTGCTTGATGGTCGGATCGAGGAACGCCTCCACGGCATCAAGCTCGACATTGCGGCCGGCGAGGATGCGCGCGAGCAACTCGGGCAGGTCGTGGCGCTGCGCGATCGCTAGGGCGCGAACGGCACCGCGCTCATCAAGCCGGTCACGCCAAGCCCGCCCGGTGGCCGAGCTTTCAACGCCGAGGAAAAGCCGGCGCGCAGTGCCGAATTCGCGTGATTCGAAACCCATGAGGGAAGCATAGCCCATTCGCGCTATATGGGCGCCCGCGCCACGAGCAGCATCCCCAAGCAAGGGACCATGCCCACTCCTGGTAACCGGCTATGACTTGCTAGACCCGCGCCGCTTTATCTCGATCCGATGAACCACGTGCGGCGCTGCAACATTAAGCAGGTAGACCCACAGTGCTCTTCCATGCACGAGCGGGCTTAGGGCCGCGCACAGCACGGACGAACCAAGCAGCAGGAGCAGCGAAACTTTGCGATCAAGCAAATGCCTGTCGTGCTCGACATCGGGCAGAAGCACCGCCAATCGATAGCCGATGGCAGAGAGCGTCGCCATGTTGAAGGTGTAAAGCCATATCGCCGCATCATAGTGGATAAATCGGCCGACCACAGAGGTCGAGAACGGTATGCACGTGGCTAGCAGCAGATACAGCATCCACCAGGCCGCGTAGCGCCGGTCAACGAACTCACCGCGCGCCCGCAGCTTGATATTCGCGAGCCAAGTGGAACCAAGGACGTAAAAGCTTAGGGCGTACGGAAGGAATTTCGGCCAGAGAGCCAACAGAGCGCGTACCAACGCGGCCTGGGTCGCAGGATCAAAATCTTCGGGCAACCGCACGTCGAGGACGAGGATCGTCATTGCGACGGCGAAGAGACCGTCGGTCAACGCCTCTATGCGCGCCTTGGGGTACATGCCGCGCGATACCCTTGGTTCACACGGTGGTCGCGCCAGACGACGCCCACTAGAACTTATCGATCTGCCGGTGTTCGGCGCGGATCCAGCGCACCGTGCCGGTGACGGAGCGCATCACCACGGTTTCGGTTTCGATCACGCCGTCGCCGAACTTCACGCCGGCCAGCATGTGGCCATCGGTGACGCCGGTTGCCGCAAACAAACAATCGCCGCGCACCATGTCCTCGATCTGGTATTTCTTGCGCGAATCCTTGATGCCCATGCGGACGATGCGCTCGCGCTTCTCGTCGGTATCGACCACCAGCCGGGTTTGCATCTGCCCGCCGATACAGCGTAGCGCCGCCGCCGCCAGCACGCCTTCCGGCGCGCCGCCAATACCGAGGTAGATGTCGATGCCGGTCTTGTCCGGTTGCGCCGTGTGAATGACGCCGGCGACGTCGCCGTCACTGATAAGACTGACGGCGGCGCCCGCCTTGCGCACCGCCGCGATCAGGTCGGCGTGACGCGGGCGATCGAGGATCATCGCGGTAATGTCTTCCGGCTTCACGCCCTTGGCCTTGGCGAGACGACGGATATTCTCGTCGCCCGGGACATCCAGATCGACCACGTTCTTGGGATATCCGGGCCCGACCGCGATCTTGTCCATGTAAATGTCGGGCGCGTGCAGGAGTGCACCTTCGTCCGCCATCGCCAGCGTGGCAATGGCCCCCGGCATATTCTTGGCGCAGAGCGTCGTGCCTTCCAGCGGATCGACGGCGATGTCGACTTTGGGGCCGGACTTGGTGCCAACCTTCTCGCCAATGAAGAGCATTGGGGCTTCGTCCATCTCGCCCTCGCCAATCACGACGGTCCCATCGATCGGCAGCTTGCCCAGTTCGCGCCGCATGGCGTCGACCGCGGCCTGGTCGGACTTCTTCTCCGCGCCGCGCCCGCGCAGCCGCGCCGCGGCAACCGCCGCGCGTTCGGTCACCCGCGCAATCTCGATGGAGAAAATACGCTCGATCATTGAAGTTTCCGGGACTGCGATCGATGCCATCGTGCCTTGCCTTTGCTCGCACCCCGTCCAAACCGCAGCGGCTTAGTTCTTCTCGATTCGGATCACTTGCGGACGCCCGGAGATTACACGGTCGCGGCGCACGGCGGCCAGCGCTCTGCGCACCGCGTCCTCGCTGGTCGCGTAGGTGATCATGATCACCGGAACCGACTCGCCCGTACGGCCGGAAGGCCGGACACCTTGTGCCGCGATCCCGTGGCGCTGCACGATCGATTCCAGCGATATGTTCTGTTGCGCCAGCCGTCGCGCAATCGTCGCAGCGGTGCCGGGACGGTCCCGGGCCAGAAGGCGAATGTAATAACCGCCCTCGTGATGCTGCATTGGCGCCTTGCGGATCGCGGTCATGCGCGCCGCTGGCCGCCCGAACGGCGCTACGCGCACCCCGCAGGCGATATCGGCAAGATCGGAGACGACGGCAGACGCCGTGGCCATGCCGCCGGCGCCCGGACCTACAAGCGTGATCGGATTAAGACCTTCGGCATCGATCGTCACGGCGTTGGTCACGCCCATGACTTGGGCGATCGCGGATTCCTTCGGCACCATGGTTGGATGCACGCGCTGTTCGATGCCGCCCTCGGTTTTGACCGCTACTCCCAGGAGCTTGATGCGATAGCCGAGGTCGGCCGCGGCATCGAGATCGGCAAGCGCGATCGACGAGATGCCTTCGACGTAGATGGCCTTGGGGTCGAGCTTGGTGCCGAAGGCAAGGCTTGCGAGAATGGAAAGCTTCTGCGCCGTGTCATAGCCCTCGACATCGAATGTTGGATCGGCTTCTGCGTAGCCAAGCCGCTGCGCGTCGCGCAGACACTCATCGAAGGCGAGCCGGTCCTGCTCCATGCGCGAGAGAATGTAATTACAGGTGCCGTTGAGGATGCCGTAGATGCGAGTGAAAGAGTCGCCGTTGAGCCCCTCGCGTAGCGTCTTGATGACGGGAATGCCGCCGCCGACCGAGGCCTCGAAATTCAGCGCAACCTTATTTCGTTCGGCAAGCGCAGCCAGTTTTTGACCGTGGCGCGCAAGCAGCGCCTTGTTGGCCGTAACCACCGCCTTGCCCGACGAGAGCGCGGTCTCCACCGCGCGCTTGGCCGGATCGCCAGCGCCGCCCATCAGCTCGACGAACACATCGATCGACGGATCGCTGGCGAGCGCTACAGGATCGGAGACCCAGCGAAGTCTCTTCAGATCGATATCACGTTTTTTGCTCCGCGAACGCGCACTGACCGCAACAACCTCGATAGGACGGCCGCAGCGCGCCAGGAGCTTGGCGCGACCGCGCTCGAGGAGATGCACGACAGAGGTGCCGACAGTCCCCAATCCGGCAAGACCGACTTTCAGCGGCTCGGCCATAAATCGTCGCCAGAGGGTGTGAAGCGAAACGCGCGGCTAACGCCGCGTCGCCAGGGGAACGACGTTGTGCAGCATTTCCGGCGCCGTATCAAGAAAGCGCCGGATATTGCGGGCCGCCTGCCGGATGCGCTGCTCGTTCTCAACCAGCGCAATGCGCACATGCCCCTCTCCGTATTCGCCGAAGCCGGCGCCCGGCGACACCGCAACGCCCGCCCTCTCAACAAGCAGCGTGGAGAATTCGACGCTGCCGAGCGGCCCGAACGGTTCCGGAATGGGCGCCCAGGCAAACATTGAGGCCGTAGGCGGCGGGACCTGCCAACCGGCCCGGCCGAAAGAGTCGACCAGCGCGTCGCGCCGCCGGCGGTAAATCGCGCGCATCTCATGAATACAGTCGTCGGGACCATTGAGCGCGGCTGTCGCGGCCACCTGCATAGGCGTGAAGGCGCCGTAATCGAGGTAGGATTTTACTCGTGCGAGCGCCGCGATGACGCGTTCGTTGCCGACCGCAAAACCGAGCCGCCAACCCGGCATCGAGTAGGTCTTCGACATCGACGTGAATTCGACGGTTACGTCCATCGCGCCCGGTACCTGCAGCACCGATGGCGGCGGCGGGCCGTCGAAATACACTTCGGCGTAGGCGAGGTCCGACAAAACGAGCAGAGAGTGCTTCTTCGCAAAGGCAACGAGGTCGCGATAGAACTCGAGGTCGGCCACACATGCTGTCGGGTTCGACGGATAGCAGACGACGACCGCAATCGGCTTCGGGATCGAATGCATGACGGCGCGTTCAAGCGCCGCAAAGAAGGTTTTGTTCGCCTCGACCGGCACTGCCCGAATGGTGCCGCCGGCCATCAGAAAGCCGAAGGCATGGATCGGATAGGTCGGATTGGGAACGACGATGACGTCGCCCGGCGCAGTGATTGCCTGGGCGACATTGGCGAAGCCCTCCTTCGAGCCCAGGGTGGTGACGATCTGGGTCTCGGGATTGAGCTTCACGCCGAACCGGCGCGCGTAGTAGGCAGCCTGGGCGCGGCGCAATCCTGGAATCCCTTTTGAGGCCGAATAGCGGTCGGTGCGCGGCTTGCCGATCGTCTCCTTCAGCTTCTCGACCACGTGCGCAGGCGTCGGCAGATCGGGATTGCCCATGCCGAGATCGATGATATCGGCGCCGGCGTTGCGCGCCGCGGCCTTTGCGCGGTTGACCTGCTCAAAAACGTAAGGCGGCAGCCTACGGATGCGGTAAAAATCTTCCATGGATGTCCCGACGTGTCGTTTAGACGATACCAATAGCCTTTAAACTTTTATCACGGCTTGGTCCCCGCGCCACCGGTTGTCGCGTCGGCGCAATTGGTAGCGGCCGGCGACCTGGCTCCGCTGGTTGCTACCGCCTCCGCGCAGAGGTGGTTACGTTCGGAAATGAGGTTGTCCATGGCCTGCTGGACCTCGGTGGGGCTGAGCGGAGCCGTATCCCGCGACGGGGGATCGGCAAGGACCGAGGGATACAACAGAGACGCGGACGGCGACGGGGATGATGACGAGCAGCCGGACGCCATCAGCGCCGGCGCCAGGCAAATAGCCAACACCGCGAGCACTCTCGCCGTTACGCAACTATGCCCTTTCATCTGGGCCTATCCCCGCTTGCGCCTAAAGGCACCCGGTCAGCCGACTCAAAAGACCGTAGGCGCCTCGCGCTCCCCTTATGCCGCTATAATGTTTACCAATCGAAAAACCTCAACCTCTTCGCAAAGAGCAGGCAAATAACCCGATAACCCGTTAATATGTCGAAACAAGGACCTTCGTGGAACTCTGCGCCAAGGGAACGCTACCGCGGGGCTGATCCCAATGTTATGCCGCCAATTTCAGCTTGCGCGGCAATCTCGCGAAGGCCATCTCTGCGGAAAGTGCCGGGGTGCGACGACCATACCCTCGGCCGGTGAGGAACGCTCGTGCAGGCTCCTTCGCAACAACCGATGAAGATCGGCCCTGTTGATGTGGAGTTATTTTCCCGCAATCTGGCGCGCATCATTGAGCAAGGCGGGCGAGCGCTCGCGGCGTACTTGAAGCCCCGCGAAGAGGGCCGCGACGACAGCGTCCTCGCCGAGGAAGTGGCCGAGGTCGTCAAGACGCTTGGCCACGTCGCCGAATACTGGCTGGCCGATCCGCAGCGCGCCGTCGAACTGCAAGGCCGCCTCGGCCAAGCCTATCTCGAGCTCTGGGCGGCGGCGGCAAAGCGCCTTGCCGGCGAGGAAACCCCGCCTGTCGCGGCCCCGGCGCCAAGCGACAAGCGCTTTGCCGACCCCGAGTGGTCCTCCAACCAGTTCTACGATTTCCTCAAGCAGGCGTATCTGCTCACCACCCGCTGGGCCAACCAGCTGGTGGCCGACGCCGTCGACCTCGACCCGCACACCAAGCAGAAGGCCGAATTTTACATGCGGCAGATCGGCAACGCGCTGTCGCCAACGAACTTTGTTCTGACCAATCCGGAATTAATGCGCGAAACCTTCAGCAGCAACGCCGAGAACCTGGTTCGCGGCATGCGCATGCTGGCTGAGGATCTCGAGGCCGGAGGCGGCAATCTGCGCATTCGCCAATCGGATTCCTCGATGTTCGAAGTCGGACGCAACCTGGCGACGACGCGCGGCAAGGTCATTTTCCAGAACGATCTCATGCAGCTCATCCAATATGAGCCGACGACGCTGACGGTGCTCAAACGCCCGCTGCTCATCGTGCCGCCGTGGATCAACAAATTCTATGTGCTCGATCTCACGCCGGAAAAATCGTTCATCAAGTGGTGCGTCGATCAAGGCCTTACGGTGTTCTGTATTTCGTGGGTCAACCCCGATGAGCACCTCGCCAAGAAAACGTTCGAAGACTACGTGCGCGAAGGCCCCATCGCTGCGCTCGGCGCCATCAAAGAGGCGACCGGCGAAGACAAAGTCCACTCGATCGGCTACTGCGTCGGCGGCACCATGCTGTCGGTCGCGCTCGCACTCATGGCGGCCAATCATGATGAGCGCATGATGTCGGCGACCCTGTTCGCCGCCCAGGTCGATTTCACCTACGCGGGCGATCTCAAGGTCTTCGTCGACGAAGAGCAGGTCGAAGCGATCGAGCATCGCATGGCCGAGCGCGGCTATCTGGAAGCCAAATCCATGGCGACGGTGTTCAATTTCTTGCGCTCCAATGACCTGATCTGGCCGTACGTCATCAACAATTATCTGAAGGGCAAGGCGCCGTTTCCGTTCGACCTTCTGTACTGGAATTCCGACGCGACGCGGCTGCCGGCCGCCAATCATTCGTTCTATCTGCGCAATTGTTATCTCGACAACAAGCTCTCCCAGGGAAAAGTGACCCTTGGCGGCACGCCGATCGATCTCAAATCAGTGAAGATACCGATCTACAATCTGGCGACGCGCGAGGACCACATCGCACCGGCGAAATCGGTGCTATTGGGCAGCAAATTCTTCGGCGGACCGGTGCGGTTCGTGCTGTCCGGCTCTGGCCACATCGCCGGAGTGGTCAACCCGCCGGGCAAGCACAAATATCAGTTCTGGACCGGACGGCGGCCGCGCAGCGCCGATCTCGACAAGTGGCTTGCCAAGGCCAAGGAGCACCCCGGTTCCTGGTGGCCGAATTGGCTTGCGTGGATCAAGCGCCAGGACAAGACCGAAGTGCCAGCACGCGCACCGGGCGGCGGCGTGCTCGCCCCCATCGAGGATGCGCCGGGAAGCTACGTGAGAGCGCGTGATTAGGGCCGCCGCGCACGACTTCGATGGCGCATCGCTCAGCAGTGATTGCGCTCATCTATAGTTTCTCGTGGGTCACACGAGGAGGATTTCAAAAATGAAAGCGCTCAGCGGCAAGCTATACGCCGACTTACGTTCCCGGATTCGGAAACATTGGCTCGAATGGCGACTCAATTTCCGGCAGCGGCATGCACTACTAGGCGGAGCTGCCCCGCTCCGCCTGCGACGCCTCAGGGAAATAGCGCCACATGCTCCAGCCCCATGGTCTCCGGGAAGCCGAGCATCACGTTCATGTTCTGCACCGCCTGACCCGACGCGCCCTTGGTGAGGTTGTCGAGGGCTGAGCCAATGATGGCGCGTCCGGCAATACGATCGGCGGCGACCCCGATGAAGGTCATGTTGGAGCCGCGCACGTGCCGAGTCTGTGGCAGCGTGCGGAACGGCAGCACGTGGACGAACGGCTCGTTCACGTAAGACTTTAAAAGCAACGCATGAAGGTCTTCGGGTGAGACTTTGAGTCCGCGCACGTAAATCGTGGAAAGGATGCCGCGATTCATGGGCACCAGATGAGGCGTGAAGGTAACAATCACCTCGCGGCCGGCGGCCTTGGAAAACTCCTGATCCAGCTCCGACATGTGGCGATGGTGGCCGACTCCGTAGGCGTGAAAGCCTTCGGAGACCTCGGCAAACAGCATGTCTTCGCGCGCCGCCCTGCCCGCTCCAGTCATGCCTGACTTGGCGTCGATGACGATCTCGTCGGGATCGATGGATTTGGCCTTGAGCAGCGGAATCAGCGCCAGCTCCGCACAGGTCGTGTAACAGCCCGGATTAGCAACGAGCCGCGCGGCTTTGATTTGCGGCCGATACACTTCGGTCAGCCCATACACCGCCTCCTTCTGCAGCTCCGGCGCCGCGTGCTCGTGGCCGTACCAGCGCGCGTATGCCGCAGGATCGGCAAGGCGGAAGTCGGCCGAAAGATCGACGACCTTCGTGGCCGGAGAGCGCTTGAGCAAATCGGCGATGACTTTCTGCGTAGTGCCGTGCGGCAGCGCGCAGAAGGCGAGATCGAGTCCGAGCGCCCTCCAATCGGCGCTTTCGATCGCGGTCAGCGTCGGCAGCGCGTACGGCGCGAATTGCGGAAACACTTCGGCCATCGGCTTGCCGGCGCGGCGATCGGCGGTGAGCAGCGCGATCTCCACGCGCGGATGGGTGATCAGCAGCCGAAGAAGTTCAGCGCCGGTGTAGCCGGAGGCGCCGAGGATTCCGATTTTCGCTTTCTGCTCTACGGGCATGATCGACCTTTAGGCTTGAGGAAGGCTCAGGCCGACTCCGCAGGCACAATATCAAGGCAAGCGTGCCGCGGAACCGGCGGCACGAGGATCGCTCGACGCTTAGGCGCGAGCGCGTGCCGCGGCGCGACGGCGGCGGCGCTTTGTAACGGCAACGGTCATAAACCAGGCGTTCATGGGCGGCGATATAAGGCCCATGCCAAGAGGCGTCAATCGAGGTGCCTAAGTGGCATAGTCGTCCCTAGATAGGGCTGATTCGTAGCCGAAGTGGCATGTGACTAGTGAAATCGCCACATCGGGTTAAGAACTCGGGGCAACGCGTGGGAAAAGCTGCCAAATCGCCGAAAACGCCGGACCTGTTCGAGGCCCCCGCCAAGGGCGCTCGTGGCAGTCCGCGCCGCACCAGCAGCGCCTCCGCCCGCAACACTGGCGACGCCGCCTACACCGCCAAGCACATCGAGGTTTTGGAGGGGCTTGAGCCGGTCCGCCGCCGGCCCGGCATGTATATCGGCGGCACCGACGAGAAGGCGCTGCACCACCTCTTCGCCGAAGTGATCGACAACGCCATGGACGAGGCGCTGGCCGGCCACGCCGACTGGATCGAAGTGGAGATGGAGGCCGACGGCTTCATTTCCGTCACCGACAACGGGCGCGGCATCCCGGTCGATCCGCATCCGAAGTTTCCAAAAAAATCCGCCCTCGAAGTGATCATGTGCACGCTGCATGCGGGCGGCAAATTTGACTCCAAGGTCTACGAGACCTCCGGCGGCCTGCACGGCGTCGGCGTGTCGGTGGCTAACGCGTTGTCGGAGCGCATGGAGGTTGAGGTCGCGCGCGGGCAAAAACTCTATCGGATGGTTTTTGAGCGCGGCAAGCCGAAGAGCAAACTCCAGGATGCCGGAAAAGCGCCGAACCGCCGCGGCACTAAAGTGCGTTTCCGGCCCGACCCCGACATCTTCGGCGCAAAGGCGCATTTCAAGCCCGAACGCGTTTTCAAGATGACGCGCTCGAAGGCCTATTTGTTTGGTGGCGTGGAAATCCGCTGGTTCTGCGCCAAGGAGCTGCTGCGCGGCACCGAGGACGTGCCGGAAAAGGCCACGTTCCATTTCGAAGAAGGGCTGAAGGACTACCTGAAAGAGACGCTGAAGGACGCTACCCTCGTCCATCCGGACGTTTTCACCGGCACTGCCGGAAAGACCGGCGCCCACGGCGCGGCGCAATGGGCCGTGGCCTGGACCGCCGATGCCGACGGTTTCCTGAACTCCTACTGCAATACGATTCCGACGCCCGACGGCGGTACCCATGAGTCCGGCTTGCGCACAGCGCTGCTGCGCGGCCTCAAAGACCACGCCGAACGCATCAACCAGGGCAAGCGGGCGACCGGCATCACTTCCGACGACGTGATGGTGGGCGCCGGCGCCATGCTCTCGGTGTTCATCCGCGAGCCGGAATTCCAGGGCCAGACCAAAGACCGCCTCGCCACCGCCGAAGCGCAGCGCATCGTCGAGCAGGCGATCAAGGACCCGTTCGACCATTGGCTC
>Ga0070731_10002122_pt1 | contig 19373 bp, 19 predicted proteins | sample Coa_R1_2_FD_66448 | JGI IMG/M metagenome (GOLD analysis project Ga0070731, IMG submission 66448) | Surface soil microbial communities from Centralia Pennsylvania, which are recovering from an underground coalmine fire - Coalmine... | ecosystem: Environmental > Terrestrial > Soil > Unclassified ... | reverse complement strand
ACTCCTATAATGATCATTGTTCGGCTCCTTTCTCCCGAGCCTGTTGGTTGGTCAGCACCACCAACTTTATTCGGGAACTGGAGCCGACATTGTCATGGAATCAATATCACTCAAGTGCTTTCGGCAGGGATTTTGAGCGAGAACGCCTCCTAAGAGAGAGGTTAAGGCGCAACCGCAGAGCGAGCGCGACGCAAAAAGGAGCCGCCCAAAGACCGGGCAGGATGTCTAGGCCGCGCTATCATCTAGCGACCCTACAGAGAGGGCTTGGAAAATTGCTGGTGTTCAGAATCTGAACCCCGGCGTTGTGCTTTGAGTTGAATGGTGTCACTATGCTGCCGCATCCAGCCTTGTTCGCATCCGCCGGAGAGTCGAACCATAGACCGAGATGATAAAGCTGTACGGCGCACTCGCGGGGTTGCAGCTGGCCTCTCCAAATTTAAACTAGCTTCGCAGCATTGCGCTCCAGCGGTCGTCGTTAGTAATGTCCGATAACAAGTATTATGTAAACTCCGTGAAGCAGCCCGCCCATCCGCTCCCGCCCGGTTACTGCCCTCACCTTGCCGCCCTCTTGTACTCTGAAGACAATGATCCCAAGACAATTGAAGTGACTTATGTCCTCCCCGGCACTCACCGCTGTTCCTCATCCTCGAACTAACTGGATCGTCACCGGCCTTGAAGGCGGGCTGGCGTTGTTCGCGCTAGGCGTGGGGGTGCTCTATCTCAATCCGTTCTGGCAGCTCAACGAGTCCGGATTTCTCGATCCGCGCGTGTATTGGTGGAACCGCATTGCCGAAGGCGCGGCCGCACTCGGCCTCATCTTGCTGGCATTGGCGCTCGTGGGGTGTGTTGCCGCGCTCATCGCCCGATGCTTTCGCAGCCGGCCGGTATGGCCGTACATTCTGGCGGCTGTGCTGGTCGGTGGACTTGTCACCTGGATCGGCCTCTCTGGATTTACCCGAGAGTTTCAGGCCAACTTTGAATGGAATGCCGCCGATGGCTTCAACGAATTTCACCTGGAAGGATCGCAAGCCAATACGGCGCCGCCTACGGGCGCTGTCAATACCGCCTGGACGTGGCTGGTCGGCCTGCAAGTTGAGCCAGAGTTGCGCGGCTACTTCCACATGATCGATTGGCAGCGGGCCAACGGGCACATCGGCGTCTCGGTCGCAAGGGTCATTCCAATTGCCTGGCCGATTGAGTTGGGCAATCAGGGCGAGATCCTCGAAGATCCCGATGAAACTCCCCTGATGCAGGCTGCCGATAGGGGCGATATGAAAGCTGTGCAGCAAATTTTGGCCACGAAGCCCGACCTGAATGCCCGCGACCAGGGCGGCCAGACAGCGCTGATTCACGCTTGCCAGAATCCACATGCGACTCCAGAAATGGTGAGGGCCTTACTCGTGGCCGGCGCGGACGTGAACTATCGCGGCCGAAATGATTACTCTGCTCTCGCGTGGGCGATGGCTCGCGGCAACCACGCCGTGGTGCAAGTGCTGCGCAAAGCCGGCGCCAAGCCCTAAACTACGAGTTCGCAATCAACTCCACAGCACTCGGGCCTGGAATCCCCACAGGAAGAAGACCAAGGACGCCGCCGTCGAGAGTGGCGAGTTTTCCCTTCTTGCTCATGGCCAGTCCAACAAGATAAGCGTCGGTCACCTGTTGATGCCCGACGAGGCGTGGTGCAAGCCGACTCACGGCATCCGCCACCGTGAGATCGTCCGTCCAAAACTGGTGCTTGGGATGTTTCAGATTGAAAGCCAAGAGTCGCAATGCTTCCTGAGGTGAAGCGGCATGCGTTGAAAATGAAGGATTGGACACGATGCGCACAAATGCCGCTTGGGTGAAGGGACATGTCGCCCATCCGCGGGCGCCGTGTCGAGCGAACCAGGCTTGGACCCTATCATGGTCCGAGTGACCTCGCCAACCAAGGGCGATCAGCACATTCACATCGAGCAGGAAGGTCATTCCTCAGATTCCAGTTCCCTGATGCGTTCTGCAGTGATTGGGGGTGATTCGGGGGGGACATCGAACACCATCAAGCCGTTCTCGATACGTGTGGGTGTAGGGGCTCTCAGTCCTTTTCGCACAAGCTCCGAGACGGCCTTGCCCAATCCTAGAGATCGGCTTTTGGCATAGTTGTTGGCTAATGCGAATACGTCATCATCCAGGCTGAGAGTAGTTCGCATACTGCATATGATGACACTATTCCTATATGATGTCAAGATAGGTATTATGACATCACTTTACGACATATGATGCTGCTTCTTCTATTGTGATGTAAGCAGGTCGCTAAGGTCTCGACGGAATTCAGCCAGTTGGTCTAATCGTTCCGGGGTAGCTTCGACCATCTCCTGCTTGGCCTGAAATACCTTGCGGCCACTGACCTCAGTCAGAACGCCAATCGCTTCCCCGATTGCCCAACCTGGCGTGCCCAGCATCTGCAGACCGTCCGGTCCGGGAATGAGGATCGCGATACATTGATCGCGCACAACTCCCACGCACTTGGGAAAACGATCAAAGGTTTTTAATTCAAATCCGGCGAGATAGATTTTCTGCAACTGCCGGGCAGGATCCATGGGGAATGCAGAAGTAATAAGCAAGAAGTCAGAAGTACTTCTGCATTCTTACTTTCTAATATCTGACTTTTCTCACATCTTGTATCGTCCGAGATCCTCATCGTTGAGATTCTCGAGCCACTTGCGAAGTTCTTCCTGGCTAAGGCGGTCGGAAGCGCTGGCAGCTTGCTTGGAATTTTTGAGCACTTCATCGTCAACGAAGATCGGGCAATCCACGCGCAGCGCGAGCGCCAGAGCATCGGACGGCCGCGAGTCTACGCTGATGATGTGTCCTTCGCGCTCCAGCCAGATCACCGCGTAGAACGTATCTTCTTTCAGCTCGGTGACGACAACCTTGTGCACCTGAGTGTCGAGCCCGGTCAGGACATTCTTGATCAGATCATGAGTCATGGGCCGGGGCGTGCTGACTTTCTCGATCTCAAGAGCGATCGCATTCGCTTCGTAAATTCCCACCCAGATGGGCAGAACCGTGTCACTGCCCGAATCTTTTAAAATCACGATCGGCATATTTGTGACCGGATCCATCATCAGACCGCGGATTTTCATTTCGACTTCCATCGTGGTCTCCAGAGAGTTTCTTATACCACTAATTCGCCGACCAGGCTGTTAGGGAAGGACGCGGTGATTAGTATGTTCGCGTACTCGCCAGGGGCAAGTTCCCTACTCGCGGCAAAATTCATGACTCTGTTTTGAGAGGTGCGGCCAATCCACTGTTGGCGCGCCTCGTTCTTACCTTCCACCATCACCTCGACAACGCTGCCGTGATATTTCTGGTTGCGCTTGCGCTGGATTTCCCTCTGCTTTTCATTCAAGACTGCCAGACGACGGGCCTTCTCCGACTCGGGGATCGCATCCTCGAGCTTCAGAGCTGGAGTGTTCGGGCGCGGGGAATACTTGAAACCAAAAATTCCATCAAATGCGACTGCATCCAGAAGAGACAAAGTTTCCTCGAATTCAGCATCGGTTTCACCCGGGAATCCGACAATGATGTCCGTTGTGATGCTGATTTCGCGCTGTGCGGATTTCATCCAGGAGATGCGTTCCAAGTATTGCTCGCGCGTATACAACCGCTGCATGGCGTCGAGCACACGAGTTGATCCGCTCTGCACGGGAAGATGGATGTGGTCGCAGAGCGTGGGAACAGAAGCAATGGCATCCACGATATCTCGGCCGAAGTCTCTGGGATGGGAAGTGGTAAAGCGCACACGCTTGATTCCCGGAACCACTGCGACCGCTGCTAACAACTGTGCAAAAGTCTTATTTTCAGCAGGATCCTCATAAGAGTTAACATTTTGCCCGAGCAGTTGAATTTCCGTGTAGCCGAGGTCCGCCATCTGCCGTGCTTCTGCCAAGACCGATTCTGAAGTACGGCTGCGCTCTTTGCCGCGAGTGAAGGGCACCACACAGTAAGCGCAAAATTTGTCGCAGCCCTCGATGATGGTGATGTAACCGCGATGGGGATTGGTACGGGCGGTGAACTCGGTTTCGAAGCACTCGTCAGTTTCGCGGTCGTCAAGGCCTGTGGCTCTCTTCCCTGCTTCGATCTGCACCAGCATTTCTGGCAGGTTGCGATAGGAAGCCGAGCCGCAAACCATGGAGACATGGGGAGCGCGCTCGAAAATTTTTTCGCCTTCCTGTTGTGCCACGCAGCCCAGGACGCCGAATTTTTTTCCTTTGGCCTGGAGCTTCTTGTAATCGGCGAGGCGATGGAAAACTTTCTGCTCGGCTTTGTCGCGAATCGAGCAGGTGTTATAGAGGATCAGGCTGGCCTCTTCGACACTTGAAACCTGACGGTATCCCTCGGAAACGAGCGTCCCGATGACCTTTTCCGAGTCGTGGACGTTCATCTGGCAGCCGAAAGTTTCGAGGTAGAAGGTTTTGTGCTGATCTGCGGCCATCCTCGGTCAAGTATAGCGCAGGAGGGGAAGGCACTGACCGCGGGATTGGTGTGCGTCACCCAGGTTAGCTCGCAGGAAGCGCTTGCTGGATCAGGGACGCCGGCAAGGACGACCTGACGGATGCTCGATCGATACTGTTACCAACGATACTGTTCCGAATCGCCCGCTCCCACCAAAATTGGATAAACCCACGAACGGGCGTGTGCGAAATGAAAAGATTGCCAAAATCAGTTCTGCTATTTCTCTTCACTGGCATCGTTTTCCTGGTGCAGCATGTCCCCTATATCGGCATTTTTTTGATGATCCTCGGCGCCCCGCTTTGGTCGGTCGTCACCATCAATCTTGGCTTTCTTCTGATGGTCAAAGAGGTCTGGGACCGGAGTCTGCCACGCGCTGTGGTGATTCTGCCATTGTTGTACTTTTCCGTTTATGCCGGCGTCACGATCGCTGGCCACCGGCAATTATCGCGGCTGCGCCTGGACATCACTCGGAACAACCAGGTGGTGCATGTCGCTTTTGATCCGAAGCAGAACGATCTTGTGGTTGAAGACAAGGTAGATTCGTCGTCGTTGCTCGGGGGTGTCCCAGAAAACCTGCTAGCCAGCTACGATATCCCGGTCGTGTATAGAACGAATGGGAACCTCCGAATCGCGTCGCATGTGTCGTACCGGATTGTGACGAAAAAAGTGTGCGACGCGATCGGACGTGGTGATCCGAATGTGGTCACTCTGGCCTTTCAGGAAAACGGCGCCTTTAACGTTAATCTTTGCCTCCTGCGACAACCCGAGGATCCGACGAAACCGGTTGTGACCGTTGCGGCGGGAGAGACTGTAGAAACTCAAGATTGGGTGCTGCCCACCGAGGTTTCGAGCATCGCAGTGACCGACGCGAGGAACCAGATATTCACACTCAAGGGCGGCACTGCGGCGCCATTCACCTGGTTGCCGGCTCCGGTGATCGGCTGCGCGCTCATCTCCTCGATTCCCGAGTGGCGTTGCTTCGCTGAATTTCAACGCGATGCCCATACGCCTCTCGCGGGCCAGAATAGTCGAGACATCGACCATAACCCCAATACCACGGCGGTTGCCGCCGCGTTGGGACTGGTCTCGATGCCCGCATCGAGCCGCGTCAACGGGACCACGAGTGATTCCACGGTTGCGCAAAGTCTGAAGGCCTATCAAGAAAAGGAACGCGACAACGAACTCAAACGCTTCCACGATTTAGTAACCGATTTAGCGCTGCCCGATTGGCAATTTCCATATTTATTGCAGCATCCGGAATTGACTGCGGCCGAGGCGCCCGACATGGTCCATGCGATTCAGAGGGCGGAAGAAACTACAACGGTGACACGGCGTGGACGCGTGCACACCGCTCTCAAATACAAGAACAACAATATACGGTTGGTATTGTCGGAAATGATCGTACGCTTGCCAGAGGACGCGTATGCACCCCTGGTTCCTGAGTTGGTGGAGGTTATGCGCGCGGACGCCGCCAATACGGCGTCGGGGGTGGGCTGGTCCCTGCAGTCAGAGGCCCCCGGCTTTGTGTTAAGACTTGGGGATGCGGATCTCGCAGAGATGGCAAACGTGTTTGCGACGACTTTACAAGCAGAACATGCGCCCCGCGCTGCGCAGACCACGGCGGTGCTCGGATTATGCCGAGCCGGCGCTGAGTATGCATCAAAGGCGAAAGAGGACCTACTGCGGCTGTTTGCGTCCACGAGTCGCTACAACGGTGGATCGATGTATTTGCACTCAGCACTTTATGTGACGTTGCTCCGCGCGGGAATGAAGGATGCGGTGGTAAATGATTCAACTGACGGTAGGAGAGATCGTGTCTTTCAGTGGTATCAAGAACAATTTGCGAGCGTGACTCCAGCTTCTCCAAAGGAAGTATGCGCCGCGGTCCGCTGAGAGTGCGCTGCTCGCCTGATTAGCAACCATTTCCGTTAAAAGCGGGTCGACTGAATTCCTTCCGATGCCGCGTGTGGGACATCGAGTCTGTGATCGACTCGCTTGCTTGAACCCGCCAAATGCCTTGCCGGATGGGCAACCTGCTCACAATTCTGCAGCATCGAGAAGGTGAGCACTTCGGAGGCAATATGCGATATCTCCCAATCCTTTTCACTTTGCTTGTGCTGGTGGGATGCGGAAGTCCGGTGGGCAACAAGGGCGCAGATCCCAGACCGGTGAGTGTATTTGTGCTGCAACCCTCGATCACACAACTTTCTCCCGCGACTACACCAGTGAATAGCGTTCCCTTTCTGTTGACCGTGAATGGCGCAAATTTCGGAACCGCAGCCACTGTGTTCTGGAATGGGAGCGCACTGCACACCGTGTTTCTGACTTCGAATCAACTGGTGGCAACCATCACCCCGCAAAATCTCTTGTTCATGGGACCGGTACAGATTTATGTGCTCAGTGGTGGGCTGACGTCCAATACGATCGATTTCAATGTGACGCCGCAGTAGCGCGGGCGATGGTGTTCGCTACGAAGGAACTCAACAGCAGGTTTCTCGACTACATGCTGCGATCCGGAACGGATCGTAGCACTTCGCTCGGAATGACAAATTGGAGGGGCGTTCTTTTTGCCAGCCTACCGCTGAAGCGCCTGCGCATCGCGAGCCTTGTAGGCATAGAGAATTGCCAACAATGGCGGGGCCAACAACACACCCCAGAATGGGATTACGATTCCCAGCACGAGGGGGGCGAGAATCGACACCCAGATCGGCACCTTGGCGGTGCGTTTCATGATGAACGGCTGCAGAACAAATCCGTCAAGAGCAACGATGATGCCGTACAGCATTAGAACGTAGAGCGGGTGTTCCCAATCCGCCCAGAAGATTGCTGCAGATAACACCGGGCCAATCATGCCCAGGACCGGTCCAAGGTGCGGAATGAATTGCAAGAACATCGCGAGGACAGCCCAGAGCGGCGCAAATGGAACTTTGAAAATATACAGACCGATTAACCATAACAACCCGACGATGATGGAATCGGTAACTTGAGCGATCAGCCAGTTTTTTAGGGCGCTGCCGGTAATCCGCAGGTGCTGGCTCAGATCCATACAGTTTTGTAGATGCCCGGATTGTGTGAGATGCTTCCCATTTCGCAGCTCTCTCGACTATGTTTTTGATCCCCAGGTATAGCTCGCGCAAACGCCCGCGGAACCCTTCGGCTTCGCTCAGGGCAGGCTCTGGGCTACCGGGCAAAAGCGGGTCCCTCCACTCCGCTTCGCTCCGGTCGGGACGACAGACGATATGGTGGAAAGATGATTTTGATCCCAGGTTAGCTCGCAAAACCAGCTCACTAACCTGGCACCACGGAATCAAATGAGTGGCGGAAGTGTCGAATTTCTGCATGATAGACTCGCAATAGGCGAGGCAAAGCGCATGAAATTTGGCGTAATCATTTTCCCGGGGTCCAATTGCGATCACGATGCTTATTGGACCATCCAGAATGTGGCCAAGCAGCCGGTGACATTCTTATGGCACGAGTCGCATGATCTACAGAACTGCGATGCCATTATTGTTCCGGGCGGATTTGCTTTCGGAGATTATTTGCGGACCGGCGCCATTGCCAGGTTCTCGCCAGTTATGGAATCGGTGACCAAATTCGCCAATGATGGCGGGCTTGTGCTTGGCATCTGCAACGGATTTCAGATTCTTTGCGAGTCGGGATTGTTGCCGGGCGCGCTGATGCGGAATGTTGGATTAAAATATGTCTGCAAGCCCGTGCATGTGCGCGTAGAAAGTACCGACACGCCTTTTACGAATGCTTGCCGCAAAGGCGAAGTGCTGACTATTCCGATCGGGCACATGGAGGGAAATTACTTCTGCGATGAAGGCACGTTAGCTGAATTGCAACGCGAAAATCGAATTGTTTTTCGATATGCAGAAGCGGATGGGCGGGTCACGCCTGAGGCCAATCCCAACGGCTCACTGGATAACATCGCTGGAATCTGTAGCCCGGGACGCAATGTGCTGGGCATGATGCCGCATCCGGAGCGCGCGGCCGAACCGGAACTCGGCGGCACGGATGGGGTCAAGATTTTCGAATCGCTGGTCGGGGCGATGGCCGAGAAATAACTTACAGCTCGGCCTGAACACCACCATTCGAACGCCGCCCCAAAGCGAACCGACCTGCTATAGTAAAGCTCACCCGAATTGTTGAGACGTCCAGCTGTACATTGCGTGATGGGTCAGTTTGACAAGGAAGCGAGCCGAACATGCGAGTATGCGTCGCGAGGTCCCTCGTTGCACTCGGGATTTCGGCGCGCGGCTCGGACGCCGCGCAAGCGCCTCAACTTGCTCGGGATGACAACTTAAACTGAGATAAAACTGGAGTTCGCGTTTTCGACGAATGATTAGCAGATTTGTATCCACAACACGGCGGGTAGTCGCGCTTCTATTTTTCACGCTGCTAATCTCGGTTCCCCGTCTTCACGCGCAGCAGGCCTCGCGCTTCGATGCATTCGGGGGATTCTCTTACCTGCGTTTCAACGCCCTCACGATCGGGTATCCGAACGACACCAACATGTATGGCTGGAATGTCGACGGAACCGGCTACATCAAATGGGGAGTCGGGGCCACAGTGGATGCCAGCGGCAATTATGGCTCCCAGTTGAGCAGCTATCACTTCATGGTGGGGCCGCAGTACAGGTGGCGGCGGCCCACCTCGAACATTTTCATTCACGGGTTATTCGGCAAAGCACAGAACAATGCGAGCATTCCGCAACCGACCAGGAGCGGATTTGAAAGCGTCGGACGTTCTTTTGGCGGAGGCTTCGGATATGACCGGGAATGGAAAGATCGCATCAGTATTCGGGTGTTTCAGGTAGATATTTTTCACAGCACGACGTTCGGAAAAGGCCAGAATGATGCCCGGGTTTCCGCCGGATTGGTTTATCACTTTGGCCACATTGGCCATCGCCGCAAGCTATGAACTGGAAAGCAAATCATCACACGAGTATCGGCAAGACACGAGAGTTGATATTCGGGAAAGCGGTTTCGCTGCTTATTCCGCTGTTGCTTTTGGGCTTGACTGCCTGTGCACCGGGTACCCATCTGGCCTATGTAAGCCTGCCGACGGTGAATGGCGTAGTCGCATATCGCGTTCGTAATGTGAGCAGCGGATTAACCGAAATTGTCGGGTCACCGTATCTGACCGGGAATTCGCCCGGCCCCGTACTGGTAAGTCCATCGGCAAAATATGTCTATGTAGGCAATCGCGTCGACAACACGATTTCCCAGTTCAAAATCAGCGGGGAAAACGGATCTTTGTCGGAGGTATTTCCGCGAATCGCAACCGGCTTCGATCCTGCGGCGATGGTCATGAATTCCACTGGCAGTATGTTGTTTGTGGTGAACGAAATCAGCAGCAGTATTTCGGTTTACTCGGTTAACTCGAGCAGCGGGGCGTTAAGTCCCGTAAGCGGCACCCCGGTTTCAACTACGCCCAACCCGGTCACGTTGGCCGTCACTCCGTCGGGCAACTTCTTGTACGTAGTGAATGCGAATTTGTCGGCGGTTTTTGGCTATTCTGTTAGCTCGTCAGGAAGTCTGCAAGCGGTGCCTGGATCACCGTTCCCGGCCGACCTCGGAGCATTTGCGCTGACCATTGATCCCAATGGAAAGTTTGTTTACGTGGCGAATACCACGGCGAATACGGTTTCGATTTTGTCCATCGCCGCAAACGGAGCATTGACTGCGGTAGCGGGATCACCGTTTGCCACCGGCACTACTCCGGTGGGCGTGGCGGTGTCAAAGGGCGGGCAGTATTTGTACATAGCCAACGAAGGATCAAACAACATTACTGAATTCTCGATCGATCCGAATACCGGATTTGCCACCAGCATTACGGGGTCGCCCATTAGCGCTGGCACCGCGCCCCTATTCCTGCTATCCGATCCTGACGGAAACTATCTGTATGCGATAAGCCAAAGCTCGAAGACGATAACCTCCTACATCATTCCGCCCACCACCGGAGAACTGGCCAGCACAGGGCAATCTACAACGACAATCAATACGGTGGCTGGCATGGCTGTGAGTCAGTAACCGGGAGTAGACTTCCCTTCCCGTTGAAGGTCTCGATCAGCTTGATTCGCTTCGGCATTGTCGGTTTCGGGTTGCACGCGGTTAAGCGGTTGATGCCCGGCTTTGCTTTGGCAAAGAATTCGCGGGTAGTGGGCCTTTCGAGGCGTAACGCAGAAGAAGCGCGGCAGTCCGCGGGCCAATTTCAAATTCCTTTAGCATTCTCCTCGGCTGAGGAGCTGTGTCGGTCTTCCGATGTGGATGCGGTATTTGTAGCCACTCCAAATGCTTGCCACTTGCGCGACGTTCTGATCGCCATCGAAAACCGGAAGCCAGTGCTTTGCGAGAAGCCGATGGCGATCAACGCAGATGAGTGTCGTCAGATGATTGAGGCCGCACGGCGGGAAAAGGTGCTGCTCGGCGTGGCGCAGGTGTTTCGCTTCGAAGAGAGCACACGGCGGCTCCGCGAACGGATCGGGAGCGGGCAAATCGGAAAAGTCATTTTCGCGCGAGCCGAATTTTCCTTTCCGGGAGGAAGCGGCCATCCCAGAAAATGGCTGAAGGATTTGGCGGTTGCGGGTGGAGGGCCCATCGCAGACGTCGGCGTACATTGCGTGGATACGCTGAGGTTCGTTCTGCAGGACGAAGTTATCCGGGTGTCGGCGCGCGGATGGTCCGACAAAATTTCTGGAGATGTGGAATCTGCGGCTGCATTGATTCTCGAGTTTTCCCGCGGAACTCTGGGGATGGTTGCGGTCTCATTTCGCGCTGAGTATCGCACGCCGTTGGAGTTTGTCGGCGAAACCTGGGTGCTTCGGGCTGACAACGGACTGAATGTTGAGAGACCGGTCAACATTGAACTGCGGCGCGGATGGGATGTGGTGGAAACTGAGACCGTCGCGAACCACGATGCGTATGCGCGGCAGGTAGATGCGTTTGCCGCCGCGGTCGAAGGGAAACAGCAGTTCCCTGCCCTGGGTGAGGAAGGCTGGAAAAATCAGGAGATTCTGGATGCGGCGTACCGAAGCATGAAAAGCGGGAAGGCAGAGGATGTGCGCGGCGTGCCTGAGTCGTAAGCGACCCACGAGTTTTCGGCCCGGGAAAATGACTCCAACTTACGGCTTTGCTTCGCGGGGAATCGCCTTTAGAATCCGGCTAGACAAGAGCAAAGGGGATTTCATTGGCATTTCTGACGTTGTTAATTGTCGTGGTTTGCGTCCTGAATGTGGTGCTGCTGATTGTGGTGGTTGGTTTCCAAAACAGACTCAGGAAATCGTTAAACGACGATGGAATCGGCCGGCTCGCAGCCAGCGCAGAGGGCTTGCAGAGAACATTATCCAATCAGTTCAGCTCGGCGACGGCTGATATGGCGCAGCGCCTGGAGCAGACAAAGGGCGACCTGCGGCAACAGGTGGCGGACCGATTGCTGGCTGGATTTACCGATATGCGCACGGCGGTTGAGTGTCAACTCCAGGCGGGAAGAAACGAACAAGCCGACAGGCTGACGGAAGCGCGGACAGAGCTCACGGCTTCGCTGGCGCTGACGACCTCCCAACTAAAATCCGAATTTGATGGGTTGAACCGGAAGACCGTTGAAAGTCTTGAGTCGATTCGCGACCGGGTGGACGCCAAGCTGCTCGCGATTACAGATCAGGTTCAGCAAAAACTGGATCAGAACATCAAAGAGGGATTTGCGCAATTTGAAAAAGTTCAGCAGCATTTGAAAGCGGCGGAAGAGCAGTTGCGAGAAGTTGGGGCGCTGGGGCACTCGATCAACGATCTGAATAATCTGCTCAAGCTGCCGCACCTGCGCGGGCAATTCGGCGAGGCCAGCCTGGAGCGGCTGCTGGCGGATTTCCTTCCGGCCCACATGTTTGAGATGCAGGCTTCGTTGCCCGAGGGTGGCGGCCGACCGGACGCAATCATTCATTTTCCCGATCGCCGCTTGCCGATCGACGCGAAATTTCCGCGAGAGCAGGTTCTGGCGCTGTTCGAGAGCACGGATGAGAACGAGGTGGAAGAAGCGCGTACGGAATTTGTGCGCGTGATGAAGACCGAAGCCAAGCGCATCAAGTGTTATATCCAGCCGGAGCACGGGACGACCGATATCGCGCTGATGTATCTGCCGAGTGAGACGCTTTACATGGAAGCCATCCGCAATCGCGAACTGGCTGACTGGCTCAACCAACAGCATGTGTTTCCGGTCTCGCCGAACACTTTATTGATGACGCTGAAAACCATCGCGCTGGTGCACAAGTGGTATGAGATGGCGGGGAGATTTGAAAAGAGCCGGATGGAGTTAGCAAAAGCGCAAAAATCTTTCGACTACTTTCAAGGTCAATTTGAGAACGTCGGCAAGAGCCTGAGCAAAGCGCAAGAGGCTTTCGACAAAGCTTCTACGCATTTAAAGACTTATCGCGGGCGCGTGTCGGTGCTCAGCGGTCAAGAGCAGCTGGATCTGGATTCAGCAGCTAGCGCAGCGGAGCCGCTGCCGCTTACGGATAAAGCCAGCGCGTAGGATGCGCAGGTTTGACTGGCGGACAAGAATGTCCACCGTACACGCTCAGTAGAATCAACTCATGGCTATTCCATCTGAGATTCACGGCCAAAAATACCTCTCTCTGACGACTTTCCGGAAGAGTGGCGTGGCTGTGGCCACGCCGGTCTGGTTCGGTGAGGACAGCGACAGAATTTACATAATGACACGCAGTGACTCGGGCAAATACAAGCGGATCAAAAACAATTCGCGAGTGCAGATTGCGCCGTGCACGATCCGCGGGAAGGTTACGGGTCCGCAGTTTGAAGGCGCAGCACGTATTTTGCCGGTGGAGGACTGGCCGCCCGCCCGGAAGGCGGTCAATCAAAAATATTGGCTGGCGCGGATTCCTTTTTTTTGGAGTAAGAAGAACGTGTACGTGGAGATTTCACTGTAGTTTTGTGCCTCATCGGCGCGGCTGAAGCCGCGCCCTTTCAAAACAAACAGCAGGTCCCTCGACTGCGAAGATCGTTCGCGAACGAACGATCTTCTTCGCTCGGGATGACAAGCTATAGTTTCTTGCTGCGAACTATTTCCTCGTCCACTGGTCGACCCAGTCGTTTACGGTCTTGTACCAGAGCTGGCTATTCTGCGGCTTGAGCACCCAGTGGCCTTCATCGGGGAAATAGAGCATTTTCGAAGGCACGCCGAGCCGCTGCAAGGTTGTGAAGAGCTGAAAGCCTTCGGAGACATCCAGCCGATAATCAAGCTGGCCGTGAACGACGAGCGTGGGCGTCTTGAAATTTGTCACACTCAGGTGCGGCGACCATTTGTCATACATTGCGCGATTAGTGTAGGGCGTGCCTTGGAATTCCCATTCGTTGAACCAGAGTTCTTCAGTCGTACCCCAAGCTGATGTTGTGTTGAACGTGCCGTCATGCGAGACGATGCACTTGAAGCGATTGGTGTGGCCGAGAATCCAGTTGGCCATGTATCCGCCGTAGCTCGCTCCCAGCGCGCATTCGCGGTCTTTGTCGATGAATGGATGATGCTGCTCGGCGTAGTCGAGACCCTTCATCAGATCTTCGAATGGAGCTCCGCCCCAGTCGCCGTTGATGGCGTCGATGAATTTCTGTCCATAGCCGGTCGAGCCGTGGAAGTTGATCATGATGACGACGTATCCGTCGGCGGCGAACAGCTCGGGATTCCAGCGGTAGCTCCAGTCGTCTCCCCAGGCGCCTTCCGGGCCACCGTGAATGAGGAATTTCACGGGATATTTTTTGTTGGGATCGAAGTTGGGCGGCTTGACCAGGAAGCCCTCGACTTTGTCGCCGTTAGCACCGGTGAACCAGAAAGGTTCGAGGGGGGACATGGAAATTTGCGAGAGAACAGGTTCGTTGAGGTGCGTCAGTTGGTGTGGCACTAGTTGGGAAGTCCCGATTCTGGTGGCAAATATTTCAACGGGTCCCTCCACGGTCATGCGCGTAAACAGCAGGACGTCATCGTGGGTTAACGCAAGATCGTCGTCGTATCCGCCAGTTGCGTTGATTTCGTCAGAATTTAAATTTGGATTTTCGACGTCTACATAAGCCTGGCGGTTATACGGCCGATCAATCGAGAACCGGTCGATGGGCGCTTGTCCTTGGTGCTCGCGGACGAAATAAACTTGCCGGGAATCCGACGACCAGACGAACGTACCAACCCAAGCATCGAGATTTTCCGTCAGATTCCTCTTCTCTCCCGTCTTCCGGTCATACAGCATCAGCCGGAAGCGGTCGCTCTCGTCGCCGGGACGCTGCTGGGCGCGGTAGGCGATGTATTTGCCATCGGGTGAATAAAGCGGAGTAGAATCGCTGGCCTTGTTTTCGGAAGTGATGTTCCTGGTCTTGGCAATTACTTGCGCAGGCGAGTCGCCCGCAGGCACATTGACTGAAACAGTGAACAGATCATTGTTTGTTGAAATTGCCGGCTCTGGATCATGGTTTGAGGTGTAGCAGATTTCCTGGCCATCGGGCGAGAAAGCGTAGTCGTCCTGGCCGCCGAGCGAGAACACGGGAGCGTCGTAGTCGCCAGGTGTGAGATCGCGGGCGAGGGCGCCCGCGCCACCATCGACGGGGACGACAAAAAGGTGGGTGCGCTTCCCTTCCCGGTACGCGTTCCAATGGCGGTAAAGCAGATGATCGAAAATCAGCGCCTTGACTTTGGATTTTTCGTGGTCTTCATGGCTTTTGGCGTTGCAAGATGCTTCGGCTTCGGGAGCGCCGTCGCACTCGGGATAGACATCGGACTTGAACAGGATGTTCCTGCCGTCTGGCGACCACAGCTCGCCATCAGCTTCGGTGGCGATAGAAGTTAATTTGTGCACAGCCGTGACATTTCCCGCTTCGTTATCGAAATCGGCCATCCAGATTTGAGATCTGCCTTCTTTGGACGAGACAAACGCGAACCGCTTGCCATCCGGCGCCCAGCGGGGGCGATCGGAATCCTGATCGGAGACGATTTCTCGTTCTTCACCTATCCTCCCCAAAACCGGGGAACGGTGGGGCACCCCAGAGTGAGTTTGGTTTTCTGCGAGCGGGACGATCCATATATGAGGCGTCTTCTTGTTGGCGGAAAGCTCGACATCGACAACGCTGAAGGCAACCCATTTTCCGTCGGGAGAGACGATGGGCTCGCCGACTCGCTTCAAGGCCATCATGTCTTCGAAGGTGAAGGGGTGTTTGGTCTGGGCGGAAGCAGAGGCGAGAAGCGAGAGAAGAATAAGCAGTAAAGAATTATGACGCATGATGTGACTCCAGAAGAACGGGAAAGTGTAAATCATCAGCTGGAATTGATCTGTGATGCTCAGTCTGTTCAACGTGCGAATTCCTGGAAACAGCCCGCATCGATTGGTGAAATGGTAGCGATCCTTCGACTACGTAGCAGGATTCGCCGCGAATCCTGCTACTTCGCTCAGGATGACAGATCCGGGGACGGAGGCGTTGCCGGTGTGCTAGCATTCTGGCTTCTTCATGGCGTCGAACCCGCAGTCCCCACCCGAACCCAAGCCAGAGCCGCTCTATTGCCCGAAGTGCGCCGTAGAGGTTGCCGACCCGCTCATCTGCGGGGACTGCTCTGCGATCATCTGCAGGCGCTGCGGGACGCCGCTCGAATCTCCCGACGAACTAGGGATCGGATAATCCATGGAGACGCCCGCACTGGCGCAGGTGCCCGAAACCGCTGAATCAAAGCCGACTCTGGTCCGCGGATTATCTCTGCTTGACTCGGTTCTGCTGCTGGTCAGCGGCATCATCGGATCATCGATTTTTCTGACCGCGAAAGACATTGCAGGGCCGTTACCGCAGCCGATTCTGTTCCTGGGCGTGTGGGTGCTCGGTGGAGTCATTTCGCTATTCGGCTGTGTTGCGTTTGCGGAGTTGGGCTCGATGTTTCCCGACTCGGGCGGGCAGTACGTTTTTCTGCGAGAAGCGTACGGGGACCTGGTCGCATTTCTTTATGGCTGGATGCTATTCAGCGTGGCCAATGGCGGAAGTATTGCTGCGCTTGCGGTAGCGGCGGCGGCCTACATGGGCGAGGTGGTACCGGTGATTTCGCAGCAGCACGTCGTGCTGTCGGTGTTGGGCATTACGCTGACCCGGGCCCATGTAGTTGGGCTGCTGCTGATCGCGATTCTCACTTATGTAAACGTGGTTGGACTGCGCTGGGGAGCATTGCTGCAGAATGTTTCGACGTGGACGAAGTTCGCAGCTATGGCTGCGTTTGTCGTTCTCGGGTTTGTCATCGGCAAAGGGCATTGGGGGAATTTTGATCCTCATGGCGCCAGCCTAGGTTTAGGTCTCAGCCCCGGCCAATTTATCTCGGCGATGGGGATCGCGTTGATTGCGGTGTTCTGGGCGTATGACGGATGGGTTTACGTCACCTGGGTGGCAGGCGAGATCAAAGAGCCGCGACGGAATGTGCCATTAGCGATGGTGCTGGGCATCGTTGCGGTCGCTGTGATCTATGTGGCCATGAATTTCACCTACCTTTATGCCATGCCCGTTTCCGAGATTGCCAAACACGAAACCATCGCGCATGCGGCGGCGGCCGCACTGTTTTCGCCACGGGCAGCGATCTGGCTTTCGGCTACCATTGCGATTTCGTGCTTCAGCGCGGCTGCGACATGCACGTTATCGGGAGCTCGGGTGTATTTGGCGATGGCGCAGGATGGCGCGTTTTTCCGGCGCATGGCCGTGATTCATCCGAAATGGCGGACTCCGGCGTTCAGCTTAATTGGACAAGGAATCTGGGCAGCAGTTCTCACTCTCAGTGGGCGCTACGATCAGCTGTACACGTATGTGATTTACGGGATGGTGCTGTCGTACACGTTGACAGTGATTGGGCTTTTTATTCTGCGCTGGAAGCGGCCTGACATCCCGCGACCCTATCGTTGCGCGGGCTATCCATGGATTCCGGCGATCTATGTGCTGGTGGGAGCAGCATGGACGTTGAATACGATTATCACCCGGCCTAGTGAAGCGTTCTGGGGAACAGCCATTGTGCTGCTGGGAGTGCCTGGGTATCTGTATTGGAAGCGGAGCTCGCGGAAAACGGCAAGGTAACGTGCTTGGGTTATCGCAGTTGTCAGCCCTGCAGACAAGCCCGAGTAATTTTTTGACTCCTCTTCGTTTAACTCAGGGTTCGCTCAGGGCAGGCTCTCGCGGCGCAAAAGAGGCTTGCTCGGGGCCTTGCCTAAATACGGTTTACCAGGCAAGCGATGGTCATCCAGAAGCGCCTTCCGGCGCGAAAGATCTTACGATCAGGCTGAGCCTGTCACAGATGCAAGCAAGAATGGCGCGCCCGTTGAGGGCAGTCGCGGTTTCATGCACACGTAAGATCCCTCGTCGACTAAGTCGACTTCGGGATGACATGGGGAGTGGGTGGCCACTTAATGGGAAAGGCCCTTGCTCGGGATGACAAGCGGATCAGAACTTGTCGTCGTTAACTTCGATCCAGTAGCCGTCGGGATCCTGAAAATAAATTTGATGGACTCCGTCGGGGCGGTTCGTCACCTTTCCACCTCTGATCCCGCCATATTTCACGTTCATGCGATCGAGATGGGCCATGAAATCGGACACTGACGCTACGCGGAAGGCAACATGGATTTCCGAGGGTTGCGGGGGGACATCGGCGGCGCCGCCGACCAGGTGCATTTGCTGGTGAGCGCCAATGCGATACCAGATATGCTGACCATCCTTGAAAGGATCTGGTATGCGGGAAAGCTGCATAACTTTGTCGTAAAACTCAGCGCTTTTTTGCAAGTCACGGACGTAGCGAGTGACGTGGTCGAGTTCAGGCGGGCTGGCCTGCGGTGAAGACTGGGCAGTTGCCAAAACTGTCAGGAAACAGGTCAGCAAAGTAATAAATGATGCAATTCTGGTTGGTGTCATGGTCTTATTCCTCGATCGAGCTGCGCTCGACTGGACGGACGAGGCGTCCGTCCCTACACGATTCAACCGACGGGGTCAGAGACCCGGTCCCACACAACTTCAGACTGGCACGGCGGTCTTTCGCTTGGGGTTGAAAAATGGCATGGGCACGACGGCCGCGGTGACTTTGTGCCGAATGGCTTCGATCGTGATTTCCAGCTGAAGCCGAGTGCCGAGTTTCGAGTGAGCCGTCTCCACGCTGGCCAGCGCAATCATCTTTTTCAAGACTGGAGACCAAGTTGTGGTGGTGGCTTTGCCGACCTGTTTGTCGCCAGAATAGACGGGGACTGCGACGCGTGAGGCCTGGGTGGGAGCGGCCGGGGTCAGGCCGAACTTGTCGTAGCGCTGTTCGACTTCGGTCCAGTCGATTTCGAGTCCGAGGAACTGCCGCGGCACGCCGTTCTTGTGATCGCGTTCGAGGGCGCTCTTCCCCACGAAATTTTCTTTATCGAGATGAACCATCTTGCTGAAGCCGAGTTCGTATGGAGAATACTTCTGGGAGGGAATCAGAGCTTTTTTGCTGCTGGTGTAGTCGACCTCGATCAAAAGCAGCCCGGCTTCGACGCGGGCGACATCGAGGGCCAGCATTCCGGCAGCGTGGATGTCGAACTGCTTTCCTTTATCTACGAGCGCGTCCCAGACTTTGACGGCGTCGCTCCATGGAACCCAGATCTCGTAGCCGAGATCGCCGGTGTAGCCGGTGCGGGAGATATCGACGGGGATACCGGCGATTTTGCCGTGAGTCATGCGGAAGTATTTGAGATTGGCGATTTCGGCTTCAGCCACAGCTTTCAGAAGCTTGCCGGATGTCGGGCCTTGCAAAGCGAGAGCGGCAACTTTCTCGGAGATGTCTTCGATTTGGACGTCCATGTTGTTGCCGTTTTGACGAAACCAGCGCAGGCTGGGATCGGCGGCCGTCCAGCG
>Ga0070731_10002121_pt1 | contig 19377 bp, 12 predicted proteins | sample Coa_R1_2_FD_66448 | JGI IMG/M metagenome (GOLD analysis project Ga0070731, IMG submission 66448) | Surface soil microbial communities from Centralia Pennsylvania, which are recovering from an underground coalmine fire - Coalmine... | ecosystem: Environmental > Terrestrial > Soil > Unclassified ... | reverse complement strand
CGCTTTGGCTTCGAACCAGAAATTACGGTAAAGATCGCAAAGCGGAAGCTACGAATTTATGAGGTCGGTATCGCCTATTGGGGCCGCACCTACGAAGAGGGCAAAAAGATTCAGTGGCGGGATGGCTTTCGGGCGCTGTGGTGTTTGATTAAGTACTGCATCACCGAACCCGCGCTGCCGCGACGAATCGCACAAAAAACCGCTGAAACTGACTCGTTATCCCCAAATCCATCGCCCGGTCAGGCGCGTGTTAGTACATCCTCGACCTCAGGTGCATGATGTCTCGGCCGCATTTAAGATTGCACCGATGCATATAAGCCGCGGCGACTTTCAGATCGATCCAGGTCTCGCTCTCCCCGAAGATGAAGTTCACCTCTGGCGTGTCGATCTCGAGGCGCTTCGTGAGGGCGAATCTCGCCGGCAGAAATTACTATCAGCCGACGAAGCGAGGCGCGCAGGGCGATTTCATTCTCCCCTCGATCGCAATCGCTTTGCCGCGTCGCGAGCTCTTCTTCGGCTGCTTTTGGGAAGCTATCTGCGAACAGAGCCGGATCGCCTGAGCTTCTCATATTCTAAGAAGGAGAAACCCAGTCTCGCGCCTCCTTATTCCGAAAGCGGCATCAGGTTCAACATCTCTCATTCCGGCGAGGTTGCTTTGCTGGCTTTCACTTGCCGCAGAGATATTGGTGTCGATGTGGAGCAACTGCACCGGAATATCGAAATCGATTCCATCGCACGGCGCTTCTTTTCTCTTCGCGAACAGCAACAACTGGCGGCCGTGCGAAAGGAAGAGCAATTTGACGCTTTCTTCCGTTGCTGGACTCGCAAAGAGGCGTACATCAAAGCCACAGGCGAAGGCTTATCCCTCCCGTTAGATCAGTTCGACGTGTCGATTGCGGTTGGCGACGCTGACGCACTGATTGCAACCCGCCCCGATGCTTCCGAGGCGGCGCTGTGGTCGATTCGCGACATTCCCGCCGGTGCCGGCTATGTCGGTGCAATCTGTGTGCGCGGCCGCGACTGGCAGCTAAAAGACTGGACAGGAGAAACACTCCAAAACTCGAGGAAATGAAAACTCGCTTGTCGTTTTCTCCGGCCACTGACTTCTGCTATGCTTCCATCGCCCTCCCTCAGAGGGCCTAAGCTACGGCCATTTGCCTCCCCACACAATAATCGAGGAGCCTAACAGATGCTGAAATCAATCGCCCGCCTTTCGTGTTTCTGTGTTCTTGCGCTTTCCGCCGCATTAGTCGCAGGCCAGGCAGAGTTCTCTGCCGAGATCGTCGATTTGCAGAAACCGGGGGCCCCCGTCCAGGCCAAGGTCTATTTCACCAAAGACAAAATGCGGGTTGAGCCGCAAGGCGCCGGCGCACATGGCGGAGGAGCGGTCATTGTGAACTTCGCGACCCAAACTTCCACCGTACTCATGACGCAGCAACGCATGTTCATGGAGATGCCCGCGCAAAGCCAGACTCAGCGCCTTGGCTACTCCTTTTTTCAGACTAGCGACATTGAGAACGCCTGCACCGACTGGCAGAAAACCGGCCACAACCAGGGCAATACTTGCCGAAAAATTGGCAGCGACACCGTCAACGGACGCAGCGCCGTAAAGTTCGAAACCACCAATCAAAACGGCGAGGTCAGCCACTTCTGGCTCGACCCCAAATTGCGCTTTCCCGTGAAATGGGACGGCAAGAATAGCAACGGAGAGCTGCGGAACATCCAGGAAGGCGGGCAGCCGGCAAGCCTTTTCGAGGTTCCCGCAGGCTTTACCAGGATGCAACTACCGGGTGGCATGCAGATGCCGCAACGCTGATTTCCCAATCGAATCATGATTTGCGATTGATGACTTGCGAATTGAAGTAGGCTGTGGAGGCTTCTGATCGCAATCGAGCGGTATACTTCTCTAGGAGCCTCCATGCCACTTTCCGCCGTAATCGTCGACGATGAGCAGCTTGCGCGCGATGAACTTGCCTTCCTCTTGAAGAACGCTGGTGACGTCAACGTGCTGGCACAGGGCAAGAACGGTCTGGAAGCCGTGAATCTCGTCAAGGAACACAATCCCGATCTGGTGTTCCTCGACGTTCAGATGCCCGGACTCGACGGCTTCGGCGTCATCAAACGGCTGATCGATAAAAAGATCCCTCTACCCAAGATCGTTTTTGCCACGGCCTTCGATCAGTATGCAGTCAAGGCATTCGAGGTAAATGCAGTCGACTATCTTTTAAAGCCCTTCGACAAAAAACGGGTGGCGCAGGCGCTTCATAAAGCGCGGACGCAGCAGGAAGCCGACGCGTTGCCCGCGGAGAAGATTGACAGCCTGGTGCGGATGCTGCAGGCGCCGAAAACCCAAAGTTCCAAAATTTTGCTGAAGGCGGTCGGGCGAATGTTCCTGGTAGACCAGAAGGATATTTGCTACGCCTCGATTGAAGATGGGGTGATCACGGTCGTAACCGCAGGAGCCTCCGGGATGGAGGGCCATTCAAACTGCCGGACTTTGGAAGAACTATTGGAAAGCCTCGACCCCGGCATGTTCTGGCGTGCGCACCGCTCCTATCTGGTGAACATCAACCGCATCCGCGAAGTGGTGCCCTGGTTCAAGAGCTCGTATCAGTTGCGTATGGACGACAAAAAACAGAGTGAGGTACCAGTCAGCCGTTCCCAGACAAAACGGCTGCGCGAGCTCTTTGGTTTGTGAGTTTTTTCGCCGGCTGTCCTCTGCATCCCGGTCCCTTGCCGTTCGGACTTCCCGGGCCATTAAAGAGAAACTTAGTCCCAATCCTGTTCACCAAAAATGGAGGGCAGCGAAAGTTCCTGCCGCCCTCCGGGGTTGGGGGGAAAATCACACGGCCAGGGCTTCCAGGCCAGGCCGGTCACGGATGATCAAGGTTGCTCCTTCCAGACGGATCAACCTCTTTTTCTTCAGATCGCTCAACAACCGCGTTACCGTTTCGCGTGACGACCCGATCCTTTGCGCCATCTCTTCATGCGTCATCGCAGAACGTAGGCGTTGCTCCTCCGACGCCTTGATCGCCGGATGAGCACAGGACAAAAGGAGCCTCGCCAGTTTTCCGGACGAAGAGCGGGCGAGCACGAGATCGTGAATATCGCGATACGCCCCTTGAAACTCCCGGCTCAGCCACACTGCAGCGTGCATCCCCACTTCACTCTCGCTCTGCAGGAGTTTCATAAGATCCGACCGGCCAATAAAGTTCAACTGGCACGCTACGGCCGTCTCGGCGGTCATTTCGTAGTTCGTCCCTGAAATGGCTGCGCTTAAGCCCAGCACGTCTCCCGCTTCCGCCTGCTTCAGGATGAGCACTTTACCTTCTTTCGAGGTTGTGGAGAGCTTCACTTTTCCCGAGCACAGAACAAATGCGCCACGCGGCGTTTGCCCCTCGATAAACAGGATGGCCCCTGCCGGCATGACGGTGTGATGGCTGACCAGATCCGTCGCCCGCAGCACGGGAGTTGAGAACTGGCAAAAGAAACCTTCGCGGCTTGCCTTGCAGCCCATGCAGCTCTCGATGATCTCGAGGCCATAGGGAGTTCTCATACCCGCCTCCGATACGGAATTCCGCCGATATGGTTGTGTGCTGGAGTTAACCTTGGAAGATTCGCGATCCCGCTGCTCAAAGTGTTCAAGCAGCGATAAGGCGTGGCTCCGGATGTCTTCTTGTGCGCCGCGAGCCGCAGAAATGATCTCCCACGCTGCTCCGGTGTCGGAATGTTTCTCCCACTCCACTTTGCAGGCAAATAAATAGAGCAGAGAATCCAACTCCGGATCGGCCGTGTTTCCAACTTCAACCGCCGGATTCGGACGAACTCCTGTCCCAAAATCGGAAAGGATCGGAAGCCAACTTTCGTCACGACCCGCGCTCCGATCGTGAATCGCTTCCGTCTTCGAAATCGCCTGGGCTGTGCCGGACATTCGCACGCGTCCCGGCAATAAACGCACTAAACCATTCGGCTGGTAAGGTTGAGCCCCCAACACGGTTCACCCCTGCTCCGGGATGCGGCCAGATCTGACGAAGCCCCGATACCTCGTCCATCCAAGTCAGGAAACCTGCCCCAATAAAGTTCCGGATGTAGCACCCAACAGCAATCGTGGTTCCAGAACGGTTCAATTCTCAGAACAGGTCGAATCGCCCGAAATCTCAAAGACTTCAAGGAATTGTTGCAAAGATTCGAACGGCCCACGGTCCGCATCCGCCGATCATTCGGCAGCCAAGGACAGAATCGGCAGCTCCTCCCACCTCATCTCAACTTAGCTGTGCTTTGCTATTCCTGTTTCTTCCTGGAATATTCTCGACGCTTTATTCCCAACCGCTGCATCTTCGATTGAAGAGTAGTTCGCTTCACGCCCAGCCGGATGGCCGCTCCTGTCGGTCCCGAAATCATTCCGCCGGTTTCTCGTAGAACGCGGACAATGTGTTCCCGTTCCGTTTCCCGGAGCGATTCTTCGGGAGCTTGCGCAATCTCGGCCTTGAAATCCTCCACCGGAGCGCGCAATGCGCTGCCCTCCGTCAGAATGACCGACCGCTCGATAAAATTTTCCAATTCGCGGACATTCCCCGGCCAGTGCCACTGGGCGAGCACCTCCATCGTCTCGCGCGGAATTGTCTCAATTTCGCGGCCCATCTCCTTGGAAAACTTATGCACGAAATAACGGACCAGCAGCGCAATATCTTCCCGCCTCTCCCGAAGCGAAGGAATGCGAATTGGAAACACATTTAAGCGGTAGAACAGATCGCTGCGAAACTGCTTCTGGGCGACGCTCTTTGCTAAATCACGGTTCGTGGCGGCGATCAAACGCAAATCTACTTTGATGGTTTTGGTCCCCCCCAGCCGTTCGAACTCATGATCCTGCAGGACGCGCAGCAGTTTGGGTTGCAACTCCAGAGGAATTTCGCCGATTTCATCCAGGAAGAGCGTGCCCCGATCGGCCAATTCCAACCGCCCGACCTTTTGGCTGACGGCACCTGTGAAAGCGCCTTTCTCGTGGCCGAACAATTCACTCTCCAGTAAGCCGGTGGGAATTGCGGCGCAATTCAACACGACAAAACTCCGTCCTTTGCGCTTTCCCATCCGATGGATAGCGCGCGCTACCAGCCCTTTGCCGGTTCCCGTCTCTCCCAGAATCATCACGGTTGCATCGCTCGAAGAAATGACGGCAATCTGATCGAGCACCTGTCGCAGAGCCTGACTCTCTCCGATGATCTCCTCAAACTGATGCGAACTGCGAGATCCGCCAGCGAGGTATCGTTTTTCTTGTTTCAGCCGCTGCTTGAGTTGCTCCACCTCCCGCGCGGCGCGTGAATTTTCGATTGCGATAGCCAGGAGTGCTGCCACCTGGTTCAACAGCGTAAGATCATCGCTGTGGAATGCCTCCGCGCGCGTGCTGCCCAGCACCAGCATTCCCAAAGGTCCCTTCGGTCGAAATAGCGGAACACAACATAGCGACCTAAGCCCCTCCGAATGGAGATCAGCCGCGATTCCCGGATCCAACTTCTCCAGTTCGTCCCGCGTAAAAATCACAGACGAACCCTCTTGCAAGGCCTTGCCCCCGACGCTTTTGCCAGTACCAATTTCTCCCCCCACGTTCGGACTCTTTCCCATCGGAAAATCCAGAGCCTCAGGAATCAGGCTTCCACTACTTTCTTCCCGCAAAGAAAAAGCCGCATATTCATGACGCAGCACTCTTCTAAGGTAGGCCGAGACTTGCGGAAATACCTTTCCCAAATCCCAATTTGTAGCCAACACTCGGGTCGCTTCCGTCAGCACCTCTTGGCGTTTCTTCTCACGCCGTAAATTCTCCGAGACACTGCGCAGCGACTCTTCCAATCTTTTCTGTTCCGTGACCTCCGTTGCAATAACGCCGATCTGGGCGACCTTGCCGGCAGGGTCCTTGATCGGCAGGTAGTGTTCAATCCAGTGGCCCGGCTCGGAGCGCGTGGGCAGTACAAAGCTGATCTCAAGGTTGACGATCGGCTGCCCGGTGACCACTACTTTGCGGAACTGCGATTCGACGACTTCGGCGAAGTCCCCGAGCACATCGCGAACGGTCTTTCCCAGATGTGCTGCGACCGGTAACCCATTCATCCTGGCAAGGGTTTCGTTTACCGCAAGGTAGCGGAAATCAGGATCCAGAACACAAAAACCCACATTCGACGCCTTCAAATAAGCGCTCCGGAATTCGTCCGATTTGATCAGAGCCTCAGCCGCCCATAACGCATCCGGCCGGTCGGCCGCCGCAAAACCCACAGGCGCCATTCCAATCGAAGTGTGAGGCGGATTTCCTGAAGTCGCGCTCGCGGAATCGCTATGTTTCAGACTTCCGGCTTTCTCCGTTTCGGTCGCCGGCACTTTCGCACTCGGCTCCCGCCACAGGGCCGCCGCGATTCTCGCTGCTGCTTCCTCCAAAAACTCAACGTCTCGCGAAGAAAATGAGAGATCGCGACGCCGCGCAACTTTCAGCACGCCGAACGTCGTGTCCGATGAACGGAGTGGAGTCAAATATAAACACCTGACCCCCAGATCAAGGCCGCGTTTCACGGAATCCAAAGACATACCAGCCAGGCTGGAGTAATCGAGAATCAATGTCCTTCCGCTGCGAAAAGCTTGACCCGCTAGCGTGCCTTCAATTGGCGTCAGCCCTCCCTGAGGCGCCATCTTTACTGCCAGTTCATTCTCAGGCATGTGCAGGCGTAGAGACCGGGGAATCTGCTCATACAAATAAATTCCTACAATATCCTCAACCGCCCATCTCTGCACAGATCGTATGATGCAAGCCAGGGACCGCTGAGGGTCTTGCTGCTGAGCGTCACAACAAGCCACTTCGATCAAGAGTTGAAGGCGTCGAATTTCTTCTATAACTGCTTCCTCTGGCACCCCCTCGTCTGTACCTGGAGCAATCAACTGTGCTAGCACTTGCAGAAATGTGATATCTCGAGCAGTAAATGGCATCGGCTGCTTGCGGCCGAAGCCCAGCGCCCCCACTTTTCGTTGAAAATTTGTAAGCGGAACTACGCAATAAGATCGTACGTCGCGTTCCCGAAGCCAGCGAACCTCTGCGGCGAATCGCGTTTCATCATCTGTCTCGGCGAGCGATAGTGCAGTCTGGCTCCGCCAAACTGACCCGGTAATGGAGTCATTCAACGCAATCTCAACGGGAACGACGGACCTGCGGGATCCCTCCCAATACTCCAGTGTCATTTTTTCGGGGCTGCTTGGTACTGCAATGGTCAAAAGATCGAAGGAAACGACCGGTTGCAGATGGGGAATAAGTTCGGCGAAGAGTTCGTTCGGTGGACGGCGCAGGCATCTAAGTCCCGCTACCGATAAGAGAGCCTTACATCGCGGCAGATCTAGATCACTTCCTGCAAAATAAAAGGGGTGCACTTAGAAAAACTCCAGTGGTTCTCCCCCCTCATGAAGAACCTAGGGACCTGCTTTTTTGACCGAGCGAATTATACTCGCACTTACCCGTCAGATAGAAATCTTGACGTGCCGAGGACTAGTCCGTCTTTATCTTGCTCGCACGACGCTTGTATAATCCTAGTGTGGCACGAGGGTGGGAAAGCAAGTCGATCGAACAGCAACAGGACGAAGCGAGGTCCTCCCAAGAACCCAAGCGCCATTTAACTCCCGCCCAAAAAATCACTGAATCTCGCAAAGAAGGTTTCAAGCTCTCCCGCAATCGCATTTTGCAGCAACTCCAATCTGCCAAAAATGCGAATTATCGCAGAACCCTCGAACAAGCTCTCGCGGTGCTCGAGGAAGAGATCAAGCGTTTGGCGTGACCTCGGTTATCGGTGACGACTGCCTGAGCCGCGAGTTCCTGCCGTATAATTCCATTATTCCCATGAAAGCCTATGTCTACGTCTCGCTGAAGAAGAGCGTGCTTGATCCCCAGGGCAAGACCATCTATGGTGCGCTGAACAAAATGGGTTACAAAGGCCTGGAAGAGGTGCGCCAGGGAAAGTATTTCGAGATTACCCTCGACGGCGGCTTGAGCCGCGAAGCCGCGCAAGCCGAAGTTGAACGCATTGCCCGCGAGGTACTCACCAACCCCGTCATCGAAGAGTATCGCTGCTCCCTCGCAGACTGATTCTGGAGTTTCGCCCATGTGTGGCATCGTTGGCTATGTCGGCAAAAAAGAAGTCGTCCCCGTCATTATTGACGGCCTGAGGCGCCTCGAGTACCGCGGCTACGACTCCGCCGGAATCGCCGTCGCCGGCAATGGAGACAAGCTGCAAATCCGCCGCGCCGAGGGCAAGCTCCGCAATCTCGAAGAAGCCATCCGCGCTCAGCCTCTTCACGGTAGCTACGGCATCGGCCACACCCGCTGGGCAACGCATGGACGTCCCACCGAAGAGAATGCCCATCCTCATCGCGACTGCACCGGCAAAATCGTCGTCGTGCATAACGGCATTGTCGAAAACTATCTCAGCCTCAAGAAAAAGCTGATCGAAGAAGGCCACAAATTCACTACCGAAACCGATACCGAAGTTATCGCGCACCTGGTCGAGAAATATTTTTTCAAGAAAGATAACGGCCACCACCCCACCTTGGAAGATGCAGTGCGGCGCGCGGTAAAGGAACTCACCGGCGTCTTCGCGCTAGGGGTGATTTCCGTGGATGAGCCAAATAAAATCATCGCCGCCCGCAATGGTCCCCCACTCGTAGTCGGATTAGGCAACGACGAATATTTCGTCGCATCCGATGTCCCGGCTATCCTCTATCACACGCGCGATATTTTCTTTCTGGCCGATGGCGATCTTGCGGTCGTCACCCCGGAAGGCGTGCAGCTCACGGATTTCGACGGCAAGCCCATCAATCGCCCCGTACAGCATGTCACCTGGGACCCCATCATGGCGGAAAAGGGCGGCTTCAAGCACTTCATGCTCAAGGAGATTTATGAGCAGCCGCGCGCCGTGCAGGAAACAACTCTGGGACGAGTCTCGCGCGATAGCGGCCGGGTTTTTCTCGAAGAGATGCAAATCAGCGAGGCTCAATTCGCCGCCGCCAAAAAAATCAATATCGTCGCCTGCGGCACCAGTTGGCACGCCGGTCTTGCCGGCAAGTTCATGATTGAAGGGATGGCTCGCATCCCGGTAGAGGTCGACTACGGCAGCGAGTGGCGTTATCGCGATCCCATCGTCAGCCCCGATGAGATCACGCTGGTGATTTCGCAATCCGGCGAAACCGCCGACACCATCGCCGCCCAGCGCGAAGCCAAGAGCAAAGGTTCAAAGACGCTAGCCATTTGCAACGTAGTCGGATCAATGATCACCCGCGAAGCCGCCGGTACCATTTACACCCACGCCGGACCGGAAATCGGTGTGGCCTCGACTAAGGCGTTCACGAGCCAGCTAACCGCGCTGTATCTTTTCGCCCTATATCTCGCTCAGGTGCGCGAGACCATGACTGCAACCCAAACCCGCGCTGCAGCCCAACAACTCGCGCTCCTTCCCGCGAAACTAGAGAGCATCCTTACCCACGACGAAACCTGCGAAGATCTCGCCAAGCGATTTCAGCGTGCGCAGGATTTCCTCTTCCTGGGCCGTGGTATTCACTATCCCATCGCGCTCGAAGGCGCTTTGAAGCTAAAGGAAATCTCCTACATCCACGCCGAAGGCTATCCCGCCGGCGAAATGAAACATGGCCCGAACGCCCTGATTGATGAGAATCTTCCCGTAGTCATCATTGCGACACGCGATGCTAACAGTCCCGCATCCATGGTCCGCTACGAGAAGACAATGTCAAACTTGAAAGAAGTAAAGGCGCGGTCTGGAGTCGTTATCGCGCTCGCCACCGAAGGCGACGAAGAGATTAAAGAAGCCGCCGACCATGTTCTCTACGTCCCGGCCGCGCCTGAAGAACTTTCGCCAATCCTCGAAATTGTCCCGCTGCAATTGCTGGCGTATCACATTGCCGTCCGCCGCGGCTGTGATGTGGATCAGCCAAGGAATCTGGCTAAGTCGGTCACGGTCGAGTAAAGTTCAGCTTCGATAACCTCGCCAGGCAAAACGCCAGCGCTGTCAAAGCCGAACCCCACATCGCAAACGCCGCATCGACCACCCACCTCGGCGCGATCCCTACCCGGCGCAGCAAAAACGGCAGAAAATTCCAAGTCGTAATGTGAACGTAATCCCAGGGATCCTGGGTCATCGATTCGTTGTTTAATCCCCACGCATCCATCTTGCCCAAAGCAAATGCCGCAATATTCTTGAAGCGCAGCGCTATCACGAATGTCGGATGCCCGAGCGTCTCCATCTGGTAAATCTCCAGCGGCAGCCAAAAAGCCAAAGAAGAAATTTGAATAACGAAACTGATCGCGATCAAAGCAAGCGCTCCGCGCCATAACCAGACATTCAACTCCTCCCGATAGCGCAGAAGCAGCGGCACAGCCAGCAACGCCGCCATCTCTACCGACGTGGAAACATAACGGTCACCCCAGGCAAAGTCTCCGGCCCAATAGGTATATCGTGCGTAAAAACAAATGTAGGCCAGCAGGAGCAGAAATGCCGCGAGCGCGTACGCGCGAAGTTGCGGAGTCAACTTACTCCAAAGGACCACCACTAAAACAATCGCAAGTACCAGCAGCGGGTCAAAGAGAAAAATCGATTTCTCCGGCTTGAATAGCGGCCCAAGAAATCCCTCCCGGAACGGCGTGCTCCAGGGAAAATTCGCGGGAAGCGTCGGATCGGCCAATCGTTGCTCTTTGGCAAACAAAGAAACGTAAGTATTGGTAAACGACCCGAAGCGGTAAAACTGATAGAGCCGATCAACCAGCAAGAAAAACATATACACGGGGCCGGCGACCTTGCAGTAAGCCGTAAACTTCTGCCAGATTTCGCGCCCGCTGGCACGTACAAACCAAAGCACAAGCAGAAGGAAGACTCCCGCCACCACGAGATCAAGACCCGTAGTAAGCCGCGTCAACAAGTTCAGCCCGAGCGCGGCCGAGCCGACCCACAGCGCGCGCTTGCTCCCAGTTCGCAGCCACTCATATTGAAAAGAAAATCCCCCGAGCGTCAGCAACATGATGTAATTGTTTTCCATCATGTTCTGTGTGTAATGCAGATGGGTCGTACAGAAAAGCAGCGCCAGCACGCCCAGCACCGATTCGCGCATAGCAAACTGCAACTGCCGCAGCAGGCGCAGCGCAATCAAAGCAGTTAGCACGCTCACCAGAATGTTAGTCGTGAAGCTAACCACAATGCTGCGCACCGCCGGATCGTCGCCATAGCCTGAAAACATTTTCCAATGCGAAATCCAGGTGGCGATCAGATCAGCGGGCAGCATGAGGAGAGATTGTCCAATCCCATACCAGCTGTAAAGCTGGCCGCCACGGCCATGGAGGCCAAACTCGGGATATTCGTTTGGAAAGACCTGTGGCTCGGAAGTCCACAACCAGTGCGTGGTCTGCAGCCGGTGCATGGTATCGGCCGTGCCCAACTCGCCGGACTGCACCACGAAAGCGAGCAGGCCTGCTGTCAGACAAAGCAGAAAAACCGGATCACCTAACCATCGACCGATGCGCGAACTCATCGTCTGGATGGTAATACAACTCCGCACTGCCGTTTCTGAAAGGAAACCCAACTCAGGCAGGCAATGCCCCGGCTAAGAACTTATTTCAGCCCAACTCCATAAAAATAGTTGTACGTCCCTCCCGTATTCCACGGCAGATTCGCGGTGAACGAACTGAACAGCATCGCTTCTCCCATAAAGGTCACGAAAACATCCTGCTGGGCACTCGTCGTAGTTACACGAAACGTAAACAATCCGAAGCACGGATCGGAAAGTTCGCCCGGACTGCCATAAAGATAGGAGACGTCGGCCACCGGCGTCAGCGTCGCCTGAGCCATTTGATTTCCAGCGGAATCGGTGATGGTAAGCTCGCCACCGGCGGTGACAACCAGCGTGGCGTTGCTCATCCCCGGAGTGCCGGTCTCCACATTGCCTGCGCCTGTAGTGGCATTGGTCTTCTGGTAGTAAATGGCCTTGTATCTGCCCGCAGTGTTCGTATCGAAATTCTTGCTCGCCGCCTTCTGCAGCCCGAGAATCGCGCCATTCTGAGTGTCCACAGCGAAAACGCCGTTGGCTGTACCGAAAACATAGTCGAAAGTGCCATTGCCATCCGGATCTGCAACCTTCAGAAATGTTCCCGAAGGATCAAGTTGTGCGTCCGCAATGTCGAGAGTGCCGGCATTGAATGGGTTGCCGCCGCCGCTCTGGTTGTACGATTGATAAGGCGAGAAGGTCGAAGTCGATCCGGTTCCTTGGGACCCCACGTTTACCGAACCTATGTTCAGTCCGCCTGCCGCCGTGCGGAATTGCATGTAGTTGTATGCCTGCCCTTCAAAGGTCGCCAGCGAAATCTGCCCGCTCTCCACAGCCGTGATCAGTGCCGGCGCGTTGGCATTCGCGCCGGTCTTCGCGGCTTGTATCAGCAAGGCATAATTAGGAACTTCGTAAGCTGCCTGCAAATTCCCTGTGGGATCATTCAAGCTGTACGTTCCATCGGAGTTCACCGTGTACGGAACCGTTCCGCTGGTATTATTCGAAACGTCGGTATAGGCGATTGTTTGCACGCTAGAGTTGATCGTGATAGTCATGAAATCGCCGACCGACGCCGTGCCATGATAGACGCGCGAAGCCGGCGCCGTCACCACTGCCTTTGGCGTCGAATTACAGGCAGACAGTAGCAGCACATTCATTAAGACGAAGGTGCGAAATCGCATAGGACGATCCTCATCACGCCTGGTAGGCGTTCACCAGATCAATCGGCATTCCACCGAAAGTCATGAGGTCACGCTCTGGGGTCCAGATGTGACTCGTCGGTATTCGATTTGCCTCTAAAGTAGAACCTGCTTGCTTGCAACGCTTGCAGTCCGACACGGTAGAGTGTATTAAGAATCCTTCATGCCTCCCTGCTCCTCTTGCGGTACAGACTTGCCGGTTAGCGGACGCTTCTGCTCAGCCTGTGGAGCACCGTCCGGCAATAGCGACAATGTCGCTACCATCGATTTTCCCACCGCAACCTCGCCCCTGCCGCCGCGTCCCACTTCCTCTTCATCGGCAACTTCCAGCTCCGCTTCTTATCAGAGCGAAGGCCGCTTTCTTCCCGGACGACTACTGGCTAGCCGTTATCGAATCATCGCATTGCTCGGCAGAGGCGGCATGGGCGAGGTCTACCGCGCCGACGATCTCACTCTCGGCCAACCCGTCGCGCTGAAATTCCTGCCCGACGAAGCCGCTCGCGATCAAAGCTTGCTGGAACGTTTCAAGAACGAAGTTCGCATTGCCCGGCGGGTTTCTCATCCCAATGTCTGCCGCGTTTACGACGTGGGAGAGGTCGAAGGCCACACTTTCTTCACCATGGAATACGTCGATGGAGAGGACCTCGCATCTCTTCTCCGCCGCATCGGACGCCTGCCCGAAGACAAAGCTCTCGATATCGCCCGCCAGCTTTGTGCCGGACTTGCCGCCGCCCATACGAAAGGCGTTCTGCATCGCGACCTGAAGCCCGCCAACGTCATGCTCGATGGTCGCGGCCAGGTCGTGATCACCGATTTCGGCCTCGCTGGAGTCGCCGATCAAATCCCCGGCAGCGATCTGCGCAGCGGAACTCCGGCTTATATGGCTCCGGAACAACGCGCGGGCAAAGAAGTCAGCACCCGCAGCGACATTTATTCGCTCGGCCTGCTTCTCTATGAAGTCTTCACAGGCAAGCGCGCTTTCGCCGAGAAGGCCAAGGAGGAAAACCCAACTCCAGGCGACCGCACCATAAGCCGTCCTTCAAGCGTCGTCAGAGATATGAATCCGGTGATCGAGCGCGTGATCTTGCGCTGCCTCGAAACCGAGCCCTCCGCACGCCCCGCCACGGTTCTCAGCGTCGCAGCAGCTTTGCCGGGAGGCGACCCGCTGGCCGCCGCCTTAGCCGCAGGCGAAACTCCATCCCCCCGATTAGTCGCCGCATCCGGAGAAACCGTCGGGCTCAGGGCCCGGGTTGCGGTCGCCTGCTTTGCAGTTCTAATGCTGGCGTTGGCTCTGGTCGTCTACCTCGATATTCGCTACAGCGGACTGGAGAAGATGCATCTGGAACTAACGCCCGAAGTGCTCGCGCAAAAAGCGCGAGAGATCGCCGCACGCCTGGGCTATCCGGAGCATGCCCCCGACAGCGTCGCCGATCTGCAATATGACGGCGACCTCCAGGATTATTTTGAAACTAAAGAGAAGCCGAAACCCGACTGGCCTGCGCTACTCGCCGGACGGCCGTCGCTGCTCCGCTTCTGGTACCGCCAGAGTCCTGACGCTTTGTTCGCAGACCAGTTTCGCGACCAATCCCTCAATCCCGGAATCGTCACCAGAGATGATCCCCCTCCGACACTTTCAGGAATGATGAATCTGGAACTCGATCCCCAGGGAAGGCTTATTCATTTTCTGGCGATTCCGCCGCAAAAGGACAGCGACACAACTGCGCCATCTCCGCCCTTTGACTGGAATGTATTGTTCAGCGCCGCTGGACTCGATCCCGCCAGGTTTCAAAGAACAGAACCGGCATGGAATTCGCTGGCCTCTTCGGACACGCGCATGGCTTGGACGGGAAGCTGGCCGGGCTCGGCTCGACCCTTGCGCGTGGAAGCCGCTGCCTATCGCGGCAAACCGGTCTTCTTTTCTCTCATCGGAGCCTGGACCAAGTCCGATCGCATGAAAAGTCCGGAAACTTCTTTCGGGAAAAAGGTAACCCAAGCAATTTCTATCCTGCTGCTTCTGTCTTTGTTCTTCGGCGCGATCACTCTGGCGCGGCGAAACTACCGGCAGGGACGCGGTGACCGCGAAGGCGCGCTGCGCCTGGCAGGAATCATGTTCGTGCTGGAAATGCTCCTGTGGCTGTGCCGTGCGCACTTCGTTCTGGCCTTTAGCACGATTGGATTGCTCATCGTCCAAATCAGCACTGCCTTGTTCATCTCCGGCAGTACATGGGTGTTGTATCTGGCTCTTGAACCCTGGGTGCGCAAGCGCTGGCCCCAGGCGATCATTTCGTGGAGCCGCGCGCTCTCCGGACAATTCCGCGATCCCCTCGTCGGACGCGACATTCTCTTCGGCGTAATGCTCGGAGTGGTGTGGATTCTTATTTTTCAATTCCGTTCCATCCAAATGATGCACCGGGGGGCGGCGCCACCACTGCAGTCTCAGGAATATTTGATGGGCGGCCGCGAGGCACTCGGCGCATGGCTATTGCAAATCCCACAATCGATTGTTTTCACTTTGCTGTTCTTCTTCCTGCTCCTCGGTCTGAAAGTACTGCTCCGCAAGGATTGGCTGGCCGCGATCGCATTCGTCGCGGTCTACGCTCTTCCCCTCGGATTGAGTTCCTCTCACGTTGCGGTAGAACTGCCCAGCGAGATTCTTATCTATTCCGTCGCCGTGCTCCTCGTTTTTCGCTTCGGCCTGGTGCCGTTGGCCTGCGCCATATTCACGGTCGATATGTTGGCCAATGTCCCGTTCTCCGCGGACCTCTCGGCTTGGTATATGCCCGCGTCGGTTCTTGCCCTGCTCAGCATCGTGGCTCTAGCCGCATGGGGTTTCTACCAATCCCTCGGCGGAGAGCCGCTATGGCGGGCAGAAGTCGAGTAGGGGCAAGTCCACCCAGACCGTCATGCCTGACCAGATCAGGCCGGGCCATAGGTTCTATCTGCGGAGTCGAAGCATCCCTACTCGCTTCCCAGACTCCAAAGTGCTTCCGCGCACAGCAGAATTCATCTCTTGCGCAAGATCTTGCGCACAGGCGTTGCAATCCGCAACCATCGCTCCATTAAATATTTGAGAAACGAATATCGCCAACGATAACGCCGCTACGCTAACCGGCATCCTACCTGCTAGGTAGCGAGCTAAGGTTAAGGTCTTCCAGGAGGCTGGTATGCGTATTCTCACTATTCTCTTTTCGGTTTGCCTGCTGTCTGCTCTGAGCCTCGGCCAGAGCCGTGACGCGGGAGCTACATATTATTGTCCCTACGGATGTGGACCGTATGTTCCCATGATCTCTACTCCAAGGTTGTCGTTCACAAACGTATCGCCCAACCCGGTTGGCGCGACCAATGCCACCGGCGGCCTGGTCGCGGGAGCAACCAACTCCACGCTCTCCGAAGTGAGCGGCGACACCGACTCGCTCTACAGCATTCCGGTTTGGTACTCCGGCGGAGGAATGCCGCTCGTATCCCCCGCCACCAATTCGCCCGTCGGCGGAATGAGAATGAACGACATGCGGCACCAATACATGAGAGCCACGGAGCAATCGCAGCGCCAGCCGGAAGCCAAGCCGCAGTCATGGATCTACTTCGCTTCGGTGCAACAAACCAGCGGCTCACTCGAGGCCGCAGCCAAAGGCGCAAAAACCACCAAGCGCAGCTTCACCAATCAGGACGTGGAGCAGCTCAATCAGAACAACGGCTACGTGCACTACGACAGCAAGACAGAAAAAATTCAGTGATTCCTTCTACATTGCCATGCTGAACCAGATTGATCTTCGCGCCCCAGGCGCGAAGATCAACCGTAGTGGAGAGTACCCCGGTTCTCGCAGAAGAGTTCGACCTCGCAAGTAATTTCTTCCACGGCTTAGATCCTGGCATCCTCCGCACAGTCATGCTGACGGCGCAGAAAAAGAATCACAGCATAAGACTGCGAGAAGTGGTCACCCGGCCGGGTGTAAGATGCGTGTGCCTTGGGGTTCAATTCAAAACTACAACCGAAAAGGAGAGTTCAATGAAGCGGTCACTTTTGATAGCTGGAGTGGTGGCGGCCCTCATCGCCGCATGGTCCGTAGGGCGGGTGCACGGGCAGAACGAAATGAAGAAAGTCATCTACGTCTCCGCCGCTCACGCAAATTACACGTCACAGGTCAAGGGTGTATCCACCGCCAAAATCTGGGGCGACCCGGACAAGGGCGCGCATGGAACTTTTACCAAGTTCGATCCGGCCCAGGATAACGGCATGCACACGCACACCAACGATACCTGGATCGTGGTGTTGAAGGGCGCATATCTGTACAAGGACGAAGCGGGCGAAAAGCGCGTCGCCGCGGGCGACTTCTTACGTGTCCCCGGTGGACACAAACACTGGAGCGGCGGTGACAAGAAAGAAGGTGCGCTGTTCTATGAGGAATCGTCCGGAAAGTTTGATTTGATTCCCGTGAAGTAGAGAGCAATGTGGACCTGGAATCCCACTTCTCGCAAAGGAAGCGAGAAGTGGGGGCGCCTGGCAGCCCATAAGCTTCGGCCAATCGCATTTGGGTTGCGCAGCGATTCAGCGTTGTGATTCAGGCGCCGATGCCGACACCCGCCTAAGCCGCTGCAGGGACCCATCCAACAGTAAGCGCCTCTCGGAATGCTCCTCCGGCTCCCGCACGGAACATCGTCGGATCAAATCAAATGAGCTCCAAAACGGCCTGCATCCGCACGAATATCGTTAGCATCTAAACCTTGACAACAGTTCACTCACATCCTATGATCCGAGTGGATGCAATCATAAGCGCACTGATTACAAAGCACTTATTGGAAGCAAACGAATTTCAGAGGAGGCTGCAATGGCCAAGATTATTGGAATCGACCTTGGAACCACCAATTCCTGCGTGGCGGTGATGGAGGGCGGCGAGCCCAAAGTCATCCCCAACGAAGAAGGAGGGCGCACTACGCCTTCCGTGGTTGGTTTTACCAAGACTGGGGAGCGATTGGTGGGACAGGTAGCGAAGCGCCAGGCCATCACCAATCCCGAGAACACAGTTTTCTCGATCAAGCGGTTTATGGGACGCCGCTATGACGAGGTGCAGGAAGAAATCAAAATGGTCCCCTACAAGGTCGTGAAGTCAGGCGACCACGTCGCCGTTCTGGCGCAGGGCAAGGAGTACACCCCTCCGCAGATTTCGGCACTCATTCTGCAGAAGCTGAAGAAGGCAGCCGAAGACTACCTCGGCGAGAAAGTCACCGAGGCAGTCATCACCGTTCCTGCCTATTTTAACGATGCCCAGCGGCAGGCTACGAAGGATGCCGGGCAGATCGCCGGGCTCGATGTAAAGCGCATCATCAACGAACCGACCGCTGCCGCACTGGCCTACGGGCTCGACAAGACGAAAGACGAGATGATCGCCGTGTACGACTTCGGCGGCGGAACTTTTGACATTTCCGTGCTGGAAGTTGGCGAGGGCGTGATTGAAGTGAAAGCCACCAATGGCGACACGCATCTCGGTGGCGACAACCTTGACCAGCGCATTGTCGACTGGCTCATCGACGAGTTCAAAAAAGATGAAGGTCTCGACCTGCGCGGCAAGGGCAACGAAATGGCCTTGCAGCGTCTGCGTGACGCAGCCGAACGCGCCAAGATCGAACTCTCCACCACCATGGAGACCGAAATCAATCTGCCGTTCATTACGGCGGATGCCGGCGGTCCGAAGCACCTGGTCAAGAAGCTGACACGGGCGAAGCTCGAAGGGATGGTGGAAGACATCATCCAGAAGTCGGTGGGACCGTGCAAGCAGTGTTTGAAAGACGCGGGGCTGGATGCCAGCAAGATTAATGAAGTGGTGCTGGTCGGCGGCCAGACGCGCATGCCTCGCATTCAGGCGCTGGTAAAAGAGTTGTTTGGCAAAGAAGGTCACAAGGGCGTGAATCCTGATGAAGTCGTGGCAGTTGGCGCGGCGATTCAGGGCGGCGTGCTCGGCGGCGAAGTGAAAGACCTGTTGCTGCTGGACGTGACTCCGCTGTCGCTGGCGATTGAAACGCTGGGCGGCGTCGCCACTCCGATGATCCCGCGCAACACGACGATTCCGACTAAGAAGACGGAGACGTTCTCCACCGCGGCCGACAATCAGACGTCGGTTGAGGTGCACGTGCTGCAGGGCGAACGTCCGATGGCGGCGCAGAACCGGACTTTAGGCAAGTTCCACTTGACTGGAATTCCGACGGCTCCGCGTGGCGTTCCGCAGATCGAAGTGACGTTCGATATCGATGCCAACGGCATTCTGAACGTGACCGCGAAAGATACGGCCACGGGCAAAGACCAGAAGATTACGATCACCTCATCCTCTGGATTGTCGAAGGAAGAGGTCGAGCGCATGGCCAAAGAGGCCGACGCGCACGCGGCCGAAGACAAGGCGCAGCGGGAAGCGATCGACGCCAAGAACCAGCTTGATAGTATGGTCTATAACGTTGAAAAGATGCTGCGCGAAAACGGAGACAAGATCTCCGGCTCCGAGCGTGGTGCGGTCGAAAATGCCGTGGCCGATGCCAAGAAAGCACTCGAGTCCAACGACAAGGCGCAGATGGATAAGGCTCGGGAAGCCTTGACGAACGCTTCGCACAAGCTGGCCGAAGA
>Ga0070731_10002120_pt1 | contig 19386 bp, 21 predicted proteins | sample Coa_R1_2_FD_66448 | JGI IMG/M metagenome (GOLD analysis project Ga0070731, IMG submission 66448) | Surface soil microbial communities from Centralia Pennsylvania, which are recovering from an underground coalmine fire - Coalmine... | ecosystem: Environmental > Terrestrial > Soil > Unclassified ... | reverse complement strand
GCCAAACCGCTCTGCACCACGACCGCGTGACGTGTGTCATTGACGCCACTTGAAACAAGGTGAGATAGTGATTTGTCTTCGAAGCTGCCAGACGTAGCCCAGGAAGCTCTCACAGCCACATGGTCCGTCTCATTCCGAGAGATACCAGTTTTTTTCAGATGTTCTCGCAAATGTCCGCCAACCTCATCGGCGGCGCGCGCACTCTGGTCGAATTGTTTGCGAACTTTGAGGACGTCGAGCGGAAAGTCGAGGAAATCGATCGCTTCGAACAAGAAGGCGATGAGTTAACTCATACTGTCCTGACAAAACTGAACCAAACATTCATCACCCCGTTCGATCGGGAAGACATTCATCAACTCGCTTCCAAGCTCGACGACGTTCTCGATTTCATTCACGTTGCCTGCACTCGCATTGTGATGTACCGCATTACGGCGCCGCCACCCGCGGCCGGAAAACTCGCCAAAATCATCCTCATGCAAAGCGAGGAGTTGCAGAAGGCCATGTCTTTGTTGCGGAAAAATGGCGATATTCTGACCCACTGCGTGGAAATCAATCGCCTGGAAAATGAAGCGGACACCGTTGCGCAAGAGGCCATTGCCAAGCTTTTCGAATGCGAGAAGGACCCCATCAATCTGATCAAAATTAAGGAACTGATCGAATTCCTGGAACGCGCCACCGATAAAGCCGAAGACGTTGCCAATGTGCTTGAAACCGTAGTTTTGAAAAACACCTGAGAACCCAAATTGGACCAACAGGAACTTTGGTGAACCCCGACCTGCTGTTACTGATCATTACCGTACTCGTAGCGCTGACCTTCGACTTTCTGAACGGTTTCCACGACGCCGCGAATAGTATCGCCACGGTCGTTTCGACCCGAGTTTTGTCTCCAAAGCTTGCAGTTTTGTGGGCCGCATTCTTCAATTTCGTCGCCGCCTTTCTACTCGGCACCGCGGTCGCTAAAACTATCGGTTCGGGAATGATTCGTGTCAGTGATGTCACCCAGGCCGTCGTTATCACCGGACTGCTCGGCGCCATCGTTTGGGATCTGCTTACCTGGTGGTGGGGACTGCCGACCTCTTCTTCCCATGCACTAATCGGTGGCTACGCTGGCGCAGCCGTTATGCGTTCCGGCTGGCACGTCATTATTGCTGACGGCTGGACCAAAACTTTGATCTTTATCGTGGTTGCACCCATTATGGGCCTCGTTCTTGCCTTTATCTTCATGATTGCCGTTTTCTGGCTGCTCCGAAACAAAGCTCCACGCCGCATTGATGCATGGTTTCGTAAGCTGCAACTTCTCTCGGCCGCAGCTTACAGCTTGGGCCATGGCGGAAACGATGCCCAGAAAACCATGGGCATTGTCGCCAGCGCGCTTTATGGAGCTCATTTCCTAAGCCGGGCGGAACTGGCCGGCAACTGGGGCAAGTTTCATTGGCCCATTATTCTGGCCGCGCACGCTTCCATCGCACTTGGAACCTACTTCGGCGGTTGGCGCATCGTTCACACCATGGGCTCACGCATTACCAAGCTGAAACCTGTGGGAGGATTTTGTGCCGAGTCCGCTGGAGCTATCACTCTGTTTTCTACCGCACTGGCCGGTATTCCGGTAAGCACCACCCACACGATCACCGGTGCGATTGTCGGCGTCGGTGCCACTCATCGTCTCTCGGCCGTGCGCTGGGGCGTGGCCGCTCGCATCGTCTGGGCTTGGATTCTCACGATTCCCGCAGCCGCGCTGGTCGCAGCCATTGCCTTCTCGATCGTGCGACTGTTTCACCCCGGAGCCTAGAAGTGGTGATGCCTCGGCCGCTACCCCTGATTCGGCAGATTAGCCATTCGGCTAGTAATTGCCTCAAAAAGAGCGTTGAGCAATCGGGAACTTCCGCTGGCGATAAATCACGGCGATGGACAAGAAAATCAAAGCTTCCGAGAGCACAGCCAGCAGACTGGCCTCGGGACCATCGGTTCCTCCCGACCACAACGCCGGGCCATGAAAAGATGGCGCCATCAGGGCATGCTGGCCGTGTAAACCGCTGTCTGGCGTCCCGAACAAAAACGTCTCGCCCCAATCCCACGCGGCATGATTGCCGATCGCAAACCACAAGTCTCCTGTGCGCCACAGGCTGAAACACATGGTTAGCCCATCGACGAAAACCATGATGATGCCGAATTTATTTTCACCCGGATTACCGGCATGCCCAGCCCCGAAAATGATCGAATACAGTAGCGCCGAGCTCCAAAAGCTCCAGCCACCCGGCAGTGCACCCAACCCGTCCGTCGTGACGCGTTGCACATAGCCGCGCAGAACGCCTTCTTCTGTGACACCGACACACAGAAATGCCAAACCCCAGATCAAGCCATATTCGAGGATTGCCCGCCCATGCGTCTGCTGCATTCCGTAATCGAACCAGCCGCATATGTGCATTACTTCTAATTGCAAAGCGAGAACACCGATCCCAACGACCGCGCCCACCCAGAACGTCGAGCGAAAAGCATTCTGCAGAGGCATTCCAAAATATCCCCACGGTTTGCGGTCGATCCACTTCGCCATAATGCCGGTCGCGATGAGTACTGCCGCCATCACGATGAATTCACGTTCAAGAGCCCCACCAGGCAACAGCCCTGATTTGGAGTTAACTCTGCCACCTATCCTCGCTACCGGCCTGAGGCAGAAACTCACAGCAACAAAAAGCCCAAAAAAAAGCAAAACCTTCCACCCGGCACGTAGACCATGCGGGCCCATAAGAATCCCTCGCACTCCGGATGTCGAATCAGGTGCTGAGATCACTACATCTGTGTTATGAGAGTCGACCGGATGATCTTCCGTATTCACAAACTTCCCTTTCAATCTATGGTCTCGATAATCTACGCAATTAGATGAGAGAAAGTTCAGATGCCGCGTAGCCTCTGATCGCGTCGTCGCTTGGCTGGAGAAGTGACTTCACCCAGCCTTTCATCCACTCACCTCTTCCGCGCTATGGATTCAACTCAGCCTTCCGCATCCTCGCGCACTCGGCCTTGAAGTCGGCATAGGAGGTCCAGTTGAGCGTTACTGATGCATTCTCGATCTTGAGGCCCGACCGAAACGCACTTCCCGGATGACCGCGGTCATTCATCACGACTTCTGGACCATGCCAGTAGCCATATAGGTCAAAATAACCTCGCCGTTGGCCATTATTGAAAATCTGGTGCTCAAGCACCCGAACACCCATCAGACTGCCTTCGGTGCTTTGCCAGCCGCCAAAAATCGTGCCGCTCAGATCGAGATATTGCGTAACTCCAGGGGACGTGCACAAGTAGCCTGTCCCTTTTACACCGCCGGTAGGACGCAGCCCGTCCAAGCGAAGCCGGGAAAAATGTGAAGACGGAGATATAGAAACGTAGATCGGATAGGTTCCGTTCTTTGTAACCAGCTTCCCAGATCCGGTCCAGTACAACAGCGGCGTCCACCGTCCCCCAATGTGAAAAGCCCACGGAGCTGTAATCGCTATCCCTCCGTAGACCAGGGCCCCACAAAACACAAGCGCGCCTAATAATTTCGCCATAGTTTTTAGACAGGCGACCTCGCCTGTTCCGTCGAGCGCAGCTCGACTTCCGCTAAACCTTCACCTGCACGTTTGCCCGATCCTCATCGAGCGCCGTGAACATCGCCGCGGGTGAAAACCCCAGCAATCCGGCGAACACATTCCGCGGAAACGTCGATTGCCTGGTGTTGTACTTCATTACCTCGTCGTTATAAAACTGCCGCGCAAAAGCGATACGATTCTCCGTCGAAGTCAGTTGTTCTTGCAAAATCTGTACATTCTCGACCGCTCGCAGTTGCGGATAATTCTCCACGGTCGCGAAAAGTCTGCCGAGCGTCGCCGTCAGCATCGATTCAGCAGCCGAACGTTGCAGCACATCCCCTCCCGCCGCGATCGCTTGCGCGCGTGCCTGCGTCACATTTTCAAATACGGAACGCTCGTGCTGCATATACCCGCGCACCGTTTCCACCAGATTCGGGATCAGATCGTGTCTACGCTTCAGCTGCACATCAATTTCTGCCCACGCATTGCGCACGCGGTTGCGGAGCGCGACGAGACCATTGAACGAGGCAATGATCCATATCAATAACGCCACCGAAACTACAATGATGATCACCGCTGGTGAAATTTGCATAGCTCGATCCGTCTCGGGTTTAGTGATGCCCCACCAACATGAAGACGTTGTGAATCACGGTCAGCCAGATTACTAAAAATGCCACACTCGCCATCGTCATAATGGCGATGAGAAATAAGAACAAGGCAATCAGAAGCAAGAATAATGGCGAAAGGATGATCGACAGCACCAGCACGACAATCCATGCCCTGGATTTCTGCGCCGCGAAGTCGACGTGCGCCCCCATCCGTGCCAGTCGCTTCAATCGCCGCTTCACCGAAGGGTGAAATCCCAGCATACTCACCGATGACATACTCGACTCAGCCTCAACCTTCTGCCGTGCCGATGTATCCCGCGCCACTCCGCGAACGCTTCGTAGACGCGCGATCGCTGCAGCGTCACCTTGTCGCGCGCCGAAGAAATCATCTGGATTCGGTATTTGCGCCGCCAATCCAGGATCAGACGCAGCGACTGCCTGGTAAGCCGCGCGCAAACGCGCTACCGCCTGCGCATCTCCGGCCATCGCCGCACGAAAGGTGCTCGCCAACTGCACCTGCGCAGTACGGAAATCCATCGCTGCAGGTTGCATGGAGTCCTGTCCCGATGCTGTGGCCCAAGCTTTCGCGAGCAACTGTTGGTGTCCCTTGTCCGGAACCGCGGATATTTGGTGATCGCTTCGCTTCGGACTAACCACGAAGAGATGGGAGGCCCAGTCCCCGCCTGGAATGTCGCCCGGCTCCTCATTTAATTTTTGCAGAGCGCTCGCTAGCCCGTCCGGATTGCGCGTCAACTGCACTGCCGAAGCATCCGCCAGATATTGCCGTGTGCGCCACAGCAGAGCTACCGATGGCCCCAGCACCGCAGTCGAGAAAAACCACAGGCACAGCTTCATCGCCATGTTGGTAAAAAAAATCGGGAAGAAAATAAAATTTCGGATCGAGCGGATCCGCGACCGTTTCCCCGAGTCGAAAAATTGATCGATGTCATCCGTGTCTAGCCCGACATTCCGCGCCAGCAGGTCCGCAACCGCAGCCGCCTCCTTGGCTCCTCCGCTTACAAATCCGTAGCGAATAATCCGCCACAGAACACCGCGCGATCGCGGTCCGAACGGTGAATTCACGATCGCTACTAGGAGGCCGCAAGTTTCAAATACCGCGGTGATCCGGAATGCGATCCGTAGGTCGCCATTTCCGATTGAGCCAATCAGATGAGCCAGTATGCCTTCGAGTTCGTCACGGCTCAGGTCATCCAGGAGCCGCCGGGAGACCACAATGCGCGCATCTGTAGCTGAACTTCCAATTGCCGCCGCATTCGCGCCCGCTGAATCAATCAGCATCACCCTGGGCGAAGTTATGCCAGCCGCAATGGCCATTTCCTGAACCACGTCCACCAGTTGCAGTTCCTTCAGTTGATTCTGATTTGGTTCGCGCGCATTCAACGCAAGCAGCGCGCCTCCAACCCCGCTGCGCCGGAACAGCACGTCGATGCTCAGCCACAGTGCGATCGAGAGTACGATTCCAGGTAACAGCATCACCGCCAGGCCAATCGCTAGGGCTTGCGGATCGGCTGCTGTCTTCGGCTGCAAAATCCAAGTCAGGCCCACCTTGCCAAAACGCGCAAACTCGGCGGCTATTTGCCAAAACTCCTGCGGCAGCGGCGAGAAATAGTTGATGACATCTGCGCTGATCAGGACTACCGCATACAGCAAAGGTGTGATGATCAGCGCCAGCGGGATTCCCATTACCACCGCCGCGACGACGCAAAGAACAGAAATGCGCCAGGTCGCGCGCCGGTTCCGCTGCTGCGCATCCAGAAAACTTTCTCGGTCGCGCGGAAGATAACGCTGGCCTGCAACCGACAGTTGTGCTGATTCGCTCACGCTGAGAACACTTGGCGTAAAATCCCCGAGGCTGGGCGAGGCATAGAAGCTTAGCACAGCGTTTACCCTGCATTTCAGGTCGTGAGCGCTGCAGATGTGCTTAGCCCAGACTTCGGGCTTCCCCATCCTTTACTGTGCAAAACCTTGCACAGCACTACATTTTGTATTGCGAAAAGCTTTCTTTTCCACCTGTTAAATTTGGTACGAGATTTGCTCTTGTACTGCTCAGGAGCGCCGCAAGGCAATGCGCTCCTGGATTTAGAGGATGAATGCCATGAAAACTGGATTATTAGTTGCCAGCCTGCTTTTCACTACCGCCGCCTTTGGGCAATCCATTGGCGAAGCGATTGGCTCGCCCTATATGAGTTCGCCATATTCCATGATGACTCACGACCAACACGCTTCGTTCAAATCCATGGCGCAAGAGCAAAGCCTCACCGACGGAGGCAGCGGAGTGTATGTGGCTCAGGGCGAAATCCCGCTTGCCGAAGTACCGCTTCCGCCGCGTCACGAGATGTCGCTGGGCGACGTTGCACGGCTCTATCGCAAGCAGCACGAAACCGCCAAGAAAGCGGCTTTTGTTTTCGAGGAACAGGGCAAGTAACCAGCTATTCGCTGGTCATGATGAACAGCGGCTTCATCTCGAAGCTGCTGTAATGCGGCCGAAGACGATCGGTATTGTAGTGCTCTTTCACATTCACAACCTTTTTCGAGGCAATCACCACGTCAATCGGCATGTTGTCATAGCGCCCGTTCTTCAATACCACAAGCCGTCCGTGAACCTTACTTAGAATTAAATCCAGCGCCAGATTCCCATAGGCCATCGGCACAATCGAGTCAATCGCATCCGGATCACCGCAACGGACGAGGTATCCCAGCTTCTGACTGATTACCTCGATGATTTTGCCATTACTGTATTTGGGAGACAGTTCCTTCAGTTTTTCCCCCACCAGATCGCCAATGCCTCCTAGCTTCTTGTGCCCGAAAGCATCCGTGGTCTCTTTCTCAAAAATCATCTCTCCGCCTTGGAACATCGCGCCTTCAGAAATCAGCACCACCGAATATCGGCTTGGATTGTGCCGCCGATCGGCAACCAGCAACTCCGTCAGCCGCTCAATGTCAAACTTGTGCTCCGGAATCACACAGCGGTTCGCCGCTCCCGCCATTGTCGGCAGCATCGCCGTGAATCCCGCATAACGCCCGAATACCTCCAGCACCAGAAAGCGCTCGTGCGATCCCGCTGAGGTTCGAAGATCATTCGTCATCTGAATCGTGCGCGTCACCGCGGTGCTGAAGCCGATGCAATAATCGGTTCCGGGCACATCGTTATCCATCGTTTTCGGAATGGCAACCACCTTCACTCCTTCTTGATAAAGTCGCACTCCATAGCTGAGTGTGTCGTCTCCACCAATCGGGATCAAAAACTCCATTCCTAACCATTCCAGGGTCTTGAGCACTTCCGGCGTGAGATCGTTCTTCTCATTACTGTAGCTCTGCTGAAGGTGGGCAGGCACCGCGGACTTTTTTACCTTCGCCGGGTTCGTCCGCGAGCTGTGCAGAAACGTCCCGCCGGTCCGTCCCGCCCGATTGACCACCTCTTCCGTCAACACTTGAAAATTATCGCTGTTATCGAAATCATGTTCCCGCACGATATCGACCAGCCCTCCCCATCCGCGCCGAATCCCAACCACTTGATAACCTTCCCGCAGCGCCCGAATGGTGACCGCGCGAATCGCCGGGTTCAGGCCGGGAACATCCCCTCCGCCGGTTAAGATTCCGATGACCCCTTTTTTGCTCGCGAATTGCCCCATGCAAAACCTTCTTTCGATCTCGACGGTGTTTCCACTAACCTCGGCACGTCAGCCCAAAATGGAACGGCCAGGCCCTTCCCCTAACGCCAACATGCGTATTCTTTCCTGAGAGAAATCCCATTTTATAAGATAGCCTACGGCCATTACACGGATATCACAGTCAATGATGATGACTCTGTGTCAGAATGGATATGTTCTGTCGACCGTTTCTGTCGTATGCCCGAATCGACGCCAAAAATCGTTCTCATCGTCGATGATAGTAAGTTCTTCCGAACGGCCACAGAACGAACTCTTACCAAAGCCGGCTATGCAGTGATCACTGCGGCGGATGGTGAGGAGGGCCTGCGCCTGGCACGCGAAAAAAAGCCCAGCCTGATCCTGCTTGACATGCTTCTTCCCAAGCTCGACGGCCCATCCGTTTTGCACAAGCTAAAGGCAGACTCTACAATCAAGAAAACTCCCGTGCTGGTTCTCACCAGCCTTTCCCAGAGGAATGAAGAAAAACTTGTCAGCGACGGCGCCGCCGGCTTCCTGGAAAAAGATCGCCTGGTGAAGGACTCTCAACCCTTGCTCCAGGCCATCGCCAAATTGATCCCTTAAACGTTCGGGACTTCCTCGCAACTTACAGATTAGGCACACCTTACAGAGTTACCAATGGGCCACCGGAATGGCCTACGGGGGCCATTCCACAGACTTCGCGGCCCGCTTAGGATACGAATCGCATAAGGAGAAGTTATGTATCAGGAAATGGTCCAAAACGAACTCCTTAATACTCTGGCCCATTGCTACGAGCAAGACCCCGAGCAGTTCGTCACTTTACCCAAGCCAATTCTGGATGACTCCTTCGCGCGCTTGGCGATGGCGGAACTCCGAAACGATGGCTACCTCGAGGAACAGATCCGGGGGGTTGTGCGCCTGACGGCGATGGGGTACGAACGCTTCCGCAAAAACTAGCTTCGCTCAAGAAGCAATGTCGTCGAATCGCAACTCATCTATCCTTCAGCCTGTCGCGCATACCGCGATTCTGATTATTGAACGATAATCTTTCCCACCAGCTTCGCCTCGTTCACAATGTTTTTGACTTGTATCGGGATTTCGCCCGGCGTTTTGGATTGGAATTCAAAATCATATGCTTCGCCCGAGGCAATATGCAGCGCCGCATCACTAACCGTTGCCAACCCCGATGGAAGGTCTGCCCCATCCTTGGCAATCGCCCGCCAGCTTACGGGTTGCTCTTTGCTGCCGAGCCGGAGATCCGCAGCAAGGTCAGGGGCCATATTAATTACCCGCAAACGATATGGAATACCTGAGCGCAAAAGGATCGGGCTTGGCGACTCCTCGCCGTTGATCGTGATTCTCTTTGCGAAGAAGCTTGCTTCCCGTGTCCCCAGCATTACGATCCTGTCGCGCTCCGGATCGAATTTCTCTCCCGGTTCCAGCACAATCAGCGGCCCATAAACTCCGCCCGTCAACTGCTCCGCGTCGGGAGCATGAGTGTGGTAAATAAACGTTCCCGCGCGCTTGGGAGTAAACCGGGCAACAAAGCTTCCGCCCGGCGGGATTGCGGGCGTAATCTGGGATGCGGTTCCGCCTCCGATCACGCCGTCATAATAGGAATCCAACTCCAGCCCATGCCAGTGGATCGTGGTTTCTTCAGGAAGATGATTGGTTACAGTGATCTCCGTCAGTTCCCCGCGCGTTACCACGATCGGCGGGCCCATCGCCTTCTCGGCCGACGCCACAATCTTTTTCCCTTCGCGCACCGAACACGAGAATGTGGGCGTTTCCCCGCCGGCTGCTGTTGGCTCGACAACCAGGTCAATTTTGCGCGCTGCGGCGTGTTCACCCTCGGCCGCTGGCGTGGCCCGCCCCGGTTTTACCGTAATCAGCATTACCAGACCGGCCATGTCTCGCATCATCGGCATGTCGCCGTGCTGGTCGTGGTTTACGGATGCGCTCATGTTGTAGTGCGGCGCTTCCGTCTCCTTAATTATTGGCACCCGTTCTTCAACCGAAATGTGACCCTGAAAATGACAGTGGAACAGCCATCTCCCGATGTGTTCCGGCTTCCATTCCATCATCATCGTGTGTTCGCCTAACAGGTCCTTCGTTACTACCTGTTGCCGCTCCGGTTCCGCAAATGCGGTGTCTGACTCAAAATCCCCCAGGCTGAGCACTTTATAAAAAGCTCCGTGCAGGTGCATCGGGTGCTCAAAGAAGGTAGCGTTGATCACCCGCCATCGAATGGTCTCGCCTTCCGTGTACTCGAGCGGCTCAGTATAGGGATACGATTTTCCATTGATGCTGACGATTTCTTCCCCTCCGTGAAGCGCATCCGGGTCCACAAACATCAGGTTCAGCAGAAATACCCGGTCGTTACCTACGCCGCCGGGGGGATCCACAATGAACGCACCAGTCAATTGCGCATCGGCATATACCGGGAAATCCGGTGGGTCAGTTGCCGTTCGTGCCCAGTAGAAATAAGTTCCGGGCACTCCCGCCGGAAAATTGAATTCATGGCTTTCCCCAGCAGCAATTTCCACCCCAGCCTTTGCGTCGCCGGGCCGTGTGTTCAGACCATAAATCGTTGCTTTCTTCTTTAGAGTATTGGTAACCGTCGCATGAATAACCGTGCCCGCGGGAACCCGGAGCATCGGCCCCGGAATCTGTGCCGCCTGTCCGGCTTCGCCAAACGCCTGAACGTACAACTGCGGACCATCCTCGGCTTCTGCTCGCCAGGCGCCGCGCCGAATCTCGAGATGCACGGTAAGAATCCCATTTTCTAATTTGCCGGCAGCCCTTCGATTCTGATTGATGGCGATTTGCTCGACCGGCGGCACTTGCGACGCAGCAGTCGCCGCCATCAAACACACCACGACACAACACCACACCCTTCGCGAATGCAAGAGCATCATTCACCCCAAAAAAATCGCATCATTATGTCACAGTTGTAGGCAGAAATCGCCCGGGCTACTGGTAATCAATATGGTCTTTCTACTCGGCGTCCGTGCACGACTAACTTCCCGCGCTCGCGTTCTTCAGCACGAGTACCACAATCCGTCCGTCAGAGTGAAACTCTCCACCCGTCGCCGTTTTCGCGGTCGTCAGCGGATTTGCCGGTGTGACATGGTCCCGTTGAATGACCAGCCCGGTGGATGACAACGTGCCATCCACATATTCCCGCTCCCCATCAATCGCAGGATCGATCTTGTGGGTAAGGCCGTTATTTCGCTGGTCGCGCTCAAAACCAATGTCGTGAGTCGCCGCCACGCACCACAGCGGCCGTCCCTCGACTTCGTATGGCGATTTCCACACGCGCAAATGATTCCGTGACATCGCCACTTTCACCGGTTCTGCGTGGGCAAAGCCATAATCCTGTGCCCGATCAAAAAGATACAGAATACTCATCGGCATCGTCAGGTAATCTTTTTTCTCGAATGATTCCAAAGCCGCATTGAGCGCGGTATTTCGCACCGTCTTATCTACCTGTACCCATCCCGCGCTGGTGAAAGTATTCACCACCTGGTCCTGTGTTCCTACGATCAGAACGTTCACCATGTCCCCCGGCTTCCCGCTTGGGTCAGTCACCCGGCGCGGAACCTTGCTCAGCAGATCCGTCGTGATCCCTGCAATCTTGCTGTCTGCCGGGCCGCCGACATTGCCGGCTTCCCCCGAACCCTCCGCCAGGATATCCACCGTGACATGAAAACTGCCCTGCGCGCCCGAAGCATCGCTCTGGCTTTCGTTCAAACCAATAAACAATCGGCCCGCTACCGGCACATCGTATTCTTTGCTCTCCCCAATGAGAAACGCCTGTGCATAATCCGCAGAACCGATCCGGCCAATCAGCGCACCGTGTCCAGCATCGGTGACCGCGTATTGGTGAATAAGGTCTGCAAAATTTCGCGGAATCCCGTTGGGTCCGAATGTTCCCGATGTTTTGGTTTTCCCGGCAAATGATGATGTGTCGGCTGGGAACGTGATCTGTCCCGTCGCGGTAAATCGCAACTTCGCGCCCGCGCGTAAATCGATGTTGGTGTCCACCCACTCCTTCGTGCCCGGCACCTCAAATTGAGAGCTGTGCTTGGCCGCTGACGCAGTTGGCGCACTCTGCGCGGGCGCACTTTGAGCCGCTGCGTAGGACACACTGCTGAACATGATGAGTAGCGTCGCCACCAGGGCAAGATCGAGCGAACCTATTTGCTTGGTCGATGTCATAGGTTTCTCCCCGCTCAAGTTTAACTGAGGACACATAAAGCGAACAAAGGGGCCATCGGCAGCGATGTCCTTCCAGGCAAAACAGGCCCCGGATTTTCCAGAAAACACAATCCCAGCCCGGCTGGAAATCTGTAAAATGCCGGAACGTGGCAATCTGACTGGCAACTCAGGAACGTAATAAGTATGCAGCCGACTGAAAGCGGCCCGACGAAGGTGAGCGACATGCATTTGGTGTCCGGTATCCGCGCGGGCGATCAGTCTGCCATGTCCGAACTCTACGACCGCTATTCCAAGGTCGTGTATGCGGTTGCATTGCGGATTCTGCAAAATGCGCAATCCGCTGAGGACCTGCTGCAGGACATCTTTTTGCAGCTATGGCGCAATCCCGGCGCTTTCGACGCCAGTCGCGGCAGCATGGCGGCCTGGCTCGCCGTCATCTCCCGCAATCGGGCAATCGATCGGTTGCGGCAAAGGCGGCCGGAAACTGATATTGAGGAATGCATCGTAGCAGGCACCCACGACTTGGCGGAAGAAACCGAGCATAACCTCGTGGTTGAGAAGGTGCGGCAGGTGCTCGCACAAATGAATCCTGATTACCGCAAGGTTCTGGAACTCGCTTTCTTCCAGGGATTGACCCACAATGACATTGCCGAAAAAACCGGTCAACCGTTGGGCACAGTGAAAACCCGGATTCGAGCCGGCCTGCAGCAACTGCGGGCGAGATTTGCTGGATGAAGACACACGAACAATTCGCGGATGATCTCGCGCTCTACGCACTCGGCGACCTAATCGGTGCGGAGCAACAGCATCTCGAGCAACATCTCGCCGATTGCGCTGCGTGCCGGCGGGAATTGCAGATGCTCCGCGGTGATCTCGGGCTATTGGCTCTTTCCTCCAGCGGTCCACAACCTCCTGCGCGCAGTAAAGAGCGGCTGATGCGTTCGATCGCGACCGAAGCCCGGTTACAAGCTCCGCAAACTCCCCGGCGCAGTCTATGGATGACCCTGATTCCAGCATTCGCCGCACTGGCTCTTCTGGCTCTGGCTGCGGCACTGCTGCTGAACCGGTCTAATTTGCAAAATCAGCTTGCAACCCTGCGAACTCATAACCGTGATTTAACGGATCAACTCGATCGTCTGAATGAAGAAGTGCGACTCTTGTCGGCGCCCGATGCCCTGCACGTGTCGCTCAATCCGCAAAATGCGCCTCAGCATCCGACCGGTACAGCAATCTTCAGCCCTTCGCAAAAGCGACTAATGTTCATGGCCACCAATTTCCTCCCCGCGCCCGCCGGGAAAGCGTATGAGCTGTGGATTATCCCCACTACCGGCGCGCCCATGCCTGCCGGCATGTTTAAGCCAGACGAGCACGGAAATGGAATGATCATGGGTGAGAAGATGCCTGAAGGCCTCACTGCGAAAGCGTTTGCTATTACCATCGAGAACGAGTCAGGCTCGGACAAACCAACTTCGCCGATCCTATTGGTCGGATCCGTCGGCTGAAACCATCGTAACGCTCCACCTTCAGATGTTCCTTGTATTGCACCCCTCAAAGCCTCGAAAATTGCAGAACCTTGCCCCATAGGCTTGGCATCTCATCGTTTGTAGGCGTATGAAAATCAAGACGTTTATTGTTGGGTGCGTTTTGGCGCTGGCGCTGTTGCTGTTTGCCCAGCGCCGTCAGGAATTTCCCCACGCATTAAGCTTTCATTCAGTCCTCGATCTCACGCACACACTTGATGCCCACAGCCCCAATTATGAGGTTTCCGACAAGCCCGTGTACCAGGCGAAGACGGTTGCCACGATCGACAAGGACGGATATTTTGCGCGTGAGGTCTCTTTGCCCGAGCATTTCGGCACCCACCTCGATGCGCCGGCTCACTTCGCGCCTGGATTATGGACAGTTGATCAAATTCCAGTTGAGCGGTTTTTCGCACCCCTGGTCGTCGTCAATGTAAGTGCCTCAGCGAACACGAACCCTGATTATCAAGTCTCGGTCGGAGATATAGCCAAATACGAAGAAGCGCACGGCCAAATCCCTCCGAATGCTGTCGTCGCCGCTTACACTGGGTGGGATTCGCGCTGGAACTCCGCTAAAGATTATCGCAATCCCGATGCCGGCGGCGTAATGCACTTCCCCGGGTATTCTTTGGATGCAGCGAAGTTTCTGGTTGATGGCCGAAACGCACTAGCTCTGGGAATTGACACGCTCAGTATTGATTACGGACCTTCGAAGGATTTTCCCGTTCATCATTACACCTTGTCGCACAGCCTGTATCACCTCGAAAATATGGCGGCTCTCGAACGCGTTCCAGCAAGCGGCGCCACTATCGTGGTTGCTCCCATGAAGTTGGAGCATGGTTCGGGAGCGCCGGTGCGGATTTTTGCACTGGTACCGTGACGCCTTCTTGTCTTCAATTTTCTGGATTTGGCGCTCGAACCTGACTTCCCGTCCTGCCCGGCCACTCTGTAAAGCTGAGTTCCTGCTCAAGAGAAGAGAATCGCCGCAGAATTTCATGCATTCGCAAAGCCATGTTGCGAATCGTTTCAATCTGCGAGCGAGCTTCCGCCGACAGCGATCCCGGTTCCAGCAATAGCAGCTCGGAGTTGCCTAATGTCGCTGTAAGCATGTTGTTGAGCGAATGTCGCATCTCCAACATATAGCGGCCGAGAGTCGCTTCATGCGCCAAAAGTGCATTTGCCTTTTCGGCGCGAAGTGCGCGAGCTTCCGCCTCCGCATGGCACAGAGCTTCGGAGGCCAGCATGACCAATGTATCCAGCCAGTTGTCCTGCTGCCGAAACGCTATCACTCCTGGCCAGCGCTCACGCACGGTTTGCAACGTGCTGGCCTCCTCGGAAACGAAAATCACTCGTTTACCGGCCGCCTGAAGCACTTCCACCACAGAAGACAATGCCTGCGGTTGAACCCGGCTTACGATTGACAGAAGAAGGCTTTCCGCAGCCACGCCCATTGGAATATCGCTGCTCATCAGCGTGAAAGTGGGAACACGGCACTCCGACTGCCAGCGTCCGGTAATCGAACGCGAAAATTCCGGATCGTCAGAAACAATCAATACCGTGGGCTGTTGCATACGGTTGGGGAGTTAGGACTCGTCCGCGGTAGCGGTTTCGCCCGCCCTTTTGCTGGAGGTCGAAGCATCTTGCCCGTTCGTGCTGGCTGCAGCTCCGCGTGCGAGCACCCCTGAGTTTTTCGCACCCCGAGCCAGCGCAGTCTCGACCACCGCCCGTAGGTCAGCCAGCATCCGCAGCGGCTGGCCGGATGAATACTCCGCATGAAACATTACTTTCCATGACTGGCAAATCATGCGCAGGCGGCTGATCGGTTCCTCGGCGGAAAACTGGGCTCGCCGGCAGTCCAGGCTGGTCACCCCGCGCGATTCGAGTTCCCGAAGCCCATCCAGAATTCCGTTCAGGTCCTGGTGCATCAATCGGAAAAAGATGCGGCGCAATAAAAAGTTGAATCGGGCAAAGCCAACCATCGCCCCAGGACCGAAATAATTGTCTCCTAGCGAAGCTTTGAGTTTTCGCCCTTTCTCCATAATCTGGCTCGTAAACAATTCGCTCAGATCGCGGCACGCATTGGCTTCCTCAATGAGCTGATCGGCCAGCGCAAGGCTTTCCGGCGCCGGCGAATCGACAGCTCCCAAAACTGCCTCCAGCACCTGGGCCACATACTGGAAATCAATATCATCATCCCGCAAACCCGACGTCGCGCAATTCGAAAAATACTGCACCAGTAGGAAATCTATTTTGTCCCGGTCCGCGTCGCTGTGTTTCTCTTTGTGCAGATGATGTCGCAGCAGATTGTGTAAAGCTTCTTCGCTGATTAACGATGTCGTTTGCAGAAATTGCCGAAGCTGGTGCACCTGAATGCGTTCGTCGACCTCCAGAAACCACTGCCGGGCCTGCTCAATGGACTCCTGGGGGGGCGCCTCGATTCCCGATTCCAGATCGTGGCACGGCGGCAACTCGATTACAAATTCCCTGGCTAAAGCCGCGTATAGGGGGTAAAGCGATCGGGCATATCGCCACTGCGAAGCAAGGTCGGATAAATGTTCGGATGAGTTCATGCTTTTACGATCCAGTTCGAGACTTCCGTAGCGAATCGCGCAGCCACAGCAGTCTGAACTCCATCATACTGCAGTGCCACCACCGAAGCCTCCGCATCCAGAGAGCCATCCGCATTTCGCAATCTCACACGATCGGCAAATTCCAGCGGTAATGTGCTGCTGAACAACGCTTCCCGCGGTGTACCAAACTCGATCATCGTGCTTTCACTGAAGGTATTGCTGGCACTGCCAAGACGAGTAAGGCGAATGGGAATGCGGACCGGCGTCGCCTCAGGGAAAAATTTGGCGAGTTTCGTGGTCGAACTTGCGCGATGCGAGGAGGCAGTCGCGGCGCCAGGTTTGGACACGGTGCCCTCGAAATGCGGACCAATGCGGTCGGGGTTCCTCAGTCTGCCGGTTAGCATGGCTTAAGCACCCGGACCGCATCGCGCTTATGAATCTTGCACGACGACGGCCAAACTTGTTTGCCCGTCCCTCCAGGGTAAGTCTCTTGTTTTCAATTGTGGCATCTCGACCTTCGCTCCTCCCTGTCATAAAGTCCAACTTCGTGTATCACAGTGACACACCGTCTCAAGATAAGAGAACCATCTTTCAATCACCTTTCGGTAAAGCTGGCTACATTCCCGCGTTTAACGATTAAAAAAAATAGGGCCGTCATCGGCTAAACTACCTACCGTGAAAAATTCACCAGTCGCTTCCACCCGGCGCTACCATCACATCGGAATTCCCACTACCGAGCGTCGCCAAGGCGAGCGCCTCGTCAAAGGCCATGCCACGTTCGTGTCCGGATATGAAACCAGCGCCTACGGAATCGAATGGATGCGCTTCGAACCTGAAGCTACCGTCCCTGACCTGGTCCGCACGGTTCCGCATGTCGCTTTCGAAGTGGACGATCTCTCCGCTGAAATCGCGGGAAAAGAAATAATCATTGCGCCCAACTCACCCTCTTCGGGCGTGACCGTCGCTTTTATTGTCGAGAATGGAGCACCAGTCGAGTTTCTTCAGTTTGACAAGAAGTGATTCGCGCAAAACCCTCAATCGGGTTGCGCGGATCGCTGATCATTGCAGCGCCTGCGTCGGCGACTGCGATCCAGCCCGGAGTTCGATGTTGTAACGCTTAAGCTTGCGATACAACGTGGCCCGGCTAATTCCCAACATGCGACCCGCGAGTGTTTTATCTCCCTTCACCTGCTCGAACACACGCTGAATGGTCGCTCGTTCGATGTCCTCCAGATCCGTCGAGGAGATCGCACCCAAATTTCCAGCCCCATCCGTTTCTTGCCGTCCTGAGGCGATACTTGCCGGCAAATCTCCAAGGTCAATCGTGCAACGGTCGCCCAGGGCAACCGCGCGCTCGACGCAGTTCTCCAGTTCCCGGACGTTCCCCGGCCACTCGTATTGCAAGAGGCATTTCATCGCCGCACTAGTCACCTGCATCGAACTCCCAGCCGCGTACCGGTCCAGAAACCAATGCACCAGCATCGGAATGTCCGACCGGCGTTCACGAAGCGGCGGCAGGTTTACCGTAACCACGTTCAGCCGGAAATACAGGTCCTTTCTGAACGTTCCTTTCTGGTATTCCATTTCCAAATCGCGATTGCTGGCTGCGATCACACGAACGTCCACCTTGATTTTCTGATTGCTTCCAACCGGCCGGATCTCCTTCTCCTGCAGAACGCGAAGCAACTTGGATTGCAACTCCGGAGGCAATTCTCCGATTTCATCCAAAAAAATCGTGCCTCCATCAGCCGCCTGAAAAAGACCTGCTTTGGTTTTCAGCGCTCCCGTGAATGCGCCCTTCTCGTAACCGAACAGTTCACTTTCAATGAGGGTTGGAACCAGCGATCCACAATCGACGGCCACAAAAGGCTGCTTGGCATACGAACCGCGGAAATGAATTGCCCGCGCCACTAACTCCTTCCCGGTCCCGCTTTCGCCCATGATCAGCACCGGTGTGCGCGTATCCTTGAGCCGCGAGATCATGCGCAGAACGTCCTGAATTTTCGCCGACGATCCTACGATCCCGTGCAGATCAGTCTCGCTGCCCAGGCGATCCCGCAAAAACTGGTTTTCGTCAACTAACCGCACCTTCTCGGCCATGCGCCGCAGGAATAGTCGCAACTCCTCCAATGGCGAAAATGGCTTGCTGATGTAGTCGTAGGCCCCCAGTTTCATCGCCTGCACTGCCGTCTCAACCGAGCCATGACCGGTCATGACCGCAACTTCGGTGCGGGGAAAAAGCTTCTTCACTTTCCCAAGAAAGTCCAGCCCCGACATATTCGGCATCACCATGTCGGTCAGAATCATGTGCACGGGTTGCTCTTCGAGTAGCGCCAAGGCTGCTTCTGCGCTATGTGCCTCCAGACAGGTAAACCCCAGCGACTCCCCCACCGTCATGCAGAGTTTACGGATGCTGTGCTCATCGTCCACAATCAAAAGCCGAATTTGAAAATCGTCGTTCACAGCGCCTTCCCAATGGTTTTTTCTACTACCTCAATGAACTGCTGTACCCGAAATGGCTTCTCTACACAGGGAGCACCGGTTAGCCGCAGGGTGGCGGCGGTATCCTCATTCGCGATATCGCCCGTGATGAAGACAATGCGCCCGGCAAGTTCGGGCCGATGATTGGATACCCAGGCGTGCACCCCCGCTCCGTCAACCCCACCCGGTGTACGCATGTCCGAAATCACCCCCAGAAACTCTCGGGAGGCGAGCAATCTCAACCCGTCCGCGCCAGAATCGGTGCACACCACGGTGTAGCCATGGCGTTCCAACGCGGTGCGGACATATGCCATCACCGCTGACTCATCTTCAATCAGCAGAACCGGCAATGGCGCTGGCTCGGCAACTGGATTCATCGCGGGCAGGCTCATGATGCTGTGCCTCCGACTGCGGCTACGGCCGGAACCAACTGGGCAACTACCGGAAGACGAACAACAAAAGTGGCGCCCACCCCTTCCTTATTGTTATGGCATGAGATCTCGCCGCCATGTTCCCGCACAATCCCATAGCAGATACTTAGCCCCAGACCAGTTCCCTTACCAATCTCTTTTGTAGTAAAGAATGGATCAAAAATTCGTTCCGGAAATTCAATCCCTTTGCCGTTGTCCCGAAACCAAATTTCCACTGCGCCGTCTCGATTTGCAGTCTGTATCTCGATGCGCGCCGGACGTCCGGTGTCCCGCACCGCATCGTAAGCATTATTCAGAATGTTGAGGAACACCTGCTGGAGCTGATGCGCATCCCCAATC
>Ga0070731_10002119_pt1 | contig 19386 bp, 20 predicted proteins | sample Coa_R1_2_FD_66448 | JGI IMG/M metagenome (GOLD analysis project Ga0070731, IMG submission 66448) | Surface soil microbial communities from Centralia Pennsylvania, which are recovering from an underground coalmine fire - Coalmine... | ecosystem: Environmental > Terrestrial > Soil > Unclassified ... | reverse complement strand
CGGCCGGCTCACGAATCCTGGAACATTACCGGCCGCCGTACAGCGCGACGGTCGTCGATCGGTTGGAGCAGGCCGGCGCCGTCGTCGTCGGCAAGACGATCTGCGATGAATTCGCGATGGGATCATCCACTGAAAACTGCGCGTTCGGTCCGGCCCGAAACCCCTGGGCGATCGATCGCACGCCTGGCGGATCGAGCGGCGGATCGGCGGCGGCGGTCGCCGCAGGACTGGCGCCGATCGCGCTCGGATCCGACACGGGCGGATCCATTCGCCAGCCCGCTGCGTTTTGCGGCGTCGTCGGCATGAAGCCGACGTACGGACGCGTCTCCCGCTACGGCCTTCTGGCGCTCGCCTCGTCTCTGGATCAAATCGGTCCGCTGTCGCGCTCCGTCGCGGATGCCGCCCTGCTGCTCGAGGTCATCAGCGGAAATGATTCCAGAGACGCGACCTCGGCCACCCGGCCCGTTCCGCCGTTCAGCGCCGCGATGACCGGCGACATTCGAGGTCTGGGCGTCGGGGTTCCCACGGCGCTGATCGAGGACGGTGTGGATCCCGAGGTCCGGCGATCGTTCGATGACGCGATTGACAGGCTGCGCCGGATGGGCGCGCGCGTTTTCAGCGTGGCGCTGCCGCATAGCCGAGTGGCAATCGCCGTGTACTATCTCGTGCTCACCGCTGAGGCGAGTTCAAATCTGGCGCGGTACGACGGCGTGCGGTACGGACTGCGCGTACCCGACTCGGCGCTCGCGGCGATGTACGACCGCACGCGGCGCGCCGGATTTGGCGCCGAGGTCAAGCGGCGCATCATGCTCGGCACCTACGTTCTCAGCGAGGGTTACTACGACGCGTACTACTTGAAGGCGCAGCAGGTGCGAACGCTGATTCGCCGGGATTTCGATCGCGCGTACGAATCGGTCGACGTGATTGCGCTGCCGACGACACCAACCGCGGCGTTCCGGCTCGGCGAACGAACGGCGGATCCGATCGCGATGTATCTGGCGGATGTGTTCACGGTCAGCGCGCCGCTGGCGGGACTTCCCGCGATCAGTGTGCCGTGCGGATTGACAGCCGAGGGATTGCCGGTCGGACTTCAGTTGATTGGGCGCGCGTGGGACGAGCAAACGCTGTTCCGAACAGCCGACGCCTTCGAGCGGACGATCGACCAGACCTCTATGCGGCCGCCGGACGCCGGCTGAGCCGGACCAGCGCCCAAACCGCCAGAACCACAAGGGCCAACGGTAACAGCGCGGACGACAAGATCGCGGCCAGAATACCCGCGCCGACGAGCAAGCTGCCGCCGACGACCGCCAGCACGAGCGCAAGCACGGCGCCGACAATGACGAACGGCAGCCCGATCGCCAGGAAGATCAAGCGGAACGGCAAGAGCACCAGGAATAGTGCCGCTCGCGCGACGAACGCGACGGCGGCGATCAACACCGACAGCCCGAGCAACCCCACGACAAGCGCGGCGGCGAGGAAGATCAGCAGCATGGTGATTTAGACGAAAAGAGAGAAGACAGGGTTTCCTGGACAGGCTCAGATACCAGGCTTCAGGCTTCAGGCTTCAGAAGAGCTTCACCTAATAAGCCCTACTGTCGCCTGTCGCCTGTAGCCTGTCGCCGTGTCTTTTCGCCTAGCCCTTGATATCGATCTGCCGCGGCTTCGTCTCTTCCTTCCGCGGCAGCGTGATGGTCAGCACGCCGTCCTGATAGCTGGCCGAGACGCGGCTGCTATCGACCGACGACGGCAACGTGAAGCTGCGACGGAATGCGCCATAGGCGCGCTCGAGACGGTGAAAGCTGTCGCCCGACGCGCCGTCTTCCATCTTGCGTTCGCCTTCGATGGTGAGCACGTTGTTCTCGAACGTCACCTTGATGTCTTCTTTCTTCAGCGCGGGCAGGTCGGCCTTGATGACCAGCTCCTGCGAGGATGTCTCGCGAATGTCGGTCGCCGGAACCCAGGCGCTGGCGGCGGCATCCTGCGAAAACGCAGCTTCGAACATTCGATTCAGTCGGTCTACCTCGAGAGATGCGAGCTCGCCGAGCGGGCTCCATCGGGTCATGTGCACGGTCATGGTTTTTTTGCTCCTTTTGATTCTGATGTCTTGGCTCCAAAGCGCGAGCCGGCAAAACCATAGTAGCAAATTATGACTTTATGTCAAGCACATTATATTAGTGTGTTACAATCATATCATACAGCAACTACTGTCCACTCCAGGCGGCCCTTCAGGCCCCCGTTGCACTGTTGGTGAGGCCGGGTGTGTATCATCAGAAGACGTGACTGAACTGCTCGATCAGACGGCAGCGGACCTGGCGGCGACGGCCGATCGGCTGCTTGGAGAGCTCGATCGCGTCCTGGCAGGCGCGACCGGTCTTCGCGGCGAATGCCGGCCTGCGCTCGATGTGCTCGAGAAAGCAGCGACGCTCGAAGTCGTCATGGACCTGCCCGGGATTCCCGCCGAGGCGCTTCGTGTCGCCATTCGAAGAAACGCCATCGTGATTGTCGGCGCCAAACTCCCCCGTCCGCCCTCGGCACCCGCGCGTTTTCATCTTGCCGAACGCAGCTTCGGGCGTTTCGCGCGGGTGGTCCGCGTGGCCGGCGCATTTGACGCGAGCCGTGCGCGCGCCGTCGCGGCGGCGGGCGTGCTTCGCATCACGTTGCCGCGCGTGACCGAGCGGCGCGGCCAGGTCTTCGACGTCTCCGTCGATCGCGGATGACGACGCGCCTGCTCTTCATTGGCGACATCGTCGGTCGCCCGGGTCGCGAACTGGTCAGACGAGGACTGCCGGCGCTGGTGGCGCACCACGCGATCGATCTCGTGATCGCCAACTCCGAAAATGCCGCGGCCGGCTTCGGGCTTACCCCTGACATCGCCGACGATCTCTACGAGCACGGCGTGCACGTCATGACGGGCGGCAATCACACCTGGGACAAGAAGGACATTTATCCGTACTTCGCCGACCACGCGTCGCTGCTGCGTCCGGCGAATCTGCCGGGGCCGGCTCCAGGACGCGGAGTCTACGTCGCGCGGACGTCACGCGGCGTGCCGGTCGGCGTTATCAATCTGATGGGCCGCGTGTTCATGACGGCGATCGACGATCCGTTTCGCATTGCGTGGCAGGAAGTCGAGGCCATTCGGAAGGAAGCGAAAATCATCCTCGTGGATTTTCACGCGGAGGCGACGTCCGAAAAATCCGCGATGGGCTGGCATCTCGACGGGCGCGTCACGGCGGTGGTCGGCACGCACACGCACGTCCAAAGCGCTGACGAGCGCGTGCTGCCTCAGGGCACCGCATTCATCACCGACGTCGGCATGACCGGTCCGCACGACTCGATCATCGGCATGGAGCGCCATGCGATCCTCCAGCGATTTTTGACGGCGCTGCCGCAGCGATTCGAAACCGCCACTGAAAATCCCCGGCTCAATGCGGTCGTCGTCGCCGCCAATGAGACGACGGGTCGAGCGGAGTCGATCGAGCGGATCAATCTGTCAGCGCAGGACATCGAGACGCTCGTCGCCCGCCCGGCGTAGTATTAGACCCGTGCTCCCGTTCGAAGACGTCCGGCCGGCGCCGCGCGCGGCATTTTCGGTGAGCGAGCTGACCGCGCGCTTGAAGGGCGTCGTCGAAAATCGGTTTGGCGTGGTGGCCGTCGAGGGTGAGATTTCGAATTGCCGCCAGTGGAGCTCGGGCCACGTCTATCTCACATTGAAGGATGACTACGCGCAGCTGCGCGCGGTGATGTTTCGCACGACCGCGCGGCTGCTGAAGTTTCGGCCGGAAGACGGCCAGCACGTCGTCGCGCGCGGACGGCTCAGCGTGTACGAGGCGAAAGGCGAATATCAGCTGGTCTGCGACACGCTCGAGCCGCTCGGCCTGGGCGCGCTGCAACTGGCGTTCGAGCAGCTCAAGAAAAAACTCGGCGCGGATGGATTGTTCGATCCGGCCCGCAAGCGTCCACTGCCCGTGCTGCCTCGACGCATCGGCGTCGTCACCTCGCTCGACGGCGCGGCCATTCGCGACATCGTGCGCATTCTGACGACGCGCCATCCGTCGGTGCGGATCGTCGTGCGCGCCGCGCGCGTGCAAGGCGACGACGCGGCGCCGGATTTGGTCCGCGCCCTCGCCGCGATCGCGAGGGTGCCAGACGTGGACGTCGTGATCATCGGTCGCGGCGGCGGATCGGCCGAAGATCTTTGGGCCTTCAACGACGAGCGGCTGGCCCGCGCGATTGCGGCCTGTCCCGTTCCAGTGATTTCGGCCGTCGGCCACGAAGTCGATTTCACGATCGCCGATTTCGTCGCGGACGTCCGCGCGGCGACGCCGTCCAACGCCGCGGAGCTGGTCGTCGATCGCGCCGACAACTTTCGCACGCGCATCGATCGCGCCGATCACCGGCTGCGCGCCACGGTCCAGCTGGCGTTCGCGCGGCGGCGGCAGATCGCGCACCGTCTCGACGCGTCGCTGCGGCGCTGGCCGGCCGGCGTCGTGCTTCGCGATCGTGATCGCCGGCAGTCGGATGTCCGTCTCCGGCGTGCGATGAGCGTCCGCCTCGGGCGCGCGCATCAGCGCTTCGATCTGTTGCGCCGCCGCCTCGAGCGACGAGACGTGCGCCGCGTGACGGCAGAACTGGCGGCACGCCTCACCGCCGCCGACGTGCAGCTGCGCGCCCTGGCCAGCCGGCATCGTCATGCCGCCGAAAGCCGCAGCCGGGAACTGGCGGCGAGGCTGCACGCGCTCAGTCCGCTCGCCGTGCTCGGCCGCGGCTACGCGGTGTGCTGGAACGACGACAAGACGAGGATTATCCGCGCCGATCGCGACGTCCAGCCCGGCGACGGCGTGCGCGTGACCCTGGCCGAGGGCGAACTTCATTGCCGCGTGCAGGAATGACGACATCCATCAAAGACTTCGAATCTGCGATCGCCGAGCTCGAGAAGATCGTCAAACAGCTCGAAGAAGGCGACATGGCGCTCGACAAATCACTCACGCTGTTCGAGCGCGGCGTCGAGCTCTCGCGCTATTGCCACGAGCAGTTGAGCGCCGCCGAGCGCCGCATCGAAGTGCTGACCGAGCGCGGTGAATTGAAAGACGCGTCGCACCTCGCGCAGTCCGACGACGGCGATCGGTGACTGACACGCTCGGCGTCTACCTCGACGAGCTGCGCCAGTTGATCGACGCGGCGCTGGCGCGCGCGCTGCCGCCCGCAGCGCCGGAGCTGCTCGGCTCCGCCATGCGCTACGCGCTGGCCGGAGGCGGCAAGCGCCTCAGGCCGTGCCTGACGCTCGCCGCGGCTGATGCGATCGCCGCCAACACCGGTGAATCCGAGCTCCGGACACGATCCCTCGCGCTGCCTGCCGCGTGCGCGATCGAGATGATCCACACATATTCGCTGGTACACGACGACCTTCCCGCGATGGACGATGACGACCTGCGCCGCGGGCGTCCGACCACGCACGTCGTGTACGGCGACGGTCTGGCGATTCTCGTCGGCGACGGTCTGCTCACGGACGCGATTGCCGTCGTCACGGACGCCGATTCGCGCGTCGCGGGACCAGGCGCGCCGCACCTGTCGGCGGACCGCCGGCTGCGCATCGTCGATGTGATTGTGCGCGCCGCAGGATCGGTGGGCATGGTCGGTGGTCAGGCCATCGATCTGGCGGCCGCTGGACGCGTCACAGGACACACGGCGCGCCCCTTCGATGCCGCGGCGCTCGAAGACATGCACGCGCGCAAAACAGGTGCGCTCATCCGCGCGGCTTCCACGATCGGCGCCGTCGCGGCCGGTGCCGGCGACGCGACCGTCGCGGCGGTCGATGAGTACGCGACGCATCTCGGTCTCGCATTTCAAATCATCGACGACGTGCTCGACATCGAGGGATCGAACGACGCGCTCGGCAAGACCGCAGGCAAGGACGCGCTGGCCGGCAAACCGACCTACCCGTCGCTCTACGGCGTCGCCCGGTCACGCCAGATGGCGGCCGTGTGCATCGATCGGGCCCGGGCCGCGATCAACGCCGCGGGACTCGACGGACGGCTGGGCGAGATTGCGACGTGGAGCCTCTCGCGGAGCAGATAAAGACTCTGTCAACTTAGAATTTTGAACTGTGAACTGTGAACAGATGAACGAGAATTCGGGCCTTCTCCATTTGATTGATCGTCGCGCCGAAGGCGCCACGACGGTTCTAAGTTCACGGTTCCAAGTTCTAAGTTGATCCTGTCACCGCGTAGTTTGATGCCGAAGACCCGTCTCGATCTTCTCCTTGTCGCTCGCGGATTGACGCAGTCGCGCGAGCGGGCGCGGGCGCTGATTCTGGCGGGAGACGTGCGCGTCGCCGGCGTCGCGGCGGCGAAAGCCGGCACGCTGGTGGATGATGCGAGCGAGATCGAGTTGCGCGAGCCGGACCATCCCTGGGTCGGCCGGGGCGGCATCAAGCTCGATCACGCGCTGACCGCCTTCAGCGTGGATCCGGCGGGCGCGATCGCGCTCGACATCGGCGCCTCGACCGGCGGCTTCACCGACGTGCTCCTGCGCCGCGGCGCCGCCCGGATCGTCGCGCTCGACGTCGGCCACGGACAGCTTGACTGGCGCGTCCGCACCGACGCGCGGGTCACCGTCCTCGAGCGCGTCAATGCGCGCTACGTGCGTCCGGACGATCTGCCTCCGGATCTTCGGACGTTCAGCTTGATCACCATCGATGTGTCGTTTATTTCTCTTCGTCAGATTCTCCCGGCCGTGCCCGCGCTGCTCGGTCCGGCCGGCCGCGTCATCGCCCTGGTCAAACCGCAATTCGAGGCCGGACGCGGCGAGGTCGGCAGCGGCGGTGTCGTCAGCGACCCGGCAATCCACGCTCGGGTGATCGAGGAGGTCACGTCAGAGGCGCATCGGTTAGGATTGGAGCGCATCGGAGTCGAACCGTCGCCGGTGACAGGGACGGAAGGGAACAGGGAGTTTTTTGTGCTGCTGCGTATGGACTCGGCAAGGGCTAAGCATTGAGGGGATCCAGAGCGGTGCATTGCTCCATTGATTCATTGATTCATTGATTCATTGCTGTTGAGGCAGTCGTCTACGATCTGTCCATTCACGCATCCACCCATTTACGCATTCACCCATTGTCCATGTCGCCGACCCGAGCCGGTCTTCTCGCACGCGTGACACTGCCGTCGGCGTTGTCGGATTTGGCGGAGGCGGCGGAGTGGCTGCATGCGCACTCGTGCGTGCCGGTCATCGAAGCCGAGAGTGCGGCGGCCGCGGGTCTGGATCGGTGGCCAACCGGGGCGCGCGACGTGCTGCCGCAAATGGTCGACGTCTTGATTGCGTTCGGCGGCGACGGCACGCTGCTCGATGCAGCGGGCGCGGTCGCACAGTCGCCGAACGACGTGCCCGTGCTCGGCGTCAATCTCGGTCGACTGGGATTCCTGACTGAGGTCAGCCGCGCGGAAATGCGGGACGCGCTCGCGGCCCTCGTCGCGGGACAGACGCGGACGGACACCCGTTTGATGCTGTCGGGCCGCATCGCCCATGCCGATGGACGGAGCACCGCGCACGTCGCGCTCAACGACATCGTCGTCACGCGCACGGCGCCGTCTCGCATGATCGAGATCGAGGTCACGATCGACGGACAGCCCGTGTGTCAGGTCAAAGCCGACGGCGTGATTCTCGCCTCGGCCACCGGGTCAACCGCCTACAACCTGTCGGCCGGCGGCCCGATCGTTCATCCGGCCGTCGATGCCTTCGTCCTGACGCCGATCGCGCCGCACACGTTGACGCAGCGTCCGCTCGTGCTGCCGGCGACGGCGGCGGTCACGCTGCGTCCGCTGGCCGAGCGCTATCCCGCCGAGATCCTCGTCACATTCGACGGCCAGTACAACGTGCCGCTCAACGACGACGACGTCGTGACCGTGGAACGAGCGCCGCGACTGTTGAGACTGGTACGGACGTCGAGCCGGACACACTACGACATGCTTCGCGAGAAATTGAAGTGGGGGAACGGATAGGAAGGACACGAAAGGCGTGAACTTCTTCGTGACGTTCTATCTGTGTTTTTTCACGTAGAGCTCGACGTTCCTGTTGTGTTCGGCAAGCGTCGACGCGAAGGCGTGGGTGCCGTCGTTCTTGGCGACGAAATATAAATAGGGCACGTCCGCCGGATGCACGGCCGCGTCGAGTGACGCGCGGCCCGGCGAGGCGATGGGACCCGGAGGCAGACCGGCGTACCGGTACGTGTTGTACGGCGAGTCGATCTGTAGATCCGCCTTGTGGATGCTGCCCGTCCAGCGTCCCGCGGCTTCGAGCGCGTAGACGACGGTTGGATCGCACTGCAACATCATGCCGAGCTTGAGCCGGCGATGAAAGACGCCGGAGATGACGGCGCGCTCTTCGGGCCGCTGCGCTTCGAGTTCGACGAGCGACGCCAGCGTGACCGCGTCCCGCATCGACATGTCCATCGCAGAAGCCGCATCGCGCAAACCGCCGTCGAATGCGTGCCTGAATCGCGCCACCATCAGGTCGATCGTGCCATCGGCGCCGATGTGCCGCGGCAGCGGATAGGTATCGGGGAACAAATATCCCTCGAGCGAGGTCGCGCCGGGATCGAGGACGGCGATCCGCGACGCATCCGAGGCCGCGCGGCGAAAATCATCCGACGTGCCGAGTCCGCTCTTCTCGAAAATCGCCGCCATCTCGCGAATGTTCAACCCCTCGCGGAACGTAACCGGCAGCTTGTAGACGTCGCCGCGCGCGATCCGCGCAACCACGTCGCCCGGCGTCGCAGATGACGCGAACCGGTATTCACCCGCCTGCAAGCGCCGTCCCGCGCCGGATCGGTACACCGCGAATCGGAACGTGTACGGATCGGAGACGACGCCCGCCTCGCTGAGACGCCGCGCGATCTCGGCCACGCCCGTGCCGGGCGTCAGCTCGACGAACACCTCGGGCTCGGTGAACGCGCGATACGGCGTCGTCAGTCGCCAATGCAGCCAGAACGCGCCGGCGCCGGCGATGACCAGCACGACGATGAAGAATCTGGCCAGTGTTCGCATCACATGCCGCCGGGCTGCGTCGCGCGCGCGGCGGCGCGCGCATCGAGAAAATCCTGGAGAATGATTGCGGCCGCCGCCGCGTCGAGCTTCGACTTGCGCTTGCGCCAATCACGCTCGGTGGCCGCGAGCCGCGCTTCGGCCTCGCGGCTCGTGAGCCGCTCGTCCTGCAGATGAACAGCCAGTCCCGTCAGCTCGCCCAGGCGGCTCGCCACGGCCTCCGCGGCCTTCGTCATGTGCGTCGCCTCTCCGTTGAGCCGGCGAGGGACGCCGACGACGACCGCCGAAAACGACAGCGGATCGAGATCGTTGTCGCGTGACGACGTCATCAGCAGGTTTGCGATCGAGGCAGCCAAAGCGTCCGCATCACGGCCGCCCGGGATGGTCTGCCACGGCCGCGCCAGTGTTCCGGACATGTCCGAAATCGCGAGACCAATCCGCTTGGCCCCGAGATCGACGCCGACGAATCGCACGGAGACAGGGTACAACGGACGAGGACAGGCTTCAGGCGACAGGCGACAGGCCTCAGTAGAGACGTAGAGATCCTGAACCGAAGTCCTACTGTCGCCCGGTGCCTGGTCCCTGGTGCCTAATGTCTGGTGGCCGTCCGCGCTACAATCGGATCATGTCTTCACGGTCGCGCTGGCTGATTTTTCTTGTTTCGACGCCGCTCGTCGTCTTTGCGGCGGTGGGCGGGCTGATGGGCGCAACGCGGGCGCAAAATCAGGACAGCTATCCGCACCTCAACGTCTTTCTCGACGTGCTCAATCACATCCGCGTGGCCTATGTGGAGCCGGTCGACACCGACAAGGTGATGGACGGCGCGATGCGTGGGCTGATCGACAGCCTGGATTCCTCGAGCGCGTATTTGTCACCGGCGGAAGTCAAAGCGATTGACGCGGCGTCCGGCGACGCCGCGCGCAACGGCGCGCCGCTCGACGCCGGAGACACGGGCCTGGTGATCACGCGCCAGACGCTGTTACGGGTGCTGGCGGTGAGAGATGGGTCGCCTGCAGCCGCGGCCGGGCTGCGCACCGGCGACTACATTCGCGACATCGACGGCAAGGCGACGCGAGAGATCTCGGCGTACGCCGGCACACGGCTGCTGCACGGCGCGCCCGGATCGAAAGTCACCGTCACGGTTTTCCGCAGCAATGCCGCCGACACCCGAGACATCGTCTTGACGCGCGAAGTGCCGAAGACCGACCTCGTCACCAGCAAGAAGCTGCCGGGCGGCGAAGGCTACGTTCGCGTCGTGGCGTTCGAACCGGGCGTCGCGGCGAAGCTTCGCCAACAGATCGACAGCCTCCGGCAATCGGGTGCAAGCGGTGTCCTCATCGACGTTCGCGGCACCGCGGGCGGGTCGATCGACGAGGGCATCAGCGCGGCGCGCCTCTTCGTCAAAACGGGAACGCTCGTGTCGCGGGTCGGCCGCGCGGATACAGACAAGACGAAGATCACGGCCGGCGCCGGCGACGGCGGCCTCACCTTGCCGGTCGTGGTGCTGATCGCCAACGGCACCTCGGACGCCGCGGAGGTGTTCGCCGCCGCGCTGGCCGGCGCCCATCGCGCCGAGCTCGTCGGACAAGGCACGGCCGGCATCGCCGCCGAGCAACATCTGGTCCGCCTGCCCGAAGGCGTGGGATTGTGGCTGACCTACCAGCGTTACTTCGGCCCCGACGACCAGCCCATCCACGAGCGCGGCCTGGCTCCGACGGTCGGCGTCGACGAGCCGTTCGTGAACTTCGACGAAACCCCGCCCTCGACCGACGCCACGCTGACGAAGGCCATCGACGTGCTGAAGGGGAAGAAGGCCGCTTGAGCAGTGGGTGAATGTGTGGGTGGGTGCATGAGTGAATGGGAAGCTGCCGGACCAAAACCGGCATGCTAGGGCGTCGAGGATCGTCGCAAGTCGGCCTTGGCCGCCATCAAAGTTGGTCATTCACCCATCCACCCATTTGTTATACTGATCCTTCGTTTTCGTGCCCTTTGAGGGAGCATAGGCGCGTAGCTCAGCTGGTTAGAGCGCCTGCTTGACATGCAGGAGGTCGGCGGTTCGAGTCCGCCCGTGCCTACCATTCGACTCGGCCCTTTCTGTTTGATGTCTCAAGTCACAATTACTTTGCCGGACGGATCGACCCGCGCTGTTGCCGCCGGCACCAGCGTGCGAGACTTCGCCTCTTCCGCGCTTCCGCAGAGCGTCATGCGCAAGGCGCTGGCCGCCACGGTCGACGGGAAGATGGTCGACCTGTCGTTTCCGCTCGAGCGGAGCACGACGCTGCGTGTCGTCACGCCCGAGACACCCGACGCGCTGGCCCTGTACCGCCATTCGACCGCGCATCTGTTGGCCGCGGCGGTCACGAAGCTGTTTCCCGGCGCGCAATGCGGCATCGGCCCTGCGACCGACGAGGGATTTTTCTACGACTTCGTCGTGCCGCGTCCTTTCGTACCGGAGGACTTCGAACGGATCGAAGCGAAGATGCGCGAGTTGTCCAACGGCGACTTGCCGTTCGAGCGCCAGATGTGGCCGCGCGACGAAGCGATCCAGTTTTTCCGCGATCGCGGCGAGCCGCTGAAAGTGCAGTTGATCGAGGAGAAGACGGCCGGCCAACCGTTCGTGTCGTGCTACACGATCAAAGACCGCGACACCTTCGTGGATTTCTGCACCGGTCCTCACGTGCCGTCCACCGGCAAGCTGAAAGCGTTCAAGGTGCTGCAGGCCTCGAACGCCTACTGGAAGGGCGACGCCCACAACCAGCCGATGCAGCGCCTGTACGGCACCGCGTTTTTCAAAGACGACGACCTCAAACAGCATTTGATGCAGGTCGAAGAAGGCAAGAAGCGCGACCATCGCAAGGTGGGCAAGGAACTCGGCCTCTTCACGTTCCACCCGTGGGCGCCCGGCGCCGCGTTCTGGCTCGGCAAAGGGACCACGCTCTACAACATTCTCGCGAACTACATGCGCGAGGTGCTCTTCCCCGCCGGCTATGTCGAGGTGAAGACGCCGCTCGTCTACAACAAGGAGCTCTGGATCAAGTCCGGCCACTGGGCACACTTCAGGCAGAACATGTTCATCATCGAGTCCGAAGGCGAGACGATGAGCATGAAGCCGATGAATTGCCCTGGGCACTTCCTGGTCTTCGCGGGACAGACGCACAGCTATCGCGATCTGCCGGTGCGCTATCACGAGCAGACGCCGCTGCATCGCAACGAGGCGTCGGGCGTGCTCGGCGGCCTGACGCGCGTGCGGCAGTTCTCGCAAGACGACGCGCACTGCTTCATCACGCAGGATCAGATCGGCGACGAAGTCGAACGGCTGATTCGACTCGTCCAGCGCGTGTACGGCGATTTCGGACTGCCCTACACCGCGAAACTCTCGACCCGACCGGCCGAATTTATCGGCCAGATCGAGACGTGGGACCACGCCGAGGCGCAGCTGAAAGAGGCGCTCGAGCGGACCGGACTGCCGTACACGATCAACGCGGGCGACGGCGCGTTTTACGGTCCCAAGATCGATTTCGACATCACCGATGCGATTGGCCGCAAGTGGCAGTGCGGCACGATTCAGCTCGACTATCAGCACTCGGAAGACTTCGACTTGAAATACGTCGGAGCCGACAATGCCGAGCACCGGCCGATCATCATCCATCGGGCCATTTTCGGCAGCTTCGAGCGGTTCATTGCAATTTTGATCGAGCACTTCGCGGGGGCGTTTCCGCTGTGGCTGGCGCCTGTCCAAATCGCGGTTCTGCCTATTGCGGACCGGCACCAGGCCTATGCCGAGTCGGTCCGGACGCAGCTGGCGGCCGCCGGCCTGCGGGTCGAAGTGGACGAACGCCAGGAGAAGATTGGTTATAAGATTCGAGAGGCGCAGCTGCACAAGGTGCCGTACATGCTTGTGGTCGGCGACCGGGAAGCCGCCGAGGGAACGGTGTCGGTGCGAAGCCGGGCGGGCGGGGATCAAGGCAGCCGCCCGGTGGCGGATTTTGTGAGTGCCGCGCGGGACGAAGCCGCGGCCAGAAAATAAGACCACGAAGAAGACTCGAAGGGCACGAAGATGAGATTGACCGGGAGGTTGCTATAGCTTTCGACCGCGGGCCACGACGCGACGATCGCGTCCGAATCAACGATCGCATCAGGGTGCGGGAAATCCGCGTCATTGATGACACCGGCGCGCAGTTGGGAATCATGCCGCCGCCGCAAGCCGTGGCGCTGGCGCGCGCCAAAGGGCTCGACCTGGTCGAGATTTCACCGACAGCCGTGCCGCCTGTCTGCCGAATCATGGATTTCGGCAAGTATCAGTACGAGCAGCAGAAGCGCGCGCGGTCGGCCAAGCGGCACCAGAAGGTGATTCTGGTCAAGGAGATCAAGTTCCGGCCGAAGGTCGACGAGCACGACTACCAGTTCAAGAAGAAGCACATCGAGCGCTTCCTCTCGGACGGCGACAAGGTCAAGGCGACGATTTTCTTTCGAGGGCGCGAGAACGCGCATCCGGAAATCGGACGCCGCATTCTGGATCGGCTGCTGGACGAGCTCGACGGCGTGGCGATTGCCGAGAGCGAGCCGCAGAAGGAAGGCAATCAGCTGCACACGATCCTGGCGCCGAAGCCGGGCGGGAAGAAGAACTGACTGAGAACCCAGAACTGAGAACTTGGAACGGTGGAACGTGATGATCGATGGCCAACGTTCTCGTTCAATCGTTCTGAGTTCGAAGTTCCAAGTTCTAAGTTAACGAGAGACAGGGGTTTCTATGCCAAAGCTGAAGAGTCACCGTGGCGCGGCCAAGCGCTTCAAGAAGACCGCGAGCGGCAAGTTCAAACGCACGAAGGCGTTTCGCCGCCACATCCTGACCAGCAAGCCGAAGCACCGCAAACGACACATGCGCGGGCTCGAGGTGATCTCGCCCGCCGACACGCGCAAGCTGCGGCGCATGCTGCCGTACGACTGAGTGAAAGGCGCTTGTCAACTTGGAACTTAGAACTCTGAACTTGGAACGGCGGAATATTCTGTCGATGGTCGGCTTCGTTTTATCGGACGAAAAGAAGCGGGCCGCGTTCTTGATGCGTTCGACCGTTCTGAGTTCGCAGTTCTAAGTTCAAAGTTTCCGAAGGAGAACCATGCCGAGAGTCAAACGAGGAACCGTTCGCCGCGCCAAGCGCCGGAGGCTGCTGAAGCGCGCGAAGGGGTTTTTCCTCAACAAGAGCAAGCTGTACAAGGCGGCGAAAGAGGCCGTCGACAAGTCGGGCTCGTACGCCTACTCGGGCCGTCGCCGCAAGAAGCGCGACTTCCGCCGCGTGTGGGTCGTCCGCATCAACGCCGCGGCCCGCGCCAACGGCCTGACGTACGGCCAGCTGATCAACGGTCTGAAAGCCGCGGGCGTCGGACTCGATCGCAAGAGCCTGGCGGAGCTCGCCGTCAAGCACCCGCAGGCGTTCGCGGCCGTGGCCGACCAGGCGAAGTCGGCTGCGCCGGCGCGGACTTAGCCGGCGCAACTTAGAACTGAGAACGGTGAACTGAGCAACGACGAACGTGACTCGTGCCATCGTTCACTGAGCGATCAGATGGCGAGCGCCAGAAAGTTCCGCCGTTCAGAGTTCTAAGTTCTCAGTTCCAAGTTGACGATGTCCCTTCCCTCCATCGAACAGATCCGCCGCGAGTTCGCCGACGCGCTGGCGTCGGCGCGCACCGCGTCCGCGGTCCAGGCCGTTCGCGATCGCTTCCTCGGCCGCAAGCAGGGCGTCGTCACCGCACTCGTCAAGTCGATCGCCGCGGCGCCGCCGGAAGAGCGCCGCGCGCTCGGTAGCGACGCCAACGTCCTCAAGCGGGAGATCGAGCAGGCGCTCGACGTCGCGGAACTGGAGCGACTGGCCAGCGCCGCGCCGAAAGACGCGGTGGACGTCACCCTGCCCGGCCGTCAGCCTGTCGCCGGCCGACGGCATCCGTTGACGCAGGTGCGCGAGCGCATCGAAGACATCTTCATCGCCATGGGGTACTCGGTCATCGACGGACCGGAGCTCGAAGACGACTGGCACAACTTCGAAGCGCTCAACATGCCGCCCGAACATCCGGCGCGCGACATGCAAGACACGCTGTACCTCGCCGCGCCGATTCCGGCCTCGGACGGCCGCCGGCCCGCGAGCCTGCTCCGCACGCACACCTCAGGCATGCAAATCCGGCACATGGAGACGCACCGGCCGCCCGTGCGCATCATCGCGCCCGGACGCGTCTATCGGCGCGACAACTTCGACGCGACGCACACGCCGATGTTCACGCAGGTCGAGGGCCTGGTCGTCGACGAGGGCATCAGCCTCGGCGACCTGAAAGGCACGCTCACGGCGTTCGCCGAGCGGCTGTTCGATCGGCAGGTGCGGACCAGGTTTCGTCCGAGCTTTTTCCCGTACACGGAACCTTCGGCCGAAATGGACGTCGAGTGCGGCAACTGCGGCGGCCGCGGCTGCGCGCTGTGCAAGCAGAGCGGCTGGATCGAGGTGCTCGGCTGCGGGATGGTGCACCCGGCGGTCTTCGAAGCCGTCAACCGATCGGCAGGCGCCGAGATCTACGACCCGGAGCGGCACACCGGTTTCGCGTTCGGCATCGGCATCGAACGGCTGGCGCTCCGGTTCTACGGCATCGCCGACATCCGCATGTTCTACGAGAACGACATCCGCTTCTTGAAACAGGCGGCGCTGTGAAGCTGCCCGTTTCGTGGATGCGCGAGTTCTCCGATCCGCCTGCCGGCCCGGCGGAGATCGCGGCGCGGATGGCGTCGTGCGGGTTTGCCGTCGACTCGCTCGAGCACGACGTCATCGACTTCGAAGTCACGGCCAACCGGCCCGACGCGCTGTCGATTTACGGGCTCGCGCGCGAAATCGCGACGCTCTATGATGTGCCGCTCGCCGCATATCCGCCGGCGGTCTCGCCCAGGAACGCCGGGGCTCGCGTCTCGACGCCGGGACCGGCTCCGAACATTCGCGTGTCGATCGACAGTCCGCTGTCGGCGCGGTATGCGCTCGCCATCGCGTCGGTGACCATCGGTCCCTCTCCGTCATGGGTCGTCGAGCGCCTCGCGGCGTGCGGCGTGCGCTCGGTCAACAACATCGTCGACCTCACCAACTACGTGATGATCGAGATGGGACAGCCGATGCATGCGTTCGACGCGAACCGGCTGGCCGGCGGCGAGATCCACGTTCGCCTCGCGCACAAGGGCGAGAAGCTGACAACGCTCGATGGCGAATCCCGGACGCTGGACGCAGACATGCTCGTCATCGCGGACCGCGATCATGCGGCGGCCGTTGCCGGCGTGATGGGCGGCCGCGCCTCGGAAGTCTCGGCCTCGACGCGGCACATCGCCATCGAAAGCGCCTGGTTTTCGCCGGCCTCCGTGCGGGCGACGAGCAAACGGCTCGGCCTGAAAACCGAGGCGTCGGCGAGATTCGAGCGCGGCGCGGACATCGACGCGCCCGTCCGCGGCGCCGAGCGGCTGTTGGATTTGATCGAAGCGACCGGCGCCGGCCATCGCGCCGGCGGGGTCCATGACGACTATCCAAAGCCTGTCGGGCCGCGCACGGTCACCGTGCGGAAATCCATGGCGGCGCGCCTGCTCGGCGCCGCGGCTCCCGACGCGGACATCGAGCGGATGTTGTCGAAGCTCGGCTTCGTCCTGGAGAAGACCGGCGAAGGATGGCACGCGCGCGTGCCGTCATTTCGCGTGGATGTCCACCGCGAAGCCGACGTGATCGAAGAAATCGGCCGTCATTACGGCTTCGATCGCATTCCGTCCACGTATCCGTCGCCATCGGCTGCGCCGGCGCCCTCGTCGCCTCGCCTGCGCGCGAGCCGCGATCTTCGCCGGGTGCTTGCCGGCGCGGGCCTCGACGAGGCCGTCACCTTCACCTTTCTGGAGCGCGCGGCGGCCGCGTCGTTCGTCGAGGACGAATCGGCGCTCGTGCCGATCGCGAATCCGCTGTCGGAAAAATTCGCGGTGCTTCGGCCGTCTCTCCTGGCCGGATTGGTGGACGCGTGCGGCTACAACCAGCGGCGGGAGCAATCCGACGTCCGGCTCTTTGAAATCGGCGGCGCGTTCTCCTCCGTCGAAGGCGAGCGGTTGCAATTGGGCTGGGCCTTGTCGGGCACGCGGCACGAGCACTGGAGCCAGCCGGGCCGCCCGACGGATTATTTCGATGGCAGCGGCATCGCGGATCTCGCCGCCGCTGTCTTCGGCGTGCAACTGAGGGCCGAGCCCGAAACGGTCAGCTGGGGCGTCGCCGGCCAGACGGCGCGGCTCTGCGATCGCGCGGCTGCCGGCGTGCCGCTCGGCGTCATCGGACAGGTCAAGCCGTCAATCGTCGCGGCTCGCGGCGGCGGCGCCGATCCGATCGTCGCCGGATTTCTGTGGCTCGACCGGCTGATGGTATCCGGCGCACGCGACCGCGGCGTCGAACCGCTCCCGCGCTTTCCGTCCATCGTGCGCGACCTGTCGATCCTCGTCGACGAACGCTTGCCAGCCGAGACTGTTCGTGTCACGATTCGGGCACACGCGCCGGCGACGCTCGAGGATGTGCGCGAGTTCGATCGGTACCGAGGCAAGGGCATTCCGGAAGGCCACGTCAGTTTGTCGCTGCGGCTGACCTTCCGGCACCCCGAGCGAACGCTCACCGACGAGGAAGCCTCGCAGGCGATTGAGGCGATCGTCGCGGCTCTCATGCGAGAGCACGGCGCCAAGCTGAGATAACGATCGGCCCGCGCGGCACAGCGGCGCCGGGCGTTCATGGAGAGTGGCAGGCACATGACTCGTTCCGGAACCGTAGACGTCCAGCCCATCGATCGTTTGGAAGACAAAGTGCGGCAGCTCGTCGGCCTGGTCGACTCGCTGCGCGCCGACCGCGCGAAGGCCGTGGACGAAGCGGCGAGACTGCAGCGCGAGCTCGATCAGCTCAAGTCGCGGCTCAGCGAAGCGAGCACCGCGTCGGCCGAAGCGGCGACGCTGCGCGAAGAGCGCGAGCTCGTGCGGGCGCGCGTCGCGCAGATGCTGTCGCACATCGACAAGCTCAACCTCTAGGCGAGCCACTGGGATGTCGCGCGTCGTCCACGTCCACATCCACGGCCAGCGATACGCGGTGCGGAGCGATCTGGATCCCCAGTACATCAGCGAGCTCTCGGCCTATCTCGACGACAAGATGGAGCTGGCCGCGCGCGAGACCGGCAGCGCGGACACGACGCGCGTCGCCATCATCGCGGCGCTCAACGTCGCCGACGATCTCTTTCGCGCGCGGGCGGCGACGCCCGCCGATCGCGAGAGCGAGATCTTGACGCGCACCGCCGAACTCGAGCGGCTGGTCGACGCGGTGCTCGACGAGGCGGCCGGCATCGGCGCCCCGCTGTCCAAAGCCGCTGGCGGTTAGTGTCAGCGTCCCTGTGAATCCGGATCGCGTCGCGGTTGTCCGTCCGCCCGGCGCGGGCCGGCCGCCAGATTCGCCATGAGACTGCTCGTCCGCTCAGGACCGCTCGCCGGACGCATCGCCGTTGTCACGGGTCCGCTCGACATCGGACGCACGCCGGAAAACGGGTTTCAGCTGCCGATCGAAGGTGTCTCGAGGCATCACGCCAAGATCGCGTTCGATCGCGGCCAGTGGTGGATCGAGGATCTGTCCAGCGCCAACGGCACGTTCGTGAACGGCCGCCAGATTACCCGCGCCCCGTTGACCCATCTCGACGTGGTCGCGTTCGGCACGCACGTCGAAGTGGTCGTCGAAGCGCTCGATCAAGCCGCGACGCCGCCTCCGGCCGTGCTCTCGGAATTCGTCGGCCTCGAGGGACTCGACGGTCCTGACGAGGGACGCACGATTCCACTGCGCCAGGGCGAGCTGACGTTCGGGCGCTGGGCGCCGGCCGACATCGTGATCGACAGCCGCGTCGTCTCCAAGATTCACGCGCGGATTCACCGCCAGGGCGATCGGGTCACGCTCGACAATCTCGACGCGCCCAACGGCACGTTCGTCAACGGCAGCCGCGTGCTCGGCAGCCGGCCTTTGGACGACGGCGACGTCATCGACGTGGCGGGCGTGCGGCGATTTCGCGTGCACTTGGGATTGGGCGGCAGCGGCGCGCCGGCGGCGGAGGCCACGATCGTGCGCGGACGTCCGACGCTGTCGGTGCGGTTGCACGGCAAGAGCGGCGACTTCGCACTCGGCGCCGGCGCGCACGTTGTCGGACGCCAGCAGGGCGTCGCCGTGTACATCGACGATCGGCTCGTCTCGCGGCGTCACGCCGTGATCACCGTGTCGAGTCAGACCGCGACCGTCGAAGACCAGCAGAGCGCCAACGGCACGCTGCTCAACGGCAAGGCCATCAA
>Ga0070731_10002118_pt1 | contig 19387 bp, 18 predicted proteins | sample Coa_R1_2_FD_66448 | JGI IMG/M metagenome (GOLD analysis project Ga0070731, IMG submission 66448) | Surface soil microbial communities from Centralia Pennsylvania, which are recovering from an underground coalmine fire - Coalmine... | ecosystem: Environmental > Terrestrial > Soil > Unclassified ... | reverse complement strand
CGACGAATCATCGCTCCTTTTCCGGAGAGTACTCTTTTATCTTTCTCCCCAGGTCGGGACGCTCTTCTGCTAAGGCTTCCAGTAGACGGAGCGATTCCGGATCCTTGAATCTGGTCAATCCGAACAACATGTCGCCTACGACTAAAGAATCCTTCTCGTTCTTGAGTGCCTGAAGGAGAATAGGGCGAGTGTAGATCAAGAATCCCTGTGCGGAAGAGTCCGTCTCCTTTCCAGCGAGGTCGGGCAGGAGAAGGGCAGCGGCGGCGCTTCTAACGGCCGATGGCTTGTCGGATCCGAGAAGCACCCGGGCTAAGTCGATCTGCTCCGTCGACGGAATTAATGATCGCCGCATCAACGCGACAGTTATCCCCCCGACGATTGCCTTATCTGGAGACAAGCTTTGGGACTCTTTGACGAGTCGAGAGATGATAGCGGATTCCACTCGCGGTTGAGCCATGGCCCCGGGTCCTTGATGCTCTTCACTCCGAAAGATCAGTCCAAGACGATCCAATGCCTCGAAAGTCGTTCCGCGAGGTTCGGTTCCCTCTGTCAGAGTGAGAATCGCCTTGTCGAGTAGTGCTCTCCAGACGCCGGAGCGTTCATCCGTATCACTCAGTAACCATGTGTACATTCCGGTTCGCAGCAAAGGCTCTGTCACGTTTTCCACCAAGGCGAGAGCGTGGCCAATAGCCGCGGAATCGGAAAGGGTCTTTTGACCGGAAAAGGCGATCAAGGCGTCATATCGCAGGCCAATAGGTTGTGTTTTGTCCTGGATAACCTCGGCCAGTACGTGGAGGCGCTGGAGTGCATTGTCTTTCCAAGGATCGAGAAAGGGTGCCAGGGGATCACCTATCTTCGAACTAAGTTCCTTTCTGTCCTCTTCCAAAAGCAGAGACCGCAACCGAGATCCAAGGGGCTCGTAGCGTCCTCTTCGCTCGAGGCATACCTTCTGAATATCCTCCTTACATTCCGAAGCATGTTCCTTGATGAACATGAGCGGCTCCGCGTACTTTGGATCTTCGGTATAGAGGAGAAGCGCCGCTCCCTCTACATCCACAAGGTGGACTAGGTGGTTTAGATGACCTTGGAACTGCTGTCGAAGAGCAAGATCCGCATGAGGGGCGGGACGTGCATTCGGTGCAGAAGCGAGGGATGGGCTCTCAGATTGGGAGGATTTCCCTTCCGTAGACAGGCGCCCCGAAATATGTACTTTATTGAGCTTTGCGGCGCGCCAAGGTCCCCTTGCGAGAAGCACTGCTGAAGCCAGACCGATCAGCACAAGTGCTCCTAGGCCAAGACGCCGAGGCCCTCTCATGGCATTAATCTACCGTCTTTAGCCGGATTGAGTTGTCCTTTCGATTGCATTGCGTCGTCGTGACACCGTCACCACACACGCGATCGCCCTCTTCGCCGCCATCCGACAGTCGGTGCGAGGAGAAGGGCAGGCTGACGCTGTACCAACCATGGGGGGACCGCTGGGGCCGGTCAGCCGATCACCGCTCACCCTGAGCCCCGCACGCACCACGCTTCAGGGAGGGAAAAGCGGTGGAGTTCCGTGGCAAGCGTCGGAATCTGGCTTACAATGGAGCATGAGGTTTCGCCCTCCCCTTCGGGATAAGTGGTTCTATCCATTCGTCCTTTGCGGGTTGCTCCTCTTTGGGTATGGCACGGTCACGTTCATTCCAGCCACGCCAGGCCTTTTCAATCGAGGCAAGCCAGGCCATGAGATGCTTTGGGACATCGTGGGCGTCATCCTCTTCGTCGCCTTCGCCTGCTGGGTGTGCGTCATGGTCAGCTGGACGATCTGGACATCCCGAATCGACGTGGATGACCGAGGCGTCCGCTGGAAGGGGGGAAAAGAGGAGGGGGCCATGACGTGGGACGAGATCGGCTCACTCGTGCTAGACGGGACGACGGTTGGGCTCGTGGAAAAAGCATCCGCCAAGATCCGCTCCCTTCCGTTCGTATCCCGGCCGCTTTACAGGGAACTCAGCCAGCGGCTGAACCCGCTCAAGCCAGGAGAGGAAGAGATCCTTTTTCCTGCCTCCACGAACGTCAAACGCTGAGGTCACTCCGGGGAATGGATAACCGTTCCACGATCCCAGGCTAAAACCCCGATCTTGAATTTCGCCGCCGTCATTCTTGAGGACATGATACATCCTCCAACCCCGATCAACGGCCATCGGATCCGGCGGGCTCGCGGACCGAGGAGGATTCTCCGAAGTGAAAGGGAGGATCACTTCTCTTTGAAGATTTCGGCCTGGATCCACTTCGTCCAGAACGTCCCGCCCTCATCCCCGAACGCAGCGCAGGGAAGAAACCGGATTTGATCGTTCTCCAGAACAACCGTAAATTGGTGGAGCCCCCAGGATACACCGGGAGGGTCCCCGGCCCAGGATGGGGGGGCATCGAGCATGAAATGGAGGGCGTCCAGGAGACTCATGTGACGCCCGGGATTCCGCACTTCGATTCGGGAGAGGGTCCAGTCCTGGTCGACGATTCTCTTCAGCTCCGGGGGGACGAGCTTCAACTTGGCTTGCTTCGCGATCTGCTCGGCCAATTCCTTGGGCGACCCGATCAGATCGCCGTCCAGGAGAATCGTCCGGAGTTTTTCCCAGGCGGCCGGATTCCGAAGTCGGTTCATCTGCAGTCCGAGCATTGCTGGAACCATCAGCCGAAGGTTCGGATCCTTGAAGAAGATGTCCTTGAGCGTGGTCCCGGCCGTTTCGGAGTCGGCGATGTCGAAGAATTCGTTTCGGTTGGAGATCAGTTCCCTGAAATCCTTCTGCTTCCAGATTTCTTTCAGCCTCCCGAAAGCCGCGGGACCTCCGATGCGCGCCGCCGCCGAGACGGCCGCGTCGAGGACAAAGCTATCTTTGGTCTTCAGCAGGTCGAGGATCTTCGGCAGGGCGTCCTTGGCCTCGAGTTCCCCCAGCACCCGGATGGCGGTGATCACCACGTCTGGTTCGGGATCGCCCAGGAGCTTTTGGATGGCTCCCGAGGCGTTCTTGGCGTCGAGGTTGGAGAGCGCCGTCGCCGCGGCGGATCGCATCTCGCGGTTGGGGTCCGAGAGATCCTTCACGAGCTCGGGAATCATCTCCTTTGCGCCCAGGAAGGAGAGGCACCGCACCGCATCCGTCCGAAGTTTTTGCTCCGGGTCCTTCAAAAGCGCGCGGAGCGGGGCAATCGTTTTCCGATCCCCCAGCGATTCCAGGCCGGCTGTGGCCACTCTTCGGTCCCACCAGTTCTTGCTCCCCAGGAGGGCGAGGAGGGCCGGGGCCGCTTTCGGGGTCCGCAGTCGGCCGAGCGCTCGGGCCGATTCCCCGGCAAGGTCCTCCGATTGAAGGTTTGCCAGTAGGGCGGGGATCGCCGCGGGGAAGGGACAGGCTCCGAGGCGATCTGCGGAAAGTTTCCGGATCTCCGACGGGCCGGATTTGTAGGAATCCAGAAGGAGGGGATATAGCTCCTCCGCACGGCTCTCGGAAACCGCGCGAATCGCGTCGTGGGAATTCATCGCCCCCGGGCTCTTGAGGAGAGTTTGCAGGGCCGGGCGGAATTCCTTCAGTCGTAAATCGAGGACCGCCTTGATCCCCAGAGCCCGGTCCCCAGGGTCTTTGCTCGCCAGAAGCTCCTGGACCGGCGCCACGAAGCGCTGAGCCTGGTCGAAGCTCGCCATGTACATGATTCCGACGGCCTGCTCGCGCTCCTCCTTCGTGCCGCCGGGCAGATCCTTCAGTATCTTGGCGACCTCGCGTTCATCGAGACCCTGGGCGGTGGAGAAGAGGAGGAGCGAAAAGCAGAGGGCGGCAATCATCAAACCCAGTTTAGCACACGGAAAGAGGCCCCTCACGAACGTTCAAGAAGTTCTTACCACGGGGGCGGCAAGAGCCGGACGACCGCTCGGTCCCTCTATGCTAAACTGATTTGTTAACACGGTGGGTACACCATGACGTCCGAGGTTCGCCCGAGATCACCAGCGGTCATCCGATTCGTCCGGGTCGTCGTCCCCCTTCTGATGGTGCTGGGCGGATCGTACTGGGGGTGTTTGTCTTTTTTGCAATTCCCATGGATCGTCCCTGCCGATCATGACATCAACCTCGTCAGGTTGGACACGAACGCGGCCATTCATGTGCTCTGGATGGTCCACGTCTCACTCGCGCTGATCCTTGCGTCTTTTCTGATCCGTTGCTGTCCCCTCTGGACGCTGGGGATCAGCGCGGTCACCCTGACTTGGCTTAACGGTAAGCGATTCTAGACATGAAGAAGGTGCGCTCCGGCCTGGCGATCGTCGCCGGGATCATCGCCGTCCTCGCGGGCGCACTATTCACGTGGATCCATCTCGCCGAGCAAAGGGGCTACGCGCGGATACGGGAGCGGATCGAGGAGCTTCGGAGGCCGGGGGGAGAATGCGGGGCGAGGACTCGAATCCCTCGGGGGACGCCGATCCCGGGCCGGGCCTGGGACTGCTACCGGGCGGCGCTCGCGGCCGCGGTTCCTTCGGCTGAGGACGCCGCGGGCGAGGGCCTGCCGCCGGAAGTGGACACCGAGGCGACCCACTTGGGGTTTGCCCGCGGCTATGTCGCCCGCTATGGAAAGGCCCTCGAGCTGCTCGCTCGGGGCGCGCGCTCCGCCGAGCTGGGAGCTCCCGAAGGAAGGGGCCGGCGTCGGAAGCCAATCGCAGACGATCTGGTCACGCTGGCCCAGTACAAGATGGAGGTGCTCCTCCAGGAGCGCCGGGCGCGGGAGGGCGTGGAGGCGCTCCTGGACCTTTTCCGTTTCTACATGGATTGCGAGGAAAGCGGCATCTCCGACTCCGACTTCCGCCGCGAGTGGCGCAGCGTGTTCTCTTGTTTCGCGCACGCTCTCGAATCCGCCACGATGACGCCCGCGGAGTGGGCCGACCTGGAAGAGCAGCTCTCGATTCTGGATCGGGGAGCACCCTGCTACCTCCTCGAGTCTCGCAGGGAGCTCGTGAACCTCGGGCTCAGCCTGCTCAAACCTCCACAGAACCCTGATCCCACCCTCCTCCGCCAATGGCGCTACCTGTACTCCGTGCCTCTCCTCTATCAGGCGACGTTCTTCAGGATCGACGAAGGGTTTCGCATCCTCGAGCCGCTTCACGAGGGGGACTATGCAGTCCTTTCTCGGCATGCTGATGAGATTCGCCAGGGGTTCAAAGTCTCCTCCAATCCGCTCCTTTCCCTCTATGCCATTGTCGATCCCTTTGACTTCAGTTGTCGCAAGCGACACGCGGAGATCCGTCTCCTTCGGATGGCGGCCGCCTATCGGGCGCGCGGGGAGTTCCTGGAGCTGGCGGACCCTCTAGGAACGGTCCTGGCTCACGCGATCGAGGGGGACCAGGTAAAGCTGTGGTCGAAGTGCGGTATTCGGCTTGATCTGACGCGATAGCCCATGGAGTGAACTCCAGGATCCATCTCCGGGATCCCCCTCCGGTTGGACGTTCCTTAAACCCAGGGGGTATACTTAGGGAAAGCCATTAAAGCCTCAGGGTTCGGGGAGGGTCGGTTCAAGCCATGGGGACCGCTCTAGAAAGAATCGGGGACCTTCTCATCCAGAAGGGTCTCCTCACCCGCGAGCAGTTCGAGGCCTGCCTCCGCCAGGTACACGAAAGCCGGGGGACCGGGAAGCCTCTCCTCCTGTCCGAGGCCATCGCTTCCCGGGGATTGACCGACCGGATCGCCCTGAACCAGGCGATCGCGGCTCTGGCCGAGATGAAGTTCAAGTGCTCCCAGTGCCGCACGCCGTACACCATCAGCAACCCCAAGATCGACGCTCCGTATCTCTGCAAGCGGTGCGGCGCTCCGCTCGACGCCGACCCCGTCGTTCTGCCGCAGGCGCCGGCCCCGGCCCAGGTCCTCCCCGCTGCGGCCCCCTCGCCTGCGGCGCCGCCCGCCGTGGCTGCGGCGCCCCCGGTCGCGTCCCCTCCGGCCGCGGCCCCCCCGGGAACGAGCTCCCGCAAGCCTTCCGAAGTCCTCGAAGCAGCTCGGGATCCCAAGCGGGTGATGGGGAAGTACACCTTGGTCCGCGAGCTTGGCCGGGGCGGCAGCGCCGTGGTTTATAAAGCCTGGGACGAGCAGCTCGACCAATTCGTGGCCCTCAAGCTCATCCGGAGCCAGGACATCGGCCTCAGCGACCAGCCCGAGGATGCGACCGTCCAGGAATTCCTCCGCGAAGCGAGAACCGCGGTGAAGCTCCAGCATCCCAACATCGTCCGCGTCTACGAGTTGGGGAGACACGGGGACCGATACTTTCTCAGCATGGAGTACGTCCAGGGGAAGAGCCTCGCGGAGCTGCTTCGGTCGGCCCGCGAATCCCGCAGCCTTCCCTTCTATCTCGACGTGAAGCGCTACCTGGGATACCTGAAGGAGGTCGCCCAGGCGCTCGACTACACCCATCACCGGAATCCTCCGATCGTCCACCGCGACGTCAAGCCGCAGAACATCCTGATCGAGGACGGCGGCCGGGTCTGCGTCGTGGACTTCGGCCTGGCGAAGGAGCTGAAAGGGGCCGATCATCTGACCCGCTCTGGCGTGGCCAAGGGCACGCCGTGCTATATGGCGCCGGAGCAGGCGACGGGGAAGCCGATCGACGCGCGGACGGACGTCTACGCGCTCGGAGCCATTCTTTACGAATGCCTTGCCGGCAAGCCGCCCTTCACGGGGCCCAGCGAGCGCGAGATCCTGAACAAGATCGTCGGGGAGGAAGTCGTCCGGCCTTCGACGGTCCTGAAGGAGAAGGGGATCGTCGCGCCGCTCCTGCCCGATCTCGAGGAGATCGCCCTCAAGGCCCTCGAGAAGTCCAAAGAGAGGCGGTACCGCAGCGCCGGGGACTTCGCCGCGGAGATCACCCGGTTCCTGGAAGGCCAGTCGATCCACGCCCGGCCGCTCTCCGCGGCCCAGCGGTCCTGGCGCTGGCTCGTGAAGCGGAAGGCCGTCGCGATCTCCACGAGTGCCGCCATCCTGATGGGTCTCATCGCCCTGGTCGCCGTCTTCCGCGGCAAGGACGAGCGGATCGTCCACGTCGAGCGGGTTAAGGTCGTGAACGTCGGGAACAAAGAAGACCCGGCGCGGAAATCCGCCCTGGAATTGATCGACCGCCTGGAGTCGGATTTCCGGTACGCCGACGCGGTGAGGGGATGCGAGGCGCTCCTGGCGAAGACGAGCGAGGACGGGCCGCGCGGCGCCCTTCGGCGGAGGCGGGACGACCTCCAGCGCCAGGCGGATCTCTTCGAGGAACTCGCCTTCCGGATTGGCCCTTCGCTCGCGCCCATGTCGGCCTTCCGGCTCCTGGGGGAGCCGCCGTCGGAAGTCCGCTTCGTGAGCGCCGAGCCGGCCACCCTCACGGTGGAACAGGACGGCAAGCCGGTGACGATCTCCTGGGCGCGGGTGGATCCCCGCCAGCTCCTGGAGCTTATCAAGGTGGCCTGGCCCGACATGGCGCCCCGCTCGACTCTGTCGCTCGGGGTCTGGTGTCTTCGGCAGGGCCTGACCGAGGAGGCGACGGCTCTCTTCAGCCGACCCAAGACGGGGGCGGAAGCCGCGGAGTCCCGCCGCTATCAGGAGGAACTGAAGTCGAGGGAGCAGAAGCTGGACTCGACGGAGGCCCAGCAGGTGACCAGGCTCGTGGGCGAGGCCGAGGCGGCCCTCGCGAAGGGGGACCTCATCATCGCCCGAGCGCGCTACGAGCGTGCGCTCATCCTGACGAAGGACGACCCGCGCGTGCTCTCAGGACTCGAAAAGGTCACCGAACTCGGGAAGAAGAAGGAGACGGCGCCGTCCACCGAGCCCAAGGCCGGCGTGTCCGGGGCGGAGGCGAAGTCCGCCACAGCCCAGACGGACGCCTGGGTACGCTTGCAGGTCCCGGGGACCCAGATCCTTCGCGATTTTGCGGCGGCCCACGGCAAGATTTCCCCGGCCCTCCGGAAGGGGGATCTCCCCGGCGCGGCGGCGGCCTGGAACGACGCCCAGAGGGTGCTCGGAAGGCGGGCGGTCGTCTTCGAGCGGATGACGGGGAACCTCGATCTTGAGCGCGACCGGTCCCTGCGGGACGACGTGGAACAGTGGCTCGTCGCGGATAAGGGGAACGACGACCTCGCTCTACGCCAGGTCTTCGCTCTCCGGGACCTCCTGGTCCTGTCGTCGGCCCTTGGCGACCTGGACGCCGCCGTCGACCGTCTGATCCAGGGCAAGACGGAAGTCCAGCTGCCCGCGGCGGAGACCGGGAAAATCCGCAAGGGAAGCTTCGAGCGGTCGAAAGGAAAGATCTGGTTCAACGAGATCGTCACGATCGGCAAGGATCAGGCGGTGGTCGGAGCCCCGTTCGACCTCCACGGCAAGGAGGGGAAAGGGATGTCGTTCACCGATACGGCGACCCTCCTCCGAATCGACCGGGTGAAGCAGGGATCGACCGATCCCGTCCGCAGGCTGGGGGAGGCCCTTCTCGTGTCCTATCCGCCGGCGCACCGGATGGACGACCTCCAGGATCTCGAAAAAGACCTCGCCGGAAAACCGGAGGAACGCCGGTTCCGGCTGAAGGAGTACCTGGTCTTCCGGGACAATCCCGTCCTCTTCAAGGTCGATCTCCTGGGGCCGGAGCAACGATCGAACTGGAGCCTTCCCCGAAATGCGGGGGAGGTCGATGAGTTCGGATTGACGCTCCGGCCGATCGGAGCCGCGAGCGCGGCCTTTGAGGGGTTCTGGCTCGAACCCGGCATGAAGGTCGAGATCAAATTCCGGCTCTTGACCACCGTGCTGTCGGAAAAGGAAGAGGTGAGTCTCGGCCTGGCGACCCAGAATTCCAACTACGCCTGGCAGTGGATGGAAGGGGCGAACCTCTATCCCAAACCTACGACCGCGGACGCGTCGTTCCTGGATCTGACCGTCACCAATGCTTCTCCGACCTTTGTCTCCTTCCCGTACGAACCCGGCAAGGTCACGACCATGGTCCTCGAGTACGCGGTGAAGGGCCTGACCGTCAAGGTCAGCGGGACGGAGGTCGGGACGATTCCGTATCGGATCCCCGGGAAAAGGCTGCTCAGCCTGATCGCCCGCAAGGTCCCGGTGCAGTTCACCCGGATCGAGGTCACCAATATCCTGGAGGCTCCCCCGGAAAAGGCCCCGGCCACGGCGGAAGCGCCCAAGCCGGAATCCGTCCGGGGCGAGGGGAAGCCGGAACCGGCAAAGCCTGCCGAACCCGCCGCCGCCGCGGCCCCCATCAATCCCCAGACCGCCAAGGTGGACGAGGCGGTCCGGAGAGCGATCGCGGTCCTCCGGGCCAGCCTGACGTCGGCCAAGACCCCGTTCAACTTCGGCGGGCGGCAGATGAGCCACGCGGAGCTCGCGGCCTGGACCTTGCTGAGCGCGGGGGTGCCGCCGGAGGACCGGGATCTCCGGGACCTCATCTTCCAGATGACGACGACCAAGCTGGAGGCCACCATCTGCGTGGCGCTCCAGGCGATGGTTCTCGAGCGCGTCGATCGGATCAAGTACCAGAAGCGGATCTGGCAGTGCGCCCAATTCCTGGTCGACAATCAAAGCGCGAGGGGCACCTGGGGGTACGGGTCTCCGTCCATTTACGTGGACGACGTGCCTAACGCACCCAATCGCGTCGAGAAGAAGCGGGACGGGGACGGGTTCGACCAGATCAATTCCTTCTTCGCCGCGATGGGGTTGAGAGCCTGCCGGAATGCGGGCATCGCCCTTCCGAAACCGGTGTTGGATATGACCATCCAGTGGAACCGCTCGACGCAGAAGCGTTCGGTTCCGGGGGACGCTCAGGGCTTGCCCCGACTCACCGGCTGGCCAGTCGGCGATCCCCGAGGATGGTGCTATACGGATCACGCGGATCATGAGCCCTATGGTTCCACGACGGCGGCCACGGTAGCCGCCCAGGCCATCCTGGCCTCCTTGTGGGACGACGACGGCGGGAAGCGGTGTTCCTGGAAGAAGGAGAAGAGCATTGCCGACGGGCTGGCGTGGCTGACGAAATCTTATTCCGTCACCTATAACCCCGGTCCCTTTGAGTTCGCCCAGATGGCGAAGGATTCCAAGAACCAGTGGATGTTCTATCTGTTCGCCCTGGAGCAGGCGATGGTGCTGACCGGAGTCGAGGATCTCGGCGCCCATTCCTGGTATTCCGACGTCAGCAAGGTCCTGGTCGAGACCCAGGACTCGACCGGCACCTGGGGCGGCCGGACCGCGACGACGGACGTTCCCGCCGGCGCCGCCCCTGTCCAGTTGCCTTATCCCCAAAGCCCCCTGGCAGACCATTGCTTCGCCATTCTCGCGCTCAAGAGAGCCGGCCAGCCGCTGCCCGACCTGTCGAAGACGAAGAAGAAGTAGGACTATCGGGGTAATCAACAACAACAACTCTAAGAGGGCTCCGCCTTAAGACAAGACTGGTGGAGCCCCTCGCCGGCGGCCCTTGGGCCACTGGACGAGGGGCTCCCCTGCGATGCGGTCCTTTTCTCAGTGTCTCTCGACCTCCAGAACGATGTCCTGACCTTCGGACCAAGAGCCCAGTCCTCCCTGGTCCACCCCATCGGGACCGATACTCCAGATCGAGAGTCGATTGCCGTGTTCGCGAAAGCGAAGGCTATCGCCGAAGGGATCGTCAAGCTTAGCGATTTGACCCTTGCCAAGATAATGCGTCGCCACTCGAAGAAGGTGAAGCTGCGCGCGGACTCGCAAACTGCTTCTGAAGATGCCATGGATCGGCATAAGCTCCGGCGCCACAACGTTGTGCGATTCTGCGCATTCTCGATCCACATCGTTCATCACTCGCGCCAGTTCTGCTCCCGACCGGGAATAGGCGTTCGATATACGAAGAGACCACGCGTCGATATGTTGGAATGCATCAGCGACCAATACCCGCCAGGAGAACATGTAGCGCCAATGGAGTAATCCCTGTAAAGTCAGCCCGTCGGGGGACACGTTCGCGCTTGTCAGGAGATCTCCGTCCTCTATCAAGTCTCTCTCCATCACCAAGCGTGGGTCTGGAAAACTTGCGTCGGCGCGCTCCAGTGCTTCGTCAAGATCGATGAGGACGTCGACTGGAACACCCGGAGACGTCACGAGATCTTTCAAGTCCGTCAGGGCCCTGCGGTATTGACCAAGGCCGGAGGAAGCCCGCAGGCGCGGAGCGTTATGGCAGACATCTCGGGCATAGACGAGCTGGTCTAGAAGCATTTCGACCGCTGGGCGGTAAGATCCCTCCGCCATGGTGGCTTTCGCGCTCGCACGGCCAGCGGAGGAAGGAAGATTCAGTTTCTTGTCGAAAGAGGCCTGCCGGGCGTCAGCTTCCCAAGATTCGGGGAACGTAGCGGATTCCCGATGGGTCGCCGCACTCAGGGCTCGAATAAGGTCGGAATGGCTGGATAGAAAGTTCCTCACTTTGGCAGGATCGCCCTTTGGGTGGCCGTCGGCGTAGTACATCAGCCCTTCAGTTTCCGAAAGCAGGGGCTCCGCTTGCTTGAGGATGAGGGCATAGTCTTCCCAGGCATTTCCCGGGTGCATCGAGCCGTAGAGTGCGGGACGAGATGGACTCCGGGAACGAGATTGCACTCGCAGCGCTTCCAGTCGCGACTTCATGGCATCCCATCTCCACCCGGCCAGTGTTTGGATCCCGTACCAGGCAGCGAGCGAGCCCAGGAGAGCCGCGCCGATCCCAAACATGAGAAGCTTGCGCCATCGAAGGCGTGGCCTTGGCGTCGGATGGAGTGGTTCGGCCATTGGTTGCCTCCCTAGGGTGGGTTGCTCCAAGTATGCTCGCAAATCCCTGCGCGGGCAAGCGGGGACACTCCTGCTTGACGGAGTTCCTTCAAGGTGCCGGATAACCCGAATACCTAAGTTCACCCTCCGCTTCGATTCCCTGTCACGACCCCCTCGCGAGAGTACTTGGTGGTTTGAGAACGGCGAGAGGAGAGCGATCAAGACATGGAACGGAAAGCCAGGAAGGGCGGAGCGGGCGCGAAGCCTCCCGCGCTCTCCCGTAGCGGGGCCCTCGGCCTCGTGGCCGGAGGCACCCGCTTCCCGGCGGCCGCGCCCGGCGTGCCGAGGCTCACCCCGGGCATCCAGGCGCGGATGAATCGCCAGGCGACGGTTCTCGCGGCCGAACGACGGCTGCATCGTCGTGATTTCGGAGGACCCCATGACCGAGCCTGAAATAGCGGATGCTCCGACCGGTGCCGGAAACCACCCGGATCGCCCCACGCTGACGAAATGCTTAAGTGGGTACTATGGGGGCCTCCTTAGCCAGGGCACCTCACCGTCCTTGGAGGCGGCGCCGACGGGCCTTCCGCCAGAGCTGCCTAAGGACGGCTTCCTCTTGGCTCTTTTCCTTCTCCATCGGAGCGAAGAGCGTATGGCTGGTCGGCCGCTCGCTCCGGTCCGTGAGCCCGGGGACCGTAAACCCGGGCTTCAGGAAGGACCCCTTCCTCCGACGGGTCATGCCTCTCCCGAGAGCTCCCGTTTCCGGCTCAGGAGCTGCTCCGAAACACGGTCCCGCTCGGCCCGCTCAAGACGGCCGAAGAGTTGGAAGAGGTCGCTTTCCTCCATCTCCGCGTGATGAAGCACGCTCTCCATCAGAAGGATCATCTTGGCCTCGAAAGTCTCGCCCCCGGGAGCCAGCGCAGATAGATCGTCGAGCAGGGTCTTGACGAGGCGATGCTCTTCTTCCGCTTCACGGACCTGAACGCCGGCCTTACTGTCGTCCAGCCGGGCCACGGCCGGATAGAAGATCTCCTCTTCGATCTTCGAATGCACCTGGAGCAGTTCCCTGATCTGGTCGACGATCGACTGCTTCTCGGACTCCTGGGACTCCTTCAGGCTCTTGTACTGGCGGAAGAGCTTTTTGACCGCTTGATGATCCTCCTTCAACAGGCTCGTCGCCTTGGGGATTCGTAGTTTGGTGTCGGACATTGCGATCCTCCATCAAAAGTGGGATTCAGGACACCCTGATGTCCCATCGAGCCTCGGACCCGGCGGGTGTTACGCCCTCTTCCGGGCTCCTCGGTTCCTCTTCGGCCGTATCGGGGGCGCCCCGGTGTGGCTCACCCGGGTGGACGGAATAAAAGAAAGGAGCGTGCCATGGCCAGATCAGCGGGAAAGCGGAAGAAACGCAATGCGGCACAAAAGAAAAGGACTAGCTCGAAATCGAGGATGACGAAGACGGAGATGGAGTCCCAGTCCCCGATCGACCGGGAGTCGCAGGAATCCTAGAGTCGCCATCTTCGGTCCGTGAACACGAAGGGGTCCCCCGGACGGTCCGATCGGCCGGAGAAGCATCGGCGGGAGGGGGTGAGGGGACGCTTCTCATCCGGATCCTCTTCCGGACGTCCGGGGGAATGACGCGTGAGCTCCAGACCGCGAGTCAGCATCCTGATCCCCACCTATAATCGCGCCGATTACCTGCCCCAGGCCATCCGGAGCGCCCTCGCCCAGACGTATCAGGATTTCGAATTGCTCATCCTGGACGACGCGTCGACGGACCGTTCGCCGGAATCCGTCCGGGGCCTGCTCGCCGACCGGCGCGTGGTCTACATCAAACATCCGATCAATCTTGGAATCAGCGCGAACCGTAACTCCGGGATTGCCCGCTCGAAGGGGGAATATCTGGCGATGCTCGACAGCGACGACCTGTGGATCGAGGCGTCGAAACTGCAGAGACAGGTGGATGTGCTCGACGCGGACCCGGACTGCGGTCTGGTGGGCACCCATGCGAGGGTCCTCGACGACCGGGGAGTGGCCATCGGGACGCTCAGGCCGCGAACCGATCCGGATGGAATCCGGAGGGCCATGCTCGTCCGGAACCAGATCGTGCATTCCAGTGTGCTCCTGCGCCGGCGGGCGCTGGACCGGGCAGGCTGGTATGACACCAGCCTCCCCATCTGGGAGGACTACGAGCTCTGGCTCCGGATGGGTGCCGTTTCCCGGATATCCAATCTGCCCCTCTTCCTAACCGGGTACCGGCGGCATGCGGGCAACACTTCCCGGTTCGCGGAGGAGAAGAGCCTGATCAGTTACCGGCGGATCTACGAGCGCCATCGACACCGCTACCCGCACGCCGCCCTCCTGGGGATGAAGGTGTTCCTGCTGGGGTGCCAATACCATCTCCAGCATCCCCGGGATGGCCGCCGACGGATCGAGACTCAATAGGGGATCGGCGCGATTCAGATCGAATCGGAGTTCCCGGCGGACCAGGGAGGCCGGCGGAAGAACCATGGAACTGCCCAGGTCTGCGCCCCGGACGGGACTCGTGCCCTGGCTGGTCGCGATCGCTCTCTTCATGGAGAATCTCGACGCGACCAGCCGGCTCACGAGCCTGAATACCCTCGTCTATGCGGATCTCCCAGACGAGGAAGTCGGCCGCGCGGGGGCGATCGCGAGCGCCGCCCAGCAGCTCTCGCTCAGCCTGGGGGTGGCCCTGGCCTCCCTGGTCGTCGCGTGGTTTATCGGGCCCGGAGGGGAACGGGACCGGGGGGAGTGATCGTCGCCATTCATCACGCCGTTCTCGTGCTGGGGGGAATGACGCTCGTCTCCTCGGCCTTCTTTCTGGGGCTCCGCAAGGACGATGGGCGGTCCATCAGCCAGTACGCCGCCCATGCCACGACGGAGGATTAGGAAGCGGTGTCCCCGCGCCGCTCTCCGGCCCTAGCGAAGGATCCCAAGGGCGCCCAGATACGTGCGCGTCCCTTGGGCCCGAAACTCATGCGGCCCCGTCAGCGACTCCTTGGGATCGTTCTGGGTCGGACGCGGGACGGCGCCGAGATGGAGTTCCTGGAGACGGGTTCGGAGCCCCTTCAGCCAGACCTCGAAGGAGTCCCGGCGGGCCGCGTGGATGATGATCTTGCCGTCCGGCTGCTGGATCTCGTGTCCTTCGACGACGGCGTCGATCGGGACGACGACCCAGTCCCGGTGGAGCTGGAGGGCATCCGTCACCTGGAGGATGCGTTCCAGATCCACGGCGGAAAGCAGCTCCATTCCCTGAAAGGATCGGTCCGGCATGAGTGAAGTCCCGAAGAGATAAAAAAACTGCGAGAACAAGACCCGCCTTCTCGGACCTCGGGGAGCTTGTTTGGCCCCTTCGAGGTCTTCGTTGAAGGTCAAGTCCTGCTCTCGCTGCCCGGGTGAGCCGGAATTGAAATAGATGTGACGGAAAAACACGCCGGGAGATCCGGGGAGCAAGCCGAGTGGGGAATTCATCGGTCGCGAGAGGACACCTCCACCACATGCTCGCGGGCCGACGAGCTGGAGGAGCGCCTAGAAGGCCTCCGGAGGAGGCGAGGCCGCCAGAAGGAGAGGCGACGGGGCTCCTTGAAGGACCGCCTCGAATACCTTCTCTCGTTCTGCGCCGGGATGGGACATGGCGCGGGGGCCGCCCATCACCACGAGTCCCGCCTCCCGCTCCCGGAGGACGTTCAGAACGACGGTGGCCGGATCTCCTCCCTGGATGACCGGTTCGACCGGAATGCGCCGTTCCTGGAACGTTCGTGCGAGGCCTCCCAGCCGGTCTTCCGCGGAAGCCCGGGATTCCGCCTCCCCCCTCCCGGTCGACTTCGGCGGGACCACCTGCAGGAGGACGACCTCCAGACCCAGGGTCTCCGCCATTACCGTCGCCTCAGGAAGAACGGCTCCTGGGAGGTCGCCGGGATCGGACACGACCAGGATGTGGCCGATCTTCCTATTCTTCAGAAGCTGCAGGGCCTTCTCGGCCCCAAAGGGGAGGAGGGGATTGGTCAGAAAGAGGGGAAGGGGACTTGTCCGGATCAGGTCCAGGGTGGTCGATCCGAAGGCGGAGCGAGAGTCCCCTCGTTCCCCGTGCGTCGAAAGGACCAGGAGCGAGGCTTCCGTCGCCCGGGCGATGGCGAGAAGGCTCCCAGCCGCTGGACCGATCGCGGTAGTGGTACGGATCGTTCCGCAGCGGAGCGACAGACTGGTCTCCACGCGTTTCAGGTAGATATCGGCCAGCTGGAGAAGCGCCTCCTGAAGATCGTGGCGCGGCGCGGAGGTACCGGGGACCACGATCCTCGCCAGCGTAACCTGACGGTCCCTCCCCGCTACTAGAAGCGGCAGGAATCCCAGAACTCGCTCCCCGCTGACGGAGCCGTCGAGAGGAATCAGAAGTCGATCCAACATGGTGATTCTGCCGGAGGCCCCCGACCTCGGGATGCGGCTCCGGACCTAGACCCTCCCTCCTGCCTGTGGAAGCCTTGACGGCCCGAGAGGCGAACTCCCCCGAGAGAGCCGATCCGCGCGGCCCTGAGAATCCGCCCACGACCCCGCGACGACTCCGAGCGCCGACCCTGCGACGATGCTCGTTTCCATGGTCTTCGTCCTTTCTGACGACGTCGCGGGCTCGGCGCTCACCGTTCACGGGCGGCCGTCCCGCGGAAGGAGTCCGGACCCCTTGCCTGTGGACTTGATCCTCAACGGACTCCGAACGTACGGGGAATTATCGAGAACCCCGACCGGTTTGCCGTTTCGCGCCACGAGGCACGAGAGCCGCGTAACAAAGCGGCTTCTAGAGAATCAGAACCTTTCAAGCGGCGCCTAAGGGGAAGGCGCCCCGGCGCTTCCGGAGCCCGGCATGCAGGGAATGCCGGCCCGGACCACTTCCGGTCTCGGGGACGGCGGTCAATCGACGACCAGGGAAGCGGCGAGATATGAAACAGGTTCCGTTCGATGTGCTCATCATCGGTGCCGGCCCGGCGGGTTTAGCGGCCGCTCGGGATCTATCGCAAGCCGGCGTGCGCCTCTTGATCCTGGAAGCCCGGCCCCGGATCGGCGGACGCATCCTGACCCTGCGAAACGGGATCGGGACCCTGCCTATCGAGCTGGGGGCGGAATTCATCCATGGGGACGCGAAGGAAACTCAGGCCCTCTGCGATGCGGGGCGCCTGATCGTGGATCGCCTCTCGGGGCCTCACCATGAGATCCGGGACGGATCCCTCCGGCCGGTGACGGATTTCTGGGGTGCGGTCGAGTCCTACAGCAAAAGCCTGAAGAAGCGGTATGGGGCGACGGGGCTCCGGGATCAGTCGTTCCTGGCGTCCCTCGACCACGTCCACCTGAGTGCCCGACGGCGGGACCTGCTCCTCCAGTATGCACGCGGCTTCCAGGGTGCCGATCCTGAACGCTTGAGCGCCCGGAGCCTGGCCGGGGAGGGGGCCGAAGCCAGCGACCACCAGTATCGCGTGGTGAGCGGCTACGAGGCGGTTCTCGAGCAACTTCGGGCCGAAAGCGATTCGGACTACATCGATCTTCGGCTGGAAACCGCCGTCGCCGAGCTCCGGTGGAAGGTCGGCGAAGTGACCGCCGTGACGAACCACGAAAACGGAAGCCAGAAGGAGCAGTTTACGGCCCGGGCGGCCGTCGTCGCCCTGCCTCACGCCATCCTCCGATCGAAGGACCTCCGGTTCAGTCCGGAACTAAAGGAGCAGGAGCGCCAGTGGAATCATCTCGAAGTGGGCCATGTCTTCAAGATCGTCCTTCGATTCCGGGAGGCGTTCTGGGAGGACGCGAGCTTCGTGCGCCATCGGGTCCAGGGTCGCCCGGGCAATTCGGATCACTTCGGGTTCGTCCAAGCCCCCCATGAGGATGTGCCGGTCTGGTGGACGGCCGATCCCGCGCGGGCGCCGTTCCTGACGGGCTGGGCGGGAGGCCCGGATGCCCTGGCCCTCCTCAAGCTCGATGAACGCTCCAGGCTGGAACGGAGCCTGCAGTCGCTGAGCCGGTCGCTCGCCCTGCCACGCTCGCGACTGGACGGACTGCTCGATCAGTGGTGGACTCATGACTGGTCGCAGGATCCCTGGAGCCGCGGAGCCTATTCCTACGTCGGGGTCGGCGGGGCGAAGGCCCCGTCCCTCCTGGCTCGTCCCGTCCAGGACACGATTTACTTTGCGGGTGATTATCTGAGCCAGGGATCCATGGGAACGGTGGAAGGGGCCCTCTCGAGCGGCCGACGGGCCGCGCGACTCCTTCTGGAAGCGCGACCCCGATCCTTGGGGAAGAGCCGGTCTGGGAACGGGGTGGGGGAGTGACCGGAACACCCCTCCGAGGCGGACCCTGGGTCTGAGGGATGAAAAGTGGTTTTCCCGCGACCCCGGCGGCAAGGTCCCGTATATAGCCCGATGAAAAACGTTGCCGCGCTCACGTTGTTTGTCCTCTTGGCCGCCCCGGAGCTCGCTTCCGCCCAGGAACCCTCGGGATCCCTCCGCGAGGATTCCCCGGGCCCCTTCTTGGTCAGTCCCCCGATCCTCGTCGGCTCCCTGACGACACCGCCGGATCCGGCGGAGCTTCCCCGGGGCCTCGGGGACAGCCTGCCCCCTCCGGCAGTCTCCCTCCGGGGGGCGACGCTCGGCCTCGTCCAGGATGAGATCGCGCCGCAGCTCCATCTCGGGATCGCGCTGTATGCGAGGGTGGATGTGCCCGGCGACACGTCCGTCGATTCCGGAGGCAATGTCGCGTACTCGGATATCTTCGACATCGGATATGGAGTGAACGCGGAAGCCAGCCTCATGAGCTGGGTCACTCCCCATTGGGCCCTGGGGGGCTATCTCTCGATCGGCTGGGACCGCTTCAGCGGCGCCTCCAACGTCGACATGGGCACCGGAGAGTTCTTCACCTTCAACGACCAGGACACGGTGACGGTGATCCTCGGCGGCAAGATCCTCCAGAAACTCGCCCCCTTCTGGTTCTGGGAGGGACGCATGGGCGTAGGACTCGTGCATTACGATGCCCTCACCTTCAGCGACGTCACCACTCCCGTGGCCGTCACGGGCCTCCAATTCTTCCGGGCCGTCAATCATGGCCTCTTCGACCTGGGCGGCCGCGTCGGCTTCGGCAGTCCCCGCGTCACCTTCGACGTGGGCCTCGACTTCCGATTCATGGGAAGCGAGGCGCGAGGGAGGGATGTCACCACCGCGATCGATCCGGACTGGTTCTTCGTGTTCGCGCTCGACCTGGGGGTATCGGTCCGATTCTGATCAAGCGGGGAGGGATCCGCTCCTGCGGGAGAGCCGGCCGCCGTGGGCGGTTCCCCAGGAGGCCCACGCCTGGGCACGGAAGCGGGAGCGTACCGGGGATCCCGACGATTTGTCCTCCTCGGCATAACCCGACGGGGAGAAGCGGCTCTAATCGGTCTGGGACTTCTTTATTCAGTCCCCCCCCAACATCATGGTGACGACTCCCGGCAGTCCCCTTGCACGCCGGCGCTTTTGGACCGACCGGCAGACCCGGGCTCGCTTCGTGCGGATGCTCCGGAGTTTTGCCCGCTCCGAGGCCGGCCACAAAGCCCGCTGGCTCTTCGCGGGTCTCATCCTCCTCCTCGTGGCGATCAACGGCCTGAACGTCCTCAACAGCTACGTCGG
>Ga0070731_10002117_pt1 | contig 19408 bp, 12 predicted proteins | sample Coa_R1_2_FD_66448 | JGI IMG/M metagenome (GOLD analysis project Ga0070731, IMG submission 66448) | Surface soil microbial communities from Centralia Pennsylvania, which are recovering from an underground coalmine fire - Coalmine... | ecosystem: Environmental > Terrestrial > Soil > Unclassified ... | reverse complement strand
GTTGACCCAGGAAGTTCCGCAAGCCCTGGTCAGTCGCTGTTATTCACTATCGCGGGCAGCTACACCAACTTCCTGCAGGGCGCCACGCAGGCGAATTTCGGGCCGGGCGTATCGGTGGGAGGCGCGCCCCCCGGCGAGTGGGGCCCGCTCACTGTCAGCGGTCCGGACAAAGCGACTGCCCGAGTGGTCATCAGCCTTCCACTGAGCCCCGCGGTCAACCCGCTCCTGGTCGCCACAGGGGCCGAGCAGCTTTCGTACGGGCAAAATTTTTCGATCCAGAATTTCTCGCCGGTGTACAACTTTCTCGGGCAATCCGGCAACGACGGCGCTAATCCAAAACGGGTCCCCATCATCGGCACAGTGCCTGGAGGAGCTCCCTCGCTTTTCGGCGTCACGCCGTACGGCGGTTCCGCCAACTTCGGCATCGTGTATTCTTACCCGCTGGACTTCGGCACTACCGACTCGGTCCTGTACAGCTTCGCCGGCCCGCCCAACGACGGCGAAACGCCCGACGGCTCGCTGGTGCTGGCCGCCAACGGAGTGCTCTACGGCACCACGGGCGGAGGAGGAAGCCACTCTCCCAGCGGCACCATATTCTCTCTGACGCCGCCCGCCGCTCCCGGCGGCGCCTGGACGGAGACCGTTCTCCACAATTTCGCTGGCGGTCCGGGCGACGGGGCCAACCCCTACGCGGCGATGATCATCGCCGGTGAATCGGGCGGTCTTCCGATCTTCTACGGAACCACTTACAACGGGGGAATCGCCTCCAACGGCACAGTGTTCCGCCTGACCCCGCCGGCTGCGCCAGGCGGCGCGTGGACCGAATCCATCCTGCATTTCTTCACCGGCTCGCCGGGCGACGGCGCCAATCCGCACACGGCCGTCACACCCGGCCCTGGAGGGGTGTACTACGGGACCACCTATAACGGCGGCGCGTCCAATAACGGCACGGTGTTTCAGTTGACGCCGCCCGCCGCCGCCGGCGGCGCTTGGACGGAATCGGTGCTGTACAGCTTCGCCGGCACGCCCACCGACGGAGCCAATCCGCATGGCGACATGGTCCTGGGGCCGGGCGGCATTCTGTACGGCACCACCCTGGGCGGCGGACCCATGGGCCGCGGCTCGGTGTTTTCGCTGACGCCGCCCACCACGCCCGGTGGAAAGTGGACCGAAACCATGCTGCACGGCTTCACCAACGGCACGGACGCCTCCGAGCCCCGCGCCGGATTGGTCATAAGCACGACGGGCGGACGCCTGGTGCTCTACGGCACCTCTTACCTGGGCGGCGCCGGCGACCTCGGAACTGTGTTCTCGCTGACGGCGCCGGCCTCGCCCGGCGGCGCCTGGGCCGAAGCAGTCCTATACAGCTTTCTGGATTTCAACGGAATCAATCCGGAGGCCGGCGTGGTGATGGACAGCGCCGGCGCGTTGTATGGCGCTGCATACAGCGGGGGCCAGTCCAACCTGGGATTGATCTATTACCTGGTGCCCTAATCCTTCCTCCGCGCTCCGCCGATACAGATACTGAGTAACGTTTATGCCCGAAGCCCTAGCCCGTCCGCGGGCACCCTGGGCGCTGCGCCTGTTGCCGCCCTTTCCCGCCATTGCCCAGCGCGTGCTGGCCATGGTCAACCGGGACGATGTCGCCATCCAGGAACTCGGCGATCTCGTCAAAATGGACCCATCGTTTTCCGCCGAATTACTGCGCTTCGCGAACTCCGCCCTGCTGGGCCTCCGCTGGGAAGTTCGCAGCGTCTCCCAGGCCCTGGTTCTGCTGGGTCTCGATCGCGTCAAGACCATGGCTACGCTGGTGGCCATCAACCGCATGGTGCGCTCCTCTGTTGGCGTAGCGGCGTTGCGCAAGATCTGGGTCCACAGCCTGGCGACCGCCATGATCGCCGAGGAGTTTGCGCGCATCACCGGATTTCCGGCCGATCATGCTTATACCGCGGGTCTGCTCCACAATTTGGGCACGCTCGGCCTGATGTCCGCATATCCCCGGGAATACTCGCGGATGTTGGAGGTCACACTGGATTTCGGCTTCGACCTTTTGCAGACGGAACAGGACCTCTTCGATATCGACCATTGCCTGGCGGGCTGCTACCTGGCCCAGGATTGGGACTTCCCCGATGAGTTGGCCGCTGCCATTGCCGTGCACCACGAGGACCCCGTCCCCGGCGAGGTCAGCCTCGACAACATCGTCAAGGTGAGCTGGCGTCTGGCGGATACCCTCAGTTTCATTGCCTTCCCCGCCGATAAGGCGTGGACCTACGGGGAGCTGATCGCGTTTCTGCCCAACGCGGCATCTTTCGGGCGCGGCAAATCGGCAGCGGAGTTCCAGGCCGCCATCGGCGAGCGGTTGCAGGCCGCGCCGCTTTAAGGGAATCCAGGTGGTTGGGCGCCGCGCGATATGTCATCTTGGTTTTCGGGATGGTGTGGCAGCGCGAGGACGACTGGGTATGGGGCTGGGATGCCACCCCTGGAATCGTGTCCGTCTGGGCGGAGTTTGACGGGCGCGCCACTGTCTGGCGCCGGTTTCCGAAAACCGGCGAACTGGTCCGCGAGGAGACGCGTTTCCAACCGTGGCTGGTGCTGAGCCGGCTCGACGACCTGCAGCACCTCGGCGAGCGGTTTGGTCCGGAGGGCAGCCAACGGGCGCTCATCACATACCGTGAACTCGCCGGACCGGGTTCGTTGCGTTACCTGGTCCGCGCGCCGGACGGACGGCCGCTGATTTCGGCGGTTCTGGAAGGAGCCAGCCGCCGCCTCGGCCGCCGCGTCTCACACCTGCGCGATTTGGGCAAAGAGACCGTGCTCGCGCTGGCACCGGAGGAGCAGTACCTGGTTGCATCAGGGCGGACCTACTTCCGCGGCCTCTCCTTCGACGGCCTGCATCGAATGCAGTTCGATCTGGAGACGACCGGTCTGAACCCGCAGCGTGATCGGATCTTCATGATTGCCGTGCGCTACTCGTCGGGCGCCACGGAAACACTGGAGGCCCCATCCGGCGGGAATGCCGGTGAGGCCGCGTTGATCCGGGAACTGGCCGCAAAAGTAACGGCGGCCGATCCGGATATCATCGAGAACCACAACTTACAGGGGTTCGACCTGCCGTTCCTCGCCACGCGCGCGAAGATTCTGGGCGTGCCAATCGCCTTGGGTAGGATCGGGCCGCCGGGCCTGCGCGTACGGGCGGCCAGGCGAGGTCTTGCGGCGGATACAGCGGGACGGCGCGTACGATATGTGGCGCCCGGGCGTGAATTCATCGACACATTGGATGCTGTATTGCGCTACGATTTCGCTGCCCGGGAGTTGCCGAACCACGGACTCAAGGCCATCGCCCGGCACTTGGGGATTGCGGGACCGGATCGCCAGCAGATCCCGGGAAGCCAGGTTTACACCGTGTATCGCCGCGATCCCGAACGTGTGCGCCGCTACGCCACGGCGGACGTAAGCGAGGTGGCCGGAGTAGCCCGGATGCTCGGCGGAGCAGCCTTCGCGCTGGCGCAGATGGCGCCCCGGCGATATGAGCGGCTGGCTGACGCCGGCGCCGCCACCGGCGTCATCGACCCGCTCCTGGTGCGCGCATATTTGCGCGCCGGTATGGCTTTGCCGGCACACCAGGCCGGCGACGGAACGGCGCACAGCGGCGCCGCGCTGCATCTGTTTGCCGCCGGAGTCGCGCACCGGATCGTGAAAGCGGACGTCGCCAGTCTGTATCCGTCGCTGATGCGGGCTTATCGGATTGGCCCATCTCGCGATCATCTGGGAGCGCTGCTCGCCCTGGTGGACCGGTTGGTCGAGTTGCGGCTGGCCGCCAAGGCCGGCGCGCGGCAATCGGCGCCGGAGTCGGCCGAGCGTTACGGGCATGAGGCCATGTCGGCTGCCATGAAACTGGTCGTGAATTCGGCCTATGGGTACCTTGCCGCGGGCGGTCTTACGCGATTCGCGGATGTGCATGCGGCTAACGAAGTCACGCGCCGCGGCCGGGAGACGCTGGAGCTGATGTGCCGGGAACTGGCGCGCCGCGGTGTCACGCTGCTGGAAGCCGATACGGATGGAGTGTACTTCGCGGCGCCCGAGGGATGGACCGAAGCGGATGAGCGGCGCGCGGTAGCTGAAGTGGCCGCGCTGCTTCCTCCGCGTGTGCAACTGGAATTTGAAGGCCGTTACGCGGCGATGCTCTCCCACGAGCCGAAGAACTATGCGCTGCTGAGGTATGACGGCTCGCTCATCCTGCATGGTGTAGCTTTTCGTTCCAGCCGGGCGGAGCCTTTCGGGGAAGCATTTCTCCGCGAAGCTATCCGGCATTTGCTCATGGGAGATGTAGCCGGGGTGCGCGAGGCGTACTTATCGGCGCTGAATCGCCTACGGCGGCGCGAGTTGCCGACGCGGGATGTCTCATCGAGGGTGCGGCTCACCAAAACACCCGCCGGGTATTTCGCGGTGCGAGAGAGCCGCCGCGAGTTGCCCTATGAAGCCATGTTGGGGAGTGGCCGCCAATCCTGGAGCGCCGGCGATCGCGTGCGCGTGTATCGCAAAAGGAACGGCGCTTGCGGGCTGCTGGAAGAAACCGACGACGCCGCGGTTGACGGAGGCGCCCCGGATGATCGGGATTACCATATCGATCATTATGCGCGCCGGCTCCGCCGGACATTCGCCTCGCGTCTGGCGTGCGCGTTTACTTCAGCCGACTACCAGACCGTATTCGCCGATCCCGACCAGATGCCGCTTTTCATGCCCGACGTGACCGCCATACGTCCCGTTCTCGAAAAGAAGCTGCAAGCGTAGCGTCACAGAGGCGGTTGGATGATACTATCGGACTGAAAGGGATACACGAATGCGAAAGCTATTGATGCACATCACGATCGGTTTGGCGGTTACGGCAATCGGAGCAATTGCGGCTGACAACTCGCTGGGGACGTGGAAATTGAATATGGAGAAATCCAAGTTCAGTCCATCCGCCCCAGTCAAGAGCCTCACCACCACCCGGGAAGCCGCTGACGGCGGAATCAAGGTCACCACTACCGGAGAGCGAGCCGCCGGCACGGGCGACGCACCGATCAATTCCAGTTACGTCGCAAAGTACGATGGAAGCGAATCGACGGTTACCGGCGCGCCCTACGACACCATTTCCATCAAACAGGTGAATGCAAATACTCTCACTTACCGCACAAAGAAAAAGGATGGGAAGTACAACGTCACCGGTCGGAGCGTGGTCTCGAAGGACGGCAAAACCATGACCAACACCATCAAGGGCACCAACTCCGATGGTAAGCCGTACATGGCGACGATGGTCTGGGACAAGCAGTAGCCGGTAACACAAACAGGGCGTGGTTTAGTAAAATGCCAGCCAGTGCGAATTGTTGGTCTCGCTGAAATCCAGAAGCTGCTGGTCTATCCCGAGTTGATTGCAGTGATGCGAGACGCGCTGGCCGCCACCTCGCGCGGCGAATGCGACACGCCCATGCCCATGCACCTGGGGATCTCGCCGGGGAATGCCGAGGTGCATATCAAGTCGAGTTACCGGCGCGGCGGAAAGTATTTCGCGCTGAAAATCGCCGGCACGTTTCCAGGCAACCTGGCGCGCGGTCGTTCCAGCAGCAACGGTATGATGCTGCTCTCCTCCGCCGAGTCTGGCGAACCCCTGGCGTTCTTCGCCGACAGCGGACACCTTACCGACGTTCGCACCGCCGCGGCGGCCGCCATGGTGGTGCGCGAACTCGGCCGGCGCGATTCGGCCATCGGCATTCTGGGCAGCGGCGTGCAGGCACGTCTCCAGGGCCGCCTGCACGCGGAAGTGTTGCCGCTCGAGCGAATCTTTCTCTGGGGACGCACGCCGGCGCACGCCGCGCAATGCCGGCGGGATCTCGAAAGCCTCCTCCCCGGCGTGGCCGTCTCCACGGCGGATTCACCGGCCGAGGTGGCCGGCCAGGCGCGTCTGCTCATCACCGTCACGCCTTCCCGGCAGCCGCTCCTCCGGGCTCCCGATCTCCAGCCGGGCACCCACATCTCGGCGGTCGGTTCCGATGCGACGGGCAAACAGGAGCTCGATCCGGAAATCCTCCGCCGCGCCTCGCTCCTGCTGGTCGATTCGCGCCGCCAGTGTGAGAAGCTGGGTGAGTTGCAGCACGCGCCGCCTCAATGGGAGCACGCCGTCGAAATCGGAAAGTTCTGTGAGTCGGGCGGCGCGCCCGGTGGCGACGGCATCACCGTCTGCGACTTCACCGGCCTGGGTGTCGAGGACCTGTACATCGCGGAATACTGCTACGAGAGGAGCGCGGCGTGAAAATCGAACAGTTCGCAATGGAGCGCATGCAGTCGACGTGGGAAAACATCGTCGAAGTGGACATGAGCGAGAGCGGCGTTCGCCCGGTGACCCTCCGCGAAATGGCGGAAATGGGGCTCGATATCGACGCCATCCTGGACACACCACTCGGTTACAGCCAGTCCAACGGCACCGTGGCGCTCCGCGAAACCCTGGCCGCCGCCTATCCAGGCGCCACTCCGGGCCACATCGAAGTCACCAACGGCACCTCGGAAGCCAACTATCTGCTGGCGCTCGCGCTCCTTCGCGAAGGCGACCAGGTGGCCTTCGAGATTCCGAATTACATGCAGTACTGGGGCCTGCCGCGGAGTCTCGGCGCGCAGGTCAACCGCTTCCGCCTCCGTATAGAGCAGGATTGGGAGCCCGACTGGGAGGAATTCGATCGCGCGGTGAATGAGAAGACCCGCCTGGTTTATCTTTCCAACCCCAATAATCCCACCGGCAGCATTCTCAATGAAGAGGCCATGGCGCGGATCGTCCGGCGCTGCGAAGCGGTGGGCGCTTACCTGCTGGCCGACGAGGTCTACCTGGGCGCGGAGATCTATCGCCGGCGCACGCGCAGTTTCTGGGGAATGAGCAGCCGGGTGATTGTCACCAGCGGGCTTTCGAAAGCCTACGGCATACCCGGCGTGCGCATCGGATGGATCGTGGGACCGCCGGAGGTCGTGGCCGAATGCTGGACACAACACGATTACCTCACCATCGGGCCGAACAAGATCTCCGACGCGGTGGCGCGGGTGGCCGTCCAGCCCGCCAACCGCGAGAAGCTCTATGCACGCACGCGCGCCATCCTGCAACACAATCTGCCCATGGTGCGCGATTGGGCCGCGGGCTTCGGCGGTTTCCTGGAATTTCGCGAGCCCCAGGCCGGCGCCCTCTGCCTGGTGCGGTACCGCTCTCCCATCTTGAGCTACCCGCTGTGCGAGCGGATACGCGTGAACCAGAGCGTCCTCATCGTCCCGGGCGTTCACCTGGGCCTGGAAGGGTACGTGCGGATCTGGCTGGGCGGAAAGCCGGAGTTCGTCCAGGAGGGTCTGCGCCGCATCCGCGTCGAGTTGGAAAAGGAAATGGATTGATCGGTGGACGGACCCGCGGCCGCACACCAACTCCGGCGCGAGCTGGGCGCCCGCGACATCACCCTGTTTGGCATCACGTGCATCATCAATCTGCGTTGGATTCCAGTGGCCGCGCATGCCGGCCCCGGTTCGCTGGTGCTGTGGCTGCTCGCGGCGCTGCTGTTCGCCGCGCCCGTAGCAGTGGCCGTGGGAGCGCTGTCCGTCAAATACGCGGGAGCCGCCGGGGGCCTGTACGTCTGGACCCGCGGCGATTTCGGACGGTGGCACGGCTTCCTGTGTTTCTGGGTCTACTGGATGGCGATCGCCATCCTGCTGCCTAGCGCGGCGCTCTTTTATATGAGCGCCGGATTGCATATTTTGGGGCCGCAACTGGCCGAGAACCGCTGGTACCTGGTGGCGGTGTCGCTGGCCGCCATCTGGATCGCGCTCGCCACCAACCTGCTGGGAGTGAAGATCGGCAAGTGGACGGAAAACATCGGCGGCGTTTCCACATGGGTGCTCAGCGCCCTGCTGTTGACGGTGGCCGTGCTGGTTTGGATGCGGCGCGGCTCGGCCACTCCCATCCACCTGGCGCCGCGATGGAGTTGGGACACGCTCAGTCTTTGGGCCGGTATTGCCTATGCCATGTCCGGCCTGGAATTCATCGGCATGATGGGAGGGGAAATCCGCGATCCCGAACACACTCTCCCGCGCGCGGGCTGGATCGCCACGGCATTCGTGGCGGTGTTTTATGCGGCTTCCACGCTGGCCCTGCTGGTGCTTCTGCGGCCGGAGAACGTGACCGAGATGAACGGCCTGGCGGAAGGCGGCGATGCGGCCGCGGCTGTCTTCGGCACCCGATGGCTCTCTCCGGTGATCGCGCTGCTGATTCTGGCCGGCGGGCTGGGACAGATCGGCGGCTTCGGGGCGGCGGTGTCGCGTCTACCCTTCGCCGTGGGAGCGGACGGCCTGTTGCCCCCGGCCTTCGCCAGAGTGCATCCCCGCTGGCACACGCCGCACATCTCCATTATCGTGTTCGGGCTGGTGGGATCGTTTCTGCTGGTGGCCATGCAGTTGGGCGACACCATGCGCGCCGCGTATCAGTCGCTGCTATCCCTGATGGTGATCGTGGGCTTTCTTCCGTATTTGTATATCTTCGGAAGCGCCTGGAAAGCCGGGAAACGCGTCAGCGCGGTGTCGGGGACCGCTATCACGGCTCTGGCGATCGTATGCTCTCTGGTGCCCACCGCCGATATTACCAGCGTTTGGCTGTTCGAGGCCAAACTGGTGGCTGCCACGGGGGCCGTGATCGCCTCCGCGTGGTTTGTCTACCGGCGCGCCGCGGCATCCCTTTCTTGATACCGGACTTGTCCTCCGAACACCCCGCCCGGCAAACCTGTTCACATGCGCTCCGATCATCCGGGAGTCGGCAAGAGTCTGCGCACACCCTCCGCGCCTGCATGCCGGCCTGAGACGATTCTCAATGCTTCATCGAACCGCGCTCCCCGCACGTTATGCATGAGTTGCTCCCAGTGCACCCTGCCATAGACGCTCTTCATCTGGTTGTCCGCCAGGTTGACCTCACCTGCCCAGATGCGCCGGTGAAAGTCTCCGAATGACGGCAATGGATCACTCCGGTCCACCGGCTGGCCCGCTGAACCCAGTAACAGGAAGACCGTGGCGGAGAGCATGTGCATCACCTGTCTCATGAGGAAAAATCGCGCGAGCTGGTACTCATCGGGCGGTTGGCCGAAATACTCCTGGAGATAAGCCCTCTCGTCCGCGTCATTGGTAACCCCGAAGTTCGCAACCACCGCCAGGTCGAAGTAGCGATCATTCAGGAAAGCCGCTTTCCAGCCCACCAGCCATACGCGTTGGCCATCGAAGAGGATGTTTTCCGGCTTCAGGTCGCCGTGACACGACACCATGTCCGGATCGAGCCGTGGGTAGACGGCGCACACTTCCTCGTACCGAGTGTAGACTTCCTCGACCTCGCTCCCTGAGAGAAGATTCGCCTTCCGAAATCTCCAGATGAAGCCGTTGTGCGCCGTAACGTAGTTGAACGCCTGGGGAAAGGGCGGCAGGGCATGCAGCCTCCGCAGTGTACCGGGAATCCGCACCAGCGCTTCCGTTACCGGAAACGCCTCCGTCTCTACATAATCAGTGATCGAAATCCCGTCTTCGATGTTGGCGTGCCAGACACGCGGCGACAGGCCGGCGGCCGCCTCCGCTTTCATCGCCGCAAATATCCGCCGCGGGTCGTTCATCTCATCGATACGGGTCATGATCGTCAATAGGAATGGGGATCCGTGTACGATGATGCGAAAGACCAGGTCCGAGCCGGGGCCCTCGGACATCGCACGGATGTCTTCGATGGCGGCCGTGCCGAAAGCTTCGCGCAAACCTCGAGACACTGCATCGCTCTTTTCATGCGGGATCATGGAACCTCACCCTGGAGACGGTTTCTTCATGGCCTTATAACACCGCTCGGACGGATCTGTTGCGGAGCTGTAACCGCTTCGATGCACAAAGATAGATGCTATGCTGTGAATCCCATGCCGCGAGTGTTCATAGGGCTGTTGTTTTTGTCTGCGAGTGTTTTCGCGCAAACCAAAACACATTCATTGGACCAATTGGCGTCAGAATTCTGGACGTGGCGCGCGCAGTATCGGCCCTTCACGTTTGATGACGTTCCCCGCATGGAGCCGGCGGCCGGACTGCGGGAGTGGTCCGCGGCCGTCATTGCCAGACAGCACGCGGACCTTGCCGAATTCGAACGTCGATGGAAAGCCATGCGCACTGACCGCTGGCCGGTCGGGCGGCTGGTGGACTACCGGCTGATGGGGTCCGCCATTGCGCGCGTCCGGTGGGAGTTGGATGTGAATCCGCGCTGGCGGCGCGACCCTGCGTTTTACGTCGAGCAGACCGTGGACGCGCTACAAGAGGAACTCATGCCTCCGCCGCCATTCAGCGGCGTGCGTTCGCGCGAGATTCTGACGCGAACCGAAAGCATTCCCGCCATCCTCGAACAAGCCAGGCTGAATCTGAGGGCCGTGGCTCCGTTTGCGCAAGCAACCGTCACGATGCTGTCTGATATCGATGCGCGCCTGGCCCGCGTGGAGTCTGGGGTGTCGCCGTTGTTGAGCGGCGATGATCAACGCGCGCGCTTTCGAATAGCCGTCACCCGCGCGAGCCAGGCACTCATTGCCTATCGTGAATGGCTGAAACAGAATCTGCCCAGCATGCAGCGGGATTTCGCGCTTGGCGACAAAGCGTACGGATTCTTCCTCCACCAGGTTGCCCTACTGCCCTACACGCCGCGGCAGTTGCTGACCATGGCGCGCCAGGATTTCGAGCGCGTGCTCGCTATGGAGACCTACGAACACCAGCGTGACCTGGATGCGCCGGAATTGAAGATGGCTGCGACGGCGGAAGAAGAATCCGCTCGCATGGCGCGCGATGACGCGGACATTCGCCGTTATATGATCGAGCACCAGATCCTGTCGGTTCCTCCCGATTTGCCGCATTGGACGATACGCCCGGCGCCGGATTACATCGCGGCCTTTGATGGTTTCGGAGAGCTCGATGACTTCACCGGACCGTCCCGCCTGCGTGAGGATGGAACGCGCTGGGTCGAGCGGCCCTCGAACGATCTCCCCTACTTCTGGAAAGCGTATGCGCAGGATCCGCGCACCACTGGCGTGCACGAGGGCGTGCCCGGACATTTCTTCCAATTGTCGTTGGCCTGGCGAAATCCCGACCCGATCCGGCGTCAGTACTACGATTCGGCCGCGAACGAAGGCATCGGCTTCTATGCCGAAGAGATGATGCTGGATGCCGGGCTGTACGACAACAGCCCGCCGTCACGTCGGATCGTTTACAACTTTGCGCGGTTGCGGGCATTGCGCGTGGAGGTGGATGTAAAACTGGCGCTCGGGGAGTTCACCATACCCCAGGCGGCCGGCTACCTGGCACGCACCGTTCCCATGGACCGGAGCACGGCCTCCGGCGAAGCGGCGTCTTTTGCCGCGGTTCCCGGCGTGGGCATCGCCTATGAAATTGGAAAGCTGCAGATCGAGCGGATGCTGGCGGCGCGGCGTCTTGAGCGGGGCGGCAAGTTTAGCCTCCGCGAGTTTCACGATTACGTATGGAGCAACGGTAACGTGCCGTTTTCGTTGCAGCGATGGGAGCTGCTGGGTCTGGATGATGATGTAAAGAAGATGGACGAATTGGCGAAGTGAAGCTGGCTGGAGTCCGGGTGACGGCGCGTCGCCCGGTGCCCGCCCGCTGTTATCATAGTGGTTGCAATGAAGTGGGCTCTATCGCTGTTCTGTTGCTTAAACCTGGCCGCCGCTGAACTGGGCGCGGGCCGCACCGTGTTTCTGATGCCTATGAATCGCGGGCTCGACCAGTTCGTCGCCAATCGCCTGACCCGCACGCATCTGCTGCAAGTGGTGACCGACCCGGCCAAGGCGGACACCATCATCACCGACCAGGTGGGCTCCGCGCTAGAGGACCGTTTGAAGGAACTGTATCCCCCGCCCCCCGCGCCGGATGCCAAGCCGGATGCCAAGCCGGACGCCAAAGATGCCGCCAAACCGAAGGAAGAGAAACCAGCCGCAAAGGCGGAGGATCCCCATCACGGCCTGGAATCCATGTTGGGGGACACCGTCAACAAGGCCGATAAGCCCGGCTCGATGGGTCTCTACGGCCGCGGCCGCGGAACTATTTTCCTGGTGGATGTGCGATCGCGCCAGGTGCTGTGGTCGGCGTTCGAGAAGCCCCGGAACACCAGCCCACAGGAGCTCGACCGTACCGCCGCCCGGATCGTGAAACGGCTCAAAGAAGATCTCACGCCGAAGGCGAAGTAGCGCGCTTGGTTCGCACGGCCTCCCGGTAACTCTCGATCAGCCGCGCCGTTATGGCGGCCATGTCCCAGTTAGCCTCTACTTCCGCCCGGGCCCGCCGGGACATCTCCGCGGCCATCCGGGCGTCCTCGAAAACCTGCAGCACTTTATCCGCAAACAGCTCGGGTTCATCCGCCAGCAGGCAGAATTCTCCATCCTGGCGCGCCAGTCCCTCCGCGCCGATGCGGGTCGAAACTACCGGAATGCCGCTGGCAAAAGCTTCGAGCAGCTTGACGCGCACTCCCGACCCGCTGAGGATGGGGCATACGAATCCGGCATAGCGCGCCAGCGGCTCGCGGATGTCTTCCACGAACCCGCGTATTTCGATGGCCGGCGCCCGGTCGGCATACGGATGCCGGGGCGGTGCGTCCGATCCCACCACAACCAGCCGCGCCTCCGGCCGCGCCGCTAAAATATGCGGCAATGCCTGCTCCACGAACCAATCGAGAGCCACTACGTTTGGCTCGTGCCGGAAGCTGCCCAGGAAAAGCATGGTGAAGGGTTCGCGCCCGCCGGTCGAGAAATCATACCGCTTGGCGTCGATGCCCGCGCGCAGGCCGGATTGCAGGCGGCCGCGGATTTCCGGCAGAAAACCGGCCAGGTATTCGCCGTTTTCGCGCGTGCACACCTGCACGCGATCGCAGCGCGGCAGCATACGCAATTCGAAGCGCAGTGCCCGCAGATATTCATAGCGCGCCTTGATTCTGGCGAGCGTTCCCGGCATGTGCGCCAGTCCGCGCGTGATGGATTGGAAATAAATATCGTGCTCGAACAGCATGGTGGGAATACGCCGGAAGGCGTGCGCGTATTGCGCCAAGGGCGTGTACTCGAGCTGCACGACGTCGATTTGTTTCAAGAAAATCTGCCGGTGAATCAGCCAGTCCACGTCTTCATTGGCGAATTCGGAGACTGCATGCGGACGCATGGAGCCCAGGCTGGCCCGCAGCGGCGGCCGCGCCACGAATTCCGCCGACGCGCAGAAGCTCCGCAGCTCTTCCTGCGCCGGCGCCTGCGACGGCTCGTCGAGCATCGCCACCACATGTACCTCGCAGAACCGGGCCAGTTCGCGGAGCGTCTGATACATGAACACGCCGCCGCCGTGCACCGGCGGGCAAATCGGGTAGGGCGACACGAATAGCACGGCAGGGCTGGCTGGCGGCTCGTCCATTTCCACAAACCGGTCTCGAAAATATCCACCCAGCGGCCGCCGGAACGACTCTGTGTCATCCACCACCGCCAGCTTGCGCGCCCGCCAGCGGGACTCCACCGCGCCGGGAATCTGCCGAAATGCGCGCCCCCAGCCGGCCAGGCTGGCGCGCCCCGGCGCATCGCCCGATATAAGGCTCGCCAGCGCGCCGGCGTACATGAAGAAAAAGTGCGCGGCGAGGCGCCGCCAATCGTGAATATTCTTCCAACAGAACAGCAGGTAGTTCTTCCTGAGCACCGCCTGGATCCGCGCTTCGCTGAATCGCCTGCCGATGGTACCGCGATGCTCGTGATACACCACGCTGCGCGCTTGGTACAGCACTTTCCATCCTCGCTTCCACGCCAGGTAACCCAGATCCGTGTCTTCGAGGTAAAAGGGCGCCAGCAACTCGTCGAATCCACCCAGTTCCAGGAACTTTCGCCGGTCGAACGCGCAGGACCCTCCGCCGCCGTAGAAACAGGGGTATAGATCGGTGATGGCGGGTTCGGCGCGGTGCCGCACCTTAAGCCCGCCGTCCTGCCACCAGCCCTGCGTCAGGCCGGTCTCTTCGCGCGGTTTGGCGGGATCGCTAAAGAAGATCTGGCACGAGACCGCGAACACACGCTCGTCTGTGAAGCCCGCGAGCAGCGGCGCCAGGAAATCCGCCGCCACGCGCATATCGCTGTTGAGCAGCACCACAATATCGTTTTTCGCCGCGCGGAATCCGGCATTGGAACCGCCGCCGAACCCGAGGTTCCGGTCGAGCGCCACCACTTTCACGCCCGGAAACGCCTGCCGCACCCATTCCGCGCTGCCATCCGACGACCCGTTATCGACGACGATGATCTCGTTTTCCGGATTGTCTCCAAGGGCCCCGGCGACCGAGGGCAAGTAGCGCTCCAGCAGGTCTCGCCCGTTCCAGTTGGGAATCACGACGCTGGCGGCGTGGTTGCGGCATGCCTGATCTTGCGGCGCGTCCTTCCGTCCGAAGAGCACCCAGGCCAGATCGGTGAGCGCCAGGGACAGTACCGCGGCCAGCCACATCAGCGGGGAGACCACCAGCAGGAGAAAGTTCATCACTTACCGGTGTCAGGTCCCAACCCCACGGTGCGGCCGAGCCGCACCCAGCGCGAGGCCTCCAGCATGGACAGCTTCCGGCGAAGTTGCTCCACTTCGGCGTCCAGCGCCTGCGCCCACCGCGTGCGTTCCTCCACGGTCTTCTCCGCCCGGTGCAGATACTCCACGCACTGCGCGAGTTGGCCGTCCACCTTCTGCGCCCATTCGGTCTTGACGCGGTTCTCCTGTTCGAGCTCCGCGATGGCCGCTTGCGCCTTGCTCTGCTCGGCGGCCAACTCCGTCTGCAAAGTCACGATGCGCTCGCCGCTGGCTGCCCAATACCGGTTGAGCCCCTCGGCCCAGCGGTTGCTCTGTTCCAGTTCCACCTCCAGCACCCGGTGCTGCCGGTCGAGATCCGCCAGATCCTGCTTGGCCTTGTCCAGCCATTCGTTTTTCTGGCGCAATTCGCCTTCGAGCAGCGCGATGTGAGTCTCGCGCTCCCGCAGCACGTTCCCCGCGCTGGGGATGTACACGAACGTGGGATTGCCGGTCTGCGGCCGGTGCGCGCATACTGCCACAAAGAAATGCGATTCCGCGGGCAGCGCAGGCCCGCCATCCACCCGTACCTCGGCGGTATCTCCCGCCTCCACGGGCCGGAAGACCACGCCCTCGACGTGGTTCTCTAAGAACAACGAAATGTGCGGGAACACTTTCGCGAGCTCGGTCCGGAACTCGTCAAATTCGAATTCGTGCGCGTGAAATGGATTCGCGCCCGCCGCGCCCCGCGACTCGCCATAGTACAGCTTGTTGGGGGTGGACACGATGAACTGTCCGGTAGGCGCCAGCACCCGCCGCACCTCGCCGAGAAATTGGCGCCAGTCCTCCAGGTGCTCGATCACCTCGAACGCCACCACCAGGTCGAACGACGCGTCCGTGTGCGGCAGCGCACCGCACGGCGCCTCTTCGAATTGCAGGTTGGCAAAAGAATAATGCGCGCGCGCGTAGGCAATGGCGTCCGGGGCGACATCCAGCCCCACCACCGACAGCGCGGCCCCGGCCAGTTCGGCCGAGCCATATCCCGCCCCGCAGCCGGCATCCAGCACGCGTTTGCCGCGCGCCAGCCGCGCCGCGAAAGCGTAGCGCGCCACGTGCTCGTTCAGCAGGTCGGCATCCACCTCGCCGGGAATCACGCGCTCGCCGGTGAACTCAGCCAACGCTGGTCTCCCGAAGTGGGGAAGCCATGCGCGCGTTCACATCCACGCGGCAAGGCAGCCGCAGAAAACCATAAATCTCTCCCGGGGCGTGGCCCATCTGCACCGCGATGGCATTGTCGATCCAATCGCACATCTGGTAGCCCAACAGCGTGCCGTCGGCAATGGCCGGTGAGAACGAGAACGACGCCGGATACAGCTCCGGCATCTCCAGATGAAAGTCCACCGTATAGATATCGCCGGGCACCATGGCGGGCAGGTCGTAGCTTTCGCGCGCCGTGTTGGTGCCGGAGAAGTCGATGCCCAGGTGGTTGCGCATCATGAATCCCACGATCGGCTGCGAGACTCGCTCGCGCGCCCGCACGCTGATCCGCACGGTGATGCGCTGCGACGGTTGCAGAAGATGCACCGGATCGCCCTGCGCGTCGAGCACCGCAATACCCAGAACCTCTGCGCGTCCGTCTCCATAGCGGTGGTCTATGTTCGGAATGCGCTCGATCACCTCGGGTGCGCGCACGCCGGCGGCTTCACCCACCCGCTCGGCCGTGCCTTTCAGCATCAGATATGCCGAATCCTTTTCCACCATGGCGGCCAGGTACTTGGCTGCTACCTGGTCCGTTTCGCCTATCTCGCGGACCTGCCCGTGCTCCAGCCACATGGCCCGGTCGCCGATCGCCTTGACGTCCGAGATCGCGTGCGAAACGAACAGGATCGTGATCCCGCGCGCGCGCAGCTCGTGCACCTTGCGCATGCAGCGCTGGCGGAAGTAAATGTCCCCCACCGCCAGGGCTTCATCGACCAGCAGGATTTCCGGGTCCACGTTGATGGCCACGGCGAACGCCAGTCTTACAGCCATGCCGCTCGAATAGGTCTTCACCGGCTGATTGATGAATTCCCCGATTTCGGCGAAATCCTCGATGGCTTTGTAGCGTTCGTCGATCTGCCTGGTGCTAAGCCCCAGGATCGACCCGTTCAGATACACGTTGTCGCGCCCCGTGAACTCGGGGTTGAATCCGGCCCCCAATTCGAGGAGCGCCGATACCCGGCCATTCACGCTCACGGTGCCGCGGCTAGGATGCAGAATGCCCGCCACCATTTGCAGCAGCGTGCTTTTGCCCGAGCCGTTTTCGCCGATGATGCAGAAGGTTTCGCCGCGCTGGATCTCGAAGCTGACATCGTTGAGCGCCCAGAAATCCTTGTGGCGCTTCAGCCGGTTGAACACGAGCAACTCTTTCAACCGGTCACCCGGCGAGTCGTAAATCGAGTAACTCTTCGAAACCGCTTGGAATTCGACGGCGTTCACTGCGCTGGACCTGGGACTTGCCTGGAATCATCAGTGTAGCGGAAGTGGGCTGGTGGTTGGGGAGAGACAAAAAAAGCCGGCCGCGTGGTTGGCGCGGCCGGTGCTGAAAAGAGTGGCCTGCCGTCAATTCGGCGTGGTCACGGATACGGCCGCCGACATCGGGGAGACATTGCCGCCCGTGTCTTTCTCCTGTACCGCGTAGTAGTACGTGGCGCCCGCGGCGACAGTCCGGTCGTTGATGGAGGTGGTCGTGGCGGCGACGGTCCTGAGGGGCGTCAGGCTGGATGGCGAACTGCCGCGGTAGACGCTGAACCATGCCGGCGGCAGGCCGCTCGATCCCGGCGTCCACGAAAGGTTGATCTGGGCCTTCGAGACCGCCGCCGCCGTCAGGTTGGCCGGCGCTGAAGGCAGAGCCAGCGTAGTCGCCGCAACCGTGGCGGACATTGCCGAAAGGTCCCCGCCGGTGTCCAATGCCTGTACTGCGTAGTAATAGGTGGTCGACGGAGGTAAGGAATTGTCGGTGTAAGCGGCCTGCGAGGCATTGCCCACCTGGCTCAGATTGGAAGCCGAACCGCCGCGGAACACGTGATAATACTGGATCGGGAGGCCGCCGCTCACGGATGCCGACCAGGTCAGGCTGATCTTGGTAGTCGAAACGGGCGCCGCCGACAGCTTCATCGGCGCCGACGGCGGAGTGGGCACCGTCACCGCTACAATCGCCGACATCGGCGACAGATCCGCCCCCGAATCGGCTGCCGCCACCGCATAGTAGTATGTGGTCCCGGCAATAACGGTTGTGTCGTTATAAGAGGTCTGGAGGACCACGGCCACCTGGATCAGACTGGTGGCCGCGTTGCCGCGGTAGACATGATAGTTCTGGATCGCCAGTCCGCCGCTCAATGCCGCGGACCAGGTTACGCCGACCTTGCCGGTCGACGCGGCGGTGGCCGCGAGATTGGCCGGCGCCGCCGGCTGTGAAGGCGTCTTAGCCGCCACAATGGCGGACATCGTCGAAAGATCGCCGCCCGTGTCAGCCGCAGCCACGGCGTAGTACGTTGTCGTGGCCGGGTTCGCGGATGAGTCCGTGTAGGCAGTTTGCGTGACCACCGCTATCTGGCTCAGGCTGAACGCCGAGCTGCCGCGGTAGACGTAATATTTCTGGATCGGCAGGCCGCCGCTGACCGCCGCGGACCAGGTCATCGCGACCTTAGCTGTCGAGACCGGCGTGGCCGTGAAATTCGCCGGCGCCGAGGGCGGCATCGGTGTGGTAACCGCGACGATGGAGGACATCATCGAGGTATTTCCGGATGTGTCCACGGCCTCCACGCCATAGTAGTACGTGGTTCCCGCCGTCAAGGGCGAACTCGTGAATCCGGTAACGGAACTGGGCACGCGACCGGCCTGCGCCAGAGCTCCGGGAGAAATCCCCGAGAAAACCAGGTAGTAGTTGATGCCCGTGTTGTCCGTGGCAGGGGACCACGTTAGGATCACTTTTCCGGACGAAGTGGCTGTGCCTGCCAGGCTGCCGGGCGCCGTAGGTGGCGCGACATCTTCCGTGGTGACGGAGATCGGCAGCGAGGGCGCGGACACGTTCCCGCCCAGATCAAACGATTCCACCGTGTAGGTATAAGTGGCCGCCTCGGTCAGCCCCGTGTCCTGAAAGTTCAGACCCGCCGTCGCGCCGGCCACCGAGCCGTTACGCAGCAAGTAATAGCCCGCCACGCCCACATTGTCCGTGGAGGCGTTCCAACTCACCATGGCGGTCGAAGGATTCGCCGAATGGCCGGCCAGCCCGGTGGGGACGGCCGGCGGAATAGTATCAGGAGGCGCAACCAGCGAAGTGTAGTAGCTCATGGCCGTGCTGGTGAAGATGGCGGCCCCCAGGTTTTGAGACGCCTGGGCGTTTTCCATTTGCAGCATGGGACCGGGTGTCAGGTTCTGGATAGAACTGTCATACGGCAGATAGGCCTCGAAGTAAGTTGTGGCGTCGGGCGTCATGAATAGCATTTGCGTATTCTGGGCCAAATTCTGCATGGTCTGCAGGAAGTATGCGTCCAACGGGGCCCAAAACGAAAAAGGATTGCGCGCCCTGATCTGGTCGATGCTAAGCACGTGTACCTCGCTGTCCCGCACCTTCCAGAGCCAACATTCCGTCATGGTCACTGGTTTGCCTGCCGCCGCCGCGGTGCTGGCGATCTGCAGCGCGTTCGGCAGGTAACTTCGGTTGATCGGGTAGATGTGCATGTCTATGAAATCCACCGGCAGGGTGACGTAGCTTTGAATATAGGAGAGGAAGTCGATTTGCGCGGTGCCCGTTCCCGCGCCCAACAGCATGCCGGGTACGCCGGCTTGCCGGACGCTG
>Ga0070731_10002116_pt1 | contig 19419 bp, 14 predicted proteins | sample Coa_R1_2_FD_66448 | JGI IMG/M metagenome (GOLD analysis project Ga0070731, IMG submission 66448) | Surface soil microbial communities from Centralia Pennsylvania, which are recovering from an underground coalmine fire - Coalmine... | ecosystem: Environmental > Terrestrial > Soil > Unclassified ... | reverse complement strand
ATCATCATTCAATGAATTGGGGTAAATAAGATGGCAGTCCCGAACACCAACAGATTCGCTTGCCATATATAGCCCTGCTATGCTCTCAAGCCAGTATTCCTCAAGAAAGAAAAGTACAATAGCAACTTTCTTGGTTATGAGTCACTATGCTTCCAGTTCAAATTCGTAGATTCGTGAGTAAGTAAATAAGGGATACGCGCACTTTCAAAAGATGGTTTAGGCTGCTCTGTTGTTTTTGTATATCCCTGCGCTATGACTATAGGCAGAAATGGCATATTGCATCTGTAGATCAAGGATCAAATCTGGTTAGGAAGATTGTGCTTCAATATTAATACATGTATGTCCCCCTCCTAAATTCCTACGCAGCTTAAATTGAAGATTCGGGGTTTATGACGGAATATAGATTAAGTATCAGTAAAACTTAATATAAATCATGCTAAAAAGTTATTTTATAATTGCCATCAGAAATTTTGTAAGAGACAGAACGTACACAATTATTAATTTATCTGGTTTGGCTGTTGGCTTAGCCAGTGTATTGCTCATAATTGCTTATGTTCGATACGAACTTTCTTACGACAAACATTATAGTAATGCAGACAGAATATTCCGCCTGGTTGCTGAGAAAAATAAAAACGGCGTCGTCGAAAATTCTGTTTTGCTGCCACAGCCGCTTTCAAACACATTAAAAAACGAGTTCCCAGAAATCGAATCCGTTACTGGGTTGGGAGGTGGTGAAACTGAATTTGTAATTAACAATGATCCAGTTAAATTAAAAACCATTGACGGCGACAGTAGTTTTTTTGATGTTTTTGATCTACCATTTATCTATGGAAACGGCAAAACCGCGATGAATGAAGATAATAACATTGTTATAACGAAGGATGTAGCCAACACTTTTTTCGCGGGGCAAAATCCTGTTGGTAAATACTTAAAAAATAAAAATTATAGCGGCAAAATAATAAGCTTTAAAATAACCGGCGTTATTCAAAACATTCCGCGAAACACCCATTTTATAGCAGAGGCTATAATCGCGAAGATTCCAAAACAAGAGACACTTGACTGGCGGGCTTATTCAGCAGTTCCACAATATATATTGCTGAAAAAAAATGCATCAATAAATTTATTGGGGAAAAAAATTGTAAGTATTTATGATAAATACAATTTTCCAAAAGGAGAACTAAAAATTTCATTCCAACCAATCACTTCAATCCATTTACATTCCAATATTGCGGATGAACCCTTTGCGAACAGTGACATAAAATACATTTACATTTTTTCATTTGTTGCTGTAATCATTTTACTGATAGGATGCATCAATTATATTAACCTTACCACGGCCCGCTCATTGCAGCGGGTACGCGAGGTTGGTGTTAGAAAAGTTATTGGAGCAGAAAAAAAACAACTGGCTTTTCAATTTATATCGGAATCCGTTTTATTTTTTATCTGTACGTTGCCATTTGCTTTGTTAATAGCTTATTTTTTATGGCCGCTATTTATGAAAGTTGTTAACATACATGCTGATGAAAACTATTTACTCAACATAAAATTTATAATCACCATAATTTGTGCAGGTTTAGTTACCGGCGCTTTATCAGGATTATATCCTGCACTTTTTCTTTCGTCATTGCCTGCTGCACATATTCTAAATGGATCGCAAAAAGGCTTTCGCATAAATATGAATCTGCGCAGGGCTCTGATCGTTTTTCAGTTTATGATTTCTGTTGCGCTTATTATTTCCACAGTTATTATTTACATGCAACTGCATCTGTTAAATAATTTGGAGCTTGGGTTTAATAAGAATAATTTAATTGCATTGCCTTGGCAAAATTTTAAGAATTCGGCACAGGCATTTAAGAACGAATTAAAGGAAAATAAAAATGTAGAAGATGTAACCATTGCATCATGGCGTGCTGGTGAGCATTATGGAGCAAACTCGAGTATGGATAATCCGGCAGATACAACAAAAGAAATGGATTTTGCATTTGTGGAAGCAGATTTTGATTTTTTGAAAACGATGCAGGTACCGTTATTGCAAGGCAGAGACTTTTCGACAAGTTATGCCGCTGATATGTTGACCATGGATTCTGTTTTTAGACTTTTAGGCAAGGGAAAACTTTCGCGCGACGAGCGCATGAACTTAATTTCATCACAGTCCATTATTCTGACGGAACAAACTGTAAAAGCTTTACAATTGAAAAAACCTGTTTTAGGGCAAAAATTGAAATACAATGCTTTGCAGGGAACGGTCATCGGCGAGGTTAAAGATTTTTTAGGAACTTCTTTGATTAGAAAAACGCCTTTGGTAATTATCAGGAGCGGAGCCAACATACATGCCGGTTATCCTTATGTGAGAATAACTCCGCAAGACATTCATCAGACAATTGCATTCATTCAGTCGAAATGGAAAAAGTTCTTCCCTGAAGGCAATTTTGATTTTGCGTTTGTTGATGAGCGTTTGCAGCATTCATACGATTCTGAAACAAGGCTTGCTTCGATGTTCAATTGTTTTGCACTACTGGCAATTACTATTGCTACTTTAGGATTATTTAGTCTTGTGGCATTAACTGTAAAGCAGAAAACAAAAGAAATTGGAATAAGAAAAATATTAGGGGCTAGCGCAATGCAAATTGTTCAATTATTGTCAGTAGATTTTTTCAAATTAGTATTGGTGGCAATTTTGATTGCAGTGCCTTTATCCTGGTGGTGCATGCATGCATGGTTGAGTGATTTTAGTTATCGTATAACGATAAGCTGGTGGATATTTTTAATTGCTGCGTCAGGTTGTTTAAGCTTTGCTATCGCTGTTGTGGTGATTCAATCCCGAAGAGCGGCAGCAGAAAACCCAGTGAAAAGCCTGAGGGCAGAATAGCATTTATTTCAGGTACGTAAGACTAATTATCTTGTATTTTTTCTTCTTAATGTTTGAAAAATATAAAGTGGCATTAACCAAAGTCTTCCTTCTTCAAGTTAGGGAACGCATTCACTGGAATACGATTTGCCTTTATATATACTTGCTTTGCTTTTTTATTTCCTTTCGCCAAAAGTTTGCGTGGATCTGAATAAATCGATAAACATATTTACTACCCCTTATGTTTCTTATATTTTGAAGAGGATTAATAAATGACGCGTCAATATCTCCAGAAAATTTATGACAGTGAATTCAACTTTGTTCAAATAATATTTTGCCTCCATTTAATCGTTTATTATCACGTAAGGTTTGAGAAAAGAAGCCTTTAAAAGGGAAGAAACCAAAATCAAAATAATTGTGTATCTCATTTAATGACTATTATATATTATGTTCCATATGCCAGTTATTCCAAATTTATTCTGCGAACCGTGCAAGTGATAAAACATTAACTGAAATTGTGTCGAAAAATAAAACCGTTTTCCTCATTTAAAAAAAAAATTAGTGATCGCATCAATAAAATTTACCGTTTTGACTAATGATTATTGTTCTTTCATTGAAGATCTTTCAGGTATCAATTTTTTATGCATAATGAGTTTTCGAATTATTTTCGTAGCATCCACTTATAGCAAAGTGTTTTCAAAATTGAATTTTGTAAGCAGATCCATCTAATTGATTTATTTTTTTTGGGCAATATAGATTATTATAAGGCATGCTTGCCATTAGCGAGCTTCTGCGTGTGTGTTGGAATAATTTAGTCAGGCAAAAAAAACTGCTTCAATTTGATCAAGTATTCATTGGGTTTTTTACTTATTAATATTTGTATCTTTAAAACTTAAAGATAATGTGTCAACCAACTTCTAACTGCATGAAAAAACATTTAATCTTTTTTATTCTGATTTGCAATTCCTTATCATCATTTCCAAATAATAAAGAATTAAAAGCCCGCAAAAATGAAAACGATTCAACATTTAAAGATTGGGTTTATACTCCTGATCGTGTTTATGGCCTTATTTATCTTCATAACGTAAAACATAAACAATACTGTAAAATCAAGGGAATAGATGATCAAACTTTTATTGTAAATGAATATGACCCAGCCAATACATTAGTTAAGGCAACTAAATTTATTTTCTTTCAAAAAAAAATATCTGTTATGAATGAAATGAATGAATGGAATCAAATTACGGATTCGACTCTTTTCATCAATACAGGCAATGATGAATTCATCGTGAAATCAAAACATCTTGGAGCAAATAGCATTTCGCCTTGTAAAAAAGCTAAATATATTTTTAAGAATGGTGTTATCAGTGAAATAGAATACTTAACTGATGAAGACTCCCTTTGTATGAATGTAAATGGATTTGCAATTTCAAAATTTATAAGATATACAGACAAAACAAGAATTGGATTAATTCATGAAGTAGCCTATTTTGATAATCATGGGGATGCCATAATTTCACGCAGGTTTGAATGTCATAAAGTAATTCAAGATTTTGATGAAAGAGGAAATTTGATTTCCAGAAAAATTTTCGGTTTGCATAATGAACCTGTTTTGGATAGGTTTAACGTATTTAAACAAATTTCACAATACAATAAAAATGACGAACTGATTAAAGTTTCAAAATACGACACATCTGATAAACTGATCAAAAGTGCCTATGGCGTAGCATCAGTAACTTATGAATATGATGATGGTTTCAAAAAAAGCCAAACTAATTTTGATGAAAACAATTTAATTACTCGATCTGCAACAGCTCTTGATTCTATTGCTGTTACAAAATATAAGAATGATGCATTTGGGAACGAGATTGAAAGAAGATTTTATGACGGAAGTGGCAAAGCCATTGATAATGAATTAGGAATAGGAAGGATTGTATCAACTTACAACTCTTCAAATCTTCTGGCTAGCTCTGAATTCTTTGATAGTAATGATTCTTTGATTGTAAATGAACGCGGAATTCATCGTTATTTGTATCGTTACGATAACAAAGGACATATGATTACAAAGCAACATTTTGATAAATCAAATAATCCTACAAAGGATAATTCTGATCAGGTGTATGAAGTGAAATATAATTATGATGATTGGGGAAGAGAATTGTCGCAATCCTTTTGGAAAAATGATACCACGAAAATGGAGCGCTGGAATGGATTCCATGCTATCACTACAGCTTTTGACTCAAATGGAAAGGTTAGTGAATATGCATATTATGATCAAGATGGTAATTTTACAAAAGGAAGCTCTGGTTATTCGAGACAGGTTATTGAATATAATGAATCAGGACAGATTGCATGCCGAAAATTTTTTGATGGAAATACACCAATAATGAAGTCAGAAGGCGCTCAAATCGAAAACTATCATGCCATTAAATATGTATATGACAAAAGTAATCGTGTAGTTTCATTAACGTATTATAATATTGAAGACCAACCAACAGTAGCATCAGTTGAATTGGAAGCTGGGAATATCGTTTCGTGCACTAAAATTGTTTTCGAATATCAAGGCAATCGCATTAGTGGAGAGAAGTTTTATGTTGAAAATAATGAAATTCCTTCAATCGAGATCGATTGCTTTAATAGTAATTCTGTAAACACATCAGGCATAAATATTCGGAAAAAGATAAAAAATTAAAATGGGTTTTTGTAGATCAAATCGCATCAACTGACAATTTTAATTATGAGCTGTTGGTTACAGGTCTCTTTTTTCCCATTTCGTCTAATCTTTATTTTTTTTGACGAATTAAAAATAGAGCATGGTTTTTATAGACAACCACTCGAGAGATCGAATTACTCAAAATGTGATTTTCATACCCGTTAAATCAAATCGTCTTTTACTATTTTAGTAATTTTTCCTAATTGCCAGGAACAAAATATTGTTCATTAGCCGGAAGCGGTCATTACTGAAACTGGAGTTGTCACCACCCGATTTGACATTGGTCAGTATCGCCACGTAAGTCCCTGTTGCCGGAAAATAGCTTTCTTCTGTCATAAATCCGCTGACCTGTCCCTCATGATGAATCCATTTTATTCCGTGTATGCTCACACTATCAATGAACCAGCCATATCCATACATACTATGCTGTCCATTGCTGAATTGGAATGGCGTGAAAGCTTTTTCGAGAGTTTGTTCTTTTACCAGTTTGCCATCAAGCAAAGCCTGGTTCCACGAATACAAGTCTTTGGCTGTAGAGATCAAGTCGCCCGCGCCGTAGCCCAAAGAAATGGACTGGTAATCACAGTTAGCAAAAGAGCCTTTATATCTTCTATAGCCGGCCACCCTGCCGGGAACGACAGTGCTTTCGTCCGCATACAAGGTGTGGGTAAGACCCGCACGCTCCAGCACATTATCTTTCATATAATCGTGGTAAGATTTCCCGGAAACCTTTTCGATTATATAAGCAAGTAAAGTATAATTGGAATTGGAATAGCTATACTTTGTTCCGGGCTCGAACTGTAGCGGCTCTTTTTTAAAATACTTAATGAGACCCGGTAAGGTAAAGTCCCGGCGCTCCGCAAACGGATCGGGATCATCGATGGATGAATAATCAATTATACCAGATGTGTGGGTCAGCAAATTTTCTATGGTAATCGTATGCTCTTTGGCAGGAAATTCCGGAACATATTTTTGTACACTGTCCTGCAAAGATATCTTTTCTTGTTCCATCAACTGCAAAATGCCTATGGCTGTAAACTGTTTGGTGATGGATCCAATCCGGAACTCCATGTCCGGCTTCAGCGGGACGCTGAGTTCAAGGTTCGCACTTCCGAAAGCCTTTTCATAGATAATCTCTCCTTTTTTGGCGACGAGGACAACGTCCCCGGGTTCATTCGGGCCAATCGCTGTCATTAAAAGACTGTCAAGGGATTTGACCATCGCCTGGTTCGCCGTTATTTGTGAAGAAGCACCGCTTAAATGGAAGGAAAAGACAATAAAAATCCCTGCAGATCTGATCATTAGTTTACATTTCAAAAACAAATTTCTTATTTACTTAAAGCAGTTCCAAGAAATCCATTGCTCAAATCCGGATTTGAGCAGGCTGTATGGGATCATTTGATAAAATAATGATCCAGTGCATTGATCTCTGTGATTGGCAAATCCATGAGGATTGAACCCTCCGCGCCCGCATCATCTAAAGCTGAATCCAAGTGGCGAATGGAGGTCAACAATGGTGGATTTTGCTTACGTGCTGCAAGTGAGATGCGGAAGAGGATTTTTGTTGGATTTTACGATTAATTCGATCAGGAAGATGAGTCGAACATTTATTGGACGAGTGAGCATTGAATAATAGTCAATTGACGGGGGCGACATAGATTGAGCGATAATTTCGTCAGGTCGACAATAACACCCAACCTTATCGTGCGATGACGAGTATATCATCTCAAACAAGTTCACATGAAAAAAATAAATCTCCTGATCGTTTTGCTGCTGCCCATCGTTTTATTTGCGCAAACTCCGAAAGACTCAGTGGATTATTATGAAAAGGAAAAGAAAAAATTGTATGATGAGAATTACCAGCGATTTACGAATTCAGAACAATATATGACCGTGCAGCAGGGACTCGACCGCGCCCTGATTAAGTCGGGAAATTATTCCGGGCTCACTGTTTTTGGGAATATCATTCACAATGATTATACCCGGTTTAATAATAATATCGCTCAAAGCGGTTTTCCTCCCCTCAACTCTATGTCAGGCGGAGTTGGTCTTGGTCTCATCGCCAAAAGCGGGCGGCTGATTTTCGAGTATAATTTCTTTATTGCGGGGTTTAACAACGTTGCTGTTACAGCTAATGAAAAAATCAGCACTTCACTTTCTGATCTTGGACAGGTAAACTTCGGATTTGATCTGTTCAAATCACAATCGGTCAGCCTCTATCCCTTTGGAGGTATTGGTGCAAGGTTTTCTTCCCTGGAATATTCCAAACCACCGCTGACCAGCGCAGTGTACACCAATATTTCCAATATCGTCATTAACGACCAGTCAGTCACTTCCTCTTCCTTGCGCCTCGGTTACCAGGCAGGCCTGGGTCTTGATGTTCTTGCCCTAAAAACGGACAAAGACAAGGGGGCCATCTTGCTGTTCGCGAAATTTTACACAGATGGTCCGCTCTGGACAGACAAATATAAGATCGATGGCATCGCTTATGACCCGGGCTTTAGGCAAGGCGATTGGGAAGCTTCTTTTGGTCTGAAATTCGTTACACGCCAATAAAATGTTCCTTCTATTTTTTGAATAGTGTAATAGCTAATACCTCAATCATTACCCATCACCTAACGATATCTTGAAGGATTTTGAAAGCATTCGAAAGGACGCCCACACAAAACATAATTTACATTAGCATTTTAATTAGAATATCATTTTGAAATCTGTTGTTCTTGTTGGTCGACATTAGGATTTTCTTCGATGTGTTTAACAAATCATTCCATATCAAAAGCATTACGGTCATGCATAGCAGCAAATCGAATGTTGTGCGTTCGCAATGCCCTCATCTTCTCACATCGAGTTTCAAGGTTCTGCATTTCTCCAGGAGGTTTAATTCAAAATGAAAGTTTACCTTAAAACATTATTTAATAATATAATTTGCCCGGTAATGCACAAGAGTTGTATCAAAACCGTGCATATCCCTTTCCGATTTTTGGCTAATTCATTATGCAACAATTAAAAGAGATTTTGGTCTATTAGTTGATGAATAAAAAATAATCTTGTCTGTATGTTCAAAAATTATTTCAAAATCGCGTGGCGGAATCTTCTTAAAAACAAAATGTATTCATTTATCAATATTGTGGGATTGTCTACAGGCATGGCCGTAGCAATGCTTATTGGTTTATGGATCTATGATGAGGTTTCTTTCGACAGAAATTTTGATAATTTTAATCGCATTGCGCAGGTAATACAAAATGTAACGAATAATGGTGAAGTGCAAACCTGGACAAGTGTCCCTTACCCTTTGTCGGATGAGTTGCGAAAAAATTACGGGAGCAATTTTAAACATATTGTTATGGCGATAGCCTGGGGGGACCATATCATTACCATTAACGAAAAAAGATTAAAGGAAACGGGAGGGTATTTTGAAAAGGAAGCCCCGGAAATGTTCACGCTAAAAATGGTTCAGGGAAGCAGGAATGGCCTTGAAGATCCCGCTTCCGTTATGATTTCTGAATCCGCCGCAAAAGCATATTTTGCCAATGACAATCCGATAAATAAAATAATAAAAATAGATCAGCAACCTCCTGTAAAAGTAAGCGGTGTCTACCATGATTTTCCACTCAACTCAACATTTGCCGGGTTGAATTTTATTGCTACGGTTGACTTTCTTATCAAAACTGATTCGGGCTTCCGAACGATGCCAGATCCATGGCGGCCAAACTTTACAACTTTGTTTGTACAGTTAAATGACAATGTAGATTTTGCCAGTGCGTCTGCAAGAATCAAAGATGCAAAATTAAAAAGAGTTAATCCGCAACTCGCAAAAAAGAAACCTGTGTTGTTTTTGCAACCAATGAGCAGGTTGCATTTGTTTTCTGCATTTAAAAATGGGGTGAATGTCGGCGGCGCGATACAATATGTTTGGATGTTTGGAATAATTGGTGGTTTTGTTTTGCTGTTAGCCTGTATAAATTTTATGAATCTTAGCACGGCGCGCAGTGAAAAACGTGCAAAAGAAGTTGGCATCCGAAAAACTGTTGGCTCCCTCCAAAGTCAATTGATTTTTCAATTTTTTAATGAATCATTATTGACGGTCATTTTAGCATTTGTTTTTTCATTGTTAATTGTTCAGTTAAGTCTGCCGTTTTTTAATTTAGTAGCAAATAAACAAATGTCTATTTTATGGGGCAACCCTTTTTTCTGGTTAATCGGAATTGGCTTTATTATTTTCACTGCAATAATTTCCGGAAGTTATCCCGCATTTTATTTGTCTTCTTTCAAACCCATAAAAGTGCTCAAGGGAACTTTCAAAGCCGGACGATTTGCAGCCATTCCGCGCAAAGTGCTTGTGGTCCTGCAGTTCACCGTTTCAGTAACGCTCATTATCGGAACAATTGTTGTATATCAGCAAATTCATTTTGCAAAAAATCGTCCTGTAGGATATACGCGGGAAGGACTTATTGGTATACCGACAATGAATGCAGCCATTCACGATCATTTTGATGCAGTGAAAAATGAATTGATGCGAACAGGAACCATTACTTCAATTGCAGAAGCAGAAAGTCCGACGACAGGAATATGGAATAGTACCAGTGGAATAAGTTGGCCGGACAAAGATCCAAATCTTTCAACTGATTTTGGTGTGGTCAGTGGTTCTTTTGATTATGGAAAAACCATAGGATGGAAAATAAAAGAAGGTCGGGATTTCTCAAGAGAATATGCATCAGACACGTCTGCATTTATTTTGAATGAGGCAGCTGTACGTTTTATGAATCTGAAAAAGCCTGTTGGATCAACAATCACATGGTGGGACAAAAAATACACAGTGATTGGTGTTGCAGAAAATATGATAATGCGTTCTCCTTATGATGAAGTAACTCCCGTTATTTATAGTATATTAAATTATCCCGGCAACCTGGCAATTCTTAAAATTAAGCCTGCCGAAAATGCTAAAGATGCACTGAGCAGAATTGAACCGATTTTTAAAAGGTTCAATCCCGATCAGCCTTTTGAATATCAATTTGTGGATGAAGAATATGCAAAGAAATTCAGCAACGAAGAACGAATCAGTAAACTGGCCAGTTTCTTTGCCCTATTGGCGGTTATTATTTCCTGTTTGGGATTATTCGGATTAACATCATTTGTTGCCGAGCAACGAAAAAGAGAAATTGGAGTGAGAAAAGTTTTGGGGGCATCTATGTTTAATCTGTGGAATTTACTTTCAATAGATTTTGTAACGCTCGTGATTATATCTTTTTTTATTGCTGTGCCAATGTCTTATTATTTTATGCATAACTGGTTGCAAAGCTATCAATATCGTACAGAAATTTCATGGTGGATTTTTCTTGCAGCTGGCATTGGAGCTTTTGTGATCACATTGGTGACAGTTAGTTCCCAGGCAATAAAAGCTGCCTTAGCAAATCCGGTTAAGAGTTTGAGAACCGAGTAGCCATCCTGGTATTTTCATGATGTGGAGATGCAAAAATGAATATGGCTGATGGATAGGGGTCATCAGGGTGACTTGGTACGCGATCTCCGGCAAAAGCGCTGACTCATGTATGATCTTTTGAAAGCATGCGGATCACATTATTGCCACCGTCTTCAATATTCAGGGTCTCACCGGTGATGCAACAAACAAAAATAATTTTGGTCTTTAAACTGCTGAGTACCTAATCAATCCCTCGGTATGCTGAAAAATTATTTCAAAACTGCGTGGAGAAATTTAATCAGGAATAAAACATTTTCTTTTATCAATATTCTTGGTTTAGCATTGGGTATGGCCTGTAGCCTGCTCATCCTGCTTTGGATAAATGATGAAAAAAGCGTTGACACTTTCCATGTAAACGCTTCCGATCTGTATGATGTCTATTACAGGCAATTTTTTAATAAGGATGTTGAAGCGGTAAGATATACATCAGGCTCACTGCCGGATGAACTAAAAAAATCCATTCCTGAAATTCAATATGCCTCAGGGTTCCGGGAAAAACGCATTTACACCTTTGAAGCAGGAAAAAAAATCATAAAAGAAAATGCTGCATTTGCGGGAGCGGATTTTTTTAAAATGTTCAGCTATCCCTTGGTACAGGGCAGTACTGAAACTGCATTGAGGTCCCCGGAAAGCATAGCCATTTCGCAAAAGATGGCCAATGATCTTTTCGGCGATGCAAAAAATGCGATCGGTAGAGCAATACGGTATGAAAATAAAATGAATTTCACGGTAACCGCCATTTTTAAAGATCTGCCCGAAAACACGTCAGATGGATTTGACTGTCTTATTAATTGGACTGCATATTTAGAAGAAAATCCATGGGCAAAGGAATGGGGTAATTATGGACCGAGTACATATATTATGCTGAACGCTTCTGCAAATGCCGCACATGTTCAGCAAAAGCTGACCCACTTCATGGATAAATATATCGGGAGCAGTGATTCGTATAAAATAGAGCTTGGCATGCAACATTTCGGCGATATGTATTTGTATAATAAATTCAAAAATGGGAAAATAGATGGCGGGCGAATTGAATATCTAAAATTGTTTAGCATCATTGCCATTTTTGTTTTGCTGATAGCGTGCATCAACTTTATGAATCTGACAACCGCACATTCTGTTAAGCGTGCGAAGGAAATTGGCATTCGAAAAGTTGCCGGCGCCGTCCGATCTGCATTGATAAGACAATTTATCGGCGAATCGATATGGCTAACTTTCATTGCAGTGGTTCTTGCTATCCTGTTCAGTGTACTGGTAATGCCTTTGTTCAATCAGTTAACATCAAAACAAATTGTTTTTCCCTATAGTGACTTCTCATTCTGGTTAATTTTGGTAGCGCTTACATTGGCCACCGGTTTTATTGCAGGCAGCTACCCTGCGCTTTTTTTATCTTCATTTAATGTTACACGTGTTTTGAAAGGCGCTCCGAGATTTAGCAGCAGTGCGATATTTCTTCGAAAGGGATTGGTTATTTTTCAATTTGTACTTTCTGTTACCTTGATCATTGCAACCATGATCGTATCCAGGCAAATTCATTTTATTCAAGCCAGGAATTTAGGATATGACCGCGACAATCTCATGTATGTTTCACTCGACGGTGACCTGATAAAAAAATATGAGACTTTAAAAGACGAAGTAAGTAAAACCGAAGGTGTTGAAAATGTTACCAGAATAAGCGATGCGCCAACGGACCTGAATTCAGAAACCTTCGGAGTGGATTGGATCGGAAAAGATCCGAATACTTCATTGAAATTTGAAGTGGCCTCTGTCGGTTACGGTTTTACAAAAACAATGAAACTGCAATTTGTTGAAGGAAGAGATTTCTCAAAAAATTTCGCGACAGATTCTGCGGGATATATATTGAATGAAGCTGCCGTCAGGCAAATTGGTTATAAAGATCCGGTGGGCAAGCCGATTACATTCTGGCAAAAAAAAGGAACCATCATTGGCGTGCTGAAAGATTTTCATTTTAATTCGTTGCATGAGTCGATCAAACCCTTGATTCTGCGTTTGGGTGAAAACGAATCTTATGGACAAATGCTCGTTAGGTCAAGAGCAGGCGAAACAAAAAAAGTGATCAAACAACTCGAATTTATTTCAAAACAATTGAACCCGGATTTTCCGCTCTCTTACACATTTGCTGATGAGGAATTTCAAAAATTATATACCAGTGAAAATATAATAGAAAAACTTTCAGTCTATTTCGCATCGCTTGCCATTTTCATCTGCAGTATTGGTCTGTTGGGGCTTTCCATGTTCACCACCGAGCAACGCATGCGGGAGATTGGCATCAGAAAAGTGCTCGGTGCCGGCACGGCATCTTTATTCAGGTTACTTTCCAGGCAATTCTTACTGCTTGTCATTATTGCATTGTTTTTGGCTTCGCCAATTGCATGGTATGGAATGAACCGATGGCTGCAGGATTTTGCTTATCGCACAACAATTAGCTGGTGGACATTTATCAGTGCGGGAATGATTGCGATCGTGATCGCGCTGATAACAGTAAGTTTTCATGCAATTAAAGCAGCCTTTGCCAATCCGGTGAGGAGTTTAAAAACAGAATGATTTAAGTTACCGGGTCTTCATTATCCAGTCAACCGTAAGTTTCGCTCCGTTGAAATAAGTCTCAATATTGGTATTCACCGAAAGGGTGACTTTCCCAGATAATTTTTCATTGAACTGAGCCATACCGAGAGCATGCAGAATAGACAGCATCATCCATGCAAAGAATAAAATTTATATCCATGATATACTTTTTAAGCAGGACGCGCTGGTATATTAAATGGTTACCCGGTGACTCGTATTTTATTAATTGTCGTGCGATCATAATAATTCGGCATTACTCAGGTAATTCCAAAATTTTCTCGCCAAAATATAGCGGAGATGCACAACCGAAGATGGTCTATTGGCGGGCGGTCCCTTGCATGATTTTTATTGAGAAACGGCCTCTATGAACCCAAATATTACTTTTTTTTACCGTCAAATGCACTAGAACCTCGACATTCTTCGCCCGCTTTTTTTGCCACCCCTGCGCATGTTTGAAAAAGAAGATGTCGTGGTCAGGTTTACTGAGTCCGTATGCATCATGGGGTTGTCGAACGGGTGCCCTTTTTCGACAGTGATGGTCTTTTTAATCAGTTTTTGAATATCAGTCAAAAAGCTTTTCTCCGTCCAGTCGCAGAATGAAATGGCGACACCTGTGGCTCCCGCTCTTCCCGTTCTGCCGATGCGGTGCACATAAGTTTCCGGCACGTTCGGAAGGTCGTAGTTCAGGACATGGGTAAGCTCTTCTATATCGATACCCCGGGCAGCAATATCGGTTGCCACCAGCACGCGTGTTTTGCCGGCTTTAAAATTCTCCAGAGCCCTTTGCCTTGCCCGCTGCAACTTATCCCCGTGAATGGCTTCGCAGTGAATGCCGGCTTTGATCAGCTGTCTGACCAGCTTGTCGGCATGATGTTTCATTTGAACAAACAAAAGCATATTTTGAATGCTTTGGTCTTTTAGCAGATGGACGAGCAAACTGAATTTATCTGTCTTGTTGACATAATACACTATTTGCCCGATGAGGTCCACGGTCGAAGCCACCGGTGTAACTTCCACTTTTACCGGGTCATGCAATAACGCATTGGCAAGCTGCCTGATCTCTGCAGGCATGGTGGCGCTGAAAAATAAGGTCTGCTTTTTAACGGGCAGCTTGGTAATGATGCGCTGTACGTCCCGGACAAAGCCCATATCGAGCATGCGGTCTGCTTCATCCAGCACAAAATATTGAATATGGTTCAACTGGACGATGTGCTGCTGCATCAGATCCAGCAATCGCCCGGGAGTAGCTACCAGTATATCAACCCCTTCGCGTATGGCTTTTACCTGGGTAGACTGTGGCACGCCGCCGAAGACAACGTGGTGTTTGAGCGGAAGATAACATCCGTACGCACCGATACTTTCGCCGATCTGGATCGCCAGCTCACGGGTAGGGGTCAGGATCAGTGTTTGAATGACCCGCCTTGGCTGCTGCCTGTCGAATCGCTGGAACATAAGTTGCAATAAGGGCAGGGTAAACGCGCCGGTCTTCCCGGTGCCTGTCTGCGCGCAGCCCAACAGGTCTTTTCCTTCCAGGATGTGGGGGATAGCCTGTTGTTGAATGGAGGTAGGGGTTGTATATCCCTCTTTGCGTAATGCCGCCTGAATTGGCTCAATAAGCGGCAAATTGTTAAATGACAATGTTAATAATTTTTAGCGGTGATCTTTGATAAGGCTATCAAGATCTGCTTGATACTTTATCCGCCTTAGGTTAGCACAACACGTATTTGGGGAAAACCACAAACAGGGAAAGTAAAACCATAAAGAACCCCAAAGATAAGAAAAATTTCTGTGTTAATGAAACCAGGTTCTTATGTATTCGAATACACAGGTCTTCATAACATCAACGGCGACTTCGAATATTGAAAAGGAGTACCTTCTCCTTACGATATCCAATGTTATTCACGGATGGTATTTTTGGCTAAGTTCAGCTGAAATAGCGGCTGTTACTCCAGCGTTACTAATTCTCAATCCCGCTTTTGTTTCGAATTAAGTTGATATTGATTAACTTCAAATTAAAACAATACAAAATTCGATTCAACCTGAAGCAGGAAAAAATAATCGTTAACCAACATGGCTTGTTATGGTCGTATACACTGATCTTCGTCCTGGCAATTATGTAAAAACATTTAATAAAGGCAAAAAGAATCTGCTAAAAATTACCTTGGATGATCTTTTTAAAATTCAAGATGCTGCGTTAGATGTTTTTCCGGTCACTATTGCCGGAGAATGGCTTATCAAATTCGGATTCTCTTTTGAAACATCTTATGTTCATTTCAAACTTTCTCCAATTTATGTTATTCAGGAAAAAGAAGGTTGGTTTTTGATGAAGCATGGAATAAAAATTAATTACCATGCTCTTTTATACATTCATCAATTGCAGAATTTCTTTTACTGTTTTACTGGAGAGGAACTTGAAATTAAATGAATCCATTGCTGATCTTGACCGGAACTGTATATTTCCCGGTTTTCACGCATCAAATAAATCAAAAGGCAATTACAGCATATTTGAGCTAAAACTCAAATTATCTGTATGTAATGAAAAATATTAAATAAAATTATAACCGGAGGCTATAAGCTTCCACCTGCTGTCCGGCATATCAGTTTTTAGAGGGTGGTATGGATCGGGATATTACCACAGCTTATAGGTTCACCGGAACAGTTCGTACTTCATCCACAACCACTGCAGGATGCAAGCTGCATATTGATTTATTCAATGCGGGTGCCTTCGGTATTGCTCATGTGAGTTGACAATCATTTCAGGTGAGTTAATTCAACAGGAGAAGTCAGGTCATATTCATCGGCTGCAAAAAAAATCAATATATTTTTGGCAGGCTTTTGGTATCTGCTAGATCAAAGCATATAAATTATGAGGTCATCCAGATTAGTGACGGGATTATTTATTGGAGCTGCCGCAGGATTGATACTGGGAATATTATTTGCACCTGATAAAGGCACGAAAACACGTAGAAAAATCTCCGCAAAAGCAGGCGATATCGCGGATGAATTAATAAATGGTTTTAATGATCTGATTGACGGAGGGACCTCAGAAATTTCGAAAACAATGCAAATGGGTTCCATGCTGGAAAGTGAAGTAGGCGATGAATGGTAAAATTGATGAATAATCCAAATTTCCCTTTTTTCAGGGCAACTGGTCAATACATTTCTCCGCTGATTTTTATTCGTAATCTAATGAAGACGATAAATCCCGATAAGCATTGATTTGTTTTTGAAAATCAATTATTTTTTGTTCTGCTGTTGCAATCGCATCTGCACCAGCTAACCAGCGTTTAGGTGGATCACTTTCGCCTGAAATCTTAATTAATGCTGACGCTAATTTTGCAGGGTCACCACCTTGCTTTCCGTCCATGCTTTTCCAAAATGGTCTAAGCTCTGCATTCTTGGCGGAGTAATCTTCTATTTTGTTTTCTGCCCAAATGGTTGAAGTGGGTGTCAATAATCCTGTTCTGAAAAACCCCGGCTCTACAATAGTTGTGCAGATGCCAAAAGGTGAAACTTCAGCGGCTAAGCAATCCATCCAACCTTCCAGACCAAATTTAGATGCAGAATAAGCAGAACAATATTCATAGCCTACAAGTCCGGCAGTTGATGAAATGGAAATAATATGTCCTGAACGATTTTTTCTCATCGCAGGAAGCACGGTTCTTGCAACATTCATTGCGCCAAATAAACTTGTGGCAAACTGAAGTTCCATTTGTCGTGTGCTTAGTTCTTCGAAAAAACCTGCATAGAAATTTCCGGCATTGTTTACCAGTACATCAATTGTTATAAATTTTTCAAGAGCTGATCTTACAGCCGACTCAATTTCTTTTGAATTGGTGACATCCATTTTTACAACCAGTAAATTATCGGATGTTAGGCCAATAGCGGCAGAAACTTTTTCCGAATTCCGTCCTGTGGCAACCACACTAAAACCTGCTGCAAGTGCAGCTTTAGAAATCTCCAAACCTATTCCGCTACCTGCGCCCGTTATAAACCAAACCTTATTTTTTTTCATTTTTTTTTCTTTATTTTTTTGGATCGGGAATCAGGCATCGAAGTAACGTACAGTTTTATCACATCTTCAAACCCCGCGGTTGGAGGCAAGTTTTGTATCCTGGTTTTTTGGTTTGCTTTTCTTTGATTTTTCTTGATAATAAATTAATCAATCATCAATTCATCATTTTCGTAGGGAACATTTGCTTCTTCTACAGGAAGCGGTTCATTGCTCTTCTTTTTAAAAAAGAGGGAATAAAGAAACAGTATCATTAAAGCACCCACGCAGATGACGGATAAAACAAGAACAAATAAAACTATATAATATGTGTCTCCGTCTGGTGTAAACATAGCTAACCAAATTTACCGCATTTACCATGTAATTTTCGGATTATCTTGCAACCTCATTCATAAAGACTGAGTGGAAATCTTTTAGAGTTGATTGGGTTCCCTAAAACAAGACCGAATAGAAATCAGGAATTTTAACCGGAACTTTCCTCATTATAGAGAATCACTTATTTTATCAATTTTCAAACAAAACTTCGGCGGCAACTTCTTATTTGGACCGGTCTTTATCAACCTAACAAGCGGACCAAGGAGATTGACCTCCGGAAAATGCCGGGCTCAGCAGCGAATAGTCTTCGCCAAAGGTGGCGCCATCACCAGGAGGGTATTTCTATCATCACATGATGCCGAAGAATTGGCCAATGTGCACTAAAGCAGCGTGCATCAAAAATTAAAATTACTGCTAAACCGAAGCCCTAATACTGATATGTCGGGATGGTCAAGATAAGTAAACCTTTTAACCAGGTCTACCCGGATAATAGAAAATATATTGTAAATGCCGATGCTTGCTTCCAGATAAGGAATGTGATTCAGGGGATAGGTTGACAATACATCGTTTATCAGGGGGAATTTCATCTGATCCGGATTTTTATCCGGGTTGTTCGGATCACGTAATCCGCCATAAAGTATTTTCCCCGCAACAACCTCTCTTAATCTCAATTTTTTAAAAAGTGGGATTTTATTAAAGAAGAATCCATTAAAATAGTGTTCAATATTCACACCAGCATAGTGATCATACACGAATTCTTCTGTATTCATGAGGTTATAGGCAAAGTAACTGTAAAAATAAGACAGGTTAGCCTGAGGAATGGTGAGCAGGGGGAAAGGGAGTGTTCCTGCTAAATAGCCTGCATCCATGGTGATATCGGTAAACCCGAGCGGTGTTACATAAAATCGTTTGTATATTTTAAGATGAAAGGCATCATAACTGTACCCACCTCCTAAGAATCCTTTTATGCCCCTGACATACTGTAAAGTGAAAATTGGGTATTTATTGATGATATCCACCCGGCTCGTTTTGTTTTCAATAAATTGTTCATGAGGAGCCCATCGTAAGGTGGCAGAAAGCTCAGCTACCGTGATTGCACGGGCTGTATCGAACATGGCGGGAGAGCGCTCATACACATAATAAAGGGGAGCTGCCGGTTCTTGTTTCCAGTATTTCATTCCAAATATGTAGCTCAGGTGATTTTCAGATTCCCGGACATACGACAGCCGGAAAATATCATTGTAAAGCCACTTTGAATTATATCCCCGCCCGAAAGACGACAAGAATGCGTTGCCCTGTGCGAATAGGTTCTCTTGTCCGGGATTCCTGGTATCCCTGCTATAGCTTGCCTGAACATAATGGAAAGGATATTTATAAATGGACTGGTGATTGATCGAATAGGTTCCGCTCAGGCTATATTTCCACTGTTCATCTTTAAATCCATAGGCGAGAAAAGATTCCATATA
>Ga0070731_10002115_pt1 | contig 19427 bp, 21 predicted proteins | sample Coa_R1_2_FD_66448 | JGI IMG/M metagenome (GOLD analysis project Ga0070731, IMG submission 66448) | Surface soil microbial communities from Centralia Pennsylvania, which are recovering from an underground coalmine fire - Coalmine... | ecosystem: Environmental > Terrestrial > Soil > Unclassified ... | reverse complement strand
CCGCCTTGCCATGAAGCGTCGAAATCTATAGCTACGACGCGCCGCGCCCGTAGCTCAGCTGGATAGAGCACCAGACTACGAATCTGGGGGTCAGGAGTTCGAATCTCTTCGGGCGCGCCAATTATCTAAATAATATCAACAAATTACGAGAACAATGCCGATTTAACTCGATCGGCGGATTATTGATACACTGTGATACACCAATAAGCATACGAAACGCCATTGATGACTTTTTTGAATCAACGATAATTCACCCTCATTTCCCATGGGAAATGAGAAATCGTCATCCGGCGCACCAATGTCCCCGAGCTCAAACAAAATCCCTCTCAACCAAGCATTGGTGGACGAATTAAAAACTCTCCAAAACAACATCCGTGAAAATACGATTTCGTTAGCTCAAAGAGCCTATGAAATCCGTTCTCAATATCTCGCCGAAGATGGTCGCAGATATGATGCCGAGTTTCATAAGTGGTGGGCAGCGCACGATCTGGAAACAGTTTTTGGAAAGCTACCCAATTTCACGAAATATGCAGAAGCAGGCGAAGCGTTGGAAAAAGCCCAACTTGGCGAATACCGAGATAGGATGCCAATCACGCTAACTGCATTGCATCAAATTGCACAGTTGACCCCCGACGAATTGAAACTGTGTGTGCAAGATACCTACACTCGGCTGTCTCTCACTGACACTCCAAAAGCTAGAAAAACTCCAAAGCCACTTATTCATCCCGAAACGACAGCGGCGGAAATTAAGGCTTGGAAAAACAGATGGAGAAACCCGAAACCGAAACCCACTGAGAAACGTCGATTGCCGTATGCGACGCTGAAAGTGCATGGGTCACTTTATGATTTTGATAACAAGGGAACTCACAGTGGCATTCTCACAGTGGGGAAGCTCAAGAAAATCCACGATGCCCTCATCAATTCGATGAAGCCATTCAATGAATACGTGCTTTTAGAAACCAGATTCGATGCGCTGATTGAGGGTCACAATAAGCGGGAAGAACAAGCGCAAGAACGTAAGCGGAAAAAAGCTGCTGAAAAAAAAAGAAAGAAACCCAAGCGGTAAGGGATATTCAGTGGTGGGTTATTCGTAGGTATGCAGATGCGTTGTATGGGGGTGGTTCTTTTGATGAAATAGAGCGCGAACCCGACACCGAAAGAGCAATGCGATTTTTAAGAGCGAAGCATTATCTAGAAGACGACGAGGAGATTCGAAAAACTTATTTCCAACAATCACATCGTTCACACTCAAGACACATTCCGGAAGCGATGGATGATCCGAAGTCCGGTGAGACAAGCATACCTGTGCAAAATCGACGCTGTCCCATCTGGGATGCTGCAACGCACATTTACCGATTAAAGCGCAACGTCATTACAGTTCCTCTGACCATTGGAGAACTCAAACGATGGGTGAAAGAAGGGACGAGGGGGCAACAGAAGTGGTTGGTAGGTTTCTTATCGCTTTTGGAAGATGGTTTAGCGTAACAAAAATACCACGGCGAAAAATATTTTTTACCGACATGCAGAATCTGTATTACCGAGACTAAATAGTAAGACAGCATTTCTATCGGGAAAAACGTTTAATGGAAGCAGCATTGGTTGAGGGGAGTTCACAAAACACTGCGTTTAAGGGTGGTGTGTTCAAGACGGTTTCTGATGCATGGAGGCATGGATTGAACCAAGCGTATTGGACACATGGAATAACGATTAGTTTGGGAAATGATTTGAGCGTGTCTGATAGACATGCAAGATGGCGCTTAAATTACATTCAGTCGCATCTCTTGAAGGAAATTTTCGGCAAAGACCATGAAGCGAAGGGAGCGAAGATTCGATTTTTAGGATTCAAGCAAGGTCATTATCGGACATGCAATCAGCATTTTCATGTTTTGATGGCAGTTGAAGGAAGTCATAATTGGTCAGCTCAGAAAATCGCCGAGACGATTGTGGCGATTGATGGTGGTCGACAAAAGAGAAATTGGGAAAAGAGTGTGCATGTAGATTGCGATTGGACGGAAGGGAATCGGTTCCATGCTTACGTTTCAAGGGAAGCGACATTTAATCCCGACTCGGTTTTTGTGATGTAGAAATAAGATTGTCGGCAAATGTATTTTTGCACACTAAAGTGTGTGTCGGTCATTGATCGACGGTAAAATATTGACAATCAGAGGGAAGAAACGTGGTGATGCAGATTACCATGTAATGGTGATGTTATATCCGAAACACAAAAAAGAAAGGGATCACGAATGGGGAACACGATTGAGCAAACGAAAAACATCGAGATTGGACTATACGACGGCAAAACAGGCGACATTGTTGAAACTGTTTCTCTGTACGACCTGATCACAACCGGAGACTCATACGAAATCCAATTGCGCAACTTCGGAGCTCTTGGATCAGCCGATTACGAACTTGTCGTTGAGAATGAGAAGCAGATCATTGAAAAGAGTCGCTTGGGACATTTGGAATATCAAACCAACAACACCGAACAACAAGAAAGGGAAGGAGCATTGCAATGATATTAAGCAACGAAAGACGACTATCGAGTTTCAAGAAAGTTATTCAGGAAAGATATCAACGTCCAGCTACGAGACGTTTCCACCGCAAGCCTCTACGAGAACAAACGCTCAATAACGATGATATTTTGGACGCATTCTTGATTGCGATTGACAAAGATGCGCCGCAAACGGAACGAGAAACGGCGATCAAGCAGTTTTCCGACAACATCCGAGAAAAGAGCAAGATCGGAAACATCATTGCCACAGCGATCGTGTGTGATTGAGAGCGAAAAGGGGGTGCGTATGACAGCCGACGCAGGGAAAAGCGATTATAAATCAATAAAATCGAATGACGTGTGCATATGTGATCGCATGAAGTCGTTCAGAGTGAGCAAAATTCTGGATGAGTTGATAAAAACGGAATGCGAGAAGCGTCATACGCATTTCAGTTCATTCATGAGGGATGCGGCGCTTGATGCAATGTGTAATTCGATGCGGGATAAGCGGAATATTTCGGACAAGAAAGCTGAAGTTGAGGAATCCGATCTCTACTTCATTCTAGATGATGACACGTTGAATCGCATGGGGGTCAAGCGAAGAACAGTCAGGCTTTGTCAAGGTGGTCGAGCATGTATTTCTCAACAAATTGGAGATACTGATCGTAGTGATCAAAACTCTTTACTTCCACAATACGATTGTCGATGCAGTCAATAACTTTCGTAATAATCTTCTGCTCACCTGTGCTTTTGTGAATCCCAATATTGGGCTCGAAAATGAATCTGTCGGTGACGAAAGAGTCTAAATGAGTTGGAATTGTCATGTCAGACCTCACTCCCACAGCGTAGCAGAGGCGAAAATGATCGTCGATATTTCTTGCATGCGCTAAATTCCAAACAAAGAGCGGAACGACAAAGCGCGAAGCTGAGGATTCGCGTAAATCGCTCCGCAATCGAGTTCAGGTGGTTCGGGGTTGGTCCAATTTGAGGAACTATGGATTTCCCAAGCATTTTCGCCGACCCAACCCACGACGACCCTGACCAATTTCCGTAACCCATTATAAAATCACCCAAATATACCGAACGCCTGTAACTCATTGATATCATGGGTCGAGTGGTCGTGAGTTGGCATCTCATGCCAAAAGCTCATTATAAAACAATCGGTTAGACAAAAAATATAATCGGAGATTTCGATGAGTGGTATTGGAAAACAGGCAAAAATTCTCACCAATCCTCAGTTTTCGACGCTGTTGTCGTGGATCGACACCCGACGCAACGCCGATCGGAATCGACTGATCGCTTTGCTGTCGTTCAGAGCGGGGCTGCGGGCAAAAGAGATTGCGTCGTTGCAATGGTCGATGGTTATGAATGCCGACGGAGATATCGGCGATCACATCGCATTGAGCAATCAGGCATCGAAGGGGAAGAGTGGTCGAAACATTCCAATGAACAAGGATGTGCGAAAACAATTGCTGAAGGTCAAAGAGAGCAGCAAAATCACGATTGCCGATGCAAATAACTTCGTTGTGCAGACGGAGCGATCTGAGAAAACGTCTGCACAGTGCATCGTGAATATGTTTCAGAATTGGTATAAGAAGTTGGGGTTCGTCGGTTGCAGCTCACATTCGGGGCGAAGAACAGCAATCACGAATTGGGCACGCAAAGCATCCTTAGTCGGGGGAAGTTTGCGAGACGTTCAGGCGATGGCAGGACACGCATCGTTGACAACAACAAGCAGATACATTGAGGCAGACAACGAAGCACAGCAAAAATTAGTCAACGTTTAAGCGAGGGACGCCTCGCAGTATTATGAAGATGAAGAGGAGGAGGTTATGAGTAAGGTGGTCTTGGTCATTCTTACGCTCACATGTCTGACGACAACTGCGTTGGCTTATGAACTGCCAAGCTGCAGTGATCCCCAAATTGTTGAACAAGCGCTTGAATCACGATCAATAAGCAAGTTCGGTCACATTGATAAAAGCTGGGTTGACCTGATGAATATCGATCATGTGACTCCCATAGGAATCAACAATATGAACGGCGCTAAATTTTGCAAAGCGTATTTCACTTGTGACATTGCACAGGCACGTGAAATCGAGAAGACAAGCCTTGGACCTCACCCACTCACAGCATTCTGTTTTTTGGCAAATCAATTGGTACAGGCAGGAAATCCGTATTACGTAAAATATTACATTCAGCCGAACGGTGAGGGTGGGCAGGTGATCACCTCCTATTATGATCCAGGTGATCCACAGTAAGAAAACCCCATTTGCAAACTCTCAGACTCACGGAGAGAAATCGTGACACGAATTTGGTATATTTCTGCAACATTCGCTCTTGGGATTGGCATAGCGAACGCACAAGACCCCACGCCGCGAAAAGCATCCATTTCGACTTGGGTGGCGCAACTGTATAAGGACGATTGTTCGTTAAAGAATATCGTCGGCACTTGTGATTCAAAAAGTCCCTCAGAAATGCCGTCGTCACGACTTGAATTATCGAATTGTGCTGATCTGGAAGTTGTCGAACAAGCACTTGAATCCCGATCCCAAGGCAAGTTCGGTCATGTTGATAAAAGTTGGATCGACATAATGGACGTCGATCGTGTGACTCCCATAGGAATCAACAATATGAACGGCGCGAAATATTGCAAAGCATATTTCACTTGTGACATTGAGTTAGCGCGAAAGATCGAAAAAAACTTAATTGGACCTCATCCACTCACAGCATTCTGTTTTGCTCTTAATCAAATGAATGAGGCGGGAAACGCATACTTTATCAAATATTACATTCAACCTAACGGTGAGGGTGGGCAGGCAGTGACAGCGTATCATGATCGAGGCGACCCATTCTAATTGAGTAAAGATTAACGGAAATCAGTCGCTGCCAAAACTTTGCAGGTTGATCGCCATCTCGGGACTCAACGCAAGGTGCTTTGTGTAGAATCGCTCAATCTGATCTACACTCGTTCCCGCAGTTTTCGCCAGATTGAAAATATTCACCCGACCTTTGGACTTTACCAGGCGCAGACAAATTGCTGTATGCCTCAATGAATAAACCGAATGCTCGGAATCCGTCGCCTGATCGTATTTCAATCCTGTGCGCTGAAGAAGAACATTGAATTGGCGTTGAAGTGTTCGTTGAGCGTATATCCGATTGGAAAATGTGGGTAGAAATAGATAATCATCTTTGGCGCTGTTTGGGTACCTTTTGAGAATACGATTATAAACCGTCACTGCGGCTTCGGTTGTTGTTGATCTTCTGAATCCAGTTTTGCCTTGACGAATTGTCAGAACGAGTCGTTTTGGTTTATCTCTGGCAATCTCCACGTCTTTGTGTCTCAGCGTGTAAACCTCGCTTCCTGTCGGGCGAATGAATGTGTGAACCACAAATAGAATGAAATCCCTAAGTTCACTTGTCACCCTCACTCCACGAACAATAATCCCTTCATTTGCCATTTTCTCAGCTTCATCCAAGAGTGCTTGATATTCGTTGTTGTCATCGCTGAATCTAAAGTACGGTCGTGGATTGTCTTTACGTTTCACAATCTTCGGGGTTGGTGGAACAGCCAGAATAATACCTTCGGATTGTGCAACCTTCATTACACGACGAAATGCTATGCTGATGTGATTTATGGTTGTTGCGCTGAATGAAGATTGTTTCTCACGGACTGAGTTCATGTAGGCAAGAAAGTCCTTTGTCTGAATTGTTGTGATGTCTCGGCTGCGAAAAAATTGGACAGAACCCCAATCTTTGTTGTGAAGCAGGCTTTTTGATTGCCGCCACTGTCTTGCACTCAATTCTCCTGCTTCACCTTTTGCTTTATCAAGCGAAATAAGCTTATCCGCGAAATGTTCAAAGGTTTTATCCTTTGGAACTGCGTCAAGAACGCCTCGTGTCCCTAAAGAGGCAAGATATTCCTGAGCAATGTGAATTGCCTCAATGCGGTTATCGGTCTTGGTTGAATGAACTACTCTTTTCTTTTGCGACGGTATCCATATTCTCACTTTCCAATATGGACTTGCCTTCACCCGATAAATGGCAAGACCGTGGGCAAGCTTGTGTATCTTGCCATTCAGGGTGTTGCGCGAAACTGTTTTTCGCCCGACCATAGATTCAATGATAAAAACGATACACTAATTGATACACTAGCTTGAAAAGTGTAGCAACATCAATAAGACCAGCTGACTCTTAATCAGCGGGTCCAAGGTTCGAGTCCTTGTGCGCCCACCAAACTTTTCAATAGCTTAGGGCGATAGCGGGTCGAACAAACAGCGCACGTTTTACAGTGCATTTTACAGTTTTGTTCGTGTTTCGAGTTTCATGATCGCAATCTCGGCGAGCTTCGCGTCGCGACCGAGGTAGTGGGCGTCGAGGATTGCTTCGACGTCATGCAAGCTGTGGCCGGTGAAGGTTGCGATCTGCGGCACGGTCGCGTCGGCAAGTGCGAGCCTCACGACCGCCGAGCCACGGAGATCGTGGAAGGTCAGCCCGTTGATACCGGCGGCGGCGCACGCCTTGCCCCAAGAGGTTCTAAACCCGTCCGATGTCCATGGCTTCCCGCGCTGGTTGGTCAAGATCATCGGGCTACGACGGTCGGTCCGGCTGAGCAGGACTCGTAGTGGCTCTCCCGCCGGAATGACGATCCGGCGGCCAGTTTTCGACTGCTGAAACCTCATGTAGCTTCCGTCGAATGCGGACCAGGGGAGCCGTAAAAGATCGCCCTGCCGCTGGCCGGTCCACAGCGCCAGCATCAATGCGAGCGCCAGCTCTTTTCCCGCTGAGCTTAGAAAGGCTACGATATCATCGTCCCGCCAAATCTTGTCGGTTCGGCTGGCGGTGTAGAGGCGACCGCCGCCTTCGCAAGGATTGGTGCTGATGAGACCGCGATCCTTGCTGAACGACAAAATTCGCGCCAGCGTAGTCCAAGCGTAGTCCGCCTTGCGTGGGGTATTGGCGAACCGGTCGCGCCAACCCTTGAACTCACCGCGGACCCGGCGGTCATCAAGGGCGGCGAGGGGCAAGTCGCCGAATTCGGCTTCGATCAACTTGATATAATTCAAATAGGCCCGAAGGCTCGATGGGGCGAGTGCCCGGAATTCCGCCGATGCCTTGAACGCTGCGATCAGGGTCATCATGGTGCCGGCCTTTGGCCGGCGCATTGATGCATACGCCTCTTGGTAGCCACGAATGAAATCAGGTGTGCCGGGCTGGGCGTTGATCCTCGGGCCCCCTCGCCAGGCATAATGGTAGGAGCCGAGGCGCTACTGACCAAGCCAATCGACTTCGAGACGCTTCGGACCGAAATCGACATGCGCGTTGAGTGCGCCGCCTAGCAGAATTGCGTACCTTCGACGTGGGTTGGCGAGTGGCACTCACGCTACGACTGCCACAGCGCGTGCATAACGAAGCGATCGGTGCCTTTGGCCTCAAGCCGAATTGCGAAAGATGATGCGGGCGAGCGCCCGCTTGCGCGCTTCGATGGGCTCGCGGCGCAGATCCCGCCCATCAATCTCGATCAGGTCGAACGCGATCAGCGTTGCTGCCCCAAGTGCGCTGTGGCCGCGGATCAGATTGAATACCGCGAGGCCGTTGTCGTCGCATACGACGGCTTCGCCATCGATCAAGCAGGACTGCACCTGCAGGTGGGCCATCGCCATTTGAATGAACGGAAAGCGGCGGGTCAGGCCATTACCCTTGCGGCAAATCAGGCGCACGCCTTTCGCATCCCGGCGGGCCATGATGCGGAACCCGTCGTGCTTGATCTCGTGAATCCATTCGGGCCCGCTGGGCGGCGCCTTGGCAGGAGAGGGCAGGCACGGTTCTACAAAGCCGGCTAGCCGGCTGTTACGCACACGCAACGCCATTCCACGTAGAGCCCCTGCCGGAATGCGTCTTCCTCACACTGCGACTGGGCGGCAGGCGCGAAGCGGAGATACCCGATCCGGGAAATTCCCCGCGGTTGCTGAGCGGTAGCGGTAAGCGGCCATGCGATGGTGCCGCCAAGCGCCGCGATGAATTTTCGCCTTCCAATGTCGATTGCCATTAACAAAGAATATCACGCCTCAAAATAGGGGTCTGTGGCCCTGAACCGCGGCGCCGATCGTCCGTCTTCGTGTCCGGGTTTGGGGGCGTAGCTGCCACGCCTTCGGTGACGTGGCTCGACATGATTGGCTGATTTCTCCATGAAGTACGGCACCCGCGCTCCAAGACCTGTTATATTCACCGGGTCATCCTCGGTCCGGGGAGTGTAAGTCCATGAAGCGGCGGGAATTCATCGGTTTGCTCGGCGCTGCAGTGATTATTCGACCCTACGATAGCGTCGCCCAGCCTTCGGCAAAAATTTATCGTCTTGCGTCCCTCACCGGCAATGTAGCGATTAGTGTGAATAGCCCGAATGCCACGACGCTATTGAACGCGATGGCCCAGCACGGGTTTACGCTCGGCAAGAACCTCGCCTACGATGCACGCGGGGCAGGCGGGGAGCTCGGAAAAATTCCACAGCTAATGGAGGATTTCAAAGCGAGCAGTGTCGACGTGCTAGTCGCTGTGGGCTATCCGGCGGCGCGTTCTGCCAAGATCGCCGGCATCCCCACTGTCATCGCCTATGGCTCGGGGGATCCTGTCGCGACCGGCTTGGTCAACAGCTTGGCGCAGCCTGGTGGCACGGTCACTGGCATTGCGGATGACGCAGCATTGCTGTCGACCAAGCGTCTGTCCCTGCTTAGATCGCTATCACCTAACATTCGCAAAGTTGCGATGCTGTGGAATAAGAATGATCTCGGAATGTCGCTTCGCTACGAGGCGTCGGCGAAAGCGGCCCGGGATCTAGGTGTGACCGTTCAAGCGCTGGGGGTGCAAGAGCCGGACGATTTCAATGACGCATTCACGGAAATGGACCGTGATCCGCCTGATGCAATCCTAATGGTTTCTGACTCGCTCACCACGCTTAATCGTAAGCGGGTTTTCGCCTACGCCGCCGCAAAACGCATGCCAGCAATATATGAGTATGACGCGCTAGTGCGAGACGGCGGCCTTATGTCGTATGGGCCTGATCTCAACGAATCCTTTGAGCGGGCTGCAGCCATGATTGATCGCATTTTCAGAGGCGCCAAACCATCAGAACTGCCCTTCGAGCAGCCCACGCGTTACAAATTCATGATCAACCTAAAGACCTCAAAACAGATCGGAATCGAGATTCCACCTACCGTCCTCGCACTCGCTGACGAGGTGATTGAGTGAGCGTCAGGCCACTTCCGCTTTTGGCCCCAAACGGTCGCGCTGATTGTTCGTCTTCGTGTCCGTTTTCGGAGCCATAGCTGATGACCCACAACGTCACTTCGCCACCAGAAATTGCCGCAGTGCGGAGCTTGTCGCTTTGGGCACTTTATGCCTAAAGTTATTCACGGACGCTGAATCTCTGCGTCCGAGTGTCGTCATAGGGCCGTCATCAGCCGAGGCTGACATTCCCTTCATCGACAAGGCTGGTGCGATCGGCCGCCAACCGGATCCGATATCTGACGCGGGCCGCCGTTGGTTTCGCGCGCGTCAACCGGGTCGGAGCGGCCGCGACAATAGATTGGTTGGACGGAATTTTGATTTTCACAACCTGGAGGCGACAATGCGAATGATGTTGAAATTTACAGTCCCGGTCGAGAAGGGAAACGCGGCGCTCAAGGACGGGTCCCTCGGAAAAGCGATGGAATCGATCATGGGTCAGCTCAAACCAGAGGCCGCTTACTTTGGAGTATCCGATGGTCTGCGCGGTGGAATGATATTCTTTGACATGAGCGAAGCGTCACAGGTCGTCGAAATTGTCGAACCGTTCTTTTTGGCATTCGATGCGGCGGTCGAACTCATCCCCGTCATGACCGGAGACGATCTACGGAAGGGCCTTGCGAAAGCAACGCCGAAGTGAGCCACGCGGCGCTGTTCTAATAGATGATGGCTTTCGGTTGCACGTTGGCCTTGCCGCTATTAGGCCCCACCGCCGACTGCATCGACGGTGGGGCTTTTTGATTCCGAACAGTCGTCGAAAAGCGAACTTGCGCGCCTATCGCGGTCGAAGCAGAAGCTGGCTCACAACGGCGCTTTGGCACCATGCATCGATTTGTCTAGGACCTTCGAAGCTACGCAAACCTATAACTGATATTCGCTGTGGTGATGGCGTCGGCTTCGACTAGAGCTACCGCAAGCGATGGCGCGCTCACGCTCGTACAAACGCCTTGCCCTTATTGGCAGCCACGAAGCCATTGAACACCTCGTTGACCTCGTGCCACGACTTCAGCTTCTTCATGTTGTCGAGCCACCGCTTAATGTTGGGGTAGGCGGCCAAGTCGCAATCGATCAGTTCTCCGATCGACACGAGGCCGGCGCCGAAATAGTCGGCAATGGTAAGGTCATTGCCGCAAAGATATTGATTTTTTGGCCCGATCCAATGGTCGTTGAGAATCTGCAGCCAATTTTTGGCGCCTTGCTGTCCCCAAGCGACCGCGCCGGCATGCGCTTCGTCACTACGGCGCTTGTGGTGCGGAAACAGCTGCGGGTAGACCAGCCCGTAACCGAAGTCGCGATAAAACTGGGTGTTGAGCCAGTCCATCGCTTCATTGATCTTGGCGCGCTTCTTCAGATCCTTCGGATAGGATGGCAGGTCGTATTTGTCGGCGAGATATTTCAGAATCGCCGAACCTTCCGTCAGGCGGAAATCGCCATCCTCTAGCAGCGGCACCATCCGGTTGGGATTGAGCGAGGCGTACGGCTCCTGATAGTGAGCGCCTTGGAGGATATCGACCATCTCCTCATCGCATTTGAGGCCGTTCTCGGCGATGAGCAACCGTACGGGACGGCATGCAGTCGATACCGGGTGCATGTAGAGTTTCATCGTCACATCCTCCCATTATTCATCGTAGCCAAGTTTGCCTTTTATAATTCGTATATGCAATCCGGGTGAATTCGGCGGCTGGCGCGAGCTTGCCGACTTCTGCCCGAGCTGCAACATTATCTGCCGACCGCGCCGCGGATCACCGGCGCGACCTTGGTTGCGAATAGCTCGATCACGCGGGCAACGTCCACAAACCGCAGGCCGCCGATGTCGATTTGTGCCAGGAAACGCTGGTGGCCGAACAGCTCGCGCTCATACAGGATCTTGTCGATGACCTGCTGCGGGCTGCCGACGAAAATCGCGCCATGCGGGGCTGCGCGTTCGTCATAATCGGCCCGTGTGACCTCCTGCGCGCGATATTGCGAAGGTGTGTGGGTAAAAAAATAGCCGGCATAGTACGGATAAAAAGTGTTTAGGGCATCTTGCGAATTTTCTTTGATGTGCATGTGGGTGGCGATGCTGACCTTGAGTTTGTTCGCGGCGTGCCCGGCTTGCAGTCCGGTGCGCCGGTAGAGATCGGCGAGCGGCGCGAGCTTCGCCGGCGGCATGCTGATATTGGCAAGCGCCAACGGCAAACCGAGCGCGCCGGCGCGCACGATGCTGCTCTGGGTGCCGCCGGTGCCGACCCAGATGGGCAAGCGACTTTGGACCGGCCGTGGCGGAATTGGTGCATCCTTCAGGGGAGGACGGAAGCGTCCCTGCCAAGTGACGCGCTCGGCGGCGTTGAGCTGCATGAGCAGCTCAAGTTTTTCCGCGAACAAATCGTCGTAGTCGGCAAGATCATAGCCGAACAGCGGAAACGATTCGGTGAAAATGCCGCGTCCGACGATGATCTCGGCGCGTCCGCCGGAGATAAGGTCGATGGTGGCAAAATCCTCGAAGACCAGGACCGGATCGGCCGTGCTGAGGATGGTGACTGCGCTCGCCAGGCGGATGCGCTCGGTCACTGCCGCGACCGCCGCCAATACGGCAGACGTGGCGACGACCGCCATATCCAGCCGATGATGTTCGCCGACCGCGAAAACATCGAGACCCGACGCATCGGCAAGCTTCGCTGCCGCAAGGATTTCCGCCATGCGTTGCTGTGCGCCGACAGCCTTGGCCGCCTGCGTTTCCGGCATAAGGTCGCCGAACGTATAGAGCCCCAACTCGAATGCCGCATCCATCGGATCGCTGCCTCTTTGCTGATCGCATAATATTCGAAACCAGCGGTCCAGATACGAACACCGTTCGCATTGCCCCCAGGCAAATTATAGCTTGCGACGGGCGATGTCTCTTCCTGGTCCCTCAACCGCCCGACCGGCGAGCGACCGTCGTGGCGGCTTTCGGAGGTATTTCTGCCGCGTTGCAGGCGAGGTGGCGCGGCCGAGTCTGGCCCATCTCGGCCACCCCGAACATCCGCCTTCGTGCCCGTTATCGAAGTGGTTGCTGCCGCGCGGCTCTATGGTCGACGCGGCGGTTCATGACCGATACTGTTGAAAAAGGTTTTTCGGGGGGTCGAATGGATTTTTTCAGAGGCGCCGGTGCGGTAGTCCGAAAATGATGTAGGGGGACGTATAAGCAGTCCGATTTCTAACCAACGGCCTTAGTAACCTCTCTGTGACGCATTGGATTACGAAAAACCGGTTTCGACGGGCGCGCGGGCAAAAATTTCGATCGGTTCATTTTGGCCTTTTTCAACAGCATCGACCCAGAGCGGACTCAAATACCACGATCACAGGCAACACCGTGCATGGTAGGGTGTCATCTCCTAACCTTGAGGGCGGTTAAATGAGGCGCAGTCAATTCATTTCGCTTGTCTCGTTGATAGCGGCATACGCCATCGCCGTTCACGCGGAAGAGTTCACTTTTCCGGTGGTCGGATTCGTCAATTCCGAGTCCGCCAGTTCCGGTTACATCCGCATGGCCGACTTGTTCCGCGATGGCCTTCAAGAAGCCGGATATGTTCAAGGCCAGAATGTAACCATCGAATATCATTGGGCTGATAACCAAAGTGACCGCCTGCCGGGGATAATGGCGGACCTCATTCGGCGCCGTGTGACGGTGATCGCGGCGACCACAACACCGGCGGCGCTGGCCGCAAAAGCGTCGGGTACAACCATACCGGTTGTGTTTGAAACTGGCGGCGATCCGATCCAGTTGGGACTTGTCGGCAGCCTAAATCACCCCGGCGGCAACTTCACGGGAGTGAGTCAATCAAATCGGGAAGTGGCGCCGAAGCGGCTGGAATTGCTGCACGAGGTGTTGCCACAGGTGAAAGTCGTTGCGTTGCTCGTCAATCCGGAAAATCCGAGCCTTATTGATTCCAGTTTACTATGGACCGCAGCCAAAAGCCTTGGCGTGCAACTGTATCGGCTCGACGCCAAAAATGACAGCGAGTTGGATCAGGCGTTCGCAAATGTGGCGCAAACGCACGCTGGCGCTCTTATTGCAAATGACGATCCGTTTCTGACGAGTCACAGCGAGCGGATCGGCGCCTTGGCCAAACATTATGGGGTTCCTGCAATCTATAAGGGACGCGAGTTTGTAAACGCCGGAGGTTTGATGAGCTACGGAACCGCGGTGGGAGAAACGTATCATCTGGCTGGCATTTATACCGGTCGCGTTCTGAAGGGCGACAAGCCCAGCGACCTACCCATTGAGATCGCGAGCAGAGTTGAGCTGTTCATCAATCTAAAAAGTGCCAAAGTGCTGGGAATTACGATACCGCTACCGGTTTCGGGCCGGGCCGACGAAATGATCGAATGAGCGCGCGATGTCTGCTTCTCTAATCGGCCGTTCTGGGTCAAGCACTTTCAGACTGTGCATCGCTGCAGTTTCGATGTCGCTCGCGGGCTCGCGCTTCTCTTCGGACTCGGCACCAGGGCCCTTCCATCATGGGATTCGAAGACGAGGTGGAACAATCTTGTGGGCGGCCTTGCCGTCAAGTGACGGTAGGTCAAAGCGGACATGCGAACTCACCTCATCCATCGTCCAGCGAGGGACATCATTCCACCACGCAGTGGAGCTCGAGTTTTCTCCTATCGTATTAGATTCTGGAGGGTGGTCATGCCGGCACGGCCTCCCTGGTCCAGCGGAACTCGGTGCCGTCCACCCAGATGCGGTGCATAATCACAGCCAGCCGACGTGCCAGGGTTCAAATGAAATACTACCGACGGGGGGCCATACGGATATCGGCTTCTCCTCCAGAACGGTCGCGCCGATTGTTCGCCTTGTGTCCGTCGTTGGATGCCTAACTGCCGCGCCTGTTGGTGACGAGCGCAGCAGTTGTGACCCTTAGCGACACTTTGCGGCCGTCAATTATCGCACTGCAAAGGTTCACTCGATCACCTTGTGGGCAGTTGCGAGCAGTGACGGCAGGATGGCCAGGCGCGTTGCGGGTTTGACGTTGATTATCAGCTCGAACGTGGTCGGTTGCACTCGCATGCGACCTGAACGAGGATACGCCCCGAAATTGGCCTGATCATTTAATTCTCGGGGAGGGAGCGATGCAAAAGTTCTTGTTTGGCGTTGCCGGCTTGGCGCTGGCTTTACTTGGCGCCGGCGCGGCTCGCGCGGAGGACTCGATTAAGGTCGGGATAATTATGCCGTATTCCGGCCAATTCGCCGACACCGCCGCACAGATGGACAATGCCATCAAGCTCTACATGAAGCAGCATGGCGACACGGTTGCCGGCAAGAAGATCGAGCTTATCCGCAAGGACACCGGCGGTATTGCGCCGGACATCGCCAAGCGACTGGCGCAGGAGCTCACTGTGCGAGATGGTGCCGACATTCTCGCCGGTTTTATTCTGACGCCCAACGCGCTCGCAGCCGGAGACGTCTCCGCAGAAGCGAAGAAGTTCATGGTGGTCATGAACGCGGCTACCTCGATCATAACTATCAAGTCGCCCTACATCGCCCGCACATCCGCAACCACGCCGATGCTTAACGGCACTCTTGGCACGTGGGCGGCCAAGCACGGGATCAAGCGAATCTACACGATGGTCTCCGACTATGGACCTGGCATCGACGCCGAAGGAGCGTTCCATCTGGGCTTCAAGGAGGCCGGTGGCGAGATCATCGGCTCGGTGCGCTTTCCGGTAGCAAACCCGGATTTCTCTGCTTTCGTCCAGCGCGCCAAGGACGAAAATCCGGATGCCATCTACATCTGGATCCCCGGCGGTGCGCAGCCGGCCGCGATCGGCAAAGCATTGACCGAGCGTGGGATCGACATGTCCAAAACAAAAATCTTGGGACAGGACGTGCTGGCCGACGATAGCGCGCTCAAGAGCATGGGGGATGTAGCAATCGGCATAATCACAGCCTCGAATTATAACTACAATCACGATTCAGCTTTGAACCACGCGTTCGTGAAGGCCTATAATGAAGACTACCACCGGAATCCCGATATCTTCTCGATCGGCGGCTATGACGGCATGCAATTGATCTATGACACGCTGAAGAAAACTGGCGGCAAGACCGACGGCGACTCGCTGATCGCGGCGGCGAAGGGCATGGCTTGGGAGAGCCCGCGCGGTCCGATGAGCATCGATCCGGAGACCCGAGATGTCGTCGAGACGGTCTATATCAGCCGCGTCGAGAGGGCGGGCGACGGCATGCGCAACGTCGAGTTCGACAAGGTTGTGAACGTCAAGGATCCCGTGAAAGCGCGCATGCAGCACTGACGCAGCGTCAGAACACCTCAAAAGGGATCATGCGCTCGGCAATTAAATAAAGAAAATCACAGCTCAAAATGGAGGTCGATATGCTGTGACGCACACAGGAGAAGCCATCTAGCTAACACTCCCGTGGCGACGCAGCTATGTCGATGAACTGAATGGCGCGAGGTTGCAATGCCGCAGCGTTACCTGGACGATTTCAAACCTGGTGAAGTGTTCAAATCGAACCCGCAAACACTGACCACGAAACATTTTTCTGCGTTCGCCGAAATGACTGGTGATGCTCATCCCATTCACTACGACGCCGATTATGCGCGAGCTAAGGGGTGGGATGCGCCACTCGCTCATGGCCTTCTGCTTCTCGGATTATGCGCGATCGGGGCCGCGCCAATCAGCAGGGAACTTACTGATTCGATGGTGGCGATGCTCGGCAATGACGTTCGCTATAAGCGGCCGGCCTTCGTCGGGGATACAGTGACGCCGCAATTTACTGTATTGGCAGTAGAGGCCAAGGACGACAGCCGCGGAGTGCTGCGACTTGCGATTGCGCTTCACAATCAGCGCGACGAATTGGTCCTCGAAGGCACGCATATCCTGATGTTGAGACGTCGCATGGAATCCAATTAGTCTGAACGGCTCTGTTGAGCCATATCCGACGTGACACCGCTAGAACAGTCGGATCATGTTGCAGTGCATGAATCTCCTTATGGCCCTGAACGTGACTTACCGCAATTACCGAAATTTGGTAGCGATTGGATGAACAGCAGGCATTCGGCAGACACCGCTCACGTGTAGCGATTGACCGAGAACGGCGCTTCGCCGCTATAAATTGGCGCACTGCGAAAGGATCATTTGGCGCATCGGGTTGAATATCGGCTCGATAAAAAATCGCTCTCACTCCGGTTTGATGGCCGCGAACCTGATCACGTTGCCCCACTTCCCGATTTCCGCGTCCATGAATTTTCCAAATTCAGCCGGTGTCATCGGCATCGGCTTTTCGCCCAAGCGACCAAGGCGCGCCTTGTTATTGGGATTAGCGACTATGACATTGACCGCATTGTTGAGCTTGTCGATGATCTCGGTGGGTGTGCCCTTTGGGGTAACAAGTCCCAGCCAGCCGCTTGCTTCGTAGCCCGGCACAAATTCTCCGATCGCGGGGACATCCGGCAGCACGTCTGAGCGCGTCGCAGTTGTGACTCCAAGGGCCCGCAGCCTGCCGTCTCTGACATATTCAATCGGCTGCGGCATAGGACTGAAATAGAATTGCACTTGTCCGGCGAGTAAATCAGGCATCAGCGGGCCGCGATACGGCACGTGAGTGAAGTCAATGCCCGTCATCAGTTTAAGCAGCTCACCGCAAACATGAGGCGTGGTTCCTACTCCCTGTGAGGCCATGTTGAGCTTGCCAGGATTGGCCTTTGCATAGGCAATAAATTCGGGAAGGGTTTTAACCGGTAAGGACGGGGTAGCAACCAGGACGAAGGGATTGCCGGCAAAGTACGCGACCGGCGCGACGTCGCGCACAAAATCGAAATTCAGCTTCGTGTAGAGCGCCGCATTGACCGCATTCGACGATACGGCCATGAGCAACGTATAGCCGTCCGGTGCCGCCTTCGCGACAAATTCGGTGGCGATATTGCTGGAGGCACCCGGTCGGTTGTCGATTATAAATTGTTGGCCGAGCTGCTCTGAAAGCCATTGACCGACGAGCCGTGCAAGGATGTCGGGCGCGGTCCCGGCAGGAAAGCCAACGACAAAATGCACCGGCCGCGTCGGATAACTCTCCGCCCAAACGATTCGTGAGAGTGTCGGCGCCCCGAGAGCGCCGGCTGCGAGATGCAGAAATTGTCTGCGGAGAAATTTCATGACAATCTCGAAAGAATAGTAGAACCCTTCCGCTTGCTCACCCTGCCTCGATGCCTGCCGCCTTGATGATCGGCCACCACTTCTCGATTTCGGCTTTCTGCAATTTGCCGAGTGCCTCCGGGGTCTGCTGGTCGGGCGGCGGAATCGCTTGGCCTTGGTCGGTGTAGCGTTGCCGTACCTTGGGGTCCGCCAAGGCTGATCGCACCGCAGAATTTAGTCGCACGATGATATCCTTCGGGGTTCCCTTCGGCGCCCAGAGCCCGTGCCAGAACGAAGCGTATAGTCCTGGCACTCCAGCTTCCTCCATGGTCGGAACCTCCGGCGCGGCCCACCAGCGCGATTTCGCCATCACAGCGTAAGCCTTCATTTGGCCACTGCGCACAAATGGGTAGGTGCCCGCCGCCATGCCCAAAAAGAGATCGACTCGGCCGGCCAATAAATCCTGGTTCAGCGGCGCGGCGCCGAGATATGGCACTAACTGTAGCTTCGTGCCCGTAACGTTTTCAAAATAATTCGCGTTAAGATCAGACGCGCCTCCGACGCCGACAGCTCCCGCCAGCGCCTTGCCTGGGTTTTGCTTAAGCCACACAATCAATTCAGCAAGGTTCTTTGCTGGAAAATCATTTCTCGCCACCATCCAAATCGGCGTGTCCGCCAACAGCGCTATCGGTTCGAAATCGTTGAGCACGTCGAAGGGCAATTTCATAGTCGCGCCAATCACGACATGGGTACCCCAATGACCGATGCTGAGCGTGTAGCCGTCGGGTGACGCCCGTGCGACCCGCCCGAGACCCACGCTGCCGCTCGCGCCGCTTACGTTTTCTATAATCACCGATTGGCCGAGTGACGCTGACATGCGGTCCGCAAGAATGCGCGCGAGCGTATCAGTCGGCCCGCCGGCCGGGAACGGCACTACCAACGTGATCGGGCGTGACGGATAAGTCTCCGCCGCGGCAAAGCGCGAGGCGGTTGGCAACGCCGCGGCGCCTGCGGCCAGCCGCAGGAATCTACGGCGGGGAAGTTTCATAGCATTGCCCCACGAGCTTGAGTGCCTTCCGCAAATGCAGAAGGTTTCCGAACCAAGGTTGAATTAATTTCGGATAGCTCGCCTGCCGGAGGCACTAACGCTGCCTTTGGCTTCGCGGAACGTCGGCACGTACCGCTGGCAGCTCTTCAATAAGGCTACACCCGCTACCGAGGCGTGTGGAAGAGGGATGATTTCGGCTTTTGGCCCTCAACGACTCATGTGACCGATGCCAAACGTGGCAGTTATCCAGGGAAGTTCGGACACGCCAGCTTTTGGTCGGCGCGGCAGTTACGCCCCCAGCAACGGACACGGACGTTACCAACGGGCGCGACAGCTTCGGGCCATCTACTGCCGCACGCACCCGCAGCGAAAACAACGAGCCTTTTCGGCGTTGGGCCGGGGTGAAGCCGGTCACTGACCTGCCGATGGGGGCGTGATAGCCTGCACTCATTGCAGCAGGCAAGAACCCATTGGGACGGGGCAAATGGCAATCGGCATCGG